>Ga0209610_1001538_pt1 | contig 11831 bp, 8 predicted proteins | sample LakKivw275mmetaG_FD_184137 | JGI IMG/M metagenome (GOLD analysis project Ga0209610, IMG submission 184137) | Anoxic lake water microbial communities from Lake Kivu, Rwanda to study Microbial Dark Matter (Phase II) - Lake Kivu water 275m metaG... | ecosystem: Environmental > Aquatic > Freshwater >...
TTGTCTATCAAAAAGAAAAAGTTGATACCTACGAAATAAAAATGCCAAAAAAAAAGGGCTTCATAACGAAGTTTATTATTACTCTTTTTTATCTCTTAGGCGCTTTTGTTTCTTTCGGATTTATCGCCTGGATTTTTCAGCTTGTTAAATTCCCGGTTACTTCTATAATCATTAATCTTATATTTATTGCTTTAATTGTTTTTGGCGGATTAATAATCAGAGAAAGGTCAAAAGAGCTGACGGTGGAAGAAAAGCCGGCGGGTTTTTTTGGATTTTTGTTTGATATCTTATTTCTGCCGGTCGCCGGGTTAGGTCGTTGGCTCTCTAATAAATGGAAAAGGTACAATGCTATCGCCGCCTTCTTTAATGCCTTAATTGATATGCCTTTTTCTATTTTTGTAGAGTTTATTGAAAACTGGAGATTTTTCTTAAAAGAGAAAAAAGAAGAGATTCACTAAAATCAAATATAAAATCATTGGCTCTTTTCAATCGCCTCAATGTCTTTTTCAAAACCAGCGGCTATTTTCAAAACATTGTTTGCATACCAGTAAAAAGCCGAGTTTTTTGTTGAACCGGAAAAATAAATCATTGCTGCTTTCCATTCGCCGTCTTCGGTCTTTGTTTTAGCTCCATAATCCGATAAATATAAAGCGGCGGCCAAAAAAGAATCTTTAATATTCCAAGGGTCTGCCGCTCTTCCGAGAATCGCGCTCAATCTGTCTCTATATCTCGCCCAAGTTGAGGGAATAAATTGGGCAGGCCCCATTGCTCCTCCCCAGCCATAACTCATCGGACAGGAAACAAAAGTTTTATAAGGGTCCCTGCCTAATTCTTCGGTGATACTTAAAAAATGAGGTACGTCTCTGGTAGGATTCATAGTTTTTTGGGCTTTCGCGCCAGTACTAACCCTGACTCCTTCACCGGTGGTGGGATTCGTCAGATAACACTGACCGACATTTTTCCCGATAGCTGATTCTTGCTGTAAAATGGCAAGCAGAAAAGCCGGCCTTATTCCCGTTAAATTTGCGGCATATTTGGCAATTTCCAGGGCCTCACCGAAAGTCGGAGCTTTGGTAACGCCGACTAATTCAAAAATTCTGGCTCTAATCTCGGCCGCTTTTTTTTCCATTTCCTGCTTTTCTTTAAGATATTTCTGATATTGAGCTTCGGTCATTTTTAAAATTTGCTCCTGTTCTTTCCTCGCTTCCTCTGACTGCTGTTTCTGAAGAGTTTGAATTTTAGCTACTCTTTCCGTATCTTCTTTTTCTTCGCTTAAGGATTCTTTTTGCTCTCCGAGGTCAGATTTTAAAGCTTTAACCTCTTCAAGAAGTTCCTGGTTTTTAGAACTTAAACTCTCCAAAGCTATTAAATTATCAAAGAAATCGGAGATTTTCGGTTCAGAAAGTAAAACTTCAACAAAAGACCTCTGGTCTTCTTCATAAATAGCCCTTAAAATGTGGGCGAGTCTTTGCTGGCAGTCTTCAATTTTCAAAGAGGTTTTTTGAATGGATATCTCAGTATCTTTAATTTGAAATCCAAGTTCTTTAATCATTAAATTGCTCTGATAAATCTGGAGGTCTAATTTCTCAATTTTTTTCTTTAAAGAATAAATCTGGTTTTGAAGGGTTTTTTTTTCTTCTTCGGTCTTTGTAATGTCTTTTTCGTATTGAGCTATTTTTTCTTCCAATTGTTTAAGTTCCCTTTCCAGGGATTGACGCTCTTCCTGAGGGCTAAGCTGGGCGAAAACCTCAAAAACTCTCCTGCCGAAATTTACCGGAGGAAAAATAAGAATTAAAATCAAAACGAAAAAAAACAAATATTTTAAGTATCCGTAGATTTTGCACATATAATTTGCGTGAGATTATTTTTCATCCGCCTTTTCTTCCCCTTCTTCCTCCGATTTCTCCTCTTCAACCACCTTTCCCCCTTCTTCTTCTTTTCCTTCTTCTGCTTTTTCTTCAATAGGTTTTACTAATTCCTCTTCCACCTTTTCCGGCGGCGTAACCAGAGCTATGCTTTCTGCCGGGTCTTTGAGGATTTTTACCTCTTTTGGCAAAATTACGTCTTTGACCAAAATATCATCCTCAAAAGTTTTCAATTTGCTTATATCCACCTTAATCTCGTGAGGAAGATTCTGAGGCAGAGCTTTTACTTCTAATTCGTGAATGTTTTTGACCAGAGTTCCCCCTAATTCTTTTACTGCCCGAGATTCCCCCCCAAAAACTATCGGTACCACCGCCGTAACTTCTTCTTCCAAAGACGGCTGATAAAAATCAATATGGATGATTTTTTCCGTCACCGGGTCTTTCTCCAAATCATGAATCAAAACCAGATATTTCCTCTTTAAATCCGCTACTTCAAGAGAAATCAAAGTACTTTCTCCTGTTTCTTTGTAAATTTTTTCAAATTCTTTTAAATCAATTTCCAAAGGAAGGGGCTTAATTTTTGGACCATATAAGACCCCAGGCAAAATATCCTTTTTTCTTAAGGATTTAACTTTTTTACCAAGAGTTTTTCTGATATTCGCTGATAAGCTTAACATAATTATTTAACAAGGTGTATTATCTGGACCGGACAGGATTCAGCTGCCTGGAGATTACAACCGATTTCCTTTAATTCTAATTCGTAATTCCCCTTGGTTTCCGGATTTTCTTTAGAATTCAAAAGGCGCGCCTTTCCGTCTTCGGCCATTTCCCAGTATTTTGAGCATAGAGCCGCGCAAGAACCGCAACCAATGCACTTTTGACGTTCGTGAATAATCTTTGCCATTTTTATTATTTAATAATAAATCTATTGGAATAAAAAAAATTATCTTTTCTGAAATTTTCTTTTAAAGCGCAGCCAATACAGGCGGGCACCGCAATTCGGTGAACAGTTTTTTCAATTTCCATTTCATCCAAAAGAAGTTCAAAGGCCTTAACTTGACCCGGCTCAATGCAGACTTCAGCCACATCAGGAAAAAGACAATCGTTATAATGATAGGACTTTAATCCGTCGTTAACTTTTTCCAGATAATAAGGATAGCAGGAGGAAAAGCAGATTCTTTTTCTTAAATTATTTTTAATCTTTATTTTCGGATTCTCTCCTCTGGGATATTCTTTCTGACTGGTTGAAATTGAAACTCCCTTTACTGACATTTGGTATCCTTTCCAGCCCATCCAGCTAATCCCGAAAAGAATAAGAAAAATTATTAAGATAATTAAAATGAAAACTTTTTTCATATACCGAGCCCGCCCGAGGCGGGCGAAGGTGAAGAAGAGGATAAAATCTTCTTCGCCAGCCGAGCCCGCACGGCGAGGGTGGAAAAGAAGACGAAGTCTTCTTTGACTACCCGAGCGTTAGCGAAGGGTAGAAAAGAAGACTTATCTTCTTTGACCATTCAAACGTCGCGAGGGTTATTTTTTCCTAATAATAAATCTTTTTTCCAGTTTTTTAAGAGTTTCAACTATTCCTCCATATTCAAGCTCGGAATAAGGAAGCATTGCCGTTCCGAAAAATCCCTGTCTTCTTATTTCCTGAGTTTCTTGAGCGGCTTGCGCTCTGACATAATCCCAGTACGGTTGGTCAAAGACATCAGCAGGCTCTGTGAGTTTACCCTCCTTTTCGCAGAATGCCAGACAGCTTACAATCGCCGGGCCGTCAAAAAATGAAATTGATGTATTTTTCCTGACTGGCATTAAAGGACTGTTATGAGAGCCCCTCATAAAACCGGCTACTACCGGAGTCAGAGTATAAGGAGAAAGAATCTCGCCGGTGGCTGGAAAATCCTTTTGAGTTCTGACCAGCATCACCGGGTCGTCTTTGCCCACGTATTTGCCAGCGATATTATGAAGTCGGGTAGTGGAAACCGCGACCACCTGCTCTCCGGTAGCTCTTGACCAGACAGATTCCACAATAAACTTTTCCGGGTCTCTTAACAAAGCAGCGATATCATAAATTTCTTCGGGCGAGTTAAGTTCAATAATCTTATCGGCTTTGGTAAAAGAAACATCCATAATGACAAATTTAAAACCCATCTTAACCTGAGGGGCAAGAATCAAACCGGCATTATGCATCGGGTCAACAAAAGACAGATACAAAGGAAGATTAAAGGCGCCGGGGTCAGTTTTATCTGCCATAAACATTAAAAATGGCTCAGCCGCTCTCTCTTCTATCTCCATTTCGGCCACCTGGGGACCCATTCCTTTTACGTTTCCGGAAAAAGCTGAAATCAGCAAATCCTGACCTGCCCCATAAAGACCCTGGCTTTTAGCTACCTTTGTGCCGGCCAAAAAGGCATCAAGACAGAGTTTGTGAACTTCAGAATTCAAAACTCCTTTTTTATGAGTGGTTAAAATAGCAATATCATCTCCAGTATAACCAAGATAGGAATCAATAATAAGTCCTTTTCCCTTCTCTTTAATATAACTTTCAACTCTTTCTAACAGCTCTTGGCTGGGTTTAATATGCCCGCCGATTGAGCCGATATCCGCTTTAATAATTGACAGAGTAATTTTTGCCATAAATTTTATTCTCTTTTTATTTTACCCCGTTAGAAATCTATTTTCAACCTTTATTTTTAACGGGGTTTATTTTTTTCGACCTTTCAAGATTTTAGGGGCCCGCTGAAAGCGGGAGCCAGCTGAGGGTGGGTTGTAGTCTTTTTTGGCAATTTCAATTATGGTTTTAATAACAGAGTCAGGATTTACTGAGATAGAATCTATACCACACTTAATTAGAAACTCTATAAATCCCTTGATGCTTGCCGGGGCCTCACCACAGATACTTACTTTTTTTCCATATTGATGGGCTTTTTTAATAAATTCTTCTATTGCTCTCTTTACTGCTTCATTACTCTCATCAAACATTTGGGATAGCTTAGCATTATCTCTATCAACCCCTAATAGGAGTTGAGTCAAGTCGTTGCTCCCTACCGAATAATTATCGAAAATCTCACTGAATCGATCTACTAAAATCACGTTTGAAGGAATTTCGCACATCACATAAACCTTGAGGTTGTCCTTTCCTTTTTTTAAACCATACTCTTTCATTAATTTTAGCACTCTTTTGCCCTCTTTTGGAGTCCGGCAGAACGGAATCATCAGGGAAATATTTTTCAGGCCAAAGCGCTCTCTGGCTCTTTTAATCGCCTGACATTCCATCTGAAAAGCCGGCTGGAAGTCCTTGTCCGAATAACGGCTGGCTCCCCGAAATCCTATCATCGGATTTTCTTCTTTTTTCTCAAATAGCTGACCTCCGACTAAGTTTTCGTATTCGTTTGATTTAAAATCGGAAAAACGGACAATAACTTCTTTGGGATAAAAAGCTGAGGCGATTTGAGCTATTCCTTCGGCTAATTCTTTGATAAAATATTCTTTTTTATCTTTGTGTTCAATGGTAATTTCATCTATTTGTTTAATAATCGTTTGGAATTTTGAATTTGGGATTTGGGATTTGTTTCGGATTTCGGATTTAGGATTTCGGATTTCCTTGTAATGATACAAGGCCAAAGGATGAACCCTGATTTTTTCAGCCAGAATGAATTCAATTCTGGCCAATCCCACCCCGTCTGAGGGCAAAAATGAGGTTTTGAAAGCAATCTCAGGCGCTCCAATATTTATCATAATTTTTGTCTTCAACTTTGGAATTTCTTTCAAATCGTATCTTTTTATTTCGAATGGAATTTTACCCAAAAAAATTCTTCCTTCTTTACCAACAGTACAATCCACAGTAATCTCTTTTCCATTTGTTAAAATCTTTGTTCCAATTTTAGTCCCGACAATACAGGGCACCCCTAACTCTCGAGAAACAATAGCGGCATGGCAAGTGGCTCCCCCCTCATCAGTAACAATGGCCGAAGCTAAAGGGAAAATTGAAACCCAATCAGGGTCTGTTATTTTGGTCACCAAAACTTCTCCTTTTTTAAATTCTCCCAGTTTTGAAACATCTTCAATAATACGGACTTTTCCTTCTCCAATTTTATTTCCAACGGCAATGCCGGATAAAACTGGTTTTTTAGCAGCTTTTATCTGATATTCTTGATAAATAGAATTTCTGGAAAAATCGAGCCGATGAACCGTCTCCGGCCTTGATTGGGTAATAAACAATTTTCCGGTTTTTCCATCCTTTGCCCATTCAATATCCTGAGGCCTGCCGTAATGCCCTTCAATAATCATTGCCCACTTTGCCAGGGTTAAAATTTCCTCCTCGGCCAAAGAAAATCTTATTTTTTGTTTTTGAGAAACTGCTGCCTCCTTTAATCCTCCTTCTTTATTGTAAATATATTTTTTGGTTTTTCTTCCCAAATTTTTAATAATTATTGACTTATATCCTTTCTTTAAAGTGGGCTTGAAAACATAAAATTCATCGGGAGTAATTTTCCCTTTAACAATAAGCTCCCCCACCCCATAAATTGAATTAATTAAAACAACATTGGGAAAACCGGTTTCGGTGTCCAGAGTAAAGATTATTCCGGAAGATGCTAAATCTGACCTCACCATCTTTTGGACGCCAACGGAAAGAGCAAACTTTAAATGGGAAATTTTCTTTTCTTCCCGATAAGTAATTGCTCTATCATTAAAGGAAGAAGCAAGACATTTTTTAATTGCTTCCAATAAATTTTCTTTTCCTCTGACATTCAAGTAGCTTTCAAACATTCCGGCAAAAGAATCCTGGGGAGCGTCTTCTGCCACTCCGGAAGACCTGACCGCAACTTCGCAGTTTTGACCGTATTTTTCCGCTAATCTCCGATAAGCTTTAACGATTTCTTTTTTTAAATCTTCCGGAAGTTCCGATTTTAAAATTAAATTTCTTGCCTCCTTGCCGGTTTTCTGTAAACTCTTAATGTCTTTGACCTTTAATTTTTTGAAAACCTTCTTTAATTCTGGCAAAAGCTCGTTTTTCTTTAGAAAGTACCACCAAGCACGGCTGGTTGTGGCAAATCCATCAGGAACATTAATCCCCTTACTGCTCAATTTTGAAAACATCTCTCCCAAAGAGGCATTTTTCCCTCCAACCAAAGGAACGTCTTTTTTGTTAATTTCCCCGAAGGGCAAAATATATTTATTTTTCTTTTTCATCATAAAAATTTATTTTATTTGTTTTTTAAAACGGCTTGAGCTGCAGCTAATCTGGCCACCGGGACCCGAAAGGGCGAACAGCTAACATAATTTAAACCGACTTTATGGCAAAATTCAATTGAATCAGGGTCTCCGCCGTGTTCTCCGCATATTCCGACTTCCAAATCTCTCCTTGCGGCTTTTCCCCTCTCTTTGCCAAGTTGAATTAATTGCCCTACTCCTTCCTGGTCCAAGCTGATAAAGGGGTCTTCTTTGAAAATCTTTTGTTCCAGGTATTTGGGCAAAAATCTTCCGGCATCATCCCGGGAAATTCCCAGAGTAGTCTGAGTTAAGTCGTTGGTGCCGAAAGAGAAAAACTCCGCCTCTTTGGCGATTTCTCCTGCCATCAGGGCAGCCCTTGGCAGTTCAATCATTGTCCCGATTTTGTATTTTAAATTAACAGCATATCCGGCCATCACTTCTTCACAAACTTTTTTGATTGATTCTTTAATCTGCCTGAATTCTTCAATATCCAGAATCAGGGGAATCATAATCTCTAAAATAATTTTCAGCTTCTGCCGACTGGAAAGCTGGCAGACAGCTTCCATTATTGCCCTTGCCTGCATTTCATAAATTTCCGGAAAAGTAATTCCCAGCCTGCAGCCCCTGTGGCCCAGCATCGGGTTTAACTCCTTTAAGTTTTCCGCCTTAACTCTAATCGTTTCCGGCGGAACCCCGATTTTTTCAGCTAAATCCTGAGTGTCTTTTTCGGTTTGGGGCAAAAATTCATGTAAGGGAGGGTCCAAAAGCCGGATAATGACGGCCAGACCTTCCATTGCCTTGAATATCTCAATAAAATCGCCTCGCTGAAGCAGTTCAATCTTCTTTAAAGCTTCTTTCCGTTCTTGGCTGTCTCCCGCCAAAATCATTTGTTGAAAAACATTAATTCGGTCTTCCTTAAAAAACATATGTTCGGTCCGGCAGAGGCCGATTCCTTCAGCCCCAAAAATTCTCGCCTGCCTGGCTTGTTCGGGAGTGTCGGCGTTGGCATAAACTCCCAATTTTCTAATCTCATCCGCCCAGCTTAAAATCTGGTCTAAATCTTTAGAGGCTTCCGGGGACTTAGTAGGAATTTTTCCCATCATCACTTCTCCGGAAGTTCCGTCAATGCTTATAAACTGGCCTTTTTTCACCGCCTTATCTCTGGCCCGAAATTGTTCATTTTTGTAATCAATATAAAGGGCTTCGCAACCCACTATCCCCGGCTTTCCCATCCCCCGGGTTACCAAAGCGGCGTGGGAGGTCATTCCTCCTCTGGCAGTCAAAATTCCTTCAGCTGCGGCAATTCCCTGAATGTCATCAGGTGATGTTTCCATCCTGACCAAAATTACTTTATGACCTTTATCTACTAATTCAACACTCTCCAAGGGGTCAAAAACCACTTCTCCCACCGCCGCTCCCGGAGAAGCAGCCAGCCCCTTGGCTAAAATCTCTTTTTTAAATTTTGGGTCAAAGGAGGGCCGAAAAAAACTCTCAATTGATTTCGGCTCAATTCTCAATAGGGCGGTATTTTTATCAATCAGTCCCTCTTTCACCATATCCAAAGCCATTTTTACTGCCGCCTGAGCCGTTCTTTTGCCGGTTCTGGTCTGAAGCATCCACAATTTCCCGTTTTCAATGGTAAATTCAATATCCTGGGTATCTTTAAAATAATTTTCCAGAGTTTCGGAAATTTTGAGAAGCTGCTGATAACATTGAGGAAAAACTTCTTTTAATTTTTCAACAGGAAAAGGAGTTCTGATTCCCGCCACCACATCCTCTCCCTGGGCATTGATTAAGAACTCTCCGTATAATTTTTTTTCTCCGCTGGCAGGATTTCTGGTAAAGCCCACTCCGCTGCCAGAATTTTCATTAAAATTTCCGAAAACCATTGACTGGGCGTTCACGGCCGTTCCCCAATCGTCGGAAATTTTATTAAGCTTTCTGTAAGTTATGGCCCGGGGAGTATTCCAGGATTTAAATACTGCTCCAGTTGCCATCCAAAGCTGCTCCCAAGGGTCCTGAGGAATTTCTTTGCCGGTTAAATTCTTCACCTTGATTTTTAACCTTCGGACGGTTTCCTGCCAGTCTCCGGCCTTTAAATCCAAATCTCCTTTTAAACCCTTTTCTTTTTTAATCTCTTCCAACACTTCATCCAATTCCTCTTTCGGGGCTCCCATCACCACGTCAGCAAACATAAAAATAAATCTCCAGTAAGAATTCCAGACGAAGCGGTCGTTTTTTGGAGCTAATGACTCCGTAATTTCATCGTTTAACCCCAAATTCAAAACAGTATCCATCATTCCCGGCATAGAAATCCTGGCTCCGCTTCTAACCGAAAAAAGTAAAGGATTTTCTTTGTTCCCAAATTCAGCTCCTTTTGCTTTTTCTACTTTTTTCACTGCTTCTTCCAGTTCAGCTTTCAGTTCCGGCGGATAATTGTATCCCTGCTGGTAAAAATAATTGCAAACTTCGGTAGAAATGGTAAAGCCCGGCGGAACAGGCAATCCAAGTTTTGCCATTTGGGCCAAATTGGCTCCTTTCCCCCCCAAAAGATTTTTCATTTCCGCTCCCCCTTCTGATTCTTTTTGACTAAAAAAATAAATATATTTTTTGCTCATATTATCCTAAAATTACTTTTTTGATTTTTTCAACGCTTTCGGGATTAGCCCTTGACAGACATTTTTGACTTGCTATAATTATGATAGCAACGCTACCCCAGGGTAAAACCTGGGGGTTGTTTTATTTTAAATCCAGTTTTATCTCATTTTTAAAATCGTCCAAATATAAATGCCAGCAATATTTCAGTTCCCAAGCCATATTCTTTTCAAATGCCCAAAAAATAATATTTTTTCCTTTTTCCTTCACTACATAATTTTTGAGTTCCAATAAATCGCTGTCTCCGCTTAATATTATTACGGCATCAAGGCCATCAATTGCTCTTACTACGTCTAATGTAATCTCTACATCAACATCACCTTTTTTCATAAACTTTCCAGCGACCGGCGTATATTTTAAAAGTTTTTCCTTTATTGTAACATGCGGTTTTATTTTCTCTAAAAAGTTCTCCGTCCCAAAAGACACCACGTTTTCCCTAACAATTTCAAGAGAAACACCTGTTTTGTAGCTCACCGACCTACCCCATAAAAAGCTTGCTTTCCTTCGGTGAAACGATGTTGCGGAGTTCTCGTATTTTTTTTAAATTACTTTTTTGATTTTTTCAACGCTTTCGGGATTAGACAGCGTGGAGAGGTCTCCAAGTTTTTCTCCCGTAAATATTTTTTTTAAAATTCTCCTCATTATTTTCCCCGACCTTGTTTTCGGTAAATCCTCAACCAAATAAACTTCTTTCGGCAGAGCAATGGGCCCTATTTCTTTTTTAATTTGCTCTATAACTTCTTTTTTAATTTCTTCGGCGGATTTTTTCCCGCTATAGACAACGAAGGAAACCGGTACTTCCCCTTTTATTTCGTCGGGAATACCCACTACGGCCGATTCGGTGATTTCCGGATGGAGATTAACTGCGGCTTCCAATTCTCCGGTGGCTATTCTATGACCGGCTACTTTAATTACGTCATCAACCCGGCCAATAATTCTTATCAAACCATTTTCATCTTTGAAAGCGCCGTCTGAAGTAAAATAAATTTCTTTTCCGTACTGGCTCCAGTAAGTTTTTAGATATTTATCAGGGTCCTTATAAATTCCCCGCAGCAAACCGGGAGCAAAAGGAGTTCTTATCACTAAATTTCCTTCTTTATTTTCGGGCAAAGATTTTCCCTTATCGTCCAAAATATCAAATTTTGTCCCCGGGAAGGGCAATCCGGTAAAAGCCGGTTTAAAGGGGCCGATTCCCGGCAAAGAGGTAATCAGTATTCCTCCTGATTCTGTCTGCCACCAGGTATCAACAATTGGACAATTTTTCTTTCCAATCTTTTCATAATACCAAAGCCAAGTCCCTTCATCAATTGGTTCTCCGACAGATCCTAAAACTCTTAAACTTTCAAATTTGTATTTTGAAATCAAGCTCTCATTTTGTCTGAACATTCGAATTGCCGTTGGAGCAGTGTAAAAAATTGAAACTCTATATTTTTCAATAATTTTTGCCCATCTATCGGGAGTAGGAAAATCGGGAGCTCCTTCATAAAAAATTGTCGTAATGCCATTGAGCAAGGGTGAATAGACAGTGTAAGTATGGCCGGTAATCCAGCCAATGTCAGAAGTAGACCAAAGGATGCTATCTTTTTTAAAATCAAATATCCATTTTCCCGTCCAGTAAGCCTGGACTGTATAACCACCGGTGGTGTGTAAAATTGGCAAATATTCACCCGTTGTTCCAGATTCTGGCAAAATAAAAAGAGGATCCTCTGAATCTAAAATTTCTGCCTGGCAAAAATCGCTTTCATTTTCGATTAATTCATCCAAAAATATATTAACCTTGGAATTAAAAGGTACCTCTCTTTTCAATCTTTTTACCACAATCATTTTTTCAACATTTGTCCCTTTAATCCCCTCATCAGCACTTTCTTTTAAATTTATTATTTGACCCCGACGATAATAACCATCAGCAGTGATTAAAATTTTTGCTTCGGTATCTTGCAGTCTTATCCTTAGGGCTTGAGGACTAAAAGCTGAGAAAATAACCGTATGAACTGCTCCAATTCTGGCACAGGCCAACATTGAAATTATCGCTTCTGGAATCATTGGTAAATAAATCCCAACTCTATCTCCTTTTCTCACTCCCAATTTTTTTAAGAC
>Ga0209610_1001540_pt1 | contig 11823 bp, 12 predicted proteins | sample LakKivw275mmetaG_FD_184137 | JGI IMG/M metagenome (GOLD analysis project Ga0209610, IMG submission 184137) | Anoxic lake water microbial communities from Lake Kivu, Rwanda to study Microbial Dark Matter (Phase II) - Lake Kivu water 275m metaG... | ecosystem: Environmental > Aquatic > Freshwater...
TGAAACCTCCCTTTCTACCTACCTGCTAATGATTTGGGTGCAGGCTTTGATTTCGAGAATGATCTCACCATTTAGAAGCAGATCAATACGTTGGTTTCCAAGGCTTTGACCGTCATAATCGACTCGAACGCTTTTCAGACATCTTATCAACTTATAACTCTCGTAATTTGCCTCACAGTGTCCCCAGGGAGAGTCCCAGGCCGAAAAATCCTTTTACCGTGTCGCGGAGTTCTATCAGGAAATTTTTCACTCCACTTTTTGGAACAATAACAATATCATTTTCCCTGAGATAGAAATCTTCTTGCTTTCCTTTCTGGATGGCATAAATGTCGGCGACGAGGATCTCTTTTCCCGTGCCGCCGTCTTTAAACCTGAATATTTTTGTCTCCGAACCGTTGGCTTTAGGACTTAATCCCCCAACCAGTGTAATAGCTTGACTCAAGGTCAGTTTCTTCCCCGTCATAGGAAATCCACCAGGGGACCTCACCTCACCCCCGACAAAAATCTTTCCGGAAACTGGAACATTAATGATGTCACCATGCAGCACCGGCAGATTGAGGGTCAAATCTCCTTTAACCAATAGATCCTCAAGATTAATCACAAAGGTCCTCGGTTTCTGGTCTTCGGCCTCTTTATTCTCCTCCGGGATCTCCTCTTCAAGGACTGGCGGCCGAATCAAAAATAGCAATTGTCCTGCATACTCGCTTTCACGGCCTGCCTTAAGCCCACCTGCCAGGGCCAGTCCGTCCAGGACCGTCTTCTGCCCCATGAAACTATAGACCCCTGGTTTCTCAACAGCCCCAATCACGGAAATTTGCTGGCTTCTGTACTCCTTGATGAATACACTCACATGGGGGTCCTGGAAATACTTCTCCTGGAGAAGCTCCCGGATCTCCTTCTCGAGTTGGTTTGACGTCAACCCCTGCACTCTCAACATTCCAATCATGGGAAGACTGACGTTTCCCTGGGAACTGACCCGGACGGTTTTGTTCAGTTTTTCATCCTCAAAAACGGAAATCTCTATTAGGTCCTCCGGACCGATCTTATAATCCTTATAAAGTTCTTTCCTGGACGACATGGTGACCATCAGGATCCTTTCGTTCATCGCCTTCACCTGCTTTAAAGCCTCTATTTCTTTCACTTGGGCTTCGAATTTTGCCTCAGGCGTAAGCGTCTGAACATCCCTTCTTCGGGCGGGACCCGTCGCACATGAAATAATCACCGCAAAAACGACCAGATGAACCAAGAACTTTATCCGTAACATAGTCACTCCTTTTTCGTGTTGAGATTTAATGCAGGGCGAAGGGCAATCTGATGAAAGAGAAACAGAACGAAGGTGATGCCAATGAGGTCGAGAAAAACGTCTATGATCGAGGCATCGCGGCCTGGAACATAAAACTGGTGAATTTCGTCTACAATGCCAACCCCAAGGGAAATCAATCCGGCGATTAAAAAGCGGTTTATCTGGTCTGTTTGGTCTGTCAGGTCTTTTTGGTCTTTTTGGTCTATTTGGTTTGTTGAGCTGTTAAGTTTAAATTTAAAGGGGACGATGGAGAAAAAGAGAAGAATGGTAAGAATTCCATAAAGGGGAATGTGGAGAAGGCTATAAGGATTGAAAGGGGCCAAACTGGAGACAATGGGGGAGTCAGCCAGAAGGAAAATCCCCGAAATGTAAGCAAGGGAAAGGATCGAAAAGAAGAGTCTCATGATACGCTCAAGATTCAAAGCTTAAAGTTCAAAGAGATGTATAAATGACTAATACAAACGCATTAAATCGTTTTACATGTAGCGCAAGGCTTTAGCCTTGCTTAAAGCAACCCTGAAGGGTTGCCCTACAAAAGATATAATGCGTTCGTATTAATTCCATTGAAAGGATTGTTACGAAAAGGTTTTAAGACGTTTCTCCAGATCTTCGATTCTTTCTTGGAGTATGGATACCCGTTGTTTAAGATCCTTTATTTCCTTTTCAAGGATTTCCCTTATAGATATCTCCTTATCAAGTTTTTCAACAATTTCCCGCGGACCCTGCTCAAGTCTATCGAGGCGTTGATCAACTCTATCGAGACGGTGCTCAACTCTATCAAGGTGCTGCTCCATCCTTTCCATGCCCTCTTTTATCGAATAATACTCTGTCTCAAGCCTCTCAAGTCTTTGATAAACTTGATCAAAATGTTGAAGGATATCCTTAAATTTTTGATCATGTTCATCAAGTCACTTCTCGATTCGATCAAACCGTGGCTCAAGTACTTTTCCATAAAACTCATTTAGAGTATCAAAAAGATCCTTTCTTGTAATCTCTGCCATTTTGGTCTCATCAAATTTTTATCAAGCATATCATATCTATTTGGGTCTTTCCGATATCCCAGTGGATTTGGAAACTCCCACTTCCATGTGAAGGGGTTCTACATCGAGCTCGTCTATCTCTACTGAGACTGATTCTTTAATGATGTCTACTGAAAGAACGAGGCGATGTTTTTTGTGTTGGGTTTTAAGCAGTATTCCCACAATACCAATAAGGGGGCCATTTACCACCCGAACCCTCATCCCTTCTTTAAGGTATGCACAGGGAGTAACTGTCAGACCATTCTTGATCAGGAATTGAATGGCATGGATCTGCCCGTCAGGAATAGGAGCAGGTTTTCCATCGTTGCCCAAAATTCGAACAACGCTATCCGTCTTCAAAATTTCAATATGAGAATGAGCATCCATCGGTGTCCGAGCAAAAAGGTAACCGGGAAAGAGAGGAAGTTTTATCTTTTTTCGGCGGTCTCTTCTTCGACTCCATCGTTCAATCATGGGCAGGAAAGTTTCAATCTCTTTCCTGAGCAACCGATCATATACCTTCTGTTCGTGTCTTGATCGAGTATAAATGGCATACCAATGCAAAGCTTCGCCCTCTCGATTACATAGACCTTCGTAATCGACTTAACTCCTTGATTTTTCTTTTTAATTGCAATTACGTGCCCAATATGTGCACGGGATGATGGGGCATACTATTGCCCTTTTTAAGCCAATTGAACAGCGTTTTTCGCAATACCGATTCGAATAATCAATGCCCAGATAAATGTAAAAAGAAAGGCGTTGGCAGGGACCTGGATGTTTCTTTCAACAAGGCTATGGAAAATTAGTGCGAGCACCCCCACCAAACTACCTATCGCAATATATCTTTCCGGATCCCTTCGGGAAATTGAGTGAATTGTGAAGAGACCTCTAAAAAATATTAAGAAGAACAGAATAAAAAGTAATCCTATGCCAATTAAACCAACTTCTGAGGCGAGTTGGAGAAGGTCATTCTCGGCATGGGAAAAGAAACCTCGTATGTGAAAGGACCGATACATCGGAAAGACTTGAGCAAATGTTCCAAGCCCTGAGCCAAAGAGAGGGAAATCCTTAAGGATCTGGAATGTGTTTACCCATATCTTCCATCTATCCTCTAAGCTTTCCGATATGTTGAAGAACCGGCTGATTACCGCATCGAGTCCAATCCATATCGCCCAGAGGAGGGCTAAACCTAAGATTAAAACAGTGGGCTTAGAAAATCTTCTTTCTTTTCTCTGCTCCCTGAAGAAAAGACTGATTAAACTGAATGAAAGAAGTAAGCTCAAAATTCCCATTCTCGATGCCGTAAAGATAAGAGCGAGGATCATCAAAACAATCCCAAAGGCGATGAGAAGAGTTTTCCCTTCCAGTGATGTGAGCCAATGGCGCAAGTTCACGAACCGAATTCTTCGAAAGGACTCCTGTGAAAAAAGGAAGCCCATACATAAAGGGATGACCATGAGAAGGTAACCTGCAAAGTAATTACGGTTAATAAAGGTCCCAGTAACGGACGAGACTCCGCCTTCCATGTCCAGGTGGAGAATGTGTCTATGGCCGCTGAAGAATTCGAACATCCCGTATAGGGATTCGAAAATACCGACAAGCATGATGACAACAATGAGTTGACGCATTATTCGATGTCTATGATTCAAAAGATTTGAGTTAAGAAGAAAGAAGAAGAGTCCGATGAGGGTTAACCATTTAAAGAATTCAATCTGAGTTAGAAAAGGAACGAAAGAAAGGGGAAAGCGAGAAGCTGAAGGCTCAAAGCTCAAAGCATAACGGAGTTCGTATGTTTTGGGTGATATGGTCTTTAAAATCTCGGACGGGAAAGGAAGCATCTGAAAGAGTATTAGAAGGAGAAAAAGGAAGAGGAGAACCATAACAATTGCGGATTGCGGCCCGATGAAGTTTGCTCCGCACTGCACGGGCCAAGGATTTCGGATTTCAGATTGGGAAGCTTGAAACGATAAGTTCGGGGTTTGGGGTATTAGGGATTGGATAGCCCATAGGATGATAATTAAAAGGATACAAAGCTCCATAAGAGAGAATGCCCAAAGGTTCATCGATCCAAAGGCAATGGGGGTGAAGACAAGAAGAAAAATTAGGATGAATTTTATGAGATGATTAAGCATAGTCATTGAGTCGTTAGGTCATTGAGTCATTAAGTGCTTTTTCTTTCTGGCGTTTGATGGAAGCAATGTAACCATTCAGAACTTTTATCAATTGATATGCCTCCTTCTTGAGTTGATCTCTGTAAGATTGATCAATATATTCGTTTTCATAACACTCATTGAAATCATCTATTAACTCGCAGATGGACCCTCTAGATTGTCTGCAAAACTGGATATTTTCCTGATAATGGTAACGTCCAAATCCCTCGGCGATGTTATTAGTCATGGAAAGTTTTGCTCGCCGCATCTGGCCTTTCAAATTATGTTCCTCGCTATTAGGCAACTTCTTTATTAACTCACTTACCTTATGGCTGAATTCCCTGGCCAATTTATAAACTTCAAGGTCTTCAAAAGAATGGATAACTTTCTTATCCAAGATTACTCACCAAGGGAATAATTCATAATGACCCAATAACTTAATGACTGAATAACCTTGTCTCCCCCTTGTTCCATTGATCAGGGAGGAAGAGGTTCCGGGACATTGGGTCTTTCGCTTTTAAGCACGGCCTGAGGATATTCGGTCACCATCTTTCGCGCCTCCTCTTTACCTACGATTCTCTCAGCTACCCTCACGGCTTCGGAGAGGATTGGTGGTCTCCCATCGGTTGAATGGGCATCGGAGGCAATGATATGAATGAGTCTATGTATGAGCAGTCTCTCAGCGACCCGCCTGATTTCAGGGCCAAACCCTCCGGTCAAACTCATGGCAGTGACTTGCCCGAGACAACCCATCCGTATCATTTCATAGTATCGCTTGGGCCTTTGCCCAATCTCCATGTTTCTTTCGGGGTGAGTAATGATGGGGATGATCCCTCTTCCCATTAACTGAAAAAGGACTTCCTCTGTTCGATAAGGAACCCCCTGAAAAGGAAATTCGACAAAGAGGTACTTTCCCTCATCACCAATCGTGGTCGCCTCTCTCTGATCCAACATAGGGAGGGTTTCTTCACATAAACGAACATCTGCACCAGGAAGGATCGCCAAAGGCAGTTCTGAGTTATGAGTTCGGAGTTTGGAGTTAAGCTCCCCGACTTTGGCGAGGATAATTAACCTATTATTTTTAAAAAGGCCATTCAGAGTGTGGGGAGTGGCTACGATGGTTCCTATCCCATCTTTATAAGCAATCCAACACATCTTGATAGATTCTTCCAGAGTTTTCGCACCATCGTCAAGCCCTGGAAGGATGTGAGTGTGGAGATCGATCATCTCGATAACTTCTCTCTTGCTGGTAAAAGCAACGGTTTCCAAGAAACTCTCCTGCCTCCCTCAGGTGTACCTCTGGTGCTGATAATCGAGGGATAGTATTTTTAGGACATCATTCTCTCTGACCAATATCCATCTTATCCGCCCTTTCCAAACCTTCTTCTCCCCTCTCTTTTTCAACACCTGATCCACTTTATAATTTGCTGTCACCTCCACATTATTTTGATGATTTTCGATTTTTAAATCTTCCAGCTGGTAGCGGAGCTCCTCGCTCTCTTTGAAAAAAATAGTGTAAACCTTTTTAATCTCATCAAATCCCTTCTGGTTCTGGATGGCTTTGAAAGAAAAGAATGAGAGAAATCCATCTATATCCTTTCGGGTATATCGATCGGTATAATTGACAAAAAACTGCCTGATCTCTTCCTCCCTGGCGATGAGAGGATTGGAAGGTTTGACTTCTTCGACCTTTGGAACTTCCTCCGGAACGATTTTTAAACTTTCTTGTGAAACTAACTTGGTTATCTCTTCTGGAACCAAATTTTCGATATTCACCGATCTTTCGGATTCAAAAATGGTCCCCTCTCCTCCAGATGGTAGAACTGGATGTTCTATTCCCGGAACCTCCTTAACAAACTCCCAAGAAGCATCCTTATTAACCTCCTTAGAAACCAATTTATCCACTTCTTTTGGAACCACTTTTTCTTCTTTTACCATTGTCTCAGATTTTGGTTGAGGAGCAACTTGGTTGATCTGGTTGATCCAACCTATCTGGTCTATTTGGTTAATTTTGTTAACTTTATTCCTTTGGTCAATCTGGTCTCTTTGGTTGATTGGGTTCGATTGGGATTGAGGAGCGCCCTTGAGATGATAAGTTACGGACTCCAATTTTCTTAGAGAAGGGACCTGGAGTTTTCCAATAAAGAGAGCGCAAAAGATTATGAGAAGAACAAAGATGATCCCATAAGGGGATATTCTCTTGATATAAACTTTTCTTTTCTTCCATTCGTAGTTTCTTTTGAGATCGTACTCCATTCGATTGGAGGAAAATTTCAAAGTTTGATACGCATCGTTGATCTCCTTGATCTTCTGCTCGGACTCATTCCCTTTACCGAGGTCAGGGTGGTAATGTTTCGTCAATTCGATCCAACGGGCCCGGATCTCCTCCTCCGAGGCATTCTCCTTTACACCAAGGATCTTGTAGTAATCTTTCATGCAACTTGGTCGTTTAGTTATTGAGTCATTCAGTCATTAATTACCTATTGACCCTTTTCCGTGACTGAGACTTTATCAATCCAGACGACTCCGGAGATGAAACGATCAAATTTATCGGTCCTCTCCCTTCTCACCCTGACCAATCCACCCTTCGAATTGGCTGGGGTTCGAAAGGAAATCGTAAGATCTCTCCATTCATTGTCTCCGGTCAACGACTCCGATAGCCGCTGAAAGGCCGAAACAATCCCCGAGACCTCTATCTTGATACCACTCTTTGTGGTTATACCCCTGGTCTTCACAGTGGCTTTGAACAGATAGTCGGTATCGGGTTTCAATGCCACGAATTGATAGATATGTCGAAAATCGACATTCTCTTTTCCATTGAAGACAATCTTCAATGAACTCTTTCCTTCAAAAGCAATTTCATGATCGAAGGAGATCTCGGCTCCAGCGACCTTGCCAATCTTCCAATCGAAGCCACCACCCAGGATCTCATTCTTTTCGAACCCACCGTTGGTGATCAGGTTTTCATCTGAAGGGGTGGATAACCCTTCCTCTCGAAGTCTACTCACCCAGATCCGAGAGGCTTCGGTCAGTTCACCCTGGGCAATGAGGAATTCGATATGCCGAAGGGTCTCATCTCGGTCGGGTTTAAATCCGAAGGAGAGCATTTTTTGCCAGACTTTTTGAGCCAATTCTTTATTACTCATTTCGTAGAGGTATGAAAGGTATTGCCTGAGTGACGAAGGATCTTTCGGGACGACACGTTCCATGATAATTTCCGGATTATCGAGAGCCCTAAGAAGGACATCATATACCAGACCACTCTGATTCGGGTAATTCGAAAGAATATATGTAAAATGGGGTATTGCCTTTTCGGGGACCCCCTGCTGTAGGAGAAGATTTCCAGTCATCCATCTTCCCCTAAAGCTTGTAGGATAAGTGAAGATGGCCTTCTCCAGTACTTTCTCTGAGGCCTCCTGTTTTCCCAATCTTTGAAGGATTTTTGCGAGATTGAGCCAGTATTCCTGCTCAAGAGGATTTCTTTCAATCGCTTTGCTGAGATAGTTGAGTGACTCCTTCAGATCGATATTATGAATATCCCACTGGTAGAAAAGCCCCAACCTGTAATAAGGATCGGGATTGGATGGATTGAGCCGAATAGCCTTGAGGAGGCTCTCTTTTGAAGGATTTGTTTGATAGATCGAAAGCCCTCTCCATATGGAAAGAATTTGATAGCCGATTATTATGGAAATCAAAATAATGAAGAGGGGAAAGAAAAGTTTTTTCATGAAAAGCAATACCTCTATGTTTAAATTGATTCTTCCTCTGAACTATACGGAAGTTCCTTCTTCTTTCCTTCTTTTCCGTAATAATGATGGTATCTGTAATAATAATATCCGTAGTCACTCCGGTGGATATCGATTCGATTGATTACGACCCCGAGAATCTTAGCATTCACCTGATGGAGGACCTCTTTTGCTCGTTGGAGGGTTTCCCTCGGTGTCTTACCACCCAAGACGCAAAGGATGATCCCATCCACAGAGGCAGAGAGAATGAGAGCATCTGCAAAGCCGAGTACGGGTGGGGAATCGAGAACGATATGAGCAAACCGCTCTCCGAGAGATTCCATCATACTCTTAAAAAGTTTTGAGCCAATTAGTTCTGAAGGATTTGGAGGAATAGGACCGGAGGGGATATAGTAGAGGTTGGGAATCTCTGTCTTTTTAATAATGGATTCTAATTCCGTATGGCCGGAAAGGAAATTCGAGAGCCCTACACCATTATCTTCATTAAAGATCTTATGAATCCTTGGTTTCCTCATATCTGAATCAATGACGATTACTTGAGCACCAGTCTGGGAGAGGGCAATGCCCGTATTGATCACGGTCGTGGTCTTCCCTTCTGCCGGGTTGGGACTGGAGATTACGATTCTCTTCGGGGGTCTCTCAGAGAAAGAGAGGAGGATAGATGTTCGTATGTTCCGATAGGCCTCTGAGAGTATTGATTTGGGATGGCCATGAGTGACCAACTCAACAGGATAAGAGGTCCCACTCTCTATTCGCTTTCGCCTCTCAGAGGAGATCTCTGGAACCATTCCAAAGGAAGGGAGCCGAATCAATTGTTCTATGTCTTCGGGGGTTTTCACCGTGTTATCGAGGTACTCAAAAAAGAAGGCCAGCCCTACCCCAAGGAAGAGGCCAACCACAGCGGCCAGAAGAAGGTTTAATCTTTTATTTGGTTTATAAGGTTTTGTGGGTAACTCCGCTTGATCAACAATCTGGATGTTGCTGGCCATGATGCCTGCTGAGACACCTGCCTCCTTCATTCTTTGTAGGAGACCTTTATAAAGCTCCTTATTGGTATCGGCCTCGCGCTTGAGAATGTTATACTGAATGGCCTTCTCTTTCATCTCCAGGACTCTGGATTTCTGTTGTTCGAACGCCCGCCGGAGAAGGGATTCTTTCCGGAGACTCGATTCGTAGTCATTTTTGATACCTGTAATAATCTTATTGATTTCGGAATCAAGTCGTTTTTCAATGGTCTTTATCTGCTGTTTAAGACGCACCATCTCTGGGTATTCGGGTTTAAAAGTCTCTGAAAGCTTCATATACTGCCCCTCGAGCTGGATGTAAGTTTGCTTCAAGTCCATAATCAACTTGTTCTCGAGGATGGATGGAAGGGAATCGAAGTTAAGTTTTTTTGTCTGTCTATAAAGGGCCTCCTTGGCCATTCTTTCTGATTCGGCCTTGGTCAGGGCCTCATTCAGTTCAGTGAGCCGCTGCATAGTGACATTCTCTTTTTCCTCAAGCGAGATGATATCGTGCTTGGATCCAAATGTCTGAAGTGCTTCGTCAGCTCTCTCCACCTTGGCCTTCAAATCGTCCAACTGATCGGTCAACCATTCTTTTGCCTGCTGGGTGGCAATAAAACGGGCCTCCAAACTCTGTTGAATATAGCTGGCGGCCAGGGTGTTGGAGACTTTGGTGGAGAGTTCAGGGTAGTTCGAATCGAAGTGAATCTTGACGAGACGGGAGTTTCGTATGGGCTCAATCTTTAATTTTTTGAGAAATTGGTTGATAAAAGTAGTCTCTCTTTCATTCTCAGTTGGATCTTTGTTTTGAATAGAGGAAGTAAAAAGGCCAGAGATTGAACTCAGGATATTCGATTTCCATTTTTGGAAAGGGGTTTCAGGTTTCGGAAGGAACTCAGGATGTTCTGAGAGTTTGAGAGAGTTTATGACCCGTTTTGCAAGGCTACGACTTTCAAGGATCTTGTATTGGGTCTGGTAATAATCCATATCCATGGTGTTTACAGCAAAGATCTCCTTAAAATCGACAATCTGAGGATTCTCTTTGTTGATCTGGACTGTAACTGTGCTCCTATAAATGGGCTTCATTGTGAATGTGGCGATTGCTGTTGTGATGACTACGATGAGAAAAAAGGCAAGAATCGTCCATCTTCTCTTTCGAACCACTTTCCAGTAATCTCTGAGATTGACCTCTTTCTCTTCCTGAAAAGTGGGTTGGGAATATCCTGGCGGGGGGAGCTGATAGTACCGTTCCGAAGGAATCTGTTTTAGATAATCCATCTCATTCTCCTTAAATTATAGAGTGCCGAACCCTACCCGACCGACACGTCCCTTTACACATAAGAATACCTCGCTTTTTTAAAAAGATGCCTCGATAATTAAATTTTTAATATTGCTTGAAAAGTTTTTTTAGAAAGGACAGGTAGATTCGGAAATCTTTAGGCGATTAACATAACCGGAGATAAATTATCTTTTCCTCTGGAAACTAATTCAGAGAGTAGTTGAGCTATATTCACAAGTTTTGGAAATCTCCCTGTCCTGCCTATTAATTAGTGCGTTTACATAAACTCACAATTTCCTAAAAAGCGGTCTTTCCAGCAAAAGCCGGAATCCAGTCTTTCAGATGGTTCCTGACTTTCGTCGGGACAGCGTCTGGATGCCGGATCAAGTCCGGCATGAAGGAATAAGGGACTTTGTAAATAGACACTAATTATTTAAGGACAAACAGGTCTTCTTTCTTCTCCCCCCGCTTCACTAACAGCCCATACAATCACACCTCCAATAGCGGCTGCTCCAGCAATAATCCCTACCCAGCCCCAATGGGATATGCCTAAGAAACCAGCTCCTTCAGGGACGGCTGTTTCACCCACCTGAGCCACCATTGTCCGGGGTTTGGTTCTAGCTGGTGTGGAAGGTATCGTTATAGAATCTTTAGAGGATAGGGAAGCCAAAACCACATGGTCTTGATTCAAAATAGAAATTTTCCCCTTAATACTTTTTATGGTAATGGATCCGCTGGGATGAATGGCGATCGAACCGATTGTCTCTTCACCACTGCCAGGAGCCATTGAGAGGTCTCTGTTGGCCTGGAAGGATCGAGATTTTAAAATGGAAATGTTTCCTGCTTTGAAATTTATTTCCGAAGTAGATGGGATGCGGAATTGGATACTACCCCGGGAGAGGACAAATTGATCACCCTGATCAAGGGAGAGGAGGCTGTTTGGGCTTACTTCAATCTGACTATTTTCTGTAAGGATGATCGTAGCATTGCCTTTTTCAGTCTTAATTTTTGTGCCTTGAAAGATTGGAAAATGGGAGGACTCCACTTTTTTCCATACATTCTCTCTTGCTTCAAACTTCACCTCTCCTCTGGAGACCATCTCTCCTACTATTAAAATACCCTTCCCCTTTACCTCTGCCCCCGTAACCGGTAACCCATTCATCATCAGCAAGAAAGAGACCGAAAGGAAATAGATGAATGCTTTAAATACAAATCTTTTTCTCATGTTTTTATCCTCCTTTCAAAATTCTGGTTCTTCCATATTTTAAGGGAAGATTAGATAAAGGTTTAGACCCCATAAATTGGTTTTTGTGCTTCTCCAT
>Ga0209610_1001543_pt1 | contig 11806 bp, 12 predicted proteins | sample LakKivw275mmetaG_FD_184137 | JGI IMG/M metagenome (GOLD analysis project Ga0209610, IMG submission 184137) | Anoxic lake water microbial communities from Lake Kivu, Rwanda to study Microbial Dark Matter (Phase II) - Lake Kivu water 275m metaG... | ecosystem: Environmental > Aquatic > Freshwater...
TCCATCGGAGGGTACATGGACTCGGCGTAATAGGGCAGATGGCCGGAGTGCACGAACAGGTCTTCTTTGGCCAGGTGCGGCGTGCGCACGCGCAGATAGCCTGCCTTTTCCTCCATTTCCTTTGCCAGCCGTTCCAACTCCTCGATGATAACGCCGCCGCGCGGCAGCCAGAGCGGCAGACCTGGACCGACTTCATCGTCGTAGATGAAGATTTCCAGCTCCTTGCCCAGTTTGCGGTGGTCGCGCTTTTTGGCTTCTTCGAGCATCGCCAGGTACTCCTCAAGTTCCTGGGCAGTCTTCCAGGCCGTGCCGTAGATGCGCGTCAGCATTTTGTTCTTCTCATCGCCGCGCCAGTAGGCCCCAGCAATGGACATCAGCTTGATGGCCGAGGGGTTGATCTGGCGTGTGTTCTCGACGTGCGGCCCACGACACAGGTCCGTAAAGGTGTCACTCTGGTAAATGGAAATCTCCGGCTTTTCGGCCAGTGGATTACCATATTCGTCGAAGCCGCCTTTTTCCAAGCCCTCGATCAGTTCCAGCTTGTAAGGTTGGTCTTTGAAAATCTGACGCGCCTCCTCAGCCGAAACGGCTTTCTTGACGAAAGGATGGCCTCCAGCGATGATCTGCCTCATGCGCTTCTCAATCTTGCCTAGGTCTTCGAGCGTGATGGGTTGGGGCAGGTCGAAATCGTAATAGAAGCCGTTCTCGACCAGTGGGCCGATGGGTGGGCCGATGGTGTATTTGGCCTCTGGGTAGAATTCGAGCACTGCTTGTGCCATGACGTGCGCGGTCGAGTGGCGAATTTTATACAATTGGGAGTCTTCGTAACGTTCTTTGGGTTGATTGGACATTTTCTCTCCTGTGGCCTCACCCCTGCACCCCTCTCCCAAAATTGGGAAGGGGGACGGGGGCGAGGGCAAAATAAAAAGCTCTCGCCCAAAATTCGGGGCGAGAGCAGGCTCACGCGGTTCCACCCGATTTCCCTGCGGCTTCGTTCCTCGCTGCGTTCGGAACTTCGCTCAGGGTTCTCGTTGGGCTGATAACGGGGCCAGCCGTTCCGCATACTGGCTGATCACTAATCACAGATTATTGATCACTGTTCTGCTTCACGCTCACGGGTGGTTTTCGGCGGGGTTTGCCGGAGAAGGCTCTCAATCATCGGCCTGCTCTCCCTGTCGGCTTACGGGCCGCGTACTCGTCCCGGTCATAGCGTCAGGTTGGTTGTGGGGCTATTATATGCCGGTTTGGATGCTTGTCAAGCGTCCATAAGGGAAAGGCTGGGAAAGAATTACCCTCCCCCAGCTTGTTGATCAACTTCTCCCGGCTCTTTATTTCGCCATGGTAGCCGGCGCCCAGTTTGCAAAGCTGGCCAGGTGTCCCCACAAGGAGGTGTAGAACGTGGCGGCCCACAAGAGAGCAGTAACCAGCACGACAAGAGCAGCGATGATGCGGAAGGTTTTGCTCTTCTTCAGCAATTTGAGGCCGGGAGCTGCCAGCACGCCGCCCAGACCGGCCATGATAAAACCGATACCGGAAAGGATTGGTTCCTTGGTCAGGCCGAGTGAGATAATGCGAGTACCAACGATAACCGCGTCCACGCCAGCGAAAAAGCCGTAGATAGCCACGGGCATCAAGTCCCAGCCTTGGCTCAGGGCGATGGCCGCGCCGAGGAAAACAGCGCCAAATAGCGTAGTCGCCTCGCTGGGGGCTTTTCCTGTGGGCGGAATAGGGCTCGAACCTACGACCTCTGCTATGTCAAAGCAGTGCTCTAACCAACTGAGCTATCCGCCCGGATAGTGGCGCATATTATAACGATAGTACCTGGAATTGACAAGAAGAATCTCGATAAAAAATAGGCTCCCCAGGCGGGGAGCCTTTGTTTCGGGCCTTTCTGTTGCTACATCTTTTTCAGCACCGGCAGGCCGTTCGGTGTTTCGGCCACTTTGTAGCCAGCCGGCACTGCATCAAGAACGCCCACCTTCTTTTCTTTAGCGAAGAAGTAAATCGCTTGGATCTTGCCGTTCTTCAAGGTAGTGCGCTTGGAGTGCAGGAAATAAGTAATGCCGCGTTTGTTAGTGTAGCTGAATGCCATACGAACCTCCTTAGTTTGGCGAAAGAACTTGTGCGGTCTTCAAGCACAAGCCAATGAGATACGCCCATTATATCCACAAATAAAAAAGCTGAAGTATTCATTTTTGTTTGTGCGGCCGCGAGGGTTCTCAACCTAACTTTAGAGCTCAAGACCGCAACAACCTATCCAGCTCCCCGAAATCTATGCGCGAGGTGAGGTCCAGGCTGATGGGTGTGACCGAAACCAACCTCCCGGCGCGCAGCACGTAGACATCGCTGCCTTCCTGCTCCGGGCCAAGAAGCTCGACTCGATGGTATCCAACCCTTTCCGGCTCACCCCATGATTTGCGCTTTGGCCGCAGTGGCTCGTAATAACGCTGAAGGGCGACGCGTGTGATCTGCCAGGGAGTCTGTGGCGTGGCGCCAGAAGGGACATCCACTTTAAGCAAGGCAACATCCCGCGGAAATCGTTTTTCCAACAAGAGGCGGGCAAAATAAGCCGTGAAATAGGCAGCGCCAGAAAAATCTACTTCGTTCGAGTACGATAGATGATGGTGTTGTTCGGTTTCCAGGGATATGGCCAGGGCGGGGATATCCATTGCAGCCGCCTCCAGCGCCGCGCCAACTGTCCCGGAGATGGTAACTCCGGTGCCGACGTTCTCTCCGTAATTTATCCCCGAGACGACCAGGTCAGGCCGCTGCGGCATGATCTCCAAAATTCCGTGCTGGACGGCCTGGGCAGGCGTCCCACCGACGGCATAGACCGTCCATTCTTTGCCATCTACCGTCACAACCTCGGGCCGGATGACGCCATCCGAGCTTAACGGCAGGCTGCGCCCGGTGCCAGAGGACTGGTCACGCGGCGCAGCGACGGTCACAAAGCCGAGGGTCGAGAGCGCCTCGGCCGCGGCCCACAGGCCAGGCGACTGGATGCCATCATCATTGGTGAGCAGGATCTGGCGTTTCTTCATTGCGTCTCCAGCATTTTGCGCCGACAGGGGCCAAACCCTGTCACGCGGCGGCTTGTTTTAAAGAAAGAAGCGGGATGGACCCGCTCCCGGAACTGGCGCCCCTTGCGCGATTCGAACGCGCGGCCTTTTGGTCCGCAACCAAACGCTCTGATCCGCTGAGCTAAAGGGGCAGTTCACCAAGCGAAAAGATTTTATCCCAGAATCGAGGGAGGGTCAAGAGAGAACTACACTTTGATTAGTTTGCCAGACCACCACCATCTACCGCCACTATCGCGCCGGTGACGAATGAGGCCGCCCCGCTGGCCAGTGTCTGCTTGAGGATGTCTGCGCTGTCACTGCCCTTGAGGCCCATTCGTCCGCCATGTGTTCAAGGTTGGCGGCGTACTCGTCGGTTCTTCCTTCGAATACGACCCGGTCGGTTTCAATTCCTTATTGCGGATTTTGCCACTTTTGGCTAGAATGTCATCTAATCGTTTATGCCCCGAAAGGAGTTCCCATGACGCGTACCATCCGCGCCCCACGCGGTGCACAACTTACCTGTAAATCCTGGCTGACCGAAGCCCCCTATCGCATGATCCAGAACAACCTCGACCCGGAGGTGGCCGAGCGCCCACAGGATTTGGTCGTCTATGGCGGGCGCGGGCAGGCGGCGCGGGACTGGGAATGTTTCGACGCCATCCTCACGTCGCTCAAGGACCTGGAAAATGACGAGACGTTGCTCGTCCAATCCGGCAAGCCGGTAGCTGTCTTCAAAACGCACCGCGACGCGCCACGCGCCGCGCGTGCTGATCGCCAACTCGAACCTCGTCCCACATTGGGCCACACAGGAGCACTTCGATAAGCTGGCGGCCCAAGGCCTCATCATGTTCGGCCAGATGACCGCCGGCTCGTGGATCTACATCGGCACACAGGGCATCCTGCAAGGCACTTATGAGACCTTCGGCGCGCTGGCCAAACTGCGCGGCTGGGGCTCGCTCAAGGGCAAATTCGCGCTGACCGCCGGCCTGGGTGGGATGGGCGGCGCGCAGCCGCTGGCCATCACCATGAACGAGGGCGTCGGTCTGATCGTCGAGGTGGACCCGGCGCGCGCCAAACGCCGCCTCGAGATCGGCTACGTGGACACGGTAGTGGACACGCTCGAAGAGGCCATGACACAGGTCGAGGAAGCCAAAGAGCAGGGAATCCCCAAGTCCATCGGGCTGATCGGCAACGCGGCCGATGTGTATTACGAGCTGGCGGAGCGCGGCGTCATCCCCGACGTTGTTACCGACCAGACGCCTGCACACGACGTGCTGATGTACGTGCCGGCAGGTTTGAGCGTGGCGGCTGCCGAGGAGCTGCGCAAGTCCAACCCAAAAGAATACGAAAAGAAATCCATGGCCTCGATGGCGAAGCACGTCCAGGCCATGTTGGAGTTCAAGCACAAAGGCGCGGAGGTGTTCGATTACGGCAACAACCTGCGCCAGCGTGCCTACGATTACGGGGTGACGGACGCCTTCGAGTTCCCCGGCTTCGTGCCGGCCTATATCCGTCCGCTGTTCTGTGAGGGTAAGGGACCATTCCGCTGGGTGGCACTCTCCGGCGAGAGGGAAGACATTTACAAGACTGATGCAGCCATCATGGAGCTCTTCCCCGAGGATGACCACCTGCGCCGCTGGCTGACCATGGCGCGCCAGAAAGTGCCCTTCCAAGGACTGCCAGCGCGCATCTGCTGGCTGGGGTATGGAGAACGAGTCAAGGCCGGGCTGGGACTGCCAGCGCGCATCTGCTGGCTGGGGTATGGAGAACGAGTCAAGGCCGGGCTGAAGTTCAACGAGATGGTGGCAAACGGGACTCTCAAAGCCCCCCTCGTTATCGGGCGCGACCACCTCGATTCTGGCTCGGTCGCCAGTCCCAACCGCGAGACGGAGGGCATGAAAGACGGCACGGACGCGGTTTCCGACTGGCCGATCCTGAACGCTCTCATAAACGCCGTTGGCGGAGCGACCTGGGTCTCGTTTCACCACGGCGGAGGCGTGGGCATCGGCTACAGCCAGCACGCGGGACAGGTCATCGTGGCGGACGGCACGCCCGAAGCGGGCAAACGGCTGGAACGCGTCCTGACCACTGACCCAGGTCTGGGCATCGTCCGCCATGCGGATGCGGGGTATGAAGAAGCCATTGCCGCAGCCAGGCGGCACGGGATCAAGATGCCGATGCTGAAATAATCACAACAAGGAGAAGACAATGACAAACGAAGTTTATGAGCAACTCGCCGCCGCCCTCGACCGGCTGCCCAACGGCTACCCGCACACCGATTCCGGTGTGGAGATCAGAATCCTGCAAAAGATCTTCTCTCCCGAAGAAGCCACGCTGGCCTGCCAGTTGACCGGCAAAATGGAGCCGCTGGATGTCATCGCTGCCCGCATTGGGCTGCCCAACGAGGAAGCAGGTAATCAACTCTTCAAGCTGGTGCGGCGCGGCATGATCTGGTTCGACCGGGGCAAAGAGGGGGGCGTACGCTTCCGGCTGGCGCCTTTCGTGGTAGGCATCTACGAGGCCAGCCTGGATTTGCTGGATCACGAGCTGGCTCATCTTGTCGAGGATTATCTCGCCAGCGGCGGGGCGGCGGCGATAATGGGAGTGCAGCCGGCGTTGCACCGCGTCGTCCCAGCCCAGAACACGGTCAAGAGCGAACAGATCCTGCCCTACGAGGACGTGCGCGCCTTGCTGCTGGCGGCCAAGACCTACAACGTGCGCGCCTGCATCTGCCGTGAACAGCAGGAGCAACTGGGCAGCCGCCGCTGCGACTTTCCGCTCGACATCTGCATCAATTTCTCCAGCCTGGAACGCCCGCCGCACCCGGGCGACCTCTCGCAAGCCGAGGCGCTGGCGTTGCTCGACAAGAGCGAGGAAGTCGGCCTGGTGCATACGGTCAGCAATGTGATCGAGGGGGTGGGCTACATCTGTAACTGCTGCGGCTGCTGCTGCGGCATCCTGCGCGGCATCACCGACTGGGGCATCGAAAACTCGGTGGCGTATGCCAACTATTACGCGGTCATTGATCCCGTGCTGTGCAACGACTGCGGCACTTGCATCGAGCGCTGCCAAGTCCACGCCATCTCGGCCGGGGATGGATTCTCGGTGGTGGACAAGGCGCGCTGCATCGGCTGCGGGCTGTGCGTCAGCGGCTGTCCCAACGACGTGGCGCGACTGGAGCGCAAGCCGGAGGCCGAGATCGTCCTCCCACCTGCGGACTTCGCAGCCTGGGAGCAGGCGCGGCGCATTAACCGAGGCCTGGAGGCATAAGCGACTTGCTGCCCAAATAGGGCTGTGAGGTGGCTCTTTTGGAACGCAAATAACGCGAATGAGGCGAATACCGCGAAAAACAGAAACAACTCTCGCGCAGCTTGCGTTAAGATTATGTAGGGCGGAATTCCAATTCCGCCGTCAGGCTACTCCAACACCAATCCCCCGATAAACTCTCTTATCACCGAATCCTTCGGAACGATCGAATCATCCGCAAACGGTGTAATGGTTTCGAGCAGGCTGTGGATGCGCGCCGCGCGCGTGAAGGCGTCTTCCCGCAGCGGATCGTCCTGGTACAGGCGTACCCATTTGGCAAAATGGGACATCAGCTTCGGCTGGTAGATCGGCAGCTCGTACGGCATCCCGCTGTTGATCATGAAATCGGCGGTATCTATGTATGGGATGATGTTCCTCATCTCGCCAGAGCGCACATAGTGCCAGTGGGTCAGCGTCTTGCCGTAGTCGTAAGCGCGATGGGCAGCATCTCGCAGCATCCGGCGCATCAGGCGGATGTCGGTCCAGCGCACATATTTTCCATCGTTGTCCTTTAGTTGCAGCAAGGGTTCCAAGTAGACTTTTATCTTCTCGTCTTCGAGGCCGTCCGTCAGAGGCGGGTACAGGCCATACAGGCTGTCAATCAGGATGATGTCGCCCTCTCCCAGCTTCATGGGCGACCTATCCAGGTAGCGCTTACCCACTTTGAAATCGTAATATGGCAGCAGCACTTCTTCGCCAGAGAGAAGCGCATGAAGATGCTGGTTGATCAGCTCGATGTCCAACGCCTGGGGGGTCTCGAAATCATAATCGCCAAACTCGTCTTTGGGATGCAGCTCCAGGTCAAAGTAGTAGTTATCCAGATTCAGCTCGACAAAGCGCAGTCCCTGCTGGCTCAGGCTGCGGGCAATTTTGTTGGTCGTGGTCGTTTTTCCAGAGGAAGAAGGCCCGGCGATGATGACGAGCTTGATGGCTTCTTTGCGCTCGCTGATCGCATCCGTCACGGCTTGAAAGTCTTGAGCGTAGGCGGCTTCCGCCTCTTTGACGACTTCCGCCATCTCGCCGTTCTCGATTCTCCGGTTCAGCTTCGACACCGTGTTGACCTCATGGTCTACCGCCCAATCCAAGACCGACCACATTTTCGCCCAGGGGATGTACTCGGCGCGCTGCTCGCTAGGCGATTTCTCCTTTTTGCGCCGCCGGTTGCGCTCCTCGCGGTAAAGGATATAAGCCTTGGCGACTTTGGCGTGACCGTTCTCGATCAGCACCTTTTCAACCACGTCCTGGATTTCCTCGACGCTGGGCGGGTACTTCTTCCCGAAGCGGCCCTCCAGCAGCGTGACAACCTGATCGCTGAGGCCCTCGGCAATCGTCCGGTCCCGGCCGCCGACCGAGACCGCGGCGCGGAAGATCGCGTTCGTGATCCGATCTTGCACAAATGGGACGGTGGCCCCGTTGCGTTTGATGACGTATTTGATCTTCGACATTACATCGCCTCGAGAATGGACTAACTTACTCCAGATAGTATACACCGGAATCGGAGGCCCAATTCCGGGCAACGGAAGAGGCTTTCTGAGAGTCGCGTTTCGAGTGTGGTCAGGAAAGCAATGGAGAGGGGAGGAAATGTCTAAATTAGTGGATAAAAGTTATAACTGCCTGTCATTCTGAGCCGCGGGGTGGCGAAGAAACTCGGTTTTTCCGGTTGGGATGCGAGATTCTTCGCTCCCTCCTTGTCGCGTTCCAGAGGCAAATGGGGGAGGGGGACCCCCATCCCTGCCTTCCCCAAGTGGGGGAAGAGGCTGTGCAAAGAAAGTTCAGCTATCCAGTGGGCTTTTCCCTACAGGATGCTTCGCGATGACCGCCAGCCCGCCGCGCTGGAGGACGTGTCCTTCGACTGCGCTCAGGACAAGGGTGTAGAACATGTTTAGCCGTCCAGTGGGCTTTTGACCGCAAGGCCTCCACGTTGTAATACGTGGGTGTAGATCATGGTGGTCTTCACGTCCTTGTGGCCGAGGAGTTCCTGGATGGTGCGAATGTCGTAACCGGCCTGCAAGAGTTGGGTGGCGAAGGAGTGGCGGAAGGTGTGGGGGGAGACGGGCTTTTGAATATTGGCCCGTTTGGCGGCGGCGCGGACGGCTTTTTGGAGGAGGCTCGGATCTGCGTGGTGACGCATGGTCTTTTTGGTGTCGGGATCTACGGAGAGGGCGGAGGCGGGGAAGAGATATTGCCAGATGAGTTCGCGGGAGGCGTTGGGGTATTTGCGGGCCAGGGCGTAGGGAAGCCAGACCTGGCCGAAGCCGTTCTGGAGGTCGGTTTCGTGGATGCGCTGCACGGTCTGGACCTGGCGCTGGAGGGCGGGGACGAGAGTGTCGGGGAGGATGGTGGTGCGGTCGTCTTCGCCTTTGCCATCGCGGACGACGATCTGGCGATGGCCGAAGTCAATGTCTTTGACGCGCAGGCGGAGACATTCCATGAGGCGCAGGCCGGAGCCGTAGAGGAGTTTGGCCATGAGTTGCGGAACGCCGCTCATTTTGGAGATGACGGCCATGGCTTCCTGGTGGGTGAGGACAACGGGCAGGGTTTTGGATTTTTCGGCGCGAAGGATGTCGAAGGGGAGGTCAATTTCGACGCGGAGGACGTGGCGATAGAGGAAGAGGATGGCGGAGAGAGCCTGGTTCTGGGTAGAGGCGGAGACATTCTTTTCCACGGCGAGGTGGGTGATGAAGGCCTGAATCTCGGCGGCGCCCATGTCTTTGGGATGGCGTTTGTTATGGAAGAGGATGTAACGTTTGATCCAGTCTTTGTAGGTTTGTTCGGTGCGGTAGGAGTAGTGTTTGGCACGGATGGCGTCGGAGACCTGGTCGAGAAGTTTGCGGGGCGGGGGTTCGGTTTTTGGGGTATCCATTTTGTTGACCTTTTGTGAGGTGGGTTGTATAATGTGTTTATCAGATTTTAACCTATTCCGCCTAAATGTCCAAGCGGTTTGGGAGGTTAGGTGGAAGGGTCTGTCCAAAAGGAATTAGGCGGCGTCCGTATAACCACTAGTTGAACTAAGCGCTTCGCGCAGGTAAGACAATAGTCTTGTTCCAATAGCTACTTTCAATTCAGTTTTTGCCTCGATCGGGGCTATATTTCCTCCTATGAAAGGCTATCCCATTTCATAGGAGGTTTCATTATGACCACGCCTTTACGGCAAAAGATGATCGAGGATATGCAGTTGCGTAGTTTCGCGGCCAAGACGCAGCAAGCTTACCTGCTGGCGGTAAGCCAACTGGCAAGGCATTACCACAAATCCCCTGATCAGATCAGCGAAGAAGAACTTCGCCAGTACTTTCTATTCCTCAAGAACGAGAAACACGCGGCGCGCAGCACCTGCACCATTGCCTTGTGCGGGATCAAGTTCTTCTTCCAATACACCCTGGGGAAGGAGTGGAAAACCTTCGAGCTGGTGCGTCCACCCAAGGAAGAGAAGCTACCGGTGGTGCTTAGTGTGGACGAAGTGCGGCGGGTCTTGGCCTGCGTTTATCGCCCTCGTTATCGCACATGCCTCACCACGCTCTATGCCTGTGGGTTGCGTTTGCAGGAAGGGCTGCACCTGCAAGTTCCGCACATCGACAGTGAACGCCACCTGCTGCGCATCTGCCACGGCAAGGGTGGCAAAGACCGCTACGTGCCGCTCCCAGAGCCTGTTCTCCAGATGCTGCGCCAATACTGGCTGACCCATCATCATCCAGTCTGGCTCTTCCCCTCCCCTGGTCAGCCCAAGAAAGGTCCGATGGATGCCAGCGGTGTGCAGCGCGCTTTCCGCGCCGCACTTCACGACAGCGGCATTCATAAACCAGCCACCGTCCATACCCTGCGTCATTCCTGGGCTACTCATCTGCTGGAAGCGGGCGTCCATTTGCGCATCATCCAGGTTTACATGGGACATGCCTCGCCAACCACGACAGCCATCTACACCCACCTGACACAGGCGAGTGATGACCGCACTGCCCAAACCATCAACCAGATTCTGACCAGCCTGTGGCAGTAGAACTGGCTGAGATATTCCGCCAGTTCGGCCCCGCTTATCGCCAAAAATTCGCCGAGCGCCTGCTCCCCTCTCACCGCCAGGCCATGCTGGCCATCGAACGCTGCCGCACCGAAGCTTTGGGCGGACAACTCTTCACTTGCCCCAATTGCGGCGAAGTGCGCTACAGCTATCACTCCTGCCGCAACCGCCATTGCCCCAAGTGCCAGAACCAGAGAACCCAGGAATGGCTGGAAGCACAACAAGACTTGCTCCTCCCCGTCCCCTTTTTCCTGCTCACCTTCACCCTGCCCGCCTCACTACGCCCTTTGGCTCGCAGCCATCAAATCCTGTTCTATAACCTCCTCTTCAAAGCCTCGGCGGAAGCCTCGCAACTCCTGGCGCGTGATACCCGCTTCATCGGCGGACAGATTGCCATGCTTGGCGTCTTGCACACTTGGGCGCGCAACCTGACCTATCATCCCCACATCCATTACCTCGTTCCTGCCGGTGGACTGGCTGCTGATGGCCTCTCCTGGCTGCCTGCGAGAAAAGATTTCCTTCTGCCTGTGAAGGGCCTCTCCAAGATATTCAAAGCCAAGTTCCTCCATAAACTCAAGAAGTCGCCGCTTGCCAACACCATCCCCTCTGCCGTTTGGAAGCAGGAGTGGGTCGTTCACTGCAAAGCGGTCGGTGATGGCCACACCGCTTTGAAGTACCTCGCCCCCTACATCTTCCGTGTCGCCATCTCCAACCGCCGCCTGGTCAAGCTCGAAAACAATCAAGTCACCTTCCGCTATCGTTCTTCCAAGAACGGCCAGCCCAAGCTCGCCACCCTCTCCGCCGAAGAGTTCATCCACCGCTTCCTACAGCACGTCCTCCCCTCCGGTTTCGTCAAAGTGCGTTACTTCGGCTTCTTCGCCCATTCCCAACGCCAACGCCTACCCGCGTTACGCCAGAGGCTTTCTCACCTTTATCCACCCAACAGCACCCCTCCAGCCGACAAGCAAGAACCCAATTCCTCTCTCCCAAGCAACACCCAACCCTTTTCTTGCCCCCTGTGTGGGATACCCATGAGATTCCTCCATACCATTCCGCCATGTGGTCGCCATCCTCCTTGATACCACCCTCGCTTTCCCCCCTCTTTACACAGGATGCTGCTGCTTCCTGCCAGCACCCTTGCTTTCACCTACCCCAATATGCAATTTCCCATCAAACCCTCTCCCCTTTCTGCCTCCAAATGCGACTCCTGCGACCATTTTTCTTGTATAATCCCCATATCGATACCATTTCAGGGGATTCTCTCTCGGTCCGTAAAAACGCATAATCCCCAAGTTATCCCCTGAAACCCATCGACGGCTTAGTTCAACTCGGATTGATGCGGCGGCGCTGTCATCCGTTCCTTGAACTCGTCGCCTCCCGCCGCATCAATCCTTAACCGTTGGGCAGTTTATTTGAATGCACAAGGAGGGTC
>Ga0209610_1001545_pt1 | contig 11800 bp, 8 predicted proteins | sample LakKivw275mmetaG_FD_184137 | JGI IMG/M metagenome (GOLD analysis project Ga0209610, IMG submission 184137) | Anoxic lake water microbial communities from Lake Kivu, Rwanda to study Microbial Dark Matter (Phase II) - Lake Kivu water 275m metaG... | ecosystem: Environmental > Aquatic > Freshwater >...
GTTTATATGGGATATGATCTCGGCCAGGACCTGGAAACCGAATCGGGCCAGGATTACCGGGCGCTTTTCAGCGGTGCTGTCAGCGTAACGGGTGCCGCCCTCACCAGGAAGATGGCGAACGGCAGCGTTTTTTATGCCTTGGCCCAGCAGCATTACTGGACCTATGGCACCTACTTCATGTATGAGGTGGGGCTGGGATATATATTCGCCTTTTGACGGATAGTGACTCGTGACTCGTGATTCGTGACTCGTGAATCGTGAATCGTGACTCGTGAATCGTGACTCGTGACTCGTGACTCGTGACTCGTGAATCGTGATTAGTAAACCTGTATTCTGATTAATTTGGATGGAAGACTCTGACCGCATAGGATTTGACAATGAGAAATACCTTCAGGAGCAGACCGCCGCTATCCTGCAAAGGGTAAGCCGGTTTAACGACAAACTATACCTGGAATGCGGAGGCAAGATCCTCTATGATTACCATGGAGCACGGGTGCTTCCGGGATTTGATCCTCACGTGAAGATGAGGCTGCTGCAACTGCTTAAGGATAAGATCGATGTAATTCTCTGCATCCATGCGGGCGCCATTGAGAGGAATAAGATAAGGGCCGATTTCGGCATTACCTACGACGCGGATACGTTAAAGACCATTGATGATTTCAGGGACTGGGGGGTTGATGTAACAGCCGTGGTAATCACCCGCTATGAGGGCCAGTCGCCTGCCAAGACCTTCAAGAACAAGCTGGAACTGAGGGGAATCAAGGTCTATCTGCATTATCCCATAAACGGATACCCCGCGGATGTTGACCTGATCGTAAGCGATGAGGGTTACGGGGCCAACGAGTACGTCCGGACCACCAAACCGATTGTGATTGTCACGGGGCCGGGACCGGGGAGCGGAAAACTGGCCACATGCCTCTGCAACCTCTACCATGAATACAAGAAAGGGGTCAAGGCAGGCTATGCCAAGTTCGAAACCTTTCCGATCTGGGACTTACCCGTCGATCACAAGGTGAATGTGGCCTATGAGGCAGCCACCGTGGACCTGAAGGATGAAGTCCTGGTCGACCAGGATCATTTTCAGGCATATCATGTTCAGGCGGTTAACTATAACCGCGACATCGAGGCTTTTCACCTGCTGAAAAGGATCATCGAGAAAATCACCGGCGGTGAATCGATGTACCAGTCCCCGACTGACATGGGGGTCAACCGGATCAGCGCGGGTATCACGGACGACCGCATCATCACGGAAGCTGCCGGCCAGGAGATCATCCGGAGATATTTCCGGTGTGCCGTGGAATATGCCCTCGGCCTTGCGGACAGGGATACCCTTGACCGGGCCGTTGAGATCATGAACCGCGTGGGTGCCAGGGCAGAGGACCGTAAAGTGGTGACACCTGCCCGGGAAGCTGCCCGGGAGGCTCAAAAAAACGGAAAAGGCAATGAGGGTATTTATTCCGGGGCGGCTATCAAGCTGCCTGACGGAACCCTGATAACGGGCAAAAACTCACCCCTGATGCATGCCTCCTCCGCCCTGATCCTGAATGCCACCAAGCACCTGGCGGGCCTCCCCGACAACATGCACCTCCTACCCCAGAGCATCCTCGATTCGGTTACGCACCTGAAGAAGGACGTTCTTAACGGTAAAATGGCCAGCCTGGATGTGGGAGAAACACTGATCGTGCTGGGCATGAGCGCCCTGTTCAACCCTGCCGCGCAAATGGCCCTGGAAAACCTGAAATACCTTCGTGATTGCGAGGTGCATCTAACGCATATCCCCACGCCTGGCGACGAGGCTGGATTGCGGAAATTGAAGGTCAACGTCACCTGCGATCCCGCCTATACAAGCAAGAGCTTGTTTATCAGCGGGTAAGACTAATATTCACCGGCACCAACCCATAGAAGGGGTACCGGTCGGTTTTTGAAAGCTTGTCTCCCAATTCGTAATCCGGAACCATCCGGCCTGAGAGCTCATCCGGAATGGGATGATTGTAGTGGATATACCGGAACAGCAGCTTGGTGCAGGATGCCGGTCTTTCAGATATCAGCCTGAGCAAGCCGGCAAATTCCTCCTTCGACATCCAGTCCCCGATATTGGAAAGATGCAGTTTATTGAAACCGTCACCGGGATCCTGCAGAATGGCTTCATTGAACGACTGCAACCTGACCTCCAGGTTTTCATGATTTTTCCGGATCCTTTGCATACCCTCTGCTTTCAGGTAATCAGGCAGGGCCTCAGGGAAAAGGACCTCGTCAAAAAAGGAATATTGCAGAAAATAGTTCTCCCTGGCCAGGGTGGAGCAACAGAAATCCCTCAGCTTGCCATAGAAGAATTCCGCCATGTTCCGCTCGCCGCTGTGAGTCAGTCCCTGCGCCGAGATCCCCCGGGTCTTGTATATCCGGGGATGAAAAACCAGGCGGAAGATCCCGCGCAGGAGCCCGGTCGAGATGTGCCGGTCGAAATAGGTCTCCTGATCGCCAGTAGTATCCATCTCGAACAGCTTCATGAGGTGTTTCCTGCCCAGGAGCATCAAGCCCAATCCGTTGAACCGTGCAATGTATTTTTCAAACCGGGCAACATTGATGGGGCCCAGTTCGATTGCCGCCATGTTGCCGTTCCAAAAAAGCCGGTCGGCTGCCGGCAGACAGTCCCGGGCCTTTTCAAATAATTTCCTCCGGATTTCGGGAGTCGCTTTCCGGAATCCGGCCAGTGAAGCCGCCTCATCCGGATCCAGTGACATCACCGAAGCCAGTTTCAGCCGGGTGAGGCAATTTTGCGATTCCAGGACATCCACGGCAGTGATTTTCAGATCGAACAGGGCCAGCAGGTTCAACGGCATCTCGCCGGCACTGCTGATGCAGAGCAACCGGTCGCCATCGCGGAGGTCGAGAGCCCGGGCATCCACTCGGGAGTCTTCCTGCGAAATTCCATATTCAAACAGCGGTTCCATGATCAGGGTGTAAATGGTTGATGAACTTCCGGATCACCGTTCCCAGCTCGGCGCTATGGGTCCTGCGGTTGTTCTCAAGGTCGATATAGGTGCAGTTTTTGAGATTGTCGATCATCCTTTTCACGTCAGCGTGACTGTGGAAATGATCTTTTGAAGTCCCGACCATCAGGGCCGGGCAGGTGAGATATTCCAGCTTATCCCATATCTCATAGCTGGCAATACCCAGCGCGGTTTTTCTCAACCTCACCGGATCGGCATTGTCCAGCGACCGTGCTGATATCTGGTACATGTCGCGGTCTTCCTTCCGGTTGATCCGGAACTGCCAGATATACCATTTTGCCAGGGGTTTCATGAAATAAAACAGGGGAAGGTTCAGCCTCATGACGGCCAGGGCGATTTTCGGGTAATTGAAGGTGGCATTGGGTTCAAGCAGCAGGGCGCAACCGGGTTTTGAAGCCAGGTGCCGGTAGGAATCGACGATCATAGTGGCCCCGATCGAATAGCCAAAGAGGTAATACTTCCCGTCTTCCAGCCCGAGCAGGCTTACCAGGGCCGTTAAATCCGAGGAAAAGGCCTCCATGTCGAACCGGGCCGGACCGGTGATCCGGCTGACGGATTTTTCCCGGGTATCGACATAGTGAATGGTAAAATCCCGGGTAAGCTCGATCAGCGTTCCCTTGAATCCCTCGATCACCGACGCCAGTCCGGAAATAAAAACGATGGGATGATGCTGACTTCCGCCGGGAGGCGTAAAAGTCACCACCTTCAGGGCAACATTCTCACTGACATCGTACCAATGTTCCGAACACCGGGTCCCGGGCCAGCAGCAATCCGGATAGACAGTATCAGTATCAACCTTGGTTTTGGTTTTCACTAACAGGTTTTTGGTGCCACTTTGTTCTATACCCGACAGCAAAAGTTACCGGTTTTTTTCCGTTCCGCCTGTGAATATTGCCTCCATATGATAAAACCGGATAAAAATGTTGAGAACTTTAAGGATTCTACCGGGTTGAAACGCTGTTATCAATCACGGGCGAATACTGAAACTCAAACAAAAACGCTATGAAGGCAATTATTTTCGATGAGGGATTAAGGTTGTCATCTGATGAGCCAAAACCTGTTCCGCCGCGGGGAGAAGCACTGGTCAGGGTTTTGCTGGCCGGGATCTGCAATACCGATATCGAGATCACACGGGGATACATGGGGTACCGCGGGATCCTGGGACACGAGTTCACGGGTATTGTCGAGGAGATCAACGCCGGTGACCGGAGCCTCCTCGGGAAAAGGGTTGTGGGTGAGATCAACTGCGCCTGCCACCGGGATGATTGCGCGTTTTGCAGGCAAGGCCTGGGCCGCCATTGTCCCAACCGTACGGTCCTGGGGATCTTCGGGCGGAACGGCTGCCTGGCCGAATACCTCACATTGCCCGTCGAAAACCTGCTCGAAGTTCCCGGGTCGGTGACGAGCGAGATGGCCACCCTGACCGAACCACTGGCTGCCGGTTTCGAGATCCTGGAACAGATCAGGATCCTGCCGGGTCAGGAAGTTCTGATTGTCGGCGACGGCAAGCTCGGGCTGCTGATCAATCACGCGCTTTCGACCACCGACGCGCGTATAACTCATGTAGGGAAACATGCCGACAAGCTGAGAATTGCGGAAAGGAACGGGAGCGAGATTTTTCTCCTTGACCGGATGCCTCAGAAAGAGTACGACATCGTGGTTGAAGCCACGGGAAGCATGACCGGATTCCAGTTCTCCATCGGTCACACCAAACCTCGCGGGACCCTCGTTTTAAAGAGCACCATTGCGGCCGATCAGAAAGTTGACCTGGCCCCTGTGGTGGTTAACGAGATTACCGTTGTGGGCTCGCGTTGCGGATTGTTCAGGCCTGCCATCGATTACCTGAAAACGGGGGTTGACCTTTCACCGCTCATCCAGGCTGTTTATCCCATTGACCAGGGCCTGGAAGCCTTCGAAGCGGCCCGGACGAGAGGTTCCATGAAGGTGATGGTCCGCTTTTCTTAGACTGGCGGACCGGAATGGATGGTCTTGCTGAGTCACAGCAGGTTCCCTTCCCGGTCGATCGAGTGATCCAGTGCCAGGACTTTCGCCGGCAGCGGTCTTTCCCCGCTCCGCGCCACCGCGCCAACCAGGGACACGAACTCGGTCATTACGCTGTCCATTGTTTCACGGGCTACCCCGTAATATTGGAAATTGACGGGCATCCCGTTGCTTAGCAGGCAGACATCCACCTTTTTTTCCCGGCCATTAACCGGCAGTTTGAAAGTGATGACGGTTCCCAGCAAGGCGGATGTCTGGGGATCTTCGATGGGCCTGGAACTGATCGTCAGGGGAATTCCTCCAAGGGTGGGTTTTTCCGACTGCAGCAAGCTCTCCGTCCAGTTGATGTAATCAATGAACTCGAAACGCTTGGTCGAGCCGCTGGCCAGGAAGATGGCCGGCTGCCGTGTTTTCAGGATCAGGTTTTCGAAGAAAGCCACGTCAAGAATGGAGCGGCCCACTAAACCGAAGACCAGGTCAACGGATGGCAGGATATCGTCAGTCAGCTCGCCCGGAAAGGCAAACTGCTTCCAGGGCCGATCCGTGCTTCTTTCGTGTTTTATATCGATCCCGGCGAGCCGGCCGGGCAGGAGCCTGTCCGACAGGATCTTCATGGTGCGGATGCCGATAGCTCCGAGTGATCCCAGCACCAGGCACGTCCGGTTGCTCAGCACGAATCCCTGTCCCGTGAGGATATTCTCGATGGCATTCAGGCATGAATGGGCCACTTCCACCGATTCCTCGTTCACTTTATAGTGGGATATAGCCAGCGAACAGGCCGGGAAAGCGAGTTTCGAATAGACGTTCTCCACCGACATCAGGGCGTCATAGCCGTTGCGCGTATGTTCCACGCTACCGCAAAACCGCCCTGCGATCCAACTTCCGAAATCCAACCCGGCGGCTCCCTCCGGCAATCCCCCGTTTTCAAAACGGTAAGCGGCACAAACCTCGGCGACGGTTTTCTTCTCCAGGGCCAGCCGGTTAACAAGGGGAGCCAGGTAACCTCCGTCCTCGGCAATCACTACCCTGGTGGTCTGGCCATTGCACATGGCTCTGAGGAACAGGTGCATGGCGACCTGTTGCATGACCGGGTAAAATTCATAACCGTTCTCCTCCAGGTTCTTCTGCAGGCCGGCCAGGTTCTCGATGGATGAATAGTGATCGCTCAGCCGGAAGCGGGTCCGGTGATCTACGCCGGTCGTTTGCTGCAACCCGTAAAAGCGATAGGAGGATACCGGCAGGGACAGGATGGTTTCGAGATACCTGGACGGCACGCTTCCCGAGTACTTGACCCAGAGGGTATCAACCTCCCTGGCGCCGAGGCGGTCAAAGGCACCCAGAACCGACAGGGTTTCGGATGTGAAATGATGAATGAATACCAGGTGGAGGTCATTAAGCGGCGACAGGTCGTTCATCACTGTCTTGCGTAAACCTTCCATTTTTTCCAGGTACTCATCCAGAGGAGTGACCACCAGCTTTTCCATCAGGTCGACCTGCAGGTTCCGGCCCAGTTGGGTCAGGGACAGAAAAGTGACTGCCGGCCCGCATGTCGCCCTGATGGTATTCCCTGACGTGAGCAGCTCCAGGGTGGTGGAGTCGGAGAAGATCAGGAGCAACCTGTTGATAAGGTCGGACCATGGCTGACCGTTTGCCGTCAGCATGTCCCTGATCACCTCCCTGGGCCAGTTGACGGTTATTTCGCGCAACGAACCATATCCGGCGCTTTTCAGGAATCCAATCAGGGAAGATAACTGCAACCCGGTATCCTTGTAACTGAGTTTGTAATCATGACAACGGTTCAGCACGGCAGAATAGATAACCCGGGCATCCTGGTGGATATCTAAATAGTTGTCAATCAGCTCTATATTAGATACAATCCTGTGATTGATGTGGCGGAAATTCAAACGTGAATGCTCCAGTTCCTCTACGGTGATCCGCAGGAAATGCGATCCGGGTACCTTCTCGACCAGGTAATGTAGCCCGGTGTTGTCCTGCTCAACTTCCCGGTTAAAGGGAAACAGGAGTGCCCTCACTGTCCCTGCGCTATCGCCACCGGTGAGAAAACCACTGTGGATGGCAGGGCTCTGAAGGGCATTGAAAATATAATGCAGATGATTTGCCAGGTGAGGGTAAAGGGCCGGGAGCTGTTCAAGGTTCTCGATGAGTGAGTAGAAAACAATCTTATGGATACCCAACTGATACAGCGTGGGACAGGTCCCCTTGTCAACGGTGATGTCGACCGAAACATCTGTCTGGCCGAAGAAGCAGGCTTCACGGACCTCCTCGAGCAAATTCCGCACGAGAGTTACCATGCCCTCGAATATCATTATATTGTTCAGGTCAACGGAGAACAGCTTATCGTCCACTTGCACGACAGGGATATCGAGCGTGTTGATGCGCGACAGGTCCCTGAGGGGTTTTTTCCTGTCCGATTCAGTGATCAGGTCGTTGAGTATCTTCTTTAGATTATCGCTTGACATGTATTTCCGTTATTTTTTCATCCTGCGCAATTCGGCCGATTTTTTCTCAAGGTCCTTGAAAAAATCGGTTTCCGTGATTTCCGAAACGATCCGGTCCTCCCGGGTTTTGTCGATCCGCAGTTCCAATTCGCGGATGGTGTTTTTCATTTGTATCTCCCGGCTATGTATATCTCGTGCCATGTCATTGAAAACCCCGACCAGGTTCCCCATGTAGTCGCTGTTTTTCACCGGATCGACCCGGTCGGTCTTATCCCACTGACCCGACTTCAGCCTGTTGGATGCCTCTGCCAGTTGACGGAGCGGATGCATGTATTTCCGGGAGAAGTAATATCCGATGGCTCCGCCGGCAATCACGATCAGTATGAGCAGGATGCCGATCCAGTGAAAATGGGTCAGGATCATTTTCTGGAGGATCTCCTTTTTTCCCGGCAGGGTGGTTTCAGCAAAGACCTTGCTTTCGGCCATCAGGAATACGGCCGACAGCAAGGTGACGATCGCCAGGCTGAAGAAGAGGACAAAGAACATGCTCCGGGTTTCGATGTTGAGTTTCAGATAGCCTGACAGGACCAGGGTGGGCGGCATCAGGAACATCAGCAGGTAGGTGTTCGAGATCAGGGCGGGCAGGTACCATGAAACCATCACGAAGCCGAAGCTTTGGCCGTTGATGAGCATGTGCACCAGGAAACCCAGGAACAGGCCCGACAGGTTCCCCAGGAAGATGAAGAGCAGGACTTTCCCAAACTCATTGACGCGCCTGATTTCCAGCGTTCCTGTCCAGCGGACGGTTCCGGGAATGAAACCGATCAGGAAATTGGCGACCGACCAGTGCCAGAATTGAAGCTCGAAGCCGGTGAGCAAGTCACCGAACAGGTTTCCTGTCAAACCGATCAGTCCGCCGATCCAGGGCCCGCCCATCAGGCTGAAGCAAACTGACAGAACCAGTTGCGGACGGATGCTGATGAATTCGGCACCGGGCAAAACCCATCCGCTCAACAGCTTGTTGAGCAGTCCGTAAGCCAGGGCTGCCGCGATGATTATCAACGGATTCCTGAAGAAGTCTTTCTGCCTGAAGGAAAGGATCATGGCTGGTTCATAAGGTTAATCGTGCGGCAACCGACCGGATCAGCTCCGAAACCGGATGCCCGGGAAACCGTTCGCAGAAAAGCCCCTTGCTGCCCAGGACCATGAATTCATCGCTGTGCGGGATCACCGCCTCCACCGGGAACCCGTAGCTTCTTTCGACCTCCGACTTCAAACCGGCCGGGTCAAAGGAAGCCGGGACCTTGTTCAGGATCACGGCAATATCTTCCACCTTCAGGCGCGAAGCTACCCGGAGGGTGATCGATGATCCCTCGAAATCCTGCTGGTCGGGCCGCATGATGATCAGCAGCTTGTCCGAAATAGCGATCGAAAGCAGCGTTTCCTCATTGAGCCCCGGATGGGTGTCGACGAGCAGGAAGTCAAGCTCCAGCTTTTCGCAGAGCCGGTTGAAACCCTCGTTCAGGAGTTCCATGTTGTAACCATCGCTGATGATCCGGGCGATATCACCGGTATTGGTGCTGGAAGGCACCAGGAACAGCTTCCCCTTCAGCGCCGCTTCCTCCAGGCCCACTTCGACCGCTACCTCCTCAATCTCGCATTTGCGCCAGAGGAAATGGTTGAGGGAGTAGTTCAGGCGGTCCTGGCTGACCTGGAAAACAACGTGAATACCCGGTGATTGGATATCGGTATCCACCACCGCCACCGTTTTGCCCGATCGCACCAGCGAATAAGCCAGGTTGGCCGTGATGTTCGACTTTCCGGTGCCTCCGCGGTAGGAATGAACGGAAATGATCTTGCTCATCAGGCAGGATTTTATAGGTAAGGAATATCAAATTTACTGGTTTAAACTTGACAAGCTTAACCTGTTTGCGTTATTTTCGGTCTCAATCACAGCATCAGTCATCATGAGAAAAATACTTCCTTTTATCCTGGTGTTAAGTGTTTCACCGGTTTTCTGCCAGGACCTGCCGTTTACCGGCACCTGGGAGCTGGTCAAGGCCCAGAGTTCCACCATCGACCTGTTTTCAACACTGGAAATCGATCTCAATCAAAAGGGGAAGGAGATCAGCCTGATCAGGAGATGGGGCAGGGGATCCTCGTCAGCGACGGATAGCCTCTGTGTCAGGTTGAACGGCTCGGGCGGGAAGGTGGCCGTCGGGAACAGGCTGTTCCCGACCAACGTGTTCATGGGGATATCGGCCGATACCACCGGGCGTGCGAAAATCAGCTCAAAATATGATAAACAGGATAAGGTGCTTACCCTGACGGAGACCCTCCCGGTGCTGGTTTCGCAGGGCAAATCGGAAATCGAAAGCACGCATTCACTCCGGTATGATGCCGGCTGGGACATCCTGACCTATGAGATCCGCAGGCCATCCCGGCCGGCGGAGGATCCCATCCGGTTCGTCATGAAACGGAAAGGCGCCCTCCAGGCCTGGTCGATGAACCTCGGCGGCAATTGGGAGGTCGCCGGATCGCTCAACTGGCAGGCCGCACTCATCAGTTTACAGGGAATCGTCAACCTCGACGGCCCCAAACTCTATTTCGTCTACCCCGATGGATGGGACTTCACGTTCACCCCTGACGTGAAGGATTATCTGGTCAAAAGCCGTTATTACACCTTTACCGAGATTACCAAACCGGAAGATGCGGTTAAAATTTTCAAAGATAAAATAGCCGGATATGTTGTCTGGGACAAGAATGTCCGCACTTCCCTGATCGTAGCTTTCACCATTGCCGGCATTGAAAAATCGATCGTCATCGACGAAAGCCAGATACCCTACGTGGAGTCGCTGGGTATCAGGCAAAAGTACGACCTGAGAAACCAGTTTACGGGCATGAACGATGCCGCGATCTATCAATGGGCCTATGATCATTTCTGGCAGGCCTGCTCCAAGGATAAGATCGTCTGGATGGGCGGTGAATCGGGAAAAATAATGAAACCGGGTGTGGCCGACTGGGGAATCCAGCAGAATGCCTTTTTCAGCGATCTTTCAACCAAACCCACCGATACCGTTGAATATGCCTTGGCCGACAGGCTTTTATCGGAAATGAGCAACATGGGGATGGTCTTCGGATGGCACTCCTATGCCAAGGACCTGGAACGCCATCATGTCACCCTCTGCTCAAAGCACGGATTGCGGGTTGAGGGTTTGCACACCCTCCCGAACCTGAGCTTCATGTCGAAGGTGCCGGGTGCCCCGGGTTTTCTCTACAAAAACAACCACAACATAAAAAAACAATCGAAACCGGTAATCGCGAATAAGGTGTACATCTCCTGCATCCAGACCGATTGTTTGGGACTTGGCGGGTGGAACCGTCCCGGCCGGGGGCAGATCCCCTATACCTGGGAAGTGACCATGAACTGGTCGTGGCTGGCGCCGGCCATGCTTGAATACTTTTATACGCAGGCTACCCCGAATGACTACTTTATCGGATCCCTGGGCGGACCGGGGTATGTATATCCCAAAGCAGTGCCGGCCGAAAAGCGGGCCTGGCATATCCAGGAGGTCAAACGGTTGATGGATCTCCTGGACCTGAAGATCTTCGAGATCATGGACTACTCCGAAGGCAGTACCATCGTGGGGAATTCCGAACTGACGGAAGAGGTGGTCGACCAGTTTATCAAGGGGTTGCCCGGCCTGCTGGGACTGGCGAACGGATATTCCCCCTCGTTTACTTTCGGGATGAAAAAGGGAGTTCCGATCCTGAGTTTCGACTACTATCTGTCACCTGAAAGACTGGAAAGCGAGGCCGTGGCCGATATCAGGGAACTGGCGGCCCTGAATGCCAAAAGGCCTTACTTCCTCCTGCTCCACGTGCGGGAGTACAGCGATATATCACGGGTAAAATCCATCCTCGACAAGCTCGGTCCCGATTACGAGGTGATCCCCCTGGATGTGATGATGAAGATGGCGGCTGATCGTCCGACTTTCAAGGAGAGGTACCTGAAGTAGCCCCGCATGATTATGCGGGGCTTTAGTGACGAGTGACGAGTGAATCGTAAAAACGTACCCTCCCCTGGCCCCCTCCCTGATTTCAGGGAGGGGGTTGGGGGTGGGTACGGGAGGAAAGTGACGAGTGACGAGTGATGTCGGGCACGGGTGAATCCCCCCAGACTGAAGTCTGGGGTTAGACATAACGATTTCTATGATAAAACCAAATCCAAAGTAAAGTTTTTTTCGTAGAGCCGATTTTGATTCACACAAGAAAAGATTCTTTGGACGAGTTTGTTTCGAATGGCGTTGAGTACGCACATTTTGTTTT
>Ga0209610_1001546_pt1 | contig 11798 bp, 6 predicted proteins | sample LakKivw275mmetaG_FD_184137 | JGI IMG/M metagenome (GOLD analysis project Ga0209610, IMG submission 184137) | Anoxic lake water microbial communities from Lake Kivu, Rwanda to study Microbial Dark Matter (Phase II) - Lake Kivu water 275m metaG... | ecosystem: Environmental > Aquatic > Freshwater >...
ATGATATAGGGATTATCATAGTAATTGTAATAGGCCGAGTCGGTTGGTGATAATCTGGCGAGGTTCGAGAAAAAGGGGCATGAAAACATCATCACCCAGTTTAAATAACCCAGACTTTCTATATAACCACCAGAATCATTAGTGTGAAACGCCAGCAAACCGGTTTTATTCTGGCATGTCCCCACGTTAGGATATGCATCAGAAGTTAACATATTTTTTATATTATTAATACAGGTATTCATTTCAGCTATATAAGTCAGATATCCACTCGGTTGTGTGATTTCAGCATCTTTTCTTAAAACCAATGCCGCATATCCCCAGGCTGTATTCATCATGAGTCTATCCTGAATAAGGTAATATTTAGGCAAATATACGTAAATATTATTGTTTGTCACTGGATCAAATACCTCATCTGGAGTAAATACTTGATTACCATTACCATCTAAATAATAAGGATCATTGGGGCTTCCCCAAGCATAATGATTATTTTCTGTTTGAAGTCCATGAACTGGATCACAATATGCGTAATCTATAAATTCCAGTAAATCATAACATGATTTTACTATCCTACGTAGAGTATTTAACTTTTGCAGGTCATAACCCGGACTTGATATTTCATAATAATAGTAATATAGCGCATCAAACACGGCCGAAGCTTTTACAGTCAAGTAGCAAAGATATAAGGCTCTGGTTTTAGCATTTTCATCAGCATTATAAGAAGTGAAATAATTAAAAAGACCGTTTTCTGTAAAAGCATCTGAGCCATTTGTAAGTTCATAAAGTGTATCATCAATATCCATAAATTCAGTTAAATGATTTGTACTTATAATGGCAGGAAGTAGATAATTAGCTAGGTCAGCTATATAATTTGCAACTTCATAAGATGAACGATCAATATCTTCTCCTTTGTAATTATAACCTCCAACTATAACATCCTTGCTTTGAGAAAGAAAAGTATTGGGAGTATTGGTTGATTGGTCGGGGGGTATTCCCCGACCATTGATTGATTTATAAACATCAGAAAAGGATGTACAGTCCATTGTTAGAGTTCGTGTGATATCTCCCATTAATAATTGATATGAACTTAAGACCAACACTATTAGAATTATTACTCTTTTCATATACCCTCCCTATTTAATGATAATAATTTTCTTAGTTGATTTATAAATTCCGGTTTCTGACTTTACTATATATGTACCTGATGCGCACACATATCCAAACGCGTCTCTACCGTCCCAAGTTTTTGAGAACAACCTGGATGATATTTTTTCCAATTGGATGGTTTTAACTACCTGTCCTTTTATATTATAGATTCGTATTGGAATATTCTGAGATCTGCTATTTTCTGATAACGATAACTCAAGTTTTACAATTGATTTCATAGGATTGGGATATGCAAGTAAGTTGTTTTGTGGGATAGGCAAAGTATCTTCTTCATTTGGTGTACCATCAGGATGTAGTTTTACAATTGTTAATCCATATTGTCCAAAATGGCTATTTCCAAACCCATATAATAAGCAACCGTTTGCTAATTCAATTGTACAGTCCGTTGACTGATCCCAGTTCGATGGAGAAATTGATGTCCAAATCCACATGGGTTGACCAGATAGATTATAGTTTGAGATATGTATAAGGTGATCCTCGGGATTTGCTGGATAAGGAGCATAAAATCCGGATAAACATATCCCCTGATTATGGCCAACCATAGAATAATAACTGCCTGCACAGGTGGAATCAGTCATCTGGATGGTGAAAAGGCTGTCTATTCCATCAGTTGTAACTTTGTAAAGGCAGAATTGGTTGTAATTCCAATTATTCCAGGCTTGGCAGCCAAAGATTATTTCATTAGTCAAAGGTATCTTGGTAAGAGGGATTGGCTGAACGGCGGTACGGTAGTTTGTATCTCTGCGCCAGATGATGTTGCCATCCCAGTCGGTTTTAACCACACTGGCAAAGCGGTCAGAAAAGATGCAGGAGGAGACAGGCAGGCCATCTGCGTCAAGTTCCATGTCATATGCAGCTGGTGCACTAGGATCAAAATATACCCATAAAGAATCGGAGGGATAGCTTCTGGTTGATAATGTGTCTCCCATAGCATTTAAATGCATAAAGAATATATGTTTTCCCAAATCAGCACCTGGATGGTCCCATCCAATAGCAAAGATGCTGTTATCTGATAGACGCAGAGCGCGATTAATCTCACAACCTGGAAGTTGTAAATCTTGTAACGAGAAGTTTTGCTGAGGGTCAATCCAACCTATCTTATCATGAGGATAATGGTTTATTAGAAAGTTTACTCTTCCATCTGCTTCCTGGTCTATACCAATAATACTGGGATCATACGTTGCATAGAAGTCTGTGCTCCACCATTGCCACTGGCAGTTGCCATCAGCATCCAGCTTGATTACACCGCAGTCTGCGGCAAAGCGTGGGGGATCTTCATTATACTGGGCAATGCAATCTCCCAATACCATTATACCCCCATCGGGACATTCAAATATCTGCTTGGTTGTATACTTGTACCGATAAAACTCAGGATCAGGCATTATAATAGGGATATTGCGCACATAACGCACCTGGGCAGACAGAGTGATGGAAATACTGACAAAGAGCAGTACACATAAGACAAACTTTGTTTTCATAATAGACTCCCTCTTGATGTAGTGGAATGCTATTAAATTCATTCAGATTACCGGGTTAGTATTGTCAATGATTTTGCGAAAGAAGATAGCACAAACAATGAAATGTAAACAGAAAAAAAGTACTCATCATTCCGTCCCCCTATTAGAAATCGAGGATTAATAGCTACTAATGACTTACCTATTATGTTCGAGGTTGATGATACATATCCCAGATGATAGGTTTTTCGGTTTCCATGCTGTTGTTTTTATGCCAGGTTGTATCGATTTAAATAATTGTCCATTGATATAGTAGACTGCTATCTCAATCTCAGATTTGAGATCAGTAGACAACTCAATGTTAAGTTGTAGATTAACAGTTTGGGGGTAGCACTCATATTTAATTTCACTTTTACACTGAATCCGTTAAATAACTTGTTGCATAAAAGCTTTGTTGACAAGCAGGTAACCCTCCCTCCATACAATCCACCCGGGGTCCACGCTGGGTCCACGCTGGCTGAGCCCGGGTGGATCCTGCGTGGATCAAATGCTTTAAGTATGGCTTTGAAAAGCTGGAAACAAGTTTTTGTTAACGGTGATTCAGTTGACTGCAAAGCAGTTTAACAAACAGATTGACAGCAAAGACAGGCTTGTCAATTTGGATTATATGGTGAAGATATTATATTATATAGCTTATAAAACACTCTTTATCGCACTCGTAACAGTGCTGCTGACGGGATATCTGCAGGCAGATGAACTGGATGACAAAATGCAGCAGCTCCGGCAGATCGAACGCCAGATCGAAGAAGTTCAGCAAAAAGCGCGACAAGCGGAACAGAAAAAGAAAAAGGCGCAAAGCGACATTGCTTCCTCGCAAAAGGCCAAACTGCAGACCGATAAACTGGTGACCGATCTCCAGAAAAAGGAAGCCGCCGTTCAGGATTCGCTGCAGGCAGCCCGGGAAAGGGTTAGCAGCAACGAAGAAAAGATAGCTGATCTGAAAGAACTTGCCAATCATGAGTTTCTGAGGCTCTTTTACATCGACCGACATGACAAGTATGTGGTCAGGGAGACCGGTGACAAACACCTGCTCTCGATCCTGATCAGCCTCACTGCAAGAGGCATCTCAGACCTGACTGAATTTCACAAACAGCTCATCCTGACCGAAGAACAAAGACGCAATGAATTTTACAGGGTGCGCAGTTCCAGAGTTAAAGAATCCAAAAAAAGCGTTCAATACGGTAAAAAGATCCAGACTCTCAGCCAACAGGCAAAAAAGCTGGAAAAGGAAAGACAGACCTTTGAACAGCAGATCAGCAAACTGAAAAAGGACGCTGCTGAACTGGAAAGCCTGATCGCCAGACTGGCGGCGGAATCGGACAGAGCCCTGAACACATATCAATTTTCTTCAAAACGCATCCCCTGGCCGGTCAGAGGACAGATCATCAGGCAGTTTGGTGAAGAATATCGTGGCAATAATACAAGTGTGATCAGCAACGGCATCGACATTGCAGTTCCTGAAAACACCAGCGTGACAGTCGTCGATGACGGTGAAGTGGTCTTTGCAGACCGTTACGGCGGACAAGGCAAACTGCTCATCATCGATCACAAAAATGGCTTTTTCTCAGTTTACGCTTACAACAACGAACTTCTGGTCTCCCGCGGAGCAAATGTCAAAAAAGGCCAGACCATTGCCAAATCTGGCAAAACAGGTTCTGCCTCTCAGCCTTCCCTGCACTTCGAACTGCGCAAGGACGGCAGGGCAGTCAACCCTCTGAGCTATCTGGAATAGTGACTGGAGCAAGGATTTGAAACTGTTCAGAAACCCGCATCCCAAAGACCTGCAGAAACTGATTGAAAAAAAATGGCAAGCTGACAGCATTGTTTTGCACTACACAGGACAAATGTTTGGCATCGGTTGCAGACTGAGCAGTAAAAGCGCTATCAGCCGTATCAGCCAATTAAAACAGCGGGATGAAAAAGGCGGATACATCGTCCTGATCCCTGACCTGCAATGGCTCTATGACAATGAGATCGAAGTACCTGCTGCTCTGCACACTATCCTGATGCAGTTCTGGCCGGGTAATCTGACTGTAGTTTTCCCCGTGAAAGATGAAATGTTTGAACATGTTGCCGTGAATGGCAAAGTGGCTTTCCGGGTCCCTTCCGACAATATGCTCAGGCAGATGATTGACTATCTGGAAGAACCTATGATCAGCACCAGCGTCAACGTCAGCGGAGTGCCTCCCGCAGCCGATCTGGATGAGATAAAACAACGTTATGACGCCTGGTTCGATCTCGGATTCATCCCTCACGACACGTCCAGAAACGAGCCATCTACCATAATAGAATACATCGATAAAGACACTGAGGGAAAACCGGTTCTGCCTTATCTCAAATGCCTGAGGGAAAGCTCCGTGCCGTTTTACAACATCAAACAGAGTTTCCAAGAGCCGACAGTTCTGTTTGTCTGCACGAGAAATATCTGCCGCAGCCCGATCGGAGAATACCTTTTTAACCATTACAGCCAGATGAGGAAACTACCCTTCAGGGCAAAATCCGCAGGACTGATGGGCGACGGCGCCATGATATCACTTAATTCCATGCAACTCCTGGCAGAACAGCGAATCATGGCTCAAGAACATTCTTCCCGCAACATCAATCCGGAAATCCTGAGCCAGAGCTGGTTGGTGCTGACCATGGAAGAGCGCCAGAGAGACATTATCAGAGCCAACTTCCCTGAATATGGCGAAAAAGTCTTTACTTTACTGGAATACATTGGCGGGGAAGGTGACATCGCTGACCCCATCGGTGAGGAACTTGACTATTACAGAAACATCTATAACCAGATCGATGCAGCTTTGCTGAAGCTGTTTGACATCTTGCAGAAAAATCCGAATCAGGGATGATAAGTGGAAAGTATTAAAATCACGCCTGAGCTTCTGACTGAGCATGCGCTCAGCACGGAAGAATATGAAGAGATCAAAAAGATCCTGAAACGCGAGCCGACTTGGGTCGAATTGGGCATTTTCAGCGTTATGTGGTCCGAACATGCCAGTTACAAAAACTCGATCAAGTTGCTTAAAACACTTCCCAAAGACGGAGACTGCATGCTTGCCAAAGCCGGTGAGGAAAACGCCGGTGTGGTCGATATCGGTGACGGGCTGGCTGTTTCTTTCAAAATAGAAAGCCACAATCATCCATCCGCCCTGGAACCTTATCATGGCGCTGCCACAGGCGTCGGCGGAATTCTCAGAGACATCTTCACCATGGGTGCAAGACCTGTCGCAGTGCTGGATTCATTGCGTTTCGGCAATCCTGACAATCCGCAGGTCAAACATCTGATCAAAGGTGTCGTCAACGGCATTGCGGATTACGGCAACTGCTTCGGGGTTCCCACCGTGGGCGGTGAGATTTACTTCGAGGACAGCTACGAAGGGAACCCCCTCGTCAATGCCATGGCAGTGGGAATCCTTAGGCACGAACACCTTGCCAAATCAGGTGCCAAAGGCATCGGCAATTATGTCGTCTATGTAGGCGCAAAAACAGGCAGGGACGGAATCCACGGCGCCACCTTTGCCTCGGTCGAGCTAACGGAAGAATCTGAAGAAAGACGCACTGCAGTTCAGGTCGGAGACCCATTCATGGAAAAGCTGCTGCTGGAAGCCACTCTGGAAGTGATACAAAAGGGGCTCGTGGTTGCCATTCAGGATATGGGCGCAGCAGGATTGACCTGCTCCAGCAGTGAAATGGCAGGCAAGACCGGAGTCGGCATAGAAATCGATGTGACAAAGGTTCCTCAACGCGAGAAAGGCATGACACCGTATGAGATCATGCTTTCCGAATCTCAGGAAAGGATGCTGCTGATAGTTCAACCCAAAGATTTTGAAACTCTACGCAATGCCTTTCATAAGTGGGATCTGGAAGCTGTGATCATAGGCGAAGTAAAGCCAGACGGACTTTTACGAGTGAAAAACCAGGATGAGATCGTGGCGGAAATTCCGGCGGAAACCTTGGTTTTGGGAGGCAGCGCACCAGTCTATACAAGGGAAACTGCTGTACCGGAATATTTGAATCAGACTCGCAAATTTGACATTGATCAGGTTCCCGAGCCAATTGCTTACACCGATGTTATGTGCCGTCTGCTGAAATCCCCCAATCTTGCCAGCAAGAGATTCGTCTACCGGCAGTATGACCACATGGTACAGATCAATTCTGTAACAGAACCAGGTTCTGACGCTGCTGTCGTTAGAGTCAAGGATACAGACAAAGCATTGGCTTTGACAACTGATTGCAATAGCCGCTACTGCTGGCTCGATCCCTATGAAGGTGCCAAAGCTGCAGTGGCAGAAGCAGCAAGGAACGTTGCCTGTTCAGGCGCAAAACCGCTTGCCATCACAAATTGCCTGAACTTTGGCAATCCTTACAAACCAGAAGTATATTGGACATTTGCAGAGTGCATCAGAGGCATGTCCGATGCATGCAGGGCTTTTGGAACGCCGGTCACTGGAGGCAACGTCTCCTTCTACAACGAGAATCCGGACGGGGCCATCTACCCCACTCCGGTTATCGGAATGCTGGGACTGATCGAAAACTATCAAAGAACAGTGAATCAGTTCTTCAAAAATGAAGGAGACCTGATCTATCTGATCGGATCCCACAGCAGTGAAATCGGTGGTTCTGAATATCTGAAAGTGATCCATGATCAGAGCTCAGGACTGCCTCCAAAAGTCAATTTAGCCAGTGAAACCCAATTGATTGAGATTCTGCTTACACTGATTGACAAAGGACTGCTTAACAGCGCTCATGATTGTTCTGAAGGTGGCCTGGCTGTATGCCTGGCAGAGTGTTGTTTCAGACCGGATGGTAAGCATCTGGGCCTGAAAGTCAGTATTGATGCTGCTGGCCGCAGAGATGTCCTCTTCTTCGGAGAAAGCCATGGCAGAGTGTTGGTTAGTGTCAGTCCTGATAACAAGCAGAATTTTGAAGAATACATGTCTGGGGTAGATTATCCCTATTACAGACTGGGTTCTGTTCAATCAGAAGAATATCAAATAGATGACAGTATAAAGATAAAAACAGAAGAAATATACGATTATTGGGCGAATTCAATGCTCTAACAACAAAAATCGCTTATACTAAATCTCTCGAGGAGGAGGAAATGAAAATGAGCGGATTATTCTTTGGCAGTTTGTTTTGGGGAATCCTGATCATCCTGATCGGGCTCTCCATAGTTCTGAAACATGCTTTCAACATCAACTTCCCCATTATCAGATTATTTCTGGGAGTTATCGTCATCCTGATCGGGTTTAAACTCATTGTCGGCAGTTCGGCAAAATCTCATGTGCGCAGCCGTAAGCATGTCAGTTCATATTACAGTTCCAAAGAATTTGACGTGATCTTTGGCAGCAGGACACTAGATCTGACCAAGCTTTCTGACCTCAGCAGCTTCCCAGGTGAGATCTCAGTCGTTTTTGGCAATGCCCTGGTCATTCTACCCGATAGTATCAATCTGGAGGTGTTTTCCACAACCGTTTTCGGCTCTACGATACTTCCGGACCGCACTTATGCCGGTTTTGGCGAAGACAGATACGTGATCGGTAAAGATAATCAGGCTCCCCTGCAGAGATTGGAAACCAACACAGTTTTCGGCAGACTTGAGTTTGAGCTGGCACCGGCTATGGAACCTGCTCAGGAAAAGCCACAGCAGGATTCTACAAAAACAAAACAGGAAGACACCTTCTGATTTGAAAAAGAAAATCCTTTTCAGCATACTGGCTGCCCTGATTCTTTGCAGCCTGGGTTCAGTCAAGATCGGCTATGCTTTTAGTGGCGGCGGTGCACGCGGATTTGCGCATATCGGCATGCTGAAGGTGTTGGAAGAAGAGGGCATCTGGCCAGATTACATTTCAGGAACAAGCATCGGCGCGCTGGTCGGAGGGCTCTATGCCATGGGCTACAGCGCTGCTCAGATGGAAAGCCTGTTCACGCAATGGCAATGGAGAGATGCTTTCAATGACGACTGGAAACGCGAACAGCTATACATAGGTCAGAAAAGATGGGCTCCCTACGGAAACATTTTCTTCCGCCTAGATGAAAACTGGATTCCGCAACTTCCGCAGTCAGTGATCATCGGAAACCAAATTAATGTAGACCTGTTCAGACTATTTGCTCCAACTTCCGGAATCAGCTCTTTCGCAGAACTGCCCATCCCCTTTTCCTGCGTTGCGACTGACCTTCTGACCGGTGAACAGAAAGTCTTCACTGAAGGGTCCATGATGCAGGGCATAAGAGCCTCGATGTCCATCCCCAGCATTCTACAACCTTTTCCGATGAACAATACTCTCTACATCGACGGCGGTATTTCACAAAATCTGCCAGGTGCTCAAGTCAAGAATATGGGTGCGGACTTTATCATAGGTTTCAAGGTCAACACTGCACTCCGCGAAGAGGATGATCTGAAAGGTCTGGTAAGAGTTCTTGATCAGACCATCAATATCGGCATCACCAATCGCCTGAATGAAGAACTGCACTTTTGCGATTTCATTTTGGAACCTGAGTTGCCATCCTTCTCCACGACGAGTTTCAGCGCTGTCAGAGATATCATTGCAGCCGGTGAATCATACGCCAGGCAAAATATTGAGCGCATAAGAAACCTCTCTGATAGCTTGCAATCAGTGAGAGAAACCAGATTCATAAGACCCATCATCTCTACTTCAGCTTTTAATGTATCTCGCATTGCGGTGTTTGGTAATGAACATATCAGTGCCGCCAAGATAAGAGAGTACTTGGATTTGTATTCCAACCAAGATTATACTGTTGACGAGATTATCTCTGGCATCAATACTGCCTGGAATTCACAGCTCTTTGAATTGATCTATCCCGTTCTGGAAAAGGATTCCACCGGTTATATCCTGAATGTTTTTGTAAAAGAACGCGAGCGAAAATATCTGGCCATGAACTTTTCCTATGACAGCGAAAATGCTCTGGTTGCCGGTGCGGTATTATCTTTGCATAATTATCTTATGAAAAACTCACGGGTTCTGGCAGAAATCAAATTGGGCGGGAAGTATGAGCTGAATATCGACATGGTCAAGAATTTCGGGGAGGATTATGGCATTTACTACAGGCTTTTCCCCTATCTGGATGAGAAAAGGATCTATTTCTACAATGACAGCCATGATAAGATAAACAGCGCTCGTTCCTTGGAGTACGGTCTCGTCACCGGAATAGGCCTGTATGCCCGAAAAGCAATCGTCCTGGAAGGTTACACCTACACTTATGCCACCAGATTGTATCGGGATATCTCTGAAGTGGACATTTCCGGCAAGACCCAAAGCATTTCCGGCATTGGATTCAAGGCCTATCATGAAAGCCTTGACGACTTCATCTTCCCAATGCGCGGGATGCAGGCATCGGGTAAAATAACTTATGCCAGAAACGATCTGTTGAGTGAACAAAACATCAGCAAACTGAAGTTTGATTACAGTATCTACAGACCCTTTTCAAAGAAATTCTCAGTCGTCCTGAAAGCTCAATTGGGCTCTCATTTGATCGAAGAGGAACAAACCAGTCTTGATCCATTTTATCTGGGCGGCAGAAATGGCTTTGCCGGTATTGACCTATATGAAAAGAGCGCTCCTCACTATCGTTTGGTCCAAGCAGGATGCGTATTCAATCCACTTGATAATTTCTATGTTTCAGCCAGGATCCAGACCCTGAGCTATTCTGATGAGGGGGTATTATTCAATAAAGAGGATTTTCTGACTGGGGGTTACCTGGAATTGGGTTTGAAGACTTTTGCCGGCCCTGTTAAACTGGCCGCTGCCATATCCGAGAAGCGAACTGCGCAATACTATCTGGCACTTGGTTTCACCGACGACATCTTCCACTTTTCCAGAAGATAGTTATTCTTATTACTTAAACACTTGGTGAGTAGCTGTTAAAACTTATTCTGCCATCAGCTTGGCCATTGTTTTACGGCAGAAGTCCTCGCTTTTAAGCGGATCGTCGCTCTCTACATAAACCCTGATGATCGGCTCTGTTCCTGACTTTCTGATGTGCACCCAGAAGTTTCCCCCGATTGCTTTTACGCCATCCTGCATGTCGATTTCCAGTCCTTCGAAATAGAGCGGAACCTTGCTCATGATTACGTCTATCTTACTGGAGACCGTTTCTATCTTGGCTTTGTAGAGATAGTATTTGGGCAGGGTTTCCACCAGGTCGCAGAGTTTCATGTTTTTATCGGTCAGCAAACCCAGTACCAATGCCATTCCTGCCAGAGCATCCCTTGTGTAATGAACTTCAGGGCAGATGACTCCGCCATTTCCTTCGCCGCCTATGGGACTTTGGATTTCCAGCATTTTTTTGCCGATGTTGATCTCGCCCACTCTTGTTCTGTGCACCTTGACGCCATATTGCCTGGCGATGTGGTCTGAGATCATTGAGGAGGAGAGATTCACGACAATGTCACCGGATTTCTTGGACAGCACAAACAGTTCTGCCAGAGCCACAGTCAGTTCTTCCCCGATGCATTTTCCTTCGTCTGACACGATGGAAAGCCTGTCCACATCAGGGTCTGTGGCAAAGCCGAGATCTGCTTTATGTTCCTTGACTGCCTGTTCCAATTGCCCCAGATTTTTGTTCAAAGGCTCAGCCGGATGACTGAAAATGCCGGTAGGTTCAGAATTGAGTTCGATCACTTCGCAGCCGAGTTCTTCCAACAGCTTGGGCGAGATCAGGCCACCGGCTCCGTTGACTGAATCTATGACCACCTTGAAATTTCTTTTTCTGATCGCCTCGATATCGAGATAGGGTATTGAGAGGACTTTATCGATGTGTCTCTGAATGGCGGATGAATCGTGATATATTTTGCCAAGCGACTGCCAGTCAGCCCACTTGATCCCTTTGCTCATCACGGCCTTAAACTCGTCAGCCACATCAGGAAAGAGGAACATTCCGTTGCTGCCGACCAGTTTCATGGCATTCCATTCCGGCGGATTGTGTGATGCAGTGATGGAAATTCCACCCTGCGCTTCCAGTTCCTTGACTGCTAAAAGCGTGGTCGGGGTGGCCACCACACCGAGGTCGATGACATCGCAGCCGACACTGACCAAACCTGCTGTGATGGCCTGAAACATTGCCAGACCGCTCGTCCGGCTATCTCTGCCGATGACGATT
>Ga0209610_1001547_pt1 | contig 11796 bp, 13 predicted proteins | sample LakKivw275mmetaG_FD_184137 | JGI IMG/M metagenome (GOLD analysis project Ga0209610, IMG submission 184137) | Anoxic lake water microbial communities from Lake Kivu, Rwanda to study Microbial Dark Matter (Phase II) - Lake Kivu water 275m metaG... | ecosystem: Environmental > Aquatic > Freshwater...
GAGTACGTGACACCAGCCGCCCCGACATCCTTTGCCCCGTTCAGACCGCAAGCATGTGGGTTGAGATACGCGAGGTTTGGGAGTTCTGGAAATTCTCCAGGGTGGTGGTCCAGTATAATGACATCGTGCCCTGCTCCGAGTATGAATTTGTGGATTGCCGCAATTTGTCCGCTGCCTTGGTCCAGAAAAACAAACAGCTCGTAATCTTCTTTTCCAAGCTCAGCTATCTCCGTGGGCTTGAGCGGCCGGGTGAACTCAATGTGGAATGGGACGTTGTAGCTGTAAAGACACCGCGCCAAAATCGCGCCCGCTGCCACACCATCGGGATCCGTGTGAGTGATAACTCTAATCCGGCTGTCGCCTGTAAGATGTCCTTTGAGGAATGCGGCTACTGCTTCAGACGCCCGCTGGAACCTACGAATTTCCGCGCGGCCCACGCTTCGCACCTTTTTAGCGCACTAGGAGGGCTGCCCTCTCCGCTTCATAGCGCCAATCTCCAGGTAAAATTCCGCTGCGTATGTAATACTTCCCCAACTTGTGAATCCTGGCCTCGACAACTTCAAGGGCACGCCGTGAAGATTGGTCCTTCTTGTTTTTTTCCATATGCTTGTGCAGCATGACCGCTTTTGTGATTAAGCCCGCTAAATCTTCCGGTAAACTCGGCTTGCTACCATGCGCTGATAGAATTTGGATAATGCTCTTGCCAGTGGCCTGTTTCACGCTCGGCACGCCGTGTTGGTCACGCAAAATTGTCCCTATTTCGGTCGGTCGGCGTCCTTCCTTGGCCAGTTTGACCACTAGTTCTTCAACTTCTGCTCCCGACGGCCCGAACGACTTGACCGTTGACCTTTGATATTCAGCCATTTTTACCCCTTTCCCCCAAACTGTTTCTTTTTTGTGTGTACCACTTGAAAAAGGCTTCGATTGCTTTTGCGCGGTGGGAATACTCATTTTTCTCGACAGTCGACATCTCCGCGAATGTTCTGCCGTCACCACGTTCTGGGATAAAAATTGGATCGAACCCAAAACCGTGCGAACCCATTGGCTTAGGGGCAATGTTTCCGCGCACCCTGCCACTGAAGATGTGGGGCATGGTCTTGGGCCCACAGTAGCCCACGGCGGAGCGGAACTCTGCACGTCTGTCTTTTACACCCGCCATCAGCTTTAGCAGGCCCTCGTTGCCTACCGTGCGAAAAACGTAGTTGGAGTAAGGTCCTGGGAAGCCGCGCAACGCTCGGACGAATAGCCCGGCATCCTCGACAAAACAGGGCTTGCCCAGCATCCCGCATGCCTCCTCGACGCTGCAAGCGGCGATATCTTCGAGTTCGTCTGCCTGAATTTCCTTGCATGATACGTCGCGCATTTCTATCTTCAAGCCGTGCCTCGCCGCAATTTTTTGTACCTCTTTAAACTTGTGGCGGTTGCCCGTGACGAATATCAGTGCCATGCCCGCTCCTCCTTCGGTATGTAGCGCCCCCTCTTCTCAATTTCCTCAACGCGCTTTATAACCTCACGCGCGCCTCTGCCGAACTCTCGCTTGTAACCTGCCAGAACCGCGCGGTAAGCTTCATCTGTAATTCTGAAGTGGATGCTCTGTAGCGCGCGCTTGAGCAGGTGTAGGTCCACTCCGCGGGCCTCGAGCGATGGGTTGTATTCTCCCAAACCAAAATCTACGAAGTACACCTTGCCTTCTCGCGTCAGAATCATGTTTGAAGTCGTGAGATCACCGTGAATTATCCCGCCCAGATGCAAGCGGGCCACCTGCCTGCCTATGAGTTCGCAGAGCTTTCGTCTGGCTTTTGGCCGCAGCCTGTTCAATACCTGCTTGACCAGCCTGCCATCGATGAACTCCATTACGATGCGCATGCCGATGCGGTCGACCTCATAAACGACAGGCGCCGGCACCCCTGCAAGCTTGGCATCCGCAAAGAGCTTGGCCTCTAGCGCCGTCCTGGATTCGCGCAGTCGTCGGTCGAGTTCAGAAACACGGTACCGCTTCGATATGCGGTGCTTGACGATGACCTTGCCTCTGCCTGCGGCATGCAACACCTTCGAGAAGTCCTCCAAGTAAAGGTTGGCCTCTGCGCCCTTCTTGATCAACGCCATACCACATCAACCTCGTCCGTGCGGAATCTTTGACGAACTTGGGTTTGAGCCAAGGTATCTCTGATGCCGTGTTTGTGCATTAACAGCCCCGTCCAAGCGATCATCGCCCCTTGATCTCCACATAGTTCCATCGGCGGTACGTAAAACCTCGCCCCGCGCTCTTTCGCCATGAGCCCAAGCATTTCCCTTAATCTAGAATTTGCCGCAACGCCGCCTGTCAACATGACTTCTCGCTTCTCGGTGTGCGCAACCGCTCGCTCGGTGACCTCAACGAGCGCGGCAAAGGCAGTCTCTTGCAAGCTGTGGCAAAGGTCGCGCAAGTCAGCACCCCCGCGGTGCCTGCGAACGGCCTCTGTCATCAACCCTGAAAACGAAAGATCCATGCCCTTGACGACGTAAGGCAGATGGATGTAACGCTTGCCTTCGCGCGCTAAACGTTCGACGTTCGGGCCACCTGGATGAGGAATGCCTACCTCCCGTGCGAAAACATCGAGGCAGTTCCCAACCGGGATGTCAAGCGTCTCCCCGAAAACGCGGTAACGTCCCGCATCGAACGCGATGACTTGGGTGTTGCCCCCGCTGACGTAGAGCGTCACAGGGTCTTTGGCCTTTTCAGTCAAACGGCCGATCTCAACGTGGCTGACGCAGTGGTTTACGCCGATGATTGGTACACGGAGCCAAGCCGCTATTGCCCGAGCCGCGGTCGCTGCCGTTCGGAGACAGGGGCCAAGCCCAGGACCAACCGAAAACGCAATTAGGTCAACATCTCCTAAGCCGATTTTCGCTTTTTCAAGCGCTTGATCCAAAACCGCGCGCGCATTTGCTGCGTGGAACTGCGCCGCGTCCCGAGGGTGAATCCCCCCCTTCGCTGGCACGTAGGTCTTTGAGACATTTGCCAAAATCTTTCCATTTGAGGCAACGATACCAACGCCGAACGTGTGTGCAGTGCCCTCGATCCCCAAACACAACATCTAAACCCCAAACAATTGCTCCCGTGAACTCTTAAAGCGATTGAGGGGGAAAGACAGCTACCGCTAACAAAAGCGAAAAATGCTAAAGCCTGGAGTAAAAAAGCTTTACTCGGTAACGACTTCAGCTATCGCAAATCTTCGCCGCAATTCCTTTATGCGGATCTTTACCTCATCCCCGACGTTGACGCCGGGTACGAAGACCACAAAGCCCTGCACGCGGGCCAATCCATCGCCGCCCTTTCCCTTGCTTTCGATCTTGACGGTGTGGACATCGCCTACGTTTACTGGTGCTGGTAGTCCTCGACTCTCTCTTGGCCTGTTCACGTCTTCAACTCCTATCTGTAAATCAACGTCTCCTTGGATGCTCTTAAATATTGCCGTGGTGCGGCGGTTTTTAAAACAATCCCGTGCATTCATTAATGGAGATTTCATGTTCTTCAAAAGAATTTTCGGTAGAAGCAAACCCCAAGAGCCTAAAATTGAAAGTTTGTCATTGGATTCTCTCCGAGAACGGGTACGCGCGCTTGAGAAGGAAAAGCTGGCGGAGACTCAACCGAAACTGAACGCCTTTTTTGAAAAAATCTCCGAGCGGCGGGAGTGGATTCTAGCCGAACTGAAAAGTTTGGCTGTGGCTGAGTCGGCGGAAGAAGTTCATCCTGGATTGTACAAAACAGTGGATGAGGCAAAACGGCTTCTAATCGACAAGCTGACGCGCGCCCTTATTAACATTCGACCACTCGGTGATGCTACCTCCACCGACCTTGTCGCTTTCGATAGCGCTCTGACAAAGTCTGTAAATCTTTCGACGGATGCAATCGTTGCCCACGGCCGATTTGTTGCGAGATTGTTCACGTCACAACTGCACTTGATAGAGTCACGCTTACGAGAGATGCACGGGTTGTCTAGGGACGTGCATATCGCAGTCGAGAAAGTTCTTGCCGAAATCCGGTCGCTGGGAGATATATCCTCAAAAATTATGCTGCAAACCGATTTCATTCAACGGAGTGGCAACTTGCGCACCGATATCGCATCATTTGAAAAACGCATCAAGGAGTTGGAAGAAAATATTGGAGTTGAAAAAACTCAGCTAACGCAGCTAAAAAATAGCGAAGAATTTAAGCAGCTTGAAAATACCCAACGCGAGCTGGAGCGAATCGAGCACGAGTTCTCTCGCGCTAAAGCAGTGGCGGCATATACAATTGCAAACTTCAGTAGGCCCCTCAGAAAGATGCGAAAATTGATGACGGAAGAACAACAGATGAACAGAGAAACTGCCGAAACTCTCGAACTTTGTATCGAAAATCCGCTGGAGGTATTTCTATCTGATGAAAAGCTTGCCGCAACGACGACGCTTTTGCAAAAGATGCTGGGGCTAATCGAGTCTGATAAAATAAGCTTGAATGCCCGCGAACGTCGAAAAAGAATCGAAGATGTGCACGCGATCCTAGAGAACGAAACGCTGGTGAAGCTCAAGCAGGACCTTGAACAACTCCGCACCAAGAAGGGAGCTCTAGAAAATCTCAGTCGAAGTTCACCACTTTTAAAGAAAAAAGCGGAGCTTGAGCATGCGCTCGATAGGAGCATGTTGGATTTAAAAAACGCGAGGGCTACTCTTGAAGAACTCCGCCGCGATTTGCAAACTAACGAAAAAGAGATCGACAGAAACATGGGCGAGTTGGAAGAAGCGGCGTCCGGCGTTATCGGTGTAACGGTGAAAATTACTTCTTGAAATCAGTGTAGCCGCACTTGCCACATGCCCAGCGATTGTCGTGCTCAGCCATGAAAACACCCGGGCCGCAGCGCGGACATGTTTGGCGCAGGCGCTTTATCTGGCCTCCCTCAACATTGTAAAGTTTTGATTTTACCATTGCCCCTTTAGCCACCTTTCTCCTCTCCCTTTGCCTTCTCTACTTTCCCCTCGGGTTTTTTCTGTTTGGCTTCTTCCTTCGGCTTCTCGCCCTCGGCCTTCTTCTCGGGCTTGGGCTTCTTCTCCTCGGGCTCAGGCTTCTCGGCTTTCGGCTTTTCTGGCTTTTCGGCTTTTGGTTTCTCGGCTGGTTTTTCCTCCGGCTTGACCTCCTTTGGCAGACCGCGCGCGAGTATGTACTTGGGCTCCAGGGCCTCAAGCCTCTCCTTGGAGCTGTAAGCGCGGGCTATGCCAGATGCCTCCTGCCTACCGTAGGCTCCGGCTAATTTCTCGATGACAATCAATTCCTCTGCCACGCCAAGCTGAGCCGCCAGCTGAGCACGAACGTCCAAGCGCTTTGGGGTAGGCTCTCCCGCGTGGTCTACCTTTAACTTTATTTCCACCCGCTGAAAGAGCGGATTCTCGGACTTTTCGACTATCTCCACTTTCATCATAACCCCTTCAAACTTGAAGCGACACCTATTAAACCTGATTGCCAGCGATTACTCAGAAAAGCTTGAGGATTTCGCTGATTTCGCGCTTCTTCTCCTTGGTTACTTCCACGAGGACGATTCCCTCTCTCGGCTGACCGTACGCCACGACAGATCCAACTGGGGCCGTTAAGATTGCGGGCAGGGTCGCCAGGTCTTCCTCCCCATCCACGATGATTTTGACTGGGGGGGTTGCACTTTTTACCGTGTCTTGAAGTTCCTTCGTGATTTTGGATGGCGGGTTTATCACACGCTGAGTTGGGACTCGATAACCGTCGATCACTTTTTTCATTTTTTCCCCCGCTGGAAAGCGCATGACTAAAAAGTCCACAATCGCCACATCGGGCTTGATTCCAGCTTCCAAGAAATCGGCCGTCACATGATCGCCGACCGTGATCAGCCTCGTCGGGCGCAACTTTCGCATGTATTCGAACGCCGCCTTCGGATCAGAGAACAATTTCCCAAGCGGGCGCTTCAAGAGCGGCCGGACTTTTTCCGGAAGGCTTAACACTATCGAACCCTCAGCGCGTACTTTCCTGGCTCACTGACGTTCAATTTTTGGGCAATTGTAGAGTTCGTCGGGTCCAAAATGATGACATAACCCGCCCAGTCGTTCGAGAGCGATGAAGTTTTGCAGACTGGGCAAACATTTCCAGAGACGATCATGTGGCAGTTGCGGCAGGCTTTCTCCTTCAAGCTTTCGCCCCCTTGCGCGCCTCCTCAATCCACTCGAGCTTGCCCAAGCCGGGCTGGCGCATCGTGAGGCCTATCTTACCCACCGCGCCCGTGACTCCCACAACCCCTCGCTTCATGCTCACAGTCACTATTCGAGCGCGAACTCTGTCGCCTTCCTTTAGAGCGCGCTTGGTCTCCTTGCCGTGGAGAGTGCCTTTCTTCCTGTCGTACCCCACGAAGTCATCCGTGACCTGCGAAACGTGTATCAGGCCGTCAACCGGCCCGAGCCGCACGAAAGCCCCGAACTCTACGATCTCCACCACCTCACCGAGGATGACCTCCTGCAGCTCCGGCTTGTACGTCAGGGCTTCAAAAGTGACATCGTGGTAGCTCGCCCCATCGCCCATCACTATCTTACCGGGTCCGACTTCCTTGACCTCTGTGATCGCAAGCACCACGCCCGCATCTTTGTCTGTTATCCCCTCGTAGGTCTTGTGCAAGATGTCCGTGATTACCTCTTCAAGCGGCTCCTCGAACCTGTTCGGTGGCACCCGAACGGTGTCCTGCACGGTCAGAATTTTATACATATGTTCACCCCAGCGCTCCAGCCATCACGAGAATCAGTGCTACTATCGACATAAGCTTAATTAAAATGTTTAGTGAGGGGCCGGCGGTGTCCTTGAACGGGTCGCCTACCGTGTCTCCGACTATCGCCGCAGCGTGCGTCGGCGTGTGCTTGCCCCCGAAGTGTCCCATCTCCACGTATTTTTTCGCGTTGTCCCAAGCCCCGCCGGCGTTCGCCATGAGCAGGGCAAAAATCAGCCCTGTGATGATGCTTCCCGCGAGGAAGCCGCCGAGCGCCGCCTTTCCGAGAAGCAGACCGACAGCTAGCGGTATAGCCAGCGCGGCAAGCCCCGGTGCAATCAACTCCTTTAGCGCGCCCCGCGTCGCTATGTCTATGCACCGCGCATAATCTGGCTTGGCCTTGCCCTTGAGCAAACCAGGCGTCTTTTTGAACTGCCTTCTGACTTCTTCCACCATTCTGAAAGAGTTTCTACCAACCGCCATGATCGTCAACGCGCAGAACAACGCCACCACGCCTGCGCCCAAAAACAGACCTGCCACGACCTTTGGCTCCAATAAATCCAGCGCTGCTGCAGAGAGTCCGGCCTTCTGAGCATAGGTAACGAATAACGCCACCGCGGTCAAAGCTGCCGAACCTATTGCAAAGCCCTTGCAAATGGCTTTCGTGGTGTTTCCGACCGAATCGAGGGTATCCGTCACATTTCTGACCTTCTTGGGCATCCCCGACTGCTCCACTATCCCTCCAGCGTTATCCGCCACTGGGCCATAAGCGTCCGTAGCGACAACCATCCCTGTGACTGAAAGCATACCAACTCCCGCCAGACATATCCCATAAAATCCTATCAGCCCTCCGCCCAGAACGGTATACGCAACTACCACAGACGCCGTTATTGCAACTATCGGGAGAACTGTGCTTAGCAGCCCTACCGAAAACCCGCTCAGCAAATTTATGGCGGCCCCAGACTGCGCGGAGCGAGCTATGAATTGAGCCGGGCGATGTATCCTGTTTGTGAAGTAATCCGATGTGAGGCCGATGACTATCCCTGCCACGAGACCGGAGAGTATCGCGACGAAAAACTTCCATCCTGTATCCCATCCAAACATGTAATTGGCAACGGCAATGGAACCTATCGCCGTGATGATGCACGCTGCTATAGTCGCGCTGTTTAGGGCGTAGCTTGGGTCGCCCCCCTTCTTCACCCTGACGAATGCTATGCTGATGATCGACGCGATTATACCGATCGCAGATATAGCCAACGGCAAGAGCACGGCGTTCACGCCATATCCCAAACCGACGGGTAATGCGAAGCCCATGATCATCGCGGCGACTATGCTCGCCACGTACGATTCGAACAAGTCCGCGCCCATGCCGGCAACATCGCCCACGTTGTCTCCAACGTTGTCGGCTATCACCGCGGGATTTCTCGGGTCATCCTCGGGTATGCCGGCTTCAACTTTGCCGACGAGATCTGCCCCGACATCCGCGGTTTTTGTGTAAATTCCGCCGCCCACGCGGGCGAAAAGCGCTACCGAGCTGGCGCCGAAACAAAATGGCAATACGAGCTCTGGGTTTCCGAACCAGTTGTAAAAAAGCAGCACCCCGAGCAATCCGATGCCGACCACAGATAGGCCCATCACGAGCCCGCCGCGGAAAGCAACTTTTAGTGCCTTGCTCATGCCAGCACGTGCAGCGTTTGCCGTCCTCGAATTGGCCCTAACCGCCACGCTCATGCCGACAAAGCCGGCGACCGTCGAGGAAAGCGCCCCGCCTATAAAAGCCACTGACGCTTGCCACCCTCCAAGAGATGAGGCAAACAAAAGCAAGACTGCGATAACAGCAACAAATATCCAGATCGTCGTGTACTGCCTCTTCAAGTAGGCGCTCGCTCCCTCATGGATTGCGCCAGCTATTTCTCTAACTTTTGGCGGCCCCTGATCCTCTTTGAGCACGAGGTATGCCGAAACTGCAGCAACGACAAGGGCCGCAATTCCCATTATAAATGCGATGAACTCAAACTCCATCTTTTCACCCAACTCGGCCGTCTAAAGCAAGGTGTGACTTTTGCCTTAAATATACGACGGGAAAACCCCTGCGGCGAAGCCTCTTTCGCAACTCGGCGTCCGTGGTGCCGACCACACAATTTTCACACGCCATCCTCAAAATTACCTCGTCCGCATGCCCTTTGACCTCTATGAGTTTTCCACGTTTAGCCAGCGCAATGCCCAAACGAGCCGCAGAGCGTTCAACGGGGTTTCCCTGTGCGGCCAGTTTTTTCAATTCTTCGATAACTGGCTTGGGGACGATAAGGCAGTAGTTTCGTTCGAGCAGCCTGTCCAGTTCGCCGATAACATCAACGCCAAACATACCGGGGATCATCAGGAAACTCGTATCGACAATCACCCTCAGTTCCGCCAAGCATTCCCCCCTGAGACATAGGTATGTCGTCCACAATTCGCACAATCTAACTGATTACCCCGTAGCCTATGAGACGCCACCTTCCGCCGATGCGCCTGCTTATCGCCGCTCTTGCCCCTTTATCAGCACAGACTGGGAGCTTTAACTTGGTTTCAATCACATTCCCGCGCGCGCTGGTCACCATGCCAACCGTGGTCGTGGTGCCGATGTTTATCATCAGAGGTTCACCCGTGACCAACGGTTTTACTTCGAGTTCTTCTGCCGTGCCGACGACGCGCTTCATCAGGCGAACCTCAAGCTTCAACGATTCCATAATCTGCGGGAGGGTGCCCGGAACTCCGGCAACCGCGCCCGCCAGCCTATCCGATTTCATGAGTGATGGGTCGAGCTTCGTTCCGACGCCAAGCAACCCGCCCGGTATCGCTTCATTCACAGACTCGCCGCCCGCCTGCAGACCGACGATCTTTGAGTTGAGGAACTGCCAAAAAGTCTTGCCCGCTTGCGTTACCTGGACACCTGGGCGTATTTCTATCTCCTCACCCACCTTGAGCTTGCCTTGGACTAGAGAACCTCCAACAACTCCGCCGACTAAATCATCCGGCTTCGCACCAGGATGGTTGACATCGAATGAACGGGCGACAAACACGCGGGCTGGCTTTGAGAGGTCGCGCTTCGGCGTCGGTATGTGCTCTTCTACCGCCTGAATCAACATGTCGATGTTCGCACGATGAATTGCAGAAATCGGGATTACGGGGGCATCGGCGGCCGATGTGCCCTTGAGAAATTCTTTGATTTGTTTGTAGTTCTCGATGACTTTCTCTTTAGAAACGAGCTCTATCTTGTTTTGTGCCACCACGACATTTTTTATGCCGAGTATATCGAGCGCCATCAGGTGCTCCTTGGTCTGGGGCTGGGGGCAGGGCTGGTTTGCCGCTATCACAAGCACCGCTCCGTCCATGATTGCCCCTCCTGAAAGCATCGTCGCCATCAGAGTCTCGTGGCCTGGCGCATCAACGAAAGAAACACGGCGCAGGGGTTCTGTCGCAGATCCGCAGTGAGGGCATTTTTCTTGGGTGGTGTAACACGCAGGGAGATCGCATGATGGGCACTTTCTAAAAGTAACATCGGCGTACCCCAGGCGGATGGAAATGCCGCGACGGATTTCCTCGCTGTGGGTGTCTGTCCAAACGCCGGAGAGGGCCTCGGTCAGCGTCGTCTTGCCGTGGTCTACGTGCCCGACCATGCCTATGTTCACAACAGCTTGAGCCATACCTACCGCTGTAAATTGGTGGCGCGACTTTAAGTTAGTATTGGCACGATACAAGGGAGTTTTTATAGCTGGCATGATACTTTCTGCTTAGGTGGCGGGGTTGGCTGTGAAAAAAGTAAAAGCGGAGGATGCGGTCGGGACGCCCCTTGCCCATGATGTCGTTCGCTTTGCCCCCGGCCTCAAGACCGTTTTGTTTAAGCGGGGACATGTGGTCACGGCCGCGGATGTGGGGCGGTTAAAAGACAGCGGGAACTACTTTGTCCATGTCGCCGAGGTGAGGGGAGTTCATGAAAATGAAGCTGCGCTGAGGATGGCCAATGCTTCGTCTGGCAAAAATATTTTCCTCTCAAAGCCCGGCCAAGGGAAAGTAAACTTGTTGGCAAAGACTCCTGGGCTCCTGAAAGTCAAGACTGATGTCATCAAGAAAATCAATCTCATCGAAAATTTCGCCTTTGCTGCTCGCCCAAACAACACAGGCGTCAAAAAAGGCGGACTGGTGGGCGCAACCAAATTGATTCCGCTGTACGTGGACGAGCGACGCATGAATAGAGTAGAACGGATTTTGAGAACGAGTAAACCCGCGCTCAATGTGATTCCGCCGAAAATCAAGAAAATCGGCGCCGTGATAACCGGGACTGAGGTTTACGAGGGGAGGATCAAAGATGCTTTCGAGCCAGCCCTGAAAGAAAAACTGGCGGCCTATGGACTGAAAATTACTGGAAAAATTATAGTGCCCGACGACAAAGAAAAAATCAAAGAGGCAATCCTCGATTTCAGGGCAAAGGGCCATGAACTCATTTTGGTCACAAGCGGGATGGCAGTAGATGCCGGAGACGTCACACCATCTGCGATAAGAGAGACTGGCGCCAAAGTGGTTTCTCACGGCGTTCCGGTGTTTCCGGGCACGGTGCTTATGCTCGCCTACCTCGGTGACACCACGATCATCGGTGTTCCAGCATGCGTGCTTGCCGACAAACGAACGAGTTTTGATTTGCTGCTACCGAGAGTGCTCGCGAAGGAGAAAGTGACCAAGGCTGAACTGGCCGAGCTCGGACACGGTGGATTGCTGTGATTGGTGTCGTCGTGCTTGCCGCTGGCGAATCAAAACGGATGGGCGAGCCGAAGCCGCTCGTCAAAATCGGGGGCAAGCGGATGATCGAGTGGGTGGTCGGTTCCTTCAAGGACACGGCCGGTGACATTGTCGTGGTGCTGGGGCATGAGCCAGACGCCATAAAGCCGGTGCTGGAGAAACTCGGGGTGCGGTGGGTGGTGAACGAGAGATACCACGAGGGGATGGTCTCGTCGTTCAAAGAGGGCCTCCAAGAACTCGAAAATTGCGACGCAGTCTTCTTGGCACTGGGGGACCAGCCGTTCGTTGA
>Ga0209610_1001552_pt1 | contig 11780 bp, 7 predicted proteins | sample LakKivw275mmetaG_FD_184137 | JGI IMG/M metagenome (GOLD analysis project Ga0209610, IMG submission 184137) | Anoxic lake water microbial communities from Lake Kivu, Rwanda to study Microbial Dark Matter (Phase II) - Lake Kivu water 275m metaG... | ecosystem: Environmental > Aquatic > Freshwater >...
TCTCCCCGCAGATACAAAAGCGACGGCCGCTTCATCTCGATGCCCTGCTCGGTCTGGATAGCGAACTCGCTCGCGCCCAGATAGCGATGCCGGGCCAGCCATGCGCAAAGACACCCGTTTGCGCTGCCCGTCGCCGGGTCCTCCGGCACGTCGTAGTAATCGCAGAACACGCGCACGTGCAGCCGGCACTGCGGGTCAATGGTCTCAGGCGCGAAGACGAGGAACGCCTTGGCTTCGAGCTTGTCAGTCAGCCGATAGTACTCTGCCAAACTCACCTTGATCCCCTGCATCGCGGCGAGCGTCTTCACCGGAACGATGACGAACGACAGACCGGTCGAGACCTCCTGGACCGGAAAGCGGCCGTCGATGTCTGATCGGGTCAGCCCCAGCACATTCGCTGCCGCCGCCGGTTCGACTAACGAGCCAAACACCGGTGGGACCTGAGTCATCACCAGCCTCTCTCCCTTCTCCTCCACCGCGACCGGCACCACGCCCACCGCGAGGTCCAGCTTGACTGCCTCACCCTTGCGCCCGAGGAACCGGTCCCAGATGACGAATGCTGTTCCCAATGTCGGGTGTCCGGCAAATGGTACCTCCCGGGCCGGCGTGAAAATACGCACCGGCCACCCACGCTCATTCGGCCGGTCCGACAGAACGAACGTCGTCTCGCTGAAATGAATCTCCCTTGCCAGCGCCTGCATCTCCTCGTCCGATATCCCTCGCCCATCCGGGAACACGGCCAACTGATTCCCCTCAAACCGCCGTCGCGCAAACACGTCGCAGATAGTGAACTCGCGCTTCATATCGCCTATCCTATCCCATCTCGCTCCCGGGTCAAGCGTCCTTCCGGCCACTGGGCCCGACATCGGAGTCATCACTGAGCATCCTTTGAATACGGCAGTCCATGCTGCAATCGTGGTGCGCATGTGCTGTCTTCCTTCTCCCCGCCGGAGCACCACGGCCGCATTGGGCCAGGGGCGGGCTTTGGCCCGCCCCTGACCTGTATGCTACATACTGTCTGCTGTCTACATCTCCTCGCGTGTTCGCGCGCGACTACTGCCTTCTTCACCGACCGGAACCCCGGCGTGTCGAGACGGTGGTAGACATGAATCAGCCTTGCCTCCAAAGTGCTGCACTGCGGTGTCGAACCCGCGGCGGCGCGGGCAGCGCCGGCCAGAACGCCACCTGCAATGGAGCGCCAGGACGACCCTCCAGCCTGACGCCGCTGGCACCGGGCAGTTACCTGCTGTATGCTCTACCGCTCACGACGGCCGAAGACGGGCGGAGCCGGCCATGCGAATCCCACCCGGTCAGGGCATGCCGAAGGTGTTCCCTTGGCACCCGGTCGGAGACTCTGAACCGCCTGTGGTCAGCCGCATTCTTCGCGTCCGTAGGTGCCGGACCGGACTATACCCCGGATAGTCCCGGGTAGGCCCCGGGTAGGCCCCCCTTAGTAGCGACCGTGAACATGAGACCCACGCATCCGACCCTGATTTTGCGTGAGTTACGGGGCAGGCATCATCGAATGTTAGCAGATTTCGCTACGCCTCCGACGCCGCACCAGCGTTTCCATGTCCCATCCCGAACATCGCGCTCGTGCATGGCCAAGCATAAGAGAGGCTTTCGCACCAACCAGCGCCCTCCAGCCTACTCGCTCTCTTCTTCCTCCTCCGCCACGGGCGAGGCTCCGTAGGAGATGGCGATGCGGTGAGAAGCGCCAAGCCTGCCATAGGGCGCAAAGGCGTAGTCGACGCCGATGCCATGCCAGGCAAGGCCAAGACCCGCCCGCAAGCCGGAGAAGCCGTCGTAGTCAGACCCGGTGCGATACCCGACCCTGAGCGCGATGAGTTCCACCGGACGGCATTCGATGCCGGCCGAGTGGCCGCGCTAGCGCGCGACTACTATCTTCTTGACGGCCGTAGCCGGTCTCCCGTCTTCGGTCCTCGGCCCCCTGACGAAGTACACCCCCGGCGCCAGCCCGCGCACATCGTTCGCGCCCGGTGCGAGGTCCATGACCTTCCGCCCGCCGATGTCCACCAATTCTGCCCTGTATGCTGAACGTTGCTTGCCGGCTACTGTGCCGAGCACCAGCGTCCCGCAGACGATAGTCGGCAGCTTTGTCGCTTGGACAGAGAGGCTCACGGCCCCCCCAAGTCCCGGCGCGAATCCGACCCGATACACCGGGCACACCTCGACGTTACCCGTGAATGGCGAGCCGAGCCCAAGGTTGTTTGTGGTCGCGGCCAGAGCTTCGAGCGGCACAGCGCAGACGAAGTTCTCGCCCGGAATCAGCGAATCGTCGCCCCAAGTGCTGGACCACGTGACGGAATCGGTCCCCGCGCCGGACGTCGTCGCCGCCCAACCCCAGGCCTCCTGTGCAGTGTTGAGGCGGTTCAGCACACCGGCCATTGCGGTCCGGCCGGGTGACGAGCGGTTCACTCCTTTGCCAGTCAAGGCCGGGTGCTCCGCCGAGGTGGTATCACCGGGCAGTCGGTCAAACACCGCGCGCACCTTCGTATCGTTGGCCGGCACGTCGGTTACGACCGTCATGCTGCTGATTTCGGCGTTCGCGACGTAGACCTTGCTCGTGACCGGGTTCACCGCCACTACGATCGGCCCTGAGCCGACGGGCACAGCGGTAGTGCCGTTGGTCGCGCCGTCGATAATCGTGATGTTGTTGCTGTTGTTGTTCGCGACGTAGACCTTGTTGGTGACCGGGTTCACCGCCACGGCAAAGGGCTCCTCGCCCGCGACCACCGTGGCCCTTGCGTTGGTCGCGCCACTAATGACTGTCACGCTGTTGCCGTAACGGTTGACGACATATATCTTGTTGGTGACCGGGTTCACCGCCACCGCGAGGGGGATCTCCCCCGTGGTCACGGTAGTCGTGCCGTTGGTCGCGCCGTCGATGACCGTAGCGTCGTTGCTGTTGTTGTTCGCGACGTAGACCTTGTTGGTAACCGGGTTCACCGCCACGGCCCCGGGATGCAGGCCCACGTCTACGGTATTCGTGTCGTTGGTCGCGCCGTCGATAACAGTGACACCGTTGCTGTAGCAGTTTACGACATAGGTCTTGTCGGTGACCGGGTTCACCGCCACGGCCGTGGGGTGCAAGCCAACGGCCGCCGTGGCTGTGGCGTTGGTCACACCGTCGATCACCGTCACGTTGTTGCTGCCGGAGTTCACGACATAGATCTTGTTGGTAACCGGGTTCACCGCCACGGCCGTGGGGTGCAAGCCAACGGCCGCCGTGGCTGTGGCGTTGGTCACACCGTCGATCACCGTCACGTTGTTGCTGCCGGAGTTCACGACATAGACCTTGTTGGTAACCGGGTTCACCGCCACGGCCACGGGATGTGAGCCCACGGCTACCGCGATTGTGTCATTGGTCACGCCGTCTACCACCGTGACGCTGTTGCTGCTGTCGTTCGCGACGTAGACCCTGTTAGTGACTGGGTTCACCGCCACGGCAGTTGGGTTCGCACCCACGGTCAGGGTAGTCGTGACGTTGGACGCACCATTGATGACCGTCACGTTCTTGCTGCTGTAGTTCGCGACGTAGACCTTGTTCGTAACCGGGTTCACCGCCACGGCGACCGGGCTCGATCCAACCGGCACCATGGTGGTGCCGCTAGTCGCACCGTCGATGACCGCCACAGCGCTGGCGCCGCGGTCCGCGATGTAGATCTTGTTGGTGGCCGGGTTCACCGCCACCGCATTCGGGCTCGCGCCTACGATCACGGTGGCCGTGGCATTGGTCTCGCCGTCGATCACCGTGACATCACTGCCGTAGAGGTTTGCGGCGTAGATCTTGTTCGCAACTGGGTCTACTGCAACAGCGCAGGGACCTGAATCCGCTGGCACCACGGTCGTGGAGTCTGTTGTACCATCTATCACCGTGACACTGCTGCTTCCGTAGTTCGCGACGTAAATCTTGTTGGTGACCGGGTCTACCGCGACAGCTCTGGGGTTCGCGCCTGCGGCCACAGTGGTCGTGGCATTGGTCGCGCCATCGATGATCGTGACACTACTGCCGTTGTAGTTGGCGACGTAGATCTTGTTGGTGACCGGGTTCACTGCCAGGGCTCTGGGGCAGGAGCCGACGGGGACTGTGACTGTGTCGTTGGTCACACCATCGATTACAGTCACGTTGCCACCGAGGTTTGTGACGTAGATCCTATTGGTCACCGCATTCACGGCCACGGCATTGGGACCTCCGGAGCCGAAGGCCACTGTGGCTGTATCATTAGTCGCTCCGTCGATCACCATTACGGTGTAGCTGTAGGAGTTCGTGACGTAGATCTTGTTGGTGATCGGGTTCACCGCCAGCGCACTGGGCCACCGCCCGACAGCCACTGTGGCTGTATCGTTAGTCGCTCCGTCGATCACCGTTACGCTGTTGCCGTCGTAGTTGGCGACGTAGACCTTGCCAGTGACTGGGTTGATCGCCAGGGCCGCGGGAGCATTTCCTGCGGCCACCGTGGTCGAAACCCAGTCCGCTGAAGCGGTCTCGATGCATGCGACCACCAACGCGAAGACCATGAGAACTCGGGGCGCATGTGCCTTCACTTTCGTCATCGCTCTTCTTTGCGGATCACAATCTTGATGACGGCTGACAGCCCGGCAGGACGGCGCGGACACGACCCGAGAGCCCATACGTCGTTCGCGACGAGCCATCAGGTTGAGCTGGTTCCGCCCCTCGACTTCCGGCGAGCCAGCGGTCTGTGAACTCAAGACACCGTGCGTATCCGGGATGAGGCTTGTGGCGCTGAGTCACTGTCTCGAAGTGGCCGCCACCAAGTCTCACCGCATCACAAGCAGTCGGGAAGTCGAGCACGGGCTCCCATCGCTCCTTCCGTCGTGTTATGCTAGGCCGAATCTGAGGGCCGTGACGTGACTCTGTGCGCAACGCTAGCGACATGATCGCCTTGACACATTTTAGCCCGGAATCATGGCTTGTCAACGGACGGAAAAGCAAGCCCTCGTGGATGACCTCTACTGAGTGCGGGCGGCCGCGATGGAGCGGTCGCCCGCTGATGACGTCTGTGATCGGTCTGATCACCAGGATTCGTATACGACTTTGATGGTGTCCGCTAGTGAGACATCCGCATACGTGCCGTCGATTGGGAGGGTATCTGCGTATACCCAGCCTGTAATGAGAGGCGAGCCGTGCTGGAGGCTGCCCAGATACTTGATTTTGTCGCAGGCCCAAGGCGTCAAAGGCACCCTGCGCCAACCATCGCTACTCTGCGCGGGATCCGTGGCAACTATGGAATCGTGGTCGTCCCACGCCGCCCAGAACACGGCGTCATAGTCGTACGGCGCGCTCCCGATTCCGTAGAGCCAATCGACGAGGAGGTCAGCCGATCCGTTGTGCGCGCTCTGGTAGTATATCAGAGTGCACGCAGGCGTCACCCTCGTATCGAAGTGAGGCACTTCGAACGTGCAGAACCCGTTCATCCGTGGGTACCATCGATCATCCTCTTCGTAGTAACCCCGCCTGATCTTGTCGAAGTACGCCTGATGAGCAGAGTCGATTGTCATCAGTCCTGACCACACGCTCACGTACCCGGTCAGGGCTGTGTCTGCAGCGACAGTACAGTAGATCGTGTATGTTGCCGCTGCATGGGCAGTGTCGTCTGGAAGGCCGACTGGCTCTTTGCAGCCGACCGAGATTGTGATTATCAGCGCAATCAGCGCCAGCGGAAGTCTGTGGGACATATGTCCTCCTTGCTTCGGACTGTTTCAGTCATTGACGGATATCTGTCTGCTTACCCTCAGGTCCCCGCGAGTCTGTTACTCCTCCTCGAATTCCTCCTCCGCCACGGGCGAGGCTCCGTAGGCGATGGCGATGCGGTGGGAGTAACCGAGCCTGCCGTAGGGCGCAAAGGCGTAGTCTACGCCGATGCCGTGCCAGGCAAGGCCAAGACCGGCCCGGAGGCCCGAGAAGCCGTCGTAGTCAGACCCGGTACGATACCCGACCCTGAGCGCGATGAGTTCCACCGGACGGCATTCGATACCGGCCGCGATGCCCGGTTTCTCTGTCTCGGAGTAGACCAGGTCGAGCGCTGCTCCGATGATGCTATAGTCGTAGCGCGCGCCCAGCCGTGCCTGCCAGGGCAGGCCGTAGCTTTCCTGATACAGCTTGCCCCTGGTTCCGATGTCCGTGACTGAAACGCCTGCCTTCAGTCCTTTGAGCGGAGTGTTGTACATCACGCCCACGTCGAACGCCACGGCCGAGGTCGAGAGGCTCTCCATCTGCTCGTGGACAAACTCAAGTCCGAGCCCAAAGGAGAAGTCCGCGACTGCCCGGCCATAGCCAAGACTGAGCGACCAGTCGGCGGCCGAGACCATGTAGCCGGGTATGGTCTCGCCCCGGATGTTCACGCCCTGGATCGACCCCGAGCCCCAATAGTCGAGCGCGAGCCCGAACTTCCCCAGTTCCTCGGTGCCGTATGCACCCGCCACGTACTCGTGGTTCATGTCGAGGAACCACTGATTGTGCGAAAGCAGGGCGCAGTACGTGGGCGCGTTGGCCAACCCGGCCGGGTTGTAGAACAGGGCCGAGGCGTCGTCGATGTAGGCTACTGCCGCTTCGCCCATCCCCACCACCCGCGGCCCCACCGGTATCTTCAAGAACGCAGCGCCGGTGCTGGCAAGAACCAGTGCCGGCAGAAGAAATAGAAGCACGGTTATCTGTTTCACCATAGCCTCCTGACTTCATTTGGCCAATGACGAATGACTAATAACGAATTCCTAATCAATCCTCAATGAACCATTGCCCAACCAGCCTTCAAACCTTGGGTATTTCCTCGTTGATTAGTCATTAGCAATTGGCAATTGGGAATTCCGTCATCTTATGACGGATAGCTTTCCGACCTTGCTCGCCTTGCCGTCGGCCGAGACCACCAGGTACACGTAGATGCCGCTCGCGACCTCGGCCTTCCACGCGATATGACCGTCGCCGTTCTCACTCTCGTTCCAGACCAACAGCCCCGACGCGTCGTAGACGATGACTCGTGCACCGGCACTGAGTCCCTGGAAGTGGATGGCGTCGTGCTCGGGGTTCTGATTGGGCTTGAAGGGTATCGGCGCGACTCGCAGTGAATCGAGATTCTCGCGCGGCTCTGGCCCCCGGACGGTCAAGAAGAAGCTGTCCCTGACTCTGTAGCCGGCCGTGTCGTAGGCATCAATCGCCACCAGGCCCGAGTAGTCGTCGAGCGACGTCCCGACCGGCACCACCAACGCGAGTGTGCACTCGACCGCCTGCCCAACCGCCAGCGATTCAGGCAGGTTGAGTACGTAGATGCTGTCCACCGTATCCTGTGGTGAGGAGAGATACGCGCTGTAGCCTGTGACATACAACGGAGAACTGCTCGGGCCGTCTTCTCTATCAGGGTTGTAGTACTTGTAAGTGTTCACAAGCATGAACTCGGCCTTGGCATAGGGCGAGTAGACCGGTCCTGCCGGCTGCCTGTGCAGATTCATGGTGTCGCGAACCACGCCAAGCGAGTCGTTGTCCACGTCGAGGTCACCTACCGCAGTATTCCTGACGAGTGCGTGAAGGGTAACACAAACCGGCGCGCCGCCGGTATCTAGCCCGGCGACGGTGATCACCCCGGTGTAGTCGCCGCCTTCAAGTCCCGGCGGTACGTGCACTGCCAGCGTGCAGGTCACGACTTGCCCTTGCGCCAGCGACCCGGGCAGATTCGAGATGAGAATGCTGTCGAGGGTCCCGCCCGGCCCGACCAGCGAGCCGGTGAAGTAAAGAGAGTCCACCGGAGACTGGCTCGGACCATCGGCCGTGTCCGGATTATGCGACTCGCTCGTATTCGCGAGAACGAACTCACCTGCGGCGTATTCGGACGGCAGCCAGGGCGTGACGAGTCGCCGGCGGGCCCGGAGCGTGTCCCTGACAACGTCCTGCGAGTCAACGATGTCGAGGTCACCGAGTTTCTTGAAGAGTGCATGGAACGTCTCGCTCATCTGCAAGCCTACCGTGTCCCTGCCGGTGATGGTGACGAGTCCTGCGTACTCGCCGTTCGGCAGGTCGGGCGGAACAAATAGCGCCAGCGTGCAGACTTCAGACCGGCCTTGGTCGAGCGACTGCGGCAGAAGGTCGACGAGGATGCTATCGAGCGTTCCACCCGGGCCGTTCAGCAAGCAAGCGTAGCTCAGCGAACTCACCGGCGACAGGCTCGGTCCGTCTTCCGGGTCCGGGTTGTAGGTTGGGCTGGTATTCGCGAGTACGAACTCGCCGAGCGCATACGCAGCGAAGGGACCGTCTGAGCGGGCCCGCACTCGCATCGTGTCAGCGACGACGCTGAGTGAGTCATCGTCCACGTCAATGTCTCCCAGTGCCTCGTAGAACCTGAGTATCTGTAGACCCTCTCGGCCATACGCCACGTAGGCATATCCCCCAACCTCGGTCACGCCGTTGGCCCATCCCGGCATGTCGTAGTGCCCCACCGAACTCGGGTGTTCCGGGTCAGTCACCGAGATAACCTGCATTCCATCCTCGTCAGCCGCGACGTACGCATAGCCGCCGCTGACGGCCACTCCCCAGGCCAGGTTGTAGGCGCCGACATGCCCGACGTCAACCGTGTGCGCCGGGTCGGTAACCAGGATGACATGCAGTCCTTCGCGGCCGGTTGTGATGTAGACGTAGTCGCCACTCGCAGCCACGCCCAGGACGGGCGTCTCCATCATGTAGTAGCCGCCTGCCCGAACAGGGTTCGCCGGGTCGGCAAGCGAGACGATAACGAGCCCGCCGCTGCCACTCGCGATGTACGCGTAACTGCCGCCAACCACAACGTCGCGAGCCTGGTTGGGCGCGAGGCAGTAGCCGACTTCAACTGGATGCGCGGGGTCGTCAACCGAGATGACCCGCAGCCCGGACGTATCATCAGCAACGCAGACATAGGACCCTGACATAGCCGCGGCACGAGCCGAGCCCGGCGTCCGGCAACTGCCGATTTCGACCGGATGCGCCGGATCGGCAACTGAGATGACCCGCAACCCGGCCGTGTCATCCGCAACGTAGGCGTATGTGCCATCCACCGCAACGCCGTAGGCTCTGCCGGGCGTGGCAATGGCTCCAACCGGCACCGGGTTCCTGGGATCGACGACCGAGACGACGCGAAGCCCAGAGTCGCCAGCCGCGACGTACGCGTACGCGCCACTGACGGCCACTGAATAGGCCTCGCCCGGCAGGGCGCAGCCGCCTGCGAGCCGGACCTTGAGCGAATCAGCAGCCATTGCAGCGCCCGCAAGAAGGCTCAGGCAGAGGCAGACGATCGACCGCGTTGCACGCATACGGTCCTCCTACTCCGCAACGATGACCTTGGTGACGGCCAACGACTGTCGGCTGACGGCTGTCGGCTCTGTTCGGACAAAGTACACACCCGGCGCAAGCCGGCTCAGGTCATTTGGACCCGGCTGCAGTTCAATTACCGTTCTGCCGTCGATAGAGAGGAGGGAGCAGCAAGGAGTCAGCAGTGAAGATGGCAGCCACAGGGCTCGGCGCACGACCGTTGGCAACGGGCCTATCGCCGGGTGGGCACCCGCATCTCCATCAATGCTGCTGCCGAAGAACTGAAACACCTGCAGCCCTTCTTCGCCATACGCGTTGTAGGCGTAGCCGCCGCTAGCTGTCACGCCGTTTGTCCAACCGGAGAATCCGGTGAGGTCATAGAACCCCACCTGGAACGGCCTGGCCGGATCAGTGACCGACAGTACCCGCATGCCGTGATAGGCGGCCGCAACGTAGGCAAGGCCACCACTCACGGCTATACCCCGGGCCTCATCTCCGACACCGTACCTCGCGACCTCGAACAAGTGGAGCGGGTCGGCTACCCGCATCACAATAACCCAAGGGTCGATTCCGACATAGGCGTAGTACCCGCTCACCTCCACCTCGAGACCGAACTCCCCTTCGGAGCGACTAACTAGAGCAGGCCTTGCAGGGTCAGCAACCGACACGGCGCACAGCCTGGTGCCGGGCCCGGTAAGGTAGGCATAGTCACCAACCACTGCAACGGCAACCGCCCCGCCCAGAGTATCACAGTATCCGACCTCCTGCGGATGCGCGGGGTCAGCAATCGAGATGACCCGCAGCCCCGAACTACCATCGGCGACGTAGACGTAGTGGCCTTCCAGAGTCAGGCCGTAGGCCTGACCGGGCGTGTTGCAGCGGGCCACCTCGGCGGGGTGAGTCGGGTCGGACACCGACACGACCAGAAGTCCAGCAGTGTCAACTGCCAGGTAAGCATAGTCCCCACTCACGACCACTCCTCCGGCTCTGCCCGGAGTGTTGAGAAACCCGACCTCACTCGGATGCGACGGATCGGCAATCGAGACGATGTGCAAGCCGCTGTCGCCACATGCAACGTAAGCATGATCGCCGCTGACTGCGACGTCGAAAGCCTCGCCCGGCAGGGCGCAGCCGCCGATGAGCCGGACGTTCAGCGAATCCGCGGCCCGAGCGGCGCCAGCGAGCGCAAGCAGTAGCAGAAGTACGGTTGTCTGCTTCATGTCACCTCCCAGAACAGGTGTCGGGATTCACCACAAAGACACAAAGGCACAAAGAGCGATACGGACTCCGGAACTCTGGATTCTAGTTTCTGGACTCTGCATTCTGAACTATCTGGGCCCTGTGAAAATGGGGACAGTCCCTCCGAGCAGCCACGTCGAACTTGCTGCGGTACAGTCCCCATTTTCATCGGATGACGGATAGCTTCCCGACTTTGCTCGCCTTGCCGTCAGCCGAGACGACCAGGTACACGTAGATGCCGCTCGCGACCTCTGCCTTCCACGCGACATGGCCGTCGCCATTCTCAGTCGCGCTCCAGACAAGCAGCCCCGATGCATCGTAGACCGTTACGCGCGCACCAGCACTCAGTCCCTGGAAGTGAATGGCATCGTGCTCGGGATTCTGATTGGGCTTGAAGGGTATCGGCGCAACCCGCAGCGAATCAAGGTTCTCGCGCGGCTGCGGGCCGCGCACCACAAGGAAGAAGCTATCCCGCACTCGGTATCCGGCCGTGTCGTAGGCATCAATCGCTACGAAGCCGGAGTAGTTATCAAGTGACTCGCCTGCCGGTATGACCAGCGCAAGGGTGCATTCCACCGCCTGCCCAACCGCCAACGATTCAGGCAGATTGAGCACGTACACGCTATCCGTGCCCCCGCCCTTTGCCTCTACCTTTGCCTCTACCTTCACCGCTCGGAGCGGTGACTGACTCGGCCCGTCCTCCGCATCCGGGTTGTAGGCGCTGCTGGTATTGACCAGCATGAACGTGGCCTTGGCATAGGGCGAGTAGACCGGCCCGGCTGGCTGCGTGTGCAGATTCATCGTGTCGCGTACGACGCCAAGTGAATTGTTGTCCACGTCAAGGTCGCCGAGCTTGGTCACGAGCGCGTACACCGTTTCTGCTACCTCGTAATGGAGTGAATCATGACCGGTGATGATGATGGAACCCGCGTAGTCGCCGGCGGCGAAGCTCGGAGGAACATACACCGCCAGCGTACAGGTAGCGGCCTGTCCTTGTGACAGCGACCTGGGCAGATTCGGGATGGCTATGCTGTCGATGAGCCCGCCCGGTCCCACTAGCGACCCGATGAAGCTCAGGGAATCGACGGCCGACTGGCTCGGACCGTCGGCTGTGTCCGGGTTGTAGCTCGGGCTCGTATTGGCAAGTATGAACTCGCCGTAAGCGTACTCAGTGAACTCGGGCGGCGGCCGGGACGAGACCAGACGCGGCCGGACCCGGATGGTATCA
>Ga0209610_1001554_pt1 | contig 11771 bp, 9 predicted proteins | sample LakKivw275mmetaG_FD_184137 | JGI IMG/M metagenome (GOLD analysis project Ga0209610, IMG submission 184137) | Anoxic lake water microbial communities from Lake Kivu, Rwanda to study Microbial Dark Matter (Phase II) - Lake Kivu water 275m metaG... | ecosystem: Environmental > Aquatic > Freshwater >...
ACCCCATTCCCAATAAGTGTTTCCAGACTGTGAGTAACTGTATGAGCCGCCGTTGCCGCCATTGCCGCCCGCTCCGCCGTCAGTGCCGTCTTGTCCTAAGTAGCCTGCCTCGCCTTCAGCCGCAATCAGTCCGTTTCCCTCGATCGAAAGGGCGTTGATAAGCACACATCCGCCGCCATTGCCGCCCGCTCCGCCGCTGCCGCCCCAACCGCCGTAGAATCCGGACACTCCCGGCAAGATATCAAAACCACCCTGGCGAGGTTGAGCTCCGCCACCGCCGCCGCCAGAGCCCCTGCCACCGTTGCCGCCGCTACCGCCTTGTCCATACGCGCCAAAGAGCGGATTGACACTCTGGCTTGTTGCTCCCAATTCACCGCTGGTGCCTTCGTAACCATGATGTCCACCCCAGCCGCCTGCATAGTCATTTCCCGGAGGTTCGGATGCACCCGGTCCACCCATGGATCCAAAGTCAAATCCTCCGTTGATATTGTCGCCGCCGCCGCCCGGTCCGCCCAGGCCGGCAACACCGCCCCAGCCGCCGTAAGAGCCAAAGGAGCCGCATCCGGAGGCCGATATCGTGCCGTAATTGGTCAGGGTGTGTAAAACCTTCAGCGCGATAATACCGCCTGTAAAACCGTTCCAGGGCTGGCAGTTCATCGCCCCGCTTTGCGTAATTGTGAGGTTGCTGAAATTGGGAATCCTGATTACTTGCGTCACGGCACCTACACTCGCCGCATAGGAATTCTCCAGAACCCTGTCCAGGGTCACTTCTCCAGTTGAGATTTCGATTGCTGTGATATATGCGTCTTCATAAGTTCCGGCGTTGCTGCCTGTCATTTGCACAATCAGGATATTGTCGCCGGATACCAAAGCTCCGGCATCCGAAACAGTAATCACTTGCAAGCCCTCCGCCACGCTTTGCGTGAGATTCAGGCACACATTGTTGACTGTTGTGGCAGCTGAAATCACCAGATCACCGTCTGCCCCGTTTCCAAAAACAGGGCTGCTGCTTATGCGCGAAACGCTGATGACAAATAAGATAAAAATAACGGACAAAATTTTCTTCACGTACATTATTCTTCCCCCTGGAATATTTATCCCTTTTAATCTCATTACACTTCAACGTAGTTCCAGGCCGCCTTCGGCCCACACTGTGGATCGCGCTTTAAAAACGCCTGCCGGGTACCACAATATTACTTCGTTGATTTTATTTATTTGGAATTGATGTCAAGCAAAACCTGAATTGCGTTCGATTTTTTTTCTGATCTGATGTCCCGGCTTTCAGTAAGCCCCGGCTGCTCACCGGGCTCTCATTATGTCAGACTGAGTAGAAAGAAACCTGTCATGTGCTTCCCATTTTTCACCCGGCAACTAATGGCATAGATAAATGGCCTGAAACCTTCAGTCAGGGAAAACATCATAAAATTGATCAGAACTGCTGCTTCGGGCATCAATTCAGCTTTGGTCAGATCAATATTCTGCTTGACAGTATTGGCTTGGCTTCAAATCATGATAAATTGTGTAACTATAAGAACTGTGTGTAGATATAAAAAGGAGCAGAAGCATGATCACCCTTGACTGGAAAGAACGGCTGACCAAAGATACGATGGATTATCTGGAACATAAACTCCCCAAACAGGACTATGACTTTGACATTATCTTCAACTGGTATCCTGAGCGGGTCAACGGCCGCATTCCTCACGAAGTGATCCAACTGGTGACCAAGGTCATAGCTCAGAAAATAGGTAAATATCACGAGCAGTATCTTCCCTTTTATCAGTATCTTTGGGACAAGAAAGGCGAGAGCGGAAAGGTGGCATTCACGGTTATGATGTCGCGCTTCTTCACCAAAAAGACAACCCTCTACCTGCCGTTGATCGAAAAGATCCTCAATAAAGCTGACAAACAGGAGATCTGCCTGATCTTTGAAAAGGTGTTTTTCCCGCTCTATAAAAAGCAGACAGAGCCTTATCTTGCAATGGTTTATCCCTGGCTGGAAAGCAGCCATGAACCCCTGCGCAGACAATCGGCAGCATACCTCCTCAAAATGCTCAAACTGAAACCGGAAGGCATTCCGCAGGTGCTCAAGCACCTGCAGAACAGATGGGCTTATCCTCTGAATGAAAAGGTCCAGATCCATATCACGATCCTGAAAGCCATTTGGAAAATTGATGCCAAAGCCATCCTGAACATTTACCGCGAATTCGGCACCACACGTGATCCCCAGACTGTGGAAATCCTGTGTGGGATCATCACTGATTATCATCCTGAACTGCTACCGATCGTGGAAAACTGGACCCACAGCGGTAATGCCAGACTGAAAAAAGCCGCCACCGCAGCACATAAGCTTCTGCTCAAGAAAAAGGCTTAAATCAGCGTGACTGATCACTCTCAATACATTACCAAAAAAGGCATGGACAAGATCCAGCAGCGGATCCAGCATCTGATGAACAATGAACGCCCCGATGTCATCAGAGCGGTCGCCATTGCCAGAGAGTTTGGCGACCTGAGCGAAAACGCCGAATACAAATCAGCCAAGGAAAGACAGCGTGCCATAGACCACGAAATAGACCACCTCAGGCGGCGTTCCGCCCATCTGAAAGTGGTTGATTGCGATGCTTTTCCGCGTGACATTGTAAGGTTCGGGCTGTTTTGTCACACCAGAGACCTGGAAACAAATGAAGAGCAATGGTTCCACGTGGTGGGAGTGGATGAGATCAACTTTCCTGAAGAGGAAGGCGTTATGGCGGTGTCCATCGCCTCTCCCATCGGTAAAGGACTGTTGGGCAAAAAACTGGGAGAGATCGCCATTATCAATGCACCCATGGGCAAACGTCAACTCGAGATAATTGAAATCAGATAAATAATAAATCAAGGGAAAAAAGTGATGCCAAAACAGAAAAGAATCAAACCGAAAGTGAAACATCTGCTTTATGAACGCAAGAATTTCTGGCAAGCCGCCGATACAGCGGTCCAGTCTGCCGCCTATACCTTTGCCGAGGATTACAAGGACTTTCTCAATCATGCCAAGACTGAACGCGAAGCCGTTGCCTACACTCTGTCAGTCCTGAAGAAACATCAGTTCAAAACTATCGGCGACAAGAGCAGCAAAAACAAGGTGTATCAGGTCTTCCGCAATAAAACCATGGCGATTGCAGTGATTGGCAAAGAACCTGTCAGCAAGGGCGTGAACATGGTGGCGGCGCACATCGATGCCCCCAGGGTGGACCTTAAACAGAACCCTCTCTACCAGGACAGCAACACCAATATGGCTGTGATGCGGACTCACTATTACGGCGGCATCAAAAAGTATCAGTGGGTTTCCACACCTCTGGCGCTGCACGGTTTTCTCGTCAGGGCTGACGGCACAAGTTTGAACATTAAGATCGGAGAAGACCTCAGCGATCCGGTCTTCATCATACCTGACCTGCTGCCTCATCTGGCCCGCAAGGAACAGTACACCAAAACCCTGCCGGAAGCCATTGATGCCAGCAAGATGAATCTGGTTTTTTCCGGCAGGATAGACATCGGCAGCGAAGAAAAAGAAGCAGCCAAGATCTATGCCCTGCAACTGCTGCATGAGAAATACGGCATAACTGAACACGACTTTATTGCAGCGGAACTGGAACTGGTCCCTGCCGCCTATGCCCGTGACTGCGGTCTGGACAAAAGCATGGTGGCTGGCTATGGCCAGGACGACAGGATCTGTGCCTATTCAGGCCTGCAGGCTCTGCTCAACGCGATGGACGGCAATGTCAAAAAGACCATGGTGGTCTATTTTTCCGATAAAGAAGAGATCGGCAGCACTGGCAGCACAGGCGCCCACTCGATCTTCATCCAGGATTTTATGGCAGACCTGCTGAAGCACAACGGTGAAGACAACGGCAGCAGCAACCTGCGCAAGACCTTTATGAACAGCAACATCATTTCCGGTGATGTCACCGCTGCCATGGATCCCAATTACCCGGGCGTGCATGAAAAACAGAATGCAGTGCTGATGAACTATGGCGTCGGGATCTCCAAATTCACAGGTTCCGGCGGAAAATCCGGATGCAATGATGCCAATTCTGAATTCACTGCTCATGTCATCCACACTCTCAATAAAGCAGGGATTTTCTGGCAGATGGGCGAACTTGGCAAAGTGGATGAAGGCGGCGGCGGAACCATTGCCGGAATTCTGGCTCAACTCGGTGCAGAAGTCATTGACTGCGGCACCGGCCTGATGGGCATGCATTCGCTGTACGAAATGTGCAGCAAAGCTGACCTCTATGAAACTTACAGGGCCTACAAAGCTCTGTTACTGGCGGATTAACACGACTAAGATAAGGAGTGTGTTATGTTCAAGATCATTATTCCAATGCTTCTGGCTATGCTGCTGTTTGCCTGCAGCGCCAATCAGACAGTGTATTCTCCTCCGGGAGGAGATTGTAAGCCGATCAATCTGAGCAATCATGTCCCTTCTTTCAGACAGCTCAATGCCGAGTTGCTGGATAATCTGAACCATAACCTGCCTGAGTACAGAAAGACCATTCTGGATCCTGTTCCCGACATCGATCAGCACAGAAAGGAACTGCGGTTCGTTTTAGATACAGAGGGTTTTCTCAATCCTGATACTGACTTGATTAAACACCTGATCTCAGAGGAGCTGTTCGGTTACAACAAGTCTCTTTCTGCTTTGGATTTGACTGAGATCAAAAAAGAGATCAAAAACTACATCCCTGACTACGACAAGCACCGCTGTCCCTATGCTCTGCATCAGGACTACAGTCAGTTGTGTAAGTAAAAAAACAGGATAAGCTGGTCGTGCTGAAGAAAATACTCTGCTGGATTGTGCTGTCTGCAGCTTTATTGATGTCAGGAAGTTTGTTTTCCATTAACACCATCCGTCCCGAGGAAAAAGCTCCTGAAGTGCTAATGGCGCTGACTGATTCACTGGATTTCGATAGTCCCGTGATCCTGGACATCCGTTGCGGGGAGTGGACTCCTGCAATGGACCGTGAACTGAGAAAGATCCTGTTGGACAGAAAGACCGACCTGCGCGAGATCAGCTTCGGCCTGATCAAAGACGGCAATGATTATCTTCCCCTGGCGATGGAATCGGACTTTGGCATCAACGGCGCCATGCTTCTGCAGATGCTGAAACTGGAACGGGCGGAATATCTGGAAATCAGTCTGGAACAATCTTTGGTGACCGGAGAGAAGCGCAATCTCATCTCTTATTCCAGATACCGCATGCCCGTCTATAACTTTGTCCTGAAACAAATATCCCTGCCTGAACAGCAGTTGCTCTCGATCAAAGAATATAAACTTAACGGCACTCCGGAAGTGGAAAATCCCGGCAGCCTGCTTGCCATGAAATGGTATGAGCCGATTCTGGCAAGCGCCGTGCTTGGCTCTCTGATCTATATGCTTTGGACTTTAAAATAACAACGAGGTTTTACCAATGTTGAGAAAATATGCCTGGTTACTGCTTCTGATCATTCTGGCAGGCTGCGCCCGCAACAAAGTTGATTACACGCCTGAAACCAAGATGGCAAAGGCAAACGAACTCTTTGCCCAGAAGAAATATGCCAAAGCCGCAGTCCTCTACGAAGAAATTTCATTTGAACGAAAAAGTGCCACCAGCGCCGTTGCCCTGATGAGACTTGCCGATTCCTATTTCAACATGAACAAATTCACCGATGCGCGTCTCAAATATACCATGATGACAAACAGCTATCCTGATTATCCTGACATCGAAACCGCCTTTATCAGGATCGGCGTCTGTTACTATGAAGAGTCGCTCCCGGCGCAGTATGACCAGACGGAGACCGCCCAGAGCATTGAAGCCTTCCGCATTTTCATTGATAAGTTCCCCACCAGCAAGTATTATCAGGACGCCCTGGAATACATCCGCAAAGCCCAGAACAAGATCATCGAAAAGAAATACTACAATGGCTACATCTACTATAAAATGAAAGATTACAGCTCTGCCCTGATGTATTTCAGGGAGATCATCATACTCGGCAACCAGAACGAACTGGACCGCAAATCACTATATTACGCCACCCGGATCAGTCTCATTCATAAGAATGAAACCGACGCCAATGATTTTTGGAACAGGCTGAAAACCAAATACCCCAACAGCAGGGAAACCCGGAAACTGGCAAAATTCTTTGATTGATGAGGTCTTTTAAACATGTTTGATACTGGGGAAAAGGCTCATAGGGTAGCAGTTTTAGGCGGCAGTTTTGACCCCATTCATCTGGGGCACCTGCACATTGCGGAACAAATCCTGAAGTTTGGCCAGGCTGATGAAGTATGGTTCATCCCCGCCGGCATGCACCGCTTCAAAACACAGAGCATCGTGCTTGACTTCGAAAACAGGAAAGCCCTGATCGAAAAAGCGATCGCTTCCGAACCACATTATAAATGCCTGGACCTTGACAAAGCCGGCATGGGCGACGGCTCCACCTACGAGATCATGCAGAAGCTGAAAAACACTTATCCTCAGCACCAGTTCTCCTTCCTGATCGGGATGGATAACCTGCCCCAATTGCCAAGCTGGGTCAACTTCGCCTGGCTGAAAGAAAACATCCGTTTCATCATTGCCGTGCGCCCGGGCTACAGTCCTGACAGCTTGATCACTGCACAACTAAAGGATTTCTCTTATCTGAATTGCCCGCCCAAAGATATCTCCTCCACAGCGATCAGGTACCGTCTTAAAAGCGGCCTGTCCATCCAGGGCATGGTCCCGCATTTTCTGCTGATCGAGATCACCCGCCTCTACAGAGCGCTGCTGAAGTAATTTTTCACCACAAAGGCACAAAGACACAAAGAGATTAGTTTTCGTGTATTTAGTTCATTTCGTGTATTTCGTGTTCCATTCTTATTGTTGTAATTCCGCATTTATGTGGGTGTCCATTATTTCGAAATCGTTAGCTATTTAAGAGACCTGCCTGAAGGCAGAATTACGAAACTGTCTGAGATTTCTGTTTTTCTATGGTCTATTCTGTCGTGTTCTATAACCCTATTCCGTGCTCTTCCGTGGTTTCAGTGTGTTCCGTGGTTTACTTATCTTCTCTTTTAAGCGATTGATGCGCTTTTCCAAGTCCAGCCTTTTCTTATCAGGAGCACAGGGGTCAGCTAAAAGCTGTCCCAACAAGGCTTCCGCAATCATCAATGCAGAGTCAAAATCCTTGCTTTTCTGCTCCAGCAACATGCTGAGTTCCAGCATACTGGGCGCGTGCAGAAGGTCTGTTCCTTGGCGGAAAAAGTGCTCTGCTTCCTGCCAAAGTTTGTCTTTCTTATGCAGAATCCCCAGATCATAGACCAGTTCAGGCGTGATGTAATTTTCATCCGCCAAAGCTGTCAGGATGGCTCTTGCTTCATCCCTGTAACCCTGCGACTGGTAAAGTTTGCCGACGGCATGATAATCGATGCGGATATCCCTGTCCGCCGGCAGGGGATAATCTATCTGTTCACAGATCATGGCAAACAGCGCTGCAGTATGCAGAACGTCGGTCTGGTTATGGATGAAGATTCTTTGTAAAAGCTCCGGATCGCCATTGATCAGAAACTGGAAATAGGTCTGCGGAATTATGCTGCCTTCAATGTCGAGTTCCTTGTCGCGGATGTGCCCCAGGATGTAGTATTCCAGCGTTTCCAGGGCGCAGGACGGCACCTTCTTTTTCCATAAACGGCGGGCCAGGTGCAGCAGGTCGATATGGCTTTTGGAGCGCAGGTCTATCCAGAGCTGGTTATGCAGAAAACGACTTTCCAGGATGGGCAGGTCAAAGCTCTTGCCGTTGAAGGTGACCAGCACCGCTTTCCTGTCCAGGTGCGGCAGGATGAGGTCAAAGGAATTGATCTCCGCTTCCGGTTCCGGCAGGAAATACTGCTCCACGATGTAGTTGTCGTTTTCATAATAGCCGATGCCGATCATGAAGGCCAGCATGCCGCCGCCCCTGCTAAGACCCGTGGTTTCCAGATCAAGGATGAGCAGATCATCATGCGTGATGGATTTGTCTTCGATGCCCGCCCAGTCCAGGATCACGTCAGGTATGTTGGGAATGAGAATCGGCAGGTCTTCTGTCATCGTGGTCTGACGGTATTTCTTTTGGGTGCGGTAAACGGGGAAGTCCTTATGAACCGAGAATTCACCCTTGATGGTAGTTTGCAGCGCCTTGTGTATTTTGGCTTTGATCTCGGCGCTGAACTGCTCAGGATCGGTCAGAAACTTCTCAAAATTCATATCCGGTATTAGTCATCCATCCCGCCCAAATCGTCAAGTTAAAGATTTTCCATCAACTTCTTGATCCACGCGTGGATTGTTGTCAGGAAGTATTTTTGGCTTGACATTAAAGCTCTATCTGTATTGTCTTACAGAATGATATGACGCATGAATCCAAAACGGAAAGGAGCTTTTTATGAAAGCAGGATTGTTATTTTTGTTAATATTTTCTCTGGCTTGTTCCGCTACTTTGGAAGCTGGATTAAACTCAATTCTAGAACAAGATTACGAGCCCGGAAAGGTGATCGTTAAGTTCAAACCGGAATACAAAAATCAACTGCCTCAGCAACCTGCTACCGGTTTCGGATTGGCAGAACTGGACAGGAACCTCGCTGCCATCGGTACAAAGCAGGTTGCACATTGCTTCCGCTTTGATCCTGAAAAATACAGAGCCGGTCTGCCTGACCTCTCACTCATCTATCAGATCGACTATCAGAAAGAGATAAGCCCTTTTGCTGTTGCCGAACTGCTGCTGCAATACAAGTATTTTGACTATGCCGAACCCGTCTTTATCGATGAAATTCTCGCCGTTCCAAACGACCAGTATTATCCTCTTAGCAGTTATCTGCACGTGATGCAGGCCGAGCAGGCGTGGGACATTCACAAGGGAGAAGACGGCGCTGAACCGATCATTCTGGCTGTTGTGGACACGGGTGTGAACTGGAAACATGCTGACCTGATCGACAACATCTGGCAAAACCTCGGCGAAGATGCTGATGGAGACGGCTCAACCCTTTTCTACAACGGCTCTGCCTGGGTCTTCGATCCGGATGATGTCAACGGCAATGATGACGACGACAACGGTTACATCGACGATTTTATCGGCTGGGACTTCATGCTGAACAGCGCCGGTGACGAGGGCAATGACCCGATCGACGGCTCCGGGCACGGCACTACGGTTTCCGGCATTGCCAACGGCAGAACCAATAACACAATCGGCGTTTCCGCCATTCCCTGGAACGTGACCCTGATGCCGATCTCCTGCACCTTCCCCGGCAGCGGGAATCTCTACAAAGGTGCCAACGCCTTTATTTACGCGGCGGAGAACGGTGCACACGTGATCAATTTCTCTGCTGGCAGTTCCAACTATTCCCAAGCTTATGAAGACGCCATCGCTTATGTCACAGGACTGGGATCCATACTCGTGGCAGCCGCCGGAAACAACAATACATCAGCAGTTTTCTACCCTGCCGGTTATCCGAATGCTGTGTCCGTAGCGGCTATTCTGAACTCTGGTGTTAAGACATCCTATTCCAGCTACGGCTCCTTTGTCGATGTCAGCGCACCCGTGGAAAATAACTATTCCACCAATATCTCAGGCGGTTACTCCAGCAGCAGTTCAGGCACTTCTTTTGCCTCACCTGTGGCGGCAGGATTGACTGCCCTGATCAAATCCCAGCATCCAAACTGGACCAACGAGCAGGTCATAAATCAGCTCATTGCCACCTGCGTCGATATCGATGCCGTAAATCCTTCTTATGTCAACATGCTGGGCGACGGCATGCTGAATGCCTATAACGCCCTTTCAATGCTGAATCCCGTGCCTGACCAGGAATTGCGCCTGGAGTTAAGAGAAGTTCTGCCGCCGAGTGACGCTAACGGCAATCACGCTCTGGAGCAGGATGAGACCTTCTCCCTCAATCTGAAGATCAGGAATTATGCGCATGGCGTGAGCTCAAGTAATGTGACCTACACGCTCTCCTGCAGCGATCCGGACATCATTATCCTGAACAATACGCACTCAGGAAGCATCCCTGCCGACGGCTATGCCCTGCTGAACGACGCTTTCCATTGCAGGGTTTCCCCCGCCGCCAACACCAAAACCGTGGTCTGCACATTGACTGTGGCTGCGGATCTGCCTGTTGTTTTTGGAAGTACCATGACCTTTTCGATGCTGATCAACGCCGGCGGTGTCCTGGTCTGGGAAGGAAGAGCGGAAGCGGGCTACAGCGGTAGAAAGATCCGCGACACACTTATCAGTCAGGGATACCCAGTTTTCTATACAAGAACTTTCCCGACCTCTTTTCACACGTTCAGCGCGGTCTTTCTGTCCTTTGGTATGGCGACCGCCTCCAGTAGCAACGAAACCAGATTCGACCGGCTCAGTATGTTTGAAGCGGTCAGGGATTACTTATATGAAGGCGGCAGAATTTATATGGAAGGCAATGATGCCATCGGTTTTGATTTGGGTTACTTCATGCCTGATGTGGGAGGCGGGCAGTCCGCGGCTGATGTGCTTTGGCCCCTGCTTGGCATTGCATCCTCCGATGACGGATCTACCAATCCGATCGATAACCTGGCTGGGCAACCCTTGTCCCTGACTCAGGGCATCACCTTTAACTTGACCAATCAGACCAAGCTGGATTACATCGATATCTTCACGCCGACTGCCAAAGCTGCGCCAGCATTTGTGGAATCTGATTACGGTTGTGTGGCAATTCAGAATTATGGTGCTCCGGGCTGCAAATCTTTCGTCTTTTCCTATTGCCTGGCAGAGCTGGCAGACGGCATTGCGCCAAGCACGAGGGATAGTCTGATCATCAGGATCATGCAGGATTTTATGACTTCGGGAAACACCATGCAGATGGAAGTTCCGGATGTTGTGATCACAAGGGAGACAAACAGCATTATCTTGACCTGGGATGCCATACCTTATGCCTTGAGCTATAGGATCGAAGCTTCAGATAATCCGGAAAACGGATTTATCGAAATAGGAACAACAGACCAGACTTCCTATTCGCAGACAGGAATTGAGCCCTATAAATTCTATCGTGTGATCGCCTTAAGCTACAACTCAGATTAGCAGATTGTAGTTGATCTCGTGCTTGTCCAAAGGATAAACTGAAGCTGTGATCTTCTCGATCTTGAGAAGTTTATTCAGCTTATTGAGAATGGGAAATTCCGTGAAGAAATGTCCTGCATTAATGAGCGGGATACTACTTTCCAGCATGGCGTGATAGTTGATATCACCAGTGACAAAAACATCTGCTCTGCCTTCTGCCATTTGGATTAAACTGCCTCCCGCACCGCCGCAGACAGCAACAGTTTTGATCTTTTCGGCAGCGCCTTTCCCGGCTGTCCAGAGTTGAACATAGGGCGCTTTCAGTCTGGCCTTGACCTGTTCGGAAAAAGCTTTCAACTGCATGGGTTTGGCAAGTTCGCAGAGCAGTCCCAATCCGTATGCCGGATTCTGATTTTCCGTTTCCGTAAAATAAACAGCAGGTGTTTCATAGGGATGAGTTGTTGCAATGGCTTGTTTCACCGCAGACAGATAAAAGCTGTCCACCATGAATTCCAGCTCCACTTCGTCCACAACTTCATACTGGCCTTTGTTGCCGAGGAAGGGGTTGCTGCCTTCCAGAGCGCGGAAAGTGCCTGTGATCATATGCCGCGTGGAACAACTGTCATAATTACCGATCCTGCCTGCGCCCGCTTTGTGAATGGCATCCGCCAGTTTTTCCAGATACAGGGGCGGCACCATAACCGAGCCGTGATACCA
>Ga0209610_1001559_pt1 | contig 11758 bp, 13 predicted proteins | sample LakKivw275mmetaG_FD_184137 | JGI IMG/M metagenome (GOLD analysis project Ga0209610, IMG submission 184137) | Anoxic lake water microbial communities from Lake Kivu, Rwanda to study Microbial Dark Matter (Phase II) - Lake Kivu water 275m metaG... | ecosystem: Environmental > Aquatic > Freshwater...
CTCGGCATCTCCTTGCGCCTTCCACACCTGTATGGCGCTCCGGCAACCCGGCTGGCCCAAGGGTCCCGTGGCTTTGCGTCGCCGCCTTGCGGTGGCTTTGCCCGTTCGGAAGCACCGTAGATTGCCGGCAGAGTACCGTTTTCCCGGGATCGAAGTCAAGGGGAGAACATCAGCAAAGCGCCGAGACGGAGGCCACGGAATCGCTTCCCTTGGATAAGACCGCCTACCACACGATCTGATCGACGAGCGTTCCGTCGGGAGCGATGAGATACACCTCGTCTTCCGCTGCGTCCAAGTACAGGAGGAACACGTCGACCGGATTCTGCGCTCCGATGCACAGTCGGTAGATCTCGCCCGCCTCAAGCACCGTCCCGTCCGGGAACACGTACTGGCCTTCGGAGTCGGTGATCGTCCATCCGCCGATGTCCGCGGCTGCGGTCGAGTGGTTGAACAAGAGAATGCACTGCTCGTCAAGATCGATCTCCTGGATCGTGATCTCCATGGAGATGGGCGGCGGTGCGGAGGTTCTCGCTCCTGCCTCGGCGACGGCAAGCGAGACCCAGAGACGGCTGAACTCGAACGCGAAGTCGTCCACCGTCGAGCGATCCGTGGCCTCGGCCGCGCAGCGGATGACGGTGAGAGTGCCGTAGGCCGTCTGGTTCGTCCCGCCCGCCCACTCGTACGTCCCAGTGATCGCTGAAGCTCCGTCGATGACGGCAAAGTGGTGCGCGAACGTCCGTGACGCCGGCACGAGCTTAACAGGAATGCCGCTTGCCACGAGCTTCTGGTACTGGCTGCCGGCGTCGGCTTGCGCCGAGATTGGCAGGATCACGCGCACCAAGACCCCGCGCACGGCGGCGCGAAGGATCGCATCGCCGATGGCGCTGTCCGCGAAGCTCGACACCGCAACGTCGAGGGAGCGGACGGCTCCGTCGATTGTCTGCACGATGGCTCGCTGCGCCGCCTCCGCCGTTCCCCGGGTGACCAGATACGACTGCGTCGGGCAGATCTGCGCGCACAAGGTAACTCCTACGAGCAGGACGAGCGCAAGAGCGACTCCCACGTGTTTCGACATGCTTGCCCTCCTCTACAGGCTCGCACCGCGAGGCCGCCAGCACTTTACTCCCAAGACCCGGCATGCACAAAGCGCCTCGGGCGACTTTCCTGGGCGGTGGCGAAACGCAGGCTCACGCAGCCGTTCTTGTTCTCGCTATCGATCCCCGCAGCGGCAACTGGACGCTCTCATGTCGAAGGCCGGCTTGCGCCCGTCAAGGAGGGTGAAGCGAGGATGAGGATGGACCTTCCGGGCTCTTCGCCAGCCGCCGTCGCCCCCTATGTCGAGCCGCGCAGTCGAGGGGTTTCCAGCCGACTGGGCCGGCATCCGCCGTCTATGGAACTTGACGTTCGGACGGGCTGTGCCTATGATTCGTGCCATAATGCGCAATGTACCAAAGAGGTCTCGATGAGGGGGACAACCGCTCTAACGCTCATCGGAAAGGCGCTGGCGCACCCGCTGCGCGAGCGGATGCTTCGGATGCTCGCCGACGGAGAGCGATGCGGCTGCGAGTTCGCCCCTCTCCTCGGGATCGATCCGTCCATGGTGTCACGGTATCTCACTGTGCTCGAGCGCGCCGGCCTCGTTGTCTCCCGGCGTGAAGGGGTGCGCGTGATGTGGCGGCTGGCAGATCCTGAGCTGTTGGAGCTTCTCGAGAAGCTGGCCGAGCTCGCGGGAGAGAAGGTGGCCTGAGATGAAGCGGGAGCTGCGGACCCTGGCCGTGCTGCTCGGCGTGTTCCTGTTTGCGTACCTCGTCCCGTTCGCGAGTCCCGCCGTGCGGAACGCGATTATGGAAGCGTTCCTTATGCTGCAGGAGTACGCGCAGCAGCACGTCCTCCTCTGCCTCATTCCGGCCCTGTTCATCGCCGGCGCCATCGCCGTCTTCGTCAGCCAAGGCAGCGTGCTGAAGCACCTCGGAGGAAAGGCGAACAAGGTCCTCGCCTACGGGGTGGCGTCGGTCTCGGGAGCGATCCTGGCGGTCTGCTCGTGCACCGTCCTCCCGCTGTTCGCCGGCATCTACAAGCGCGGCGCCGGCCTGGGACCGGCGATCGCGTTTCTCTACTCGGGGCCGGCAATCAACATCCTGGCGATCATCCTCACAGGAAGGATCCTCGGCGTGAGGTTCGGGCTCGCCCGCGCGATCGGAGCCGTCCTGTTCTCGGTGGTCATCGGCGTCGCGATGCAGTTCCTGTTCCACAAGGAGGAGCGCGAGAAGGAAGCGGCGGCGCTGGCAATGCCGGAGCCCAAGGCCGGCAGGCCGCTGTGGCAGACAGCGACGTTTGTCGCTCTGATGATCGGGATCCTCGTGTTCGCCAACTGGGGCAAGCCGGCCGGGATCAACATTGCCACGGTCAGCGGCGACTCGATCGTCGCGACCTACGCGGGAGAAACATCCGAGGCGATCCGCTACAAAGCGACCGCGAACGCCGAGGTCGAGTCGATCGACAAGACAGCGGTTGCCAAGGTGACCTATGCGCCGTCGCCGTACGCCACGATCTACCAGAGCCGGTTCTACATCGCCGGAGCGTTCTTGGTCGCGCTGCTCATCGTGCTCGGCCTCTGGTTCAGGCGGCCGGAAATCAAGGAGTGGGGGGGCTCGGCGTGGTCGTTCGCCAAACTCATCCTGCCATACCTTCTCGGCGGCGTCCTGGTCGCCGGGTTTCTCCTCGGCCGGCCGGGCCACACGGCGCTCATTCCACCCGAGTGGATCAGCGCAGCCGTCGGCGGAAACGGCTGGCTGTCGAACCTCGTCGCGAGTTTCGCCGGAGCCCTGATGTACTTCGCGACGCTGACCGAACTGCCGATCGTCCAAGGGTTGATGGGAGCGGGGATGGGTGACGGCCCCGCCCTCGCACTTCTCCTTGCCGGGCCGGCGCTGTCTCTTCCGAGCATGCTCGTCATCCGCAAGGTCCTCGGGACGAAGAAGACGCTCGCCTACCTCTCGCTCGTGGTCGTCGCAGCGACGCTGACGGGGAAGCTGTTCGGTGCGCTCGCGTAGCGCAGCGCCGAGAGCGGCGGGAAGAGGACGTCACAACTTCGGAGTCTGACGAAGGAGCAGGCGGTGACGGAGAGACGCTGTTGCGGAGACGCTCAGGACGTGAGGCTTGTGTTCCCGTGCTCGGGCGGCTCCGACGTTGGGGAGTTGGCGGACCGGGCGGCGCGCGCGCTAAGCGTGGATGGGACGGCGAGCATGTACTGCCTTGCCGGGATCGGCGGCCGGGTGAGCGGCATCGTCAAGACCACCGAGGCGGCCGGTCTGCGTCTGGCCATCGACGGGTGTCCGCTCCGCTGTGCGGGCAAGACGCTCGAGCTGGCGGGAGTCGGCGCGTTTCGCCACGTCTGCGTGACGGATCTTGGCTTCAAGAAGGGCCAGACGGACGTGACGGACGAGGCGATCGCCGTGGTGGTTCGGGCCGTCGAACAGGCACTTCGGGTCGGTTGAAGGATGCGGAGGTCGTTGGTCCACATGACGGGAAGCTGTAGGTCGCGCGATCGGTGGCAGGCGGCGGTCACGGTCGGGCTGGCGGTTGCGCTGTTGCTGGCGGTGGCTGCGTGCTCGGGACCTGCCGAATCGAGCGCCGCGGCGACGTCCGGCGTCGCAAAAGCCGCGCCGGCAGTGGTGTCGTCCGGAACTGAAGGCCAGCCAACGGCTGTGCCTGGAGTCGTCACGGAAGACGAAGAACCCGGAGCACTAGAAGCGGACACGTCGTCTGCGACAACGCCTGGCGCGCTCGCGAACGCCGAAGCAACTCCATTGGGCGGTCCGGCCGCGACGGAAGACGCCGCTGCGGTGGCCGCATCGGAGAAGGCGAAGCTGCCGCGCCTCGTCGATCTCGGGGCGAACAAGTGCATCCCGTGTCAGAGGATGGCGCCGATCCTGGACGATCTAGCCGAGACGCACAAGGCGTTCTTCTCGGTGCAGGTCATCGACGTCTGGGCGAACCCGGACAAGGGCAAGGAGTACAACGTCCGGATCATCCCGACCCAGATCTTCTATGACGCTGAAGGGAAGGAGCGCTACCGCCACATCGGGTTCTACTCGAAGGAAGACATCCTGAACAAGTGGCGCGAACTGGGCGTCGACGTGGGCACCTAGCCAGGCGAGGAGAATGAAGACCCATGGAAACCATCCTGTCGACCCTCTCGCGGGCCATCGGAGGAAGCGTTCCGGTGGCGATCGGGGCCTCTCTGGCCTGGGGAGTGCTCAGCATCCTTCTGAGTCCGTGCCACCTGGCAAGCATCCCGCTGATCGTCGGCTACATCGGACGCCAGAGAACGGTTTCGGTGCGGCGGTCTGTTGGCCTCTCGATGAGTTTCGCGATCGGCATTCTGATCACGATAGCCGCTGTCGGGGGAGCGACGGCGGGCGCAGGGCGGCTGATCGGCGATGTGGGCCGGATCGGCAACTTCGTGATGGCTGGCGTGTTCGTCCTCATCGGCCTGTACCTGCTGGACGTCATCCGCTTCTCATGGTCGTCCTCTGTTGGGGCAAAGCTGAAGATCGCCGGGATCCCCGGCGCCTTCCTCCTCGGGCTGCTTTTCGGCGTCGCATTGGGCCCGTGCACGTTTGCCTACATGGCGCCGATGCTCGTGGTGACATTCGACCTTGGAACGACGAACATGCCGCTTTCGATCACTCTGCTTCTGGCGTTCGCCGTCGGGCACTGCGCCGTGATCGCCGTGGCGGGGACATCCATGGGTGCCGTTCAGCGGTACCTCCAGTGGAACGAGCGAAGCCGGGCCAGCACCTGGATCAAGCGCGTGTGCGGTGCTCTTGTGATCTGCGGCGGAGCGTACCTTGTCTACACAGCCGTGTAGCCGAGCCGAAGGGAGGACGAATGCGGATCGAGATCCTAGGAACGGGGTGTCCGAAGTGCAAGGCCGCCGTGGCCAACGCCCAGAAGGCCGTTGCTGAGTCCGGCGTCCAGGCGGAGATCGTGAAGATCGAGAACCTCATGGACATCGCGTCGCGAGGCGTCATGATGACTCCCGCGCTGGTCATCGATGGAGACGTGAAGGTCGTCGGGAAGGTGCCGACGGTGGACGAGATCAAGAAGTGGCTTGCGTAGTCAGGAGACCGCCTGGGAAGGAGACGGGAGATGAGACTGCTTGCGGAGTGGTTTCCGGAGTTCGCCGCGAAGCTCGACGAGATTGACGATATCTACGCCGAGAAGCGCTCGATCGATGAGAAGACCTATCAGTTCATCTGCTTCGCTCTCTCGATCAAGAACCGCTCGCGGCCGTGCCTCCTGAAGCACCTCAAGGGAGCGCTGGCGGCGGGAGCGACGCTCCAGGAGCTCGCCTATATCATGGCGCTCACGTTCCGCGAGAGCGCCGGGGGCGATGACTGCTGGACGCACGACGCCCTGGGAGATGTGCAACGGCTTATCGCGGAGAACATCACCTGCTGCCCAAGATGAACGTGAACGTCGGCGGACGTCGAACGTGGGACTCAATCGCGGCGCCCGGTTCCTTGCGAGACTGTTCAGCAGGATGACTCAGGTCGAATGGTGGATGCGCTGGGCGACGAGGGCCGTGTTCGTCGGAGTCGCGGTGTACCTGTCGCTTTCGCACATCTATGAAGTGCTGAGCGTCGGCGCTCGACGTGACAGCCGTAGCAGAACGTGCAACGGAGGAAGGCAATGAACATGGAGAAGCGAACGTTGCTCACGGCAGTGGCGTTCCTGTGGATCATCGCGGCCGGCGCCGCGGCGGCGCCGGCCATCTCAGTGGACAGCAACACGTACAACTTCGGGACGGCGTTGGAGGGATCGTTCGTCATACATCGATTCGTCATCACGAATCTCGGCGACCAGACCCTTCAGATTCTGAAGGTGCGCAGTACGTGCGGCTGCACGACCTCGTCCCTTGCCACCAACACGCTGGCTCCGGGAGCGTCCGTCGAGCTCGAGGTGGCGTTCGACACACGCGGCTACGGCGGCCAGACGGTCACGAAGACGTTGTACGTGGAGTCGAACGACCCCGGCAACCCACAGCTGTCCTTGCGGCTCACAGGAACGGTCACCCGACCCGCAGCGTACAACATTGGGCTCGCCGATCTGGAGCACCTTGTCTACCTGCTGGTCGATCTGCGATCTCCTGAGGCGTACGCCGAGAGCCACATCATCGGGGCGGTTAACATCCCGTACGAGCAGTTCGCCGCGACGGCGGGGCTTCTGCCGCTGATACTGATCATCGTCTACGACGAGGACGGTACGAAGGGAGATGAGATCGCCCAGATGCTGATCGAGAACCGGCGTCGTGACGCGAGGAGCCTCATCGGGGGGTTCGCGATGTGGGTGCGTCAGATGGGGACGGAGCTCCTGTGGCCGCTCGGGCAGTAGGCCGGCGCGGGAGCGGCAGCGGCGGTCTAGGAATGGCCGACCGCCGGCTGCTCGTCGGCGAAGGGATGACTTCTGCGCGGACACCGTGCGACGAAGGGAGCGGAGATGGCTGGTAGGAAGGGCCTGGTGAGGCTCTGCATCGCGATTCTGGGAATCCTCGGGGTGGTTGCCCTTGGCGCGATGGCGACGGACCTCGTGATCTTCTACGAGGAGGGCTGCCCCCACTGTGCGCGGGTCGAGGCGACGATCGAACGACTTGCACCCAACTACCCGAGCCTTCGGGTGATCCGACATGAGATTCACGATCCCGACGGCCAGAGCCTTCTGAACCGCCTGCTGGCGGCCTACGCCATTGAGCTCGGCACGGTGCCGATCCTGTTTGTCGGAGACGTCGCCTCTGTCGAGGGCACCTACTACGGGCTCTACGACGAGCCGTACGCCACATCGGGGCGGGCCGAAGAGCTGGCGCTCGAGCAGGCAATTCGCCGCGCCGTCGAGGACAATGCCGCCTCGCCGCTGGCGCGAGCCGAGACGGCCGAGGGCGCAGGGCTCGCGACGCGCCTCACGCTCCCGGCGATCATCGTGGCCGCCGCGCTAGACTCGGTCAATCCGTGCGACTTCGCCGTCCTTGTCCTCCTCTTGGGAACGCTCCTCGTGATCGGCAGGCGGGGCAAGGTTCTCTGGGCGGGACTCGCGTTCAGTGCGGGGATTTTCGTCGCCTACTTCACCATGGGATTTGGCCTGTACTCGCTTCTCGGCCTCACCGTAGGCACGAGGTCGTTCCGCGTGCCGTTCATCATGGCGGTGTCGTCGGTGGCCATCCTCTTCGGTCTGTGGGAGATGAAAGACCTCTTCTGGTACGGGAAGTGGTTCTCGATCGAAGTGCCGGACAAGTGGAAGCCGTCAGTGAAGAAACTGACCGCGGCCGCGGTGACGGTTCCCGGCGCGTTCCTCGTCGGACTGCTGGACTCGCTGTTCCTCGCTCCCTGCACGTCCGGCCCCTACATCGTGATTCTCACGCTGCTCTCACAGACCTCGACCCGTTGGCAAGGAGCCGGCTATCTGCTGATCTACAACTTCGTCTTCATCCTGCCGATGATCGCCATCACGATCGCCGTGCACTTCGGTCTCACGACCACGGCCCGCGCCGAACGTTGGCGGACGGCGAAACTTGGGAAGCTCCACTTCGCCACCGGCCTGGTCATGGTGCTGTTGGGAATCGGAATGATCGTCGGCGTGCAGCTCGGATACCTGTAGGGCGGAGAGCCGAACGTCGCGGGCGCGCAGGAAGCCCGTCGAGGGGGAACGTGAGAGTGCGAGCTAGCTTGTCCGTGATGCTCTGTGTCGCACTCGGTGCGCTGTTCGTCACCGGCTGCAGTGAGCTTGGGGGAGTCGAGGCGGTGCTTGACGCGTCTCCCGACGAAGGTGCCGTCCCGCTGCGTGTCGAGTTCCGCACGAGTGGTTCTACGTACGGAGCGAGCGGACGCGGCACGTTTGCGCTGGACTTCGACGATGGCACAAGCCTCGTACAGGGGGACGAGTTCGGTGTCTTGATTCCGCACGTCTATGAGCACGCTGGGGAGCACACGGCGTGCCTAACCGTGATCGCTTCAGACGGGCGGACGGATACGGCAACCGTTTCGATTGAGGTCTCGGACGGCGGCCCAGCAGAGGGCTCACGGGTTGGGGACAGGACCTACGACTTCACCGCGACGAGCACAGATGGGTATGAGGTCACCTTGAGCGAACTCCGCGGCGATGTCGTGCTCATCGAGTTCTGGGGGTCGTGGTGCACGCCCTGCAAGCTGAGCATGCCTCACATCAATGCTTTCTGGGAGACGTACCACGAACAGGGATTCGTGGTTCTCGCGATTAGCACAGATGCCGAGGCTGAGGACCCTGTCGCCTACCTCACCACAAATGGATTCACTGGGTTGATCTGCATATGGGAACCCGGCGGGAAGAAGACGCGCATCAAGCAGCTCTACGAAGTGGACTGGATTCCGCGCTCGGTCGTTGTCGACAGAACCGGCATTGTCCGCTACAACGGCCATCCGATGGACCTTGAGGCTGACGTCATCGAGGCGCTGCTCGCGGAGACATCCCAAATGGAGTCGGCAACTCCCTAGCTCCCGCCCATGGCGCCCACCACACATTCGACACTCCGGGGGCAGATAGGTCCAAAGCGACAGCCGATCGAGGGAGCGGCCATGCCGGCGGCAGCCGGCCGACGGCCTTCCCCCTTCCGCGTCGCTGTTGCATCCCCCGTGCGTCCGTGGCGTGACTCCTTCCGGGGAAGAGCCATGACGGCCGCTTGCCGCTGTTGTCTTGCGTCGCCGGTCGTGCTACCTTTGGGCCTAGGAGGTGAGTTCCATGTGCTGTATCTCGGGGTTCGTGCTTCTCGCTTTCTTCTGGGCTTTCTGGGTCTTCGCATTCGGCGGGTGGTGGTGCGGAGGAGTCTGCTAGCTCCGGTCACCTGCTAGCCTGAGGCTGCATGACGCCTGCCGGCGGGCGCTTCCGGCGTCACGGAGGTTCCTGCTGGCGTGATGTTTGTCGAGCTACGAGGTTCGTGCCGGTGAGGACCTCGGTATTCTTGTCGGATGGGTGTGCGACATCGGATCCCGCAAGAGAAGGGTGCAAACGCACCTTCTTGCTGTAGATCCACCCGAGCGGGCTTCTCGCCCGGCTGCCCTGCGGGTGGCCCGGTCTCTCGGGCTCCGTCCAACGCATCTCACGAAGGTGGGACCAAGTGATTGGGCTGGTCTCGCTTCGTGACTCCGCCTGGCGTATCCACAACCAAGACTTCCCTGCGGTGGCGGCTGCTGCGCCTTGCGTGCCCGCGTGAATTGAGGGCTTGGCCTCTGCTCCTCGAGCCACGGGCTGGCTCTGATCAGAGTCAGGCAGTCAACCCGTACCGGTTGCTCCTTGGAGATTGGTGAGCGGCGCCCGAGGCGTAGTAGACTGGCTCGCAAGCGGATCCATCGGGGGCACCGTAGGAAGCAGGGGGCTGAAACTGGAGTTAGGCAAAGCGATCTAGTGTGGTCAACATCTCGGGGTCCTGGTAGCCTCGGTTCTCGTCCCAGTCCTGCCCATGCCTTGTTGCCATGCGCTCCGTGAGCCCTGGCAAGGCCTCGGCTAGCCCTTGGACGACTTCCCGAGGTCGAGGCGAAGCCCAGGTCCCTGACTTGACAATCTGCGCGGGAAAGGACTAGCGTAGAGTGTCTGTGCATCGCACGCCGTATTCATCACTCTCCTTCCGTCGCGTACGTGGCATCAGTACCACTCTATAGTCGGATGGGTTCAGGGGACTCAAGGCGGTCTAGCGCCAGGAAGCGCCTGCAGGCTTCGTAGGCTCGGGAGACCGGCATGGCAGTCATCTCGCGGGACGTGGCCTAGGCTTCTGCCGCAGGGTCGTTGGACCGGAGCGCGCGATTCGGAAGGAGGTGCAGCATGCGTCTGGCGAAACAGCTGGGGTTGGTGGCGGCCGTTGCCGTCGCCTTGGCGATGGCTGGGGGGAGCCAGGAGCCCTTGACCACGACCGATATCGCTGTCTCGGTCGAGGGAGAGATCTACTTCGCGGAATGGCAAGGCACGGTGGCCCTTTCCGCGGGCGATGCGCAGACTGAGCTGCCGATCACAGGGCTGTGGACACTTCTGCTGCAGCCGAGCAATGAGGGACAAGCAAGGGTTTCTCTTAACGAGCTACTGGTTTTCGTGCCCGAGTTCTCGGTGAGCGGGATGAGCGGCAGTGGCTTCTTCGTCACGGAATCGCGGGTGACGAGTTTCCAGGGCAGCGTCGATCTGGCCACGAAAGCGTTCCAGCTTAGGGGATCTGTGAACCTTACCGGATTGGTTCGCGGCCTGGATTCAATGGCAGTCGAGGTCTCGGGAAGTTTCCGGACCGGCACCTTCAGTTTCAAGGGGGCGGGAACTGCAGCGGCTGGAACCGCTGTGATAGCGGGGAACGGCGTCGTCGCAGTAGGAGACATGAAGGAGCAGGCGAAGACGTGGAAGCACTACGCACTCTCAGATCTCGTCAACCCCGATGCTGCAAAGGCGACGTGCTGTGGCTGCGAGACCCTAGTCATCACGACGGGCGGGAAAAGGATCAAGAAGGTCTCAAGTACGTCAAAGCAGTTGGTCGTCAGCCGAGGAGATTACACGACCGGGGAAAAGGCCGTCGTGCTCGTATACTGCAAGTGCTGCGACATCGAAGGGGAAACGGCCGAGTCCCTCATCACGGTTAACTGGGAGGACAAGGCAGGAAAGGGCTGGATCAGCACGCCCACCGTCGTGTGTAAGAAGCCCCAAACCTACCAGTACGAACGAATCCCGGCACCGTTTGGAGCCAAGGCGCCCTTGGACTGCAAGGCTGGCGAATGCCTGTTGGTCACGTTTGACTCTGACCTCATGCTGGTTCGGAGCGTGTCGATGAAGAAAACGGGGAGCGCGGTGAGTGCTGCGAAGGGGTCGGTCTGCTGCAAGCAGACGAATAGCGTCTTCATCCAATGCGCCTGCTCTGCCGCTGCCTGCGATGCGACCGTCGTCGTCAAGGTCTACGACAAGAAGAAGAAGGCCGAAGTGGAACTGGAGATCCCCGTGTCGTGCAAGTAGTGTCGGGGAAGGTCTACCGCCTGTCGACTTGGGCGGTGTCTTCGGGCCGCTGCGCCGTGTGAAGGTTGGGAATCCCGTCCCGGCAAGCAGGAGCTGTGTGCGAGGCCAGGACGCACTCAGAGATAGATGGGAACTTCGGTTTCAGTTCTGGGGACGAGTTCTGGGGACGCAACACGAGTCGGCGTCGATCGTTGCGGGTTTCGTACTATGTCCCCCGAGTGAGTTCTGGGGACGCAATACGGAATCGGCGTCGATCGTTGCGGGTTTCGTACTATGTCCCCCGAATGAGTTCTGGGGACGCAATACGGAATCGGCGTCGATCGTTGCGGGTTTCGTACTATGTCCCCCGAATGCGGCCAATCGATTCAGGGCGCGCTTCAGCTCACGGCGTCCCCACGTGCAGCCTCGCACTACCCTCTTCGGGACTGCTCTCGAACTGCCAGTCGAGCCCTGCGTCGGAAGCGCCGCCGAATGTACCCGCGGACTATCAACCCGGTCTGCTTTGGAGCAGGGCCGGGCTCACCACAAGGGCGTGAACTCGCGCCGCATGATCGCCCGCACCCAAGCGCGGTACAGCAGCCCCCCTGTTCTGAACTGCCCTGTCTGCGGATCGGTTCGCGGGCTCGGCAGTGGATAGCGTGCCTCAACCACAGCGATTGCCAGGCTGTCCTGCAGTCGCTCGACTACCGAACAACTGACCGTCGCCCCGAGCTGCTTCACCAACACCTCCTCAGGGCGATCGGGG
>Ga0209610_1001560_pt1 | contig 11758 bp, 11 predicted proteins | sample LakKivw275mmetaG_FD_184137 | JGI IMG/M metagenome (GOLD analysis project Ga0209610, IMG submission 184137) | Anoxic lake water microbial communities from Lake Kivu, Rwanda to study Microbial Dark Matter (Phase II) - Lake Kivu water 275m metaG... | ecosystem: Environmental > Aquatic > Freshwater...
ACGCTTCGCGATGCATCGCGTGTGCGGCATGCAAGATGAGTTCTGGGCGGTGAAATTCGGGAAGCTATCTCAACCCCCCAACAAGGTGACAGCCCCCAATGCGTACCAACTATTATAAAGATGTGAGCAAAAGTATACCCACCGCTATACCGTAACCGTAAAGGGCGATGTGAGCTATGGAGAAGCTCGTACCGCTTAAAAAGGAAAGAGAAGATTGGAAGGTATCGCAGCTCCGCCGTGCAGACCTTGCGAGAAAGGATAGAGAAATTGGGTTCACCCCTTCCACTGGCATGGAATTCGAGTTGATCCCGGCAGGCGAATTTGAGATGGGCTCGCCCTCTAACGAAGCGGGTAGATTTAGTGATGAAGGTCCAGTCCATCATGTAGCTATAGAAAATGCGTTCTACATGGGCAGCTCTGAGGTCACGCAGCAGCAGTGGCGTGCGCTTATGGGCTATAATCCGTCTTATTTCACAGGCGACGACCTGCCTGTCGAGCAGGTGTCATGGACGACGTGCAGGAATTCATCAGGAAGCTCAACGAAAAGATGGGCACGAATACGTACCGGCTGCCCTCGGAAGCGGAATGGGAATACGCCTGCCGCGCGGGCACCACCACACGCTATTCGTTCGGCGATTCGGACTCGGAACTCGGCGAGTATGCGTGGTATCTTGATAATTCAAGCGGTAAGACGCATCCGGTCGGCGAGAAGAAGCCCAATCCCTGGGGGCTCTATGATATGCACGGGAATGTCTGGGAATGGGTGCAGGACACCCGCCATGCGAACTACAATGGCGCACCAACCGATGGCAGCGCATGGGAAGGAGGATCTGGCCTCGGAGGGATCTTTCGGGTCAATCGGGGTGGTAGCTGGCGCAGCATCGCCAGGCGCTGCCGGTCAGCGAATCGCAGCGCCAGCCAGAGCGACCGCCTCATCAGCCTCGGCTTTCGCTTGGCGAGGTCAGTATAGGTAACACCTTTTTTACCTTACCCCTTTACTACTGACCAACGTACGTAGCTTAGGTGGGGCAAAAGGCGTTGCCTTGAAGGCTGTGCAAGCGTGGGAAGCCGCGCAGCTAGCCGATGGTGCAACGCCGTCCCGCGCCACATAGGCCCGCTGTTGCACGCTTCGCAATTTCGCGGGCGCGCGTGAGGGGCTCCCGGGCGTACTCCGCCGCTTCTTCCGCTGCCGTGCTGATCAGGCGCGCGCGCTGCATTGTGAAGAAAAGAAGGATCCGGCTGCAAACCAATCGCAGGCTTAGCAGCTGCGCCGTTCTCGCCTGCGCCGCGCTCGTACCGTCAATGACCGAAAAGCTTTTATATACACGCTCGTTACTCAATTACGGTGAAGAAAATGGCTGAATTACCAAAAGCACCGATAACTGCTATTATTCGGAAGGCAGGAGCCGAACGCGTGAGCGAAGATGCCACGGAAGAGCTGGCGAAGCTGCTTGAGGCTGAAGGCGCTAGAATCGCGAAGAAAGCCGTAGCGCTCGCGAAGCACGCTGGCCGGAAGACCGTGAAGGTAGAAGATATTCTGGAAGCAGCGAAGTAAGCGAAACGCGTGGTGAAGAGGGGGGAAGTGCAGAATCGGCTCATTCCCTCTTTTTTTATTTTTTTCTACAGGTGAAAGCACGTTTCGATCGCCGGAAGCTAGGGGCGCGCTCCGCACGCTCGTTCTCAAGGACACGATCCAATTTATATTATAATATACCTGAAAAGGACCTAGTATGATATAAAATGAAAAACCGCATCATGAAGCGGCTGCTGGTAGAGAAGCGAAAATTCGTCGTCGCTGAGGAATTGAAAGACCTCAGCAACGGATTACACAAAGATTACAGGAGTACAATAAATTATCTCATCAAAAAAGATACCTGATACGCATCTTCAAGGGCGTTTTCTATGTCCGGTCCCTGGAAGAGATCAAATTTGACACCCTTACCATCGGTCATCTCGACCTCATCGCCAACGGCCTTAAACTCAAAGGGATAACCAACTGGTATTTCGGGCTGTATACCGCCTTGACCTTAAACAATCTCACCCACGAATATTTCGCTATCGATACGGTCATCAATGACACACTCTTCAGAGCAAAGGAGGTTGAAATAGCCGGGCATAAATTCAAGTTCATCAAAATCAAAACACCTCTTATTTTCGGTACTCAAAAGGAAAACAACCTTGTTTTCTCGAACATTGAAAAGACAATTTTGGACTTCATTTACATTAAAAAATATAGGAGCATTCCCGAAAATAAAATAATATTGGATGTTTCAGAATTTATGGAGAAATCAAATAGGGATACATTGCTTAGTTACGCCGAGAAATACCCGAAGAGTGTCAGGGAAGTAGTTGAAAAGCTAAAATGAAGGAGTTTATTTACCAGGTCAGTAAAGAATTAAACAGATGAGCTGATTTAGTAGAGAAAGATTTTCTGCTCCACACCATTCTGCTGGATTTGTCAAAGACAAATTTCGTCAATGACTATGTCTTCAAGGGCGGCACTTCTCTTGTCAAATATTATTTAGGCTATCACAGGTTCTCCGTAGAACCGAGATCGACAGAGAGGATTATTACAGATTTGTGAAGGAGTTTATAGCATATCTAAAGGGTGGATTTGAAGTCAAAAGACTCCGGGATAACGACTGACCTTGGAGATCCTGGAGGCTTATGGATTCGTGACGAGCAAACGAGCACTATCTGAAGATCCGCAGTCCATTGGTCGGGGCTTAAAATCTATCAGGCGACCGACAAAGTGCTGAAGGTGAAAGCGAAGCTAAAGAAGGGGCTGGAGTAAGAACTTAAGGCACGCGGGCTTGCCAGTGCCGCGGGGTACGATTGACGGACGGATCCGATGGAATCAGTGCATGTCGATCCTTGTGGGACTGGAGGAAGATATCAAGTGGAGTTCTTAGATAAGCTTAAACATACGAGAAGTCAAATAAAGGGGTAATGAGGTGGTTGGGTATGGGAACCAAAGAGCAACTTATTAGAGAGATAGAGCGGCTTCCCGAGGATCTGATAGAAGTGGCTTATGATTTCATCACGTTCATGCGAAAGCGGAGGGAGTCTAAGGGCAGAGATGGAGATTCATGGAGCGATTTCTCACTGAGCACAGGGGCTTTCGACTTCTGGAATAATCAAGAAGAGGTGGAATACTCCCTGGAGGACCTCAATAGGGGATGACCTTTAAACCGGGGTATAGTATATTTCGCTGGTTCGTTTCCCAAGGGCGAATCTGGAGAGAGGTAAGTATAGACCTGTTCTTTTGATTATAGATCACGCATGACGGATTATCTAAAAGGCGCGTCGTCATATTCAAACTTGGAAGAGGGTTGAGAGACGCGGTAGTCAGGGATCAGTGATCTGGAATAAGGCGGCTTCATGATCGCCAATCCCGCTCCGGTCCCTCGCTGCTCAAGTCCACCTTGTAGAAGAGCTCGAAGACCCTCGCCTACGGGCTCGCATTCCGCCCGAGAGTGGGGCTGCTAACCTTGAAAAGAGCATCTCAGCGCTCCATTCGGTTGAAGCAATCGAAAACAAGGAGCAATTGGCTCAGGAAAGAATAGATGCTTTTATATACTCATTCCTCCTTCTAACTATTACGTATGGAAGTCGTTAAAGGTGCATTCCCGGAGATTTGGGGAGAACGCCCGAGATTCTCCAAAAAGGTTAAGGATATTATTATCTATTTGACGCTTTCCATGAAGTACTTACCGCTGGTCCAACTTACGGCATTAATATATTTATCGGAGTTCTATTCACTCTATCAAGAAAAAAGGAGATTAACAGATGCCAAATTCTATAAATATTATTATGGCCCCTGGAGTCCTGACATTGAGTACACGGGTACGGTGATAGCGGGAGAAGAGATATTAATGGTAGAGAAAGAAACACAGGGAGGCTACCCTGGTATCCTTTTTGAACCCAATATGGAAAAGCCACCTGTTATTTGTCCTTCTCTTTCCAATGATGAATTCGATATACTATCAGATGTTGTCAATGATTGGAAATATGTGCCTCATGCAGTTCTACTAAAATTATGTAAATCTACACCGCTATTCTTGGATGCCGAATTTGGAGAGGAATTAAAAATCGAAAAATTACTTGAAAAAAGAACCCCTCACATCTTAGGTTACGAAGTTCTTGTTATAAAAGAGGAAGAAGGTTGCTATTTTGTGGAATGCCCATCACTACCGGGGTGCGTATCGCAGGGGAAAACGGAAGAAAAAACGATGAGAAATATAAAAAATGCGATAATAGCTTATATTGAATGTATAATCAAATGTGATAATAAAGATGGCAAAATTATCTCGTAAAACATCAGCACAAAAACTTATTAAGCTCATCCAAAATGAAGATTGGCGGCACTCCACCACAAAAGGTAGGGAATGCACGTTCATCCGCGGTTGCGACCCCAAAACTATTATAATGGTCACATTGACGGATGAGGTTAGCGTCGGGGTGTTAAATAAGGCTATAAAAACAAAGGCGACTATAACAGGTAGATCGAGAGATGAGATTATCGCAGAATTGAAATAATAAATTCTTTTTTGAGGTTTTAGTTCTTGACTAAGTTACTAGCATCGTGATGGGTGGCCTAAGTAAATTATAGATGGCACAATACTTCTCGGACTATGATCTCTTGGAGAGCGTGGGGTATCACGTTGTGGGTGCGCATCCATTGAAGACGCGTATGGTCGCGGATGCGAATGTTAAGACGGACAAGCACAATGCGAAAACCTTGGGGAGGGGGAGTCAGACCGCGATTTTTTGATGAGAGCTACCCAAGGACGAACTGAGGGGCCAATCATCGATGCAATCTCACCCTGGCGATCACCATTGAACTCTTCATCAACTTCGTTGCTTTCAGCGGTGGCTTTATAGCGCCAAAAGTAACTTTTAGCAACTATGCGAATCGTAGGCCTCACTGGCGGCGTGGCAAGTGGCAAATCGCTCGTGCTTCAGCAGTTCATGAAGCTCGGCGCGTACGGGATTGACTGCGACGTGCTGAGCCGCGAGGCGGTCATACCCTGCTCAGATGCCTGGTGGGCGATCGTGCGCCGGTTCGGCACCGCTATCCTGAAACAAGATCTGGAGCTGGACCGTCCGAAGTTGCGGAAGATCGTCTTCAACGACGCGGCGCTGCGAACGGCGCTCGAGCGGATTATCCAGCCCAAAGTGACCCGGAAGATGAAGGATCGAATCGCGGCGATCGAGGAGCTAGCAGCGGCGGATCCGAAGGCGATCGTGGTGGTTGACGTCCCGCTCTTGATCGAAACGGGCATGCAGGACGAGTTTGAGACCATCATCGTGGTCTACGTGAGCGAGGCGACGCAGATCCGCCGGGTGATGGAACGAGATGGTCTCTCACAAGAAGAGGCGCAGAAGATGGTGGCACTGCAACTGCCGCTGAAGGCGAAACTTCCTTATGCCGATTTTATAATCTCGAACGAAGGTAGTCCGGAAGCGACCGAGCAGCAGGTACGGAAGATCTTTACCGCGCTCGTGACCTGAACTGAACCGTAGCGCGCCGGCTCACCAGCGGTCCACGCCGATCTCTTGTAGCACAAAGAGATCGATATCATCCGCCAGATCGGCGAATCGGTCCTTAAATTCGCGGACCTTCGCCCGTTTCTCCTTCCCGATTTCCGCTTTCCTCAGCTTATCTGCGAGCTCAACCTTCTTATGGAAGATCGCATCAATGAAGCAGAAGATACTCGACCGGCGGATGCGGAACTCGCGTAACGCATCCATGATGTCCTCGCCCCGTTTATACCGGGCATGTATAGCATCAAACTCCTTGAAAATCGCATCACTTTCCTGGTAAAAGCTGTCCAGGGTCTTCAAGAATACTTCAGAGACTTCCTTCTCTTCTGCCATTGCCCTACTCTAAGGTCTGCGATCACGGCATTTAAAGCTTGTGATGATGCCGCCGTTCCCGGCCGTCACGCGCAGGAATCAAGCCCGGTCGAGTGCTTCGACCTCGCGCACCTCGACCGCAGCGCCCTTTCGTGAGGCGACCATCTCCCAGCCGCTCATCTTCGCGCGACCCACCCCCCATGCCCTGGGGCCGACGAAGATCACCTCGTCATTCACCCGTATAGCGTCATCCGCGTCAACAACGCCCGGTGCCAGGATCGACCCCTTCGGGATGAAGTCGTCGATACGGACCGTGTAGCCGGAACTGAGCTCCTGAATGCGCCGCGCGCCCGCCAGTGTGAGCACGAGCAGGCCGTAGTCGGGCACGAGCCGCGCGAGGACGCTACCGTCGACGCGCAGCTCATGTGCCGGGAACTTACCGGTGATCTTCAGCCGTTCACTTTCACCGCGATGCAGCAACTCACTGCCCGCTTCGAGCCCGAACTGGTAGTCCGCCATCGCCCTGATGGTGCTCGCTCGCTGCTCAAAGCCAGGTAAGCGCTTCTCACCACCGCACAGGGTAGCTAGTTGCTCGTTCAACCGGCCCAGTGCCTCCGGGGAGGTCTCACGCTCGCCTGCCGCGCAGGTAAACTCCACATCAAGGTTCAGCTCCGCGGCAACCGCTGAGCAGAGCTCGCGGTACGGGCCGGTCAGATGCGCGACGATCCCGTCGTAGTTACTCGCATGACGCGCGAGGTACGTACGCAAGCACGAGGCAACCCATGCTCGTTCTTCCGCATCCCAGTAGCCCGTCACGGGAATATCGTAAAAGGCCGCCGGGTACACGAGCTCCAGCTCACGCGGCACGACGCCAAGCGGCGAGGTGAGCATCACCTCGTGGATATCTCCCCGGTACTGCTCGATCGCCTCGATGAACTTCGTATGTGAGGGCGAGATCGAATAGGGCTTCCGGGCAGAGCAGGGCATGAGCAGCAAGATCCGCCGCTCAGGAGGTGCATACCTCTCCGTAACGCGGCGCGCGAACCGCTTCACCTCGATCCGCCACAAGGATTCCATCGTATTTATCATCATGCCGTGATTGCGGGCAACTGGCGTGCGCTTCTCGCAGTACTCTTCCTCTTCGCGATCCAGAATCCGTAACGCCGCGGTCGTGAAGGCCGAGGATCGCACCTTCAGCTCCACGTACTCGCGCAGGCTGCCCGCGCGGATATACGCTCGAATCTTCCGTACCTCCTTCTCCAGCAGAATCGTATTGTGCTGCGCCAGTAACGCGGCCCGCTCCTTGTGCTCCGACTCACGTAACTCGTCAGGCGTGCACGAGGTGCAGACGCGGCAGGTGCACGGGAACTCCTCCAGATCGCTGAGCTCTAACGTGCCTTCCTCCGTCTGGTAAATGCCCTGATAGCCGCTGAGCACGGCGTTCGTGTCGTCAAGAAGATCACCGCCCAGGTAGATCAGGAGCGCGGCATTCTCCGCCGTCGCGATCGCGGGCACCCACAGTGCCACATCGGGCGGGATCGCCTCCCGTGCTGCGATAATGCGGCGGACAAACTCACGCGGGCTGTACAGCAGCGCCGACGCATAGGAGAGCACGAAGCAATCGACGTGGAGCGAAGGGATCGCTCCGTTCATACTGGAGAAAAGCGGGTGCACGTCAGGCAGCAGGACCGCGGCACGCGGTACGTCCCACGTCTCTTGCTGGCAGAACTCGCGGAAGTTCGCAGCTTCTACCGAGCGCACGTCAACGCCTTCTTCACCGTTCAGCAAAGCTTCAACGTGGAAGACCGCAGGGGTCTGGGTCTTTTTTACTTCCGGGGGTGACAGTAAGCCGATTCGTGCCGGGCCGTCGCGCTTCCTCACTTCGTAGTATTTGCTCATCGTGCAATTCTTTAAAAAAAGTATGAGCGCTTTTGAAGCTTCAATTTCGAAGTTTACCGCCGTACTCACCAAAAGAGCAAACAGGGAAATGATCATGTAGGGTATGAGGCAGGGGTGATGCTCGAAGGGATGTGGTCTGCGTAAGCCAATAACCATCTCAAAAAGGTTTTTGATATCCAATTGAGATGTAATAGAAGAAAGAAGAAATAAATATTAGGCTTAAATTAGAAGAACCATGGAAATAAGTTCCACGCCAAGAAGACCGGCAAGCCACATCGCCGGGGACGTGGCGCAGAGCGCTGTTGCACCTGTTTTTCAAGAGTGGGGCTGGACCGGAGACCGTATCAGTAGCGACTATGGAGAGGATTTGGATTGCACAATATTTATCGACAATCAAAGGACTGGGCTTCACTTCCGCTGCCAAGTCAAATCCCTTGGTGAAGAGAGTCACTACGTAAAAACTCTCTCGGATGGAACCTTCAGCGTCCGACTTAAGACCTCCACATGTAAAGCTTGGCTTCTGAGCTACTTCCCCGTTTTATTGGTTGTTTACGATCCAAGATCCAAGATCTCATTCTGGACAAACGCAACTATGCAGATCCGCGAAAACCTTAGTGCACTTTCGCAGCGAACTATGACCTTACGAGTAAGGAATAGGCCGTCACTTCAGGAAAGCCAGCAAGCCATTATTTGTCAAATACAGAGCTTTTACGCAGGCTTGCTCAGGCTTTCCTCTCCCACACTCGAGTGCGAGGTTTTTCCTCTTCTTATGCCCGGATATCGCGCCTTGCCTTATTACCAGGTGTATGAACTAAAGTTAGCTTCATCTCAGCTGGCGCTGAGGTCTACCCCGCGTCATATAGATTCTTTCCCTGCATGGGGCACCTCCCTTCACTCACTTCAAGGTCCGTATCTCTTAGGCTGGCGAGTTACCAGCAGCAATGAAGACCTGAAGTTTTTCTTAGAGGGCCTTAAAGAAACCCTAGGTACGGTATCTATCCCGTTGAAGTACAATGAATGGTTGTCATTTGTATGCAGTCCAATAGAGTTCACCCTTTCTGATAAAGAAAAAAAACACCACGCTTTGTGGAAACGGGCGCTTACCGACTGGTGGAGTTACGCTTATATTAACTCAAATATCGTCGCAGACCATGACTACGCATATGTGGCCCCAAATGGGTATGTAAGACAGATAGGACGACGGGCTAGGAGTTGGGAAACCTTTCACCATGTCGATCCTGTGCGAGACGTTTCTATTCAACTTTTTGCAAGTGCTTCAACGACACCAGGATATCGAGCCCAAGTTGCCGTACACCGCCAACATATGCTGGGGCAATTCCTGCCTTGGACTTGTGCCGAGTGTGAAGTTACTGACCTTCGGGCATTACTCGCGCCCTTGGAACTTGTCTTTCGTAGAGTCGAGGGTATGGTGGAAGCCCCAGAGACAGTGCTAGGTGCTATATGTACCGTCTGGTTCGAGCCGCTGAGCGGTTTATTTGGTACAGCTCGTGATTGGGAAGAATTCGCAAAGGGTTCGGTGCGTAATCGCATTGAAAACGCCGGAATCCTTTCAGAGCTACCAGGTAGAGTGGGCTCTTCTAAAGTAACAGAGCATATCCTTTCCATGTTTGGAGATTCCATGAGGGATCCGCCAGAACAGCTATTGAGCACGGAACGGCATTTCACTCCCGGGCTCCCCTTAGACCATTCTCGAAGAATGGCCTGTGTCCAACGTTTTCGCGAAGTACGCGAGGTCGATCTGAGTGTAATGAGGACAGAGTTGGCGAGGCTCAAGGAGCGTCTTCAGTCGCTCAATGAGGATTCCGTCGATGTCCAAGTGGCAAATGAAATGTTGCATGGCCACAACAATCAAATAATCGAATTGTCAGTGTCTTGGACCCCGCCTTTACGCCAGTCATCCGTCTCGTCCCATGACCGATTAATAACAACAATTTTGGAAGTATTCGATAGACTTTTGCCTCGGCGAAAGCCAAATTCCAAGCGTCACCGTGATACTTTTGACATCCTTAGATTCGAAGGAGAACTATATTTTGAAGGAGATAGGCTCTACTAACTTGTATGAAAGTGAAAACATCCAAAAAAAAGCCTTGTTCCCCATAACTGAAAAGCCTAACTCGTCAATGACCCCAACATATTCATGGCGTAACTGTTCACATGTGGCGCATCTCCCGTGCTATCATAACTACGAAAAAGCATTATCGAACATGGTTGCCACGTATCTAGGATTATCAGCACGACAGAACTAAGGCAGGTTCACCGTTCGCTCCAATTATAGTCTCTGACTAAACTTTTTAAACTTAAAGGTCCAGATAGGATCATGGGCAGAAGTGAGCTTAAGTTTCGCAGCTGATTGGATTGATGAATACCTGAGAAATATGTTTGATTTGTTTTGCCAATGACTATAGTTTGGTTGCCCAGTAGGCTACGTGCGAACACCGAGGACGTTCATCGTAGCTAGGCGCACCGTAAGGAAGTTTTCGGCAAAGAAGGCTAAAGCCACCTGCTCTAGGTAATAAGCGACTTTACTGGGCATTGGTGATTTGTCGAGTAGAGCTCATAGCCTACCTCCTGGTGGAGTACTGGCTCCGAGGTGACTATGAGCCCCCTCACAGAACCGGACGTGAGGTTTTCCCTCATCCGGCTCTTCAGGAGCACATCCTCTGCGTTTGGATAGGGCATAGAAATGATAGATCTTCGGCTTTGGCAGCGGATTGCGCGCGAGAAACTGGTTAAATTGGCTCCAGTTGTAGCTCTTCTTCTGACTTCTCCGGTTTATCCATTTAAAGACGAGACCAACCGTCTGATGGTGATATCTCTGTAATCCTTTAATATTGCCGCTTATACCGTAATACTGGTAATGACCAACCAGCTTTTGTTTGAGCAATGGCCACCACGCTTTCAGTTTTACGCGGTTTCGAGTGCCTTTTAGCCATTGATTCATGACTTTCATCTTTTGCCTGAACTTCTTACTTGCGGTCTTCCGTCCAACTTTAAATCCGCCGTTTCTGTCTTTATCGCAGTAGAGCGTAAACCCGAGGAAGTCAAAGGTTGCACACTTCTTTCCCTCTTTCCTTGCTTGCTGACAGGCAGAGCGGCCAAATGCAATGATCCTGCTCTTCTCCTCCGAGATCTTCAGCTCGAATTTGGCCAGCCTTTGTCGTAATGCCTGACCGAACGCCTCCGCATCGCTGCTGTACTGGAAACAGACCACAAAATCGTCCGCATAGCGGACAAGCTGCGCAAACCCGTCCAGCTGCTTCTTCACCTCCTGCTCGAACCAGAGGTCGAGGGCATAGTGCAGGTAGATATTCGCAAGCATCGGGCTCAGGATCCCGCCCTGTGGCGTACCGCTCTCGGTCTCCTGATAGGTGCCGTCCTCCATCACCCCGGACTTCAGGAAGCGGGCGATGATCCGCAGCAAACTCGGGTCTGCTATTCGCTGGCTCAGACATTCCATCAGACATTTGTGGTCTACGGTATCAAAGAATTTCGCGATGTCCACGTCCACCACATAGTTAACCGGTTGGGTCATGATGGTGGTATCCACCATGTCCACCGCATCGTGGCAACTGCGATTGGGCCGAAATCCGTACGAGACATCACAGAAATCCGCCTCAAAGATCGCCTCAAGGATTTTCTTGAGCGCCATCTGGACTATCTTGTCCTCGATAGCGGGGATTCCCAGTGGCCTTCGTTCTCCATTCGGTTTCGGGATATAGACTCGCTTGACTGGCTGTGGTCGGTACTGCTTCGCCTTCAGTCTCGCTACCAGATCGCCAATGTTCTCATCTAACTTCGCTTCATATTCTCGTACTGTTACCCCATCAATGCCGGGAGCTTTGTTTCTCTTGAGCTCCCACAAGCATTCCGTGAGAAAATCCGCCGTAAGTAAGTGCGCTAACGACGTAAACTTACACGTTGGATCTTCTCTGGCACGCTGAGTTATGGACCGCAGTTTTGTTGACACCCCGTGCCCATC
>Ga0209610_1001564_pt1 | contig 11748 bp, 10 predicted proteins | sample LakKivw275mmetaG_FD_184137 | JGI IMG/M metagenome (GOLD analysis project Ga0209610, IMG submission 184137) | Anoxic lake water microbial communities from Lake Kivu, Rwanda to study Microbial Dark Matter (Phase II) - Lake Kivu water 275m metaG... | ecosystem: Environmental > Aquatic > Freshwater...
TCCCGGAGACGTACGAACTGGTCTGTCGGCAGGCCGCCGGTTCCCAAAGCGAGATCGTGCGCGGCTGGCGCCTGGCACCGGGACAGGGGATTGCCGGCTGGGTGAGTCGCAGCGGCGAGAGTCTGGTCGTGCCGGACACACGCTCTGACAAGCGCCACTTTAAGGGTGTGGAGCAGAAAACCGGACTGGAGCTGCGCTCTATCCTCTGTGTCCCCCTGCGACTAAAGCAAGAGGTGATCGGCGTGCTCGAGGTGCTGGATAGAGAGGCAGACCGGTTCCAGCCAGCCCACCTAAGGGTGGCAGAGGCGCTAGCGGCAAGTGCGGCGATCGCTGTCCAGAACGCGCGACTGTATGACTCGGCGCAGCGAGAACTGACCGAGCGCAAGCGGGCAGAAGAGGCGCTGAAGGAGTACTCCGGGCGGCTGGAGGAGATGGTAGAGCAGCGCACCAAAGAGCTCCGAGATGCCCAGGAGCAACTGATCCACGCGGAGAGGCTGGCCGCCATAGGCCAACTCGGGGCTAGCGTAGGCCACGAGTTGCGCAATCCTCTCGGCGTCATCAAGAACTCCACCTACTATATCAATATGAAGCTAGGCGACGCCGATGAGAAAGTGAAGAAACACCTCAAGATCATAGAGAGGGAGATAGAAACCTCGAACAAGATCATCAACGACCTATTGGGCTTCGCGCGAGATAAGAAACCAACCCTGCAGAAGACCCAAATCAACACTGTAGTACAAGACGCACTATCGCACACCACGGTGCCGGACGCAGTGGCGGTGGTCACCGAGCTGGAGGAGTACCTGCCACCGCTCATGGCTGATCCAAGCCAGATAGAGCAAGTCTTCATTAACATGATCTCGAACGCCGCCCAAGCCATGTCCGATGGAGGGAGACTGGAGATCTCTACCAAGGCGGAGGATGGATTCATCGTCACAGAATTCAAGGATAATGGCTGTGGGATACCGGACGAGAATCTGGGGAGGCTCTTCGAGCCGCTGTTCACCACCAAGGCCAAAGGTATCGGTTTGGGTTTGGCAGTCAGCAAGCAGCTTGTAGAAGCACACGAAGGCACCATTGAGGTGGAGAGCCAGGTGGGAAAGGGGACGACCTTCAGGGTCAGGTTGCCTATATCGGGTGGTTAGGTGAAACCTCCACCTGCTTTAGAAGATACACAAGCGGGCCCAGTCAGGGCAAAGCATCGTAAGATAAACCAAGCAAGGAGATACAAAGGCTATGGCAGGCGACAATCAGGAAACAGATTGGCCGACCCTCGTGCCAGAGAACGTCGAGGTGGTGAGCCAACTGGACGGGACGTTGCCCATCATCCTGGCCGATCCCGATCAACTGGGTCAGGTCTTCGGGAACATCATTCTCAATGCCATCCAGGCTATGCCCGAGGGTGGCCAGTTAGTCATGAAATCTGATGTCCCCAGTCCAGAGTGGGTGGCCGTCTCCTTCACCGATACTGGGGTGGGGATCTCCGAGGAGAACCTGGGGAAGATTTTCGAGCCGCTGTTCACCACCAGGACCAAGGGGATTGGGCTGGGCCTGGCGGTCACCAAGACCCTGGTGCAGGGGCATGGGGGCACCATCGAGGTACAAAGTGAGGTGGGAAAAGGCAGCACCTTCACGGTAAGGCTGCCTATATGCGGAAAAGAGAAAAAGTAGCGTGGAGGATAAAGCCAGCATCCTGATCGTGGACGACAATGTCAGCCTGTGCAGGACCCTGTCCCTCGTCCTGGGACGCCAGGGCTACGCCGTCAACCAAAGCCAGGGGGATTAGGTTAGGGCTGGCACTCAGCAAGAAAATCGTCGAGGCCCACGGCGGCAGCATCGAGGTGAAGAGCGAGGTGGAGAAGGGGACGACCTTTAGGGGCAAGTTCCCGAATGTTGCTCAGCCAGTCACCGAATATGGAGAAGCATGGGTAATAAAGGTAGCATCTTAATAGTGGACGATGATGTGGGCATCTGCGAAACCCTGTCCGATATCATGGAGGTTAAGGGTTATCACACCGCTTTCGCCCTGGACGGCTATGAAGCCATCCAGAAGGTCAAAGACGTGGCCTTCGACGTCATCCTCATGGACATCAAGATGCCGGGGATAAATGGAGTGGAGACCTTCAAGAAGATCAAGAGGGTCCGTCCGGAGATGGCCGTGGTGATGATGACCGCCTACGCCGTCGAGGATCTCATCGGAGAGGCCCTGCGCGAGGGGGCTTATGGCGTGCTCTATAAGCCCTTCGACATGGAAAGGATGATCGGCCTCCTCGAAGGCATAAAGGGAGGGGGGTTCGTACTGGTGGTTGACGATGACTCCAATACCTGCACCACCTTCAAATACATACTGGAGGCCAAAGGTTACCAGGTCGGCACCGCTTTGAGCGGCGAGGAAGCGATCGAGATGGCACGAGAGAGCAAATACGATATGATCTTTATAGATATGAAGCTTCCCACCATGAATGGTTTGCAAACCTACCTGGCTATCCGGGAGGTTAATCCCCAGGTGGTCGCTGTCATGATGACTGCCTACCGCCGGGAGATGGGCGACTTGGTAGAGGAAGCTCTAAAAAAGGATGCCTATACCTGTCTCTACAAGCCCTTCGATGTAGACCAGATGATAAAACTTGTAGGCGAGATCTGCCGCAGAAAGCGCGAAAGAGGTGAGTAGGATGAAGGTCACTCAAACGATTCCCCCTGAGATGTCACCCACTATGGGACAGTTGATAAGAGCCGTGGGCCACGATCTCAGGAACAAGCTGGGGGTGATGAAAAACTCCATATACTACCTCGACATGAGGCTGGGCCACGGCGATGGGAAGGTGGAAAAGCACCTCCATATCATGGGAAAGGAGGTCGGCTACGCAAACAGGATCGTCGCCGACCTAATGGACTTCGCTTTGACGAAGGAGCCTGCGCTTAAGAAAAGCGACGTCGAGGCCATCGTTGCAGAGGCGCTATCCCAGGCCTCCTTGCCAACCCATTGGGAAGCAACCATCAACCTGGAGAATGGCTCCCCAGCCCTGATGGCCGACGCAGGCCAGTTGCAGAGGGCCTTCACAAACATAATTCTGAGGTTTATCGAAGTGATGCCAGAAGGGGGTAAGCTCCAAATCGCCGCCAGAGAGCAAGACGGTTTCGTAGAAATCGAGTTCGGGGCTGCTGGCCTTATCATACCCGAGGAGAACCTGGCGAAGTTATTTGATCCCCTCTCGTCGGCAAATGGCACCAATCTGGGAATGGCGGTGAGCAAGAGGCTTGTGGAGGGCCATGGGGGCACCATCGAGGTAAGAAACATGGCAGAGAAAGGAACGGCTTTCACGGTGAGATTGCCGCTGAGGTGAACCGGGGCAGCCGTCGGTGATGCCCAACACAGAATTGGAACGAATACGGTCTTGACAAAGGCAAGGAAGATTTGGTATAATATATATAGACGTACAAGGTAAAGGTTCCTTTTCAATTGCATAAGGTCCGATAAAGGCAAACCCATCGAAAGGTGGGGACGCAAAGCCACGGGTCTGTCTCAGTATGCAGTGATCGGGGAATCAGTGATCAGGCAATCAGGTTCCCTGATTCCCTAATCACTGGTTCTCTGATCCCTGATTACTGATAAGATGGCCGGGCTGCCGAAGACAGGTTTTGAGAAGCGTGCTGTTATGAAGCAGGTTGGCCGACAGCACGCTTTTTGTTCGGGAGAATGAGATTTGGTTCTAAAAGGCCTCCCTGCATCCTGAACCTGCGCGGATTTGGCTACATGTTGGAGGACGAAGAAAAGCGTTAACCGAGCCTGAACCTGATCTTAACGCTATCTTCTTGGATGTTTGATTGCAGATTGGCGAGATTTATGGTATAATATATATGAAGCAGTAATAAACAGGATGAAAGAGGGATTGAACAAGTTGAGCGAGAAAGCGAGTATCCTGATAGTTGACGATGATGCCAATATGTGCGAAACGCTTTCGGACATCTTGGAGGAGAAGGGGTATCGCGCGGTGATCGCTCAGGATGGTCCGAGAGCCATCGCAGAGGTTAGAGGCCAACGCTTCGATCTGGCATTGATAGACATAGTGATGCCGGGCATGGATGGGATCGAGGCCCTACGGGAGATCAAGGCTGCAGACTCCCAGATCACGACCATGCTTATGACCGGCCACAGTGCCCTCGGGGACTCGGTCTCTGAGGCTATAGCGGCTGGGGTTGATGGCGTTCTGTACAAGCCCCTCGATATAGATACTATTGTGGAGATGATCGCTGGTAGGGCCGAGGCGCCAGGCCTACCCCGCATTGACCTCAAGAGGTACAAAGTCCAACCGGAAGCCTTGCGTTTGATTCCTGAGGCGCTCGCCCGGAAGTGGGACCTCATCCCCCTCCACATCGAGGACGATTCCCTGGTGGTGGCCATGGTTGACCCCGATAATTTATACGCCATTGAGGACATCCGGGCTTGTACCAGGATGGAAGTCAAGGTCTTGCGCACCGCTCTCATGGACATCCGTGGGGCCATCAACCTTCACTATCGGGCAATGAGTGAGATCGAGGAGCAGATCAGTTACATCATCCCTGTTGCGCCAGAACGGGCGGCAGCAGAGGAGAGGATAAGTCCCGATCTCATTGCCCAGGCTCCTGTTGTGCGCGCCGTAAACCTCCTCGTCGGTCAGGCGGTAAAGGACCGGGCCTCGGACATCCACATCGAACCGCAGCAGGACTACTTGCGCATCCGTTACCGCATTGATGGCATCTTGCACGATACCCTCTCCTTGCCCCTGAGCGTCCACGGGCCGCTGCTCTCCAGGGTGAAGGTTCTGGCCGATATGAACATCGCCGAGCGCAGGCGACCCCAGGATGGCCACTTGACCCTCTCCATAGATGGAACGGAGGTGGATATCCGTGTGGCCACAGCGGACACCTCCTGGGGGGAGATGGCTGTATTGCGCGTCCTGGACAAATCCATATCGGTCATGGATCTCCCGGAGCTGGGATTCCTCCCCGGTTCTTTAAAGATCTATCAAAAACTAATCCAATCCCCCTACGGCATGATCATGGCCAGCGGGCCGACAGGCTCAGGCAAGACGACGACCCTCTATGCCTCCATCAACCAACTGGATGCCAAGGGACGTAATATCATTACCATCGAGGACCCCATCGAGTACCGTTTCGCTGACATCAACCAGATGCAGGTCAACCCCCAGGCGAGCATCACCTTTGCCAGTGGCCTGCGAGCCACCATGCGCCTGGACCCGGACGTCATCCTGGTGGGTGAGGTCCGCGATACGGAGACAGCTAGCATAGCCATCCAGGCAGCTCTAACGGGACACCTGGTTTTATCCACAGTGCACGCCAACGATGCCGTGGGCGCCCTCTTTCGACTGGTGGACCTGGGGGTCGAGCCTTTCCTCATCACGTCGGCGGTGGTGGGCATCGTCGCCCAGCGTCTGGTGCGCTGCGTCTGCCCGCATTGTCGCGTCCTCCGTGAAGCGCCGGAGGAAGAGCGATTGATCTACGAGGAAGAGATAGGGGAGAAGCGAACCAGGTTCTATTATGGGACGGGCTGCAACTTCTGCGCTCTTACTGGGTACCGTGGCCGGATGGGCGTTTACGAGATTCTGGTGATGAGCGAGGAGATAAGGCGTCTTGTGCTCAAGGGCGCCAGCGCCGATGTAATCAAGCACCAAGCTATTGAAGAGGGCATGGTGTCTATGTGGCGCGATGGGATGTTAAAGGTAAAGGAAGGCCTTACCACGCCCTACGAGGTGCTGCGCAACGTGTTCGTGATTGGCTGATGTCAAATGGCAGATAGCAGATGGCAGATAGCAGATGGCGTGGGAGGTATACTCAGTAGAGGAGTGCAGAGGTGCAAGCTTGCTCCAGGCCTCGTCAAGGCGGACTGGCGTCCGCACTCCCACGAGTTTTTCCATCCACTGACAAGGGCTCTCGTTTGGGGAGCAAGGACGCGAGATACAAACCATCGGCCATAGAGTGAGCGGGCGATAAGCCATAAGCGAGGAGTTATGCCCTACAAGTATACCGTCTACACTAAGACTGGAGAGCTGGTCCAGGGTACGATCAATGTCACCTCGGAGGCGATGGCAGAGAAGGCGCTCTGGCGATCGGACTACATCATCGTCAGGCTCAGGCCGGTGCGGGCCGGGCACTCCTTAGCGGAGCTAATGCCTAGTTTCTTTGGGGTCAAAACCCGGGACCTTATCGTCTTCAGCCGCCAGTTAGCGACCTTGATTGAGTCAGGCATCACCATCCTGGCTGGCCTTCAGATGCTGGAGGAGCAGGTCAGCAGTAAGGCTCTGAAGAGGGCCCTTCAAAAGGTCATCGAGGATGTGCAGGAGGGCGAGACCCTCTCCGGGGCGATGAAGAAGCATCCTATGGCCTTCCCCTATATTTACAGCCGGATGATCGAGTTGGGGGAACGGATGGGGAACATGGAGGCGGTCCTGCGGCAATTGGCGACTTACATGGAAAAACGGGAGGCCCTGACCCGCAAGCTGCGCGGGGCTATGGCTTATCCGACATTTATTGTGATCCTGGCCATCGGCGTGGCATTCCTGATGATCACCTTCACCCTTCCTGGTATAATGGGACTCTTCACTGAGTTCGATGTCGAATTGCCCATAACTACCAGGATACTCATCGCCATCACTAATTTCGCCACGGCCTATCGGTCCTACATGTTAGTCGGTGGCGTGTCTGCGGTGGTGCTGGTTTCTTTGTACACCAGAACCCCTTTTGGCCGGCGGCAGCGTGACTTATTGCTCCTGAAGATCCCGCTCATAGGCTCTATCAATATTCAGAGCAATATAGCCCGGATCTGCCATACCATGTCCATCCTTCTGAAGGCAGGGCTGCCCATGGCTGAGATCATGAACCTGATAGTGCAGACGATGGAGAACGTCATCTTACGCGATGCTCTGGACAGGGTGCGCACGGAGATGCTGCAAGGGCACGGTCTCTCCCGACCCATAAGCCAGGAGAAGCTTTTCCCCAGACTACTGGTCCAGATGGTCAAGGTCGGTGAGGAGACGGGCGCCCTGGACTCGAACCTGGAAACACTGGCCGTTTTCTACGAGGAGGAGGCGGACCGCAAGATCGGGGCCCTCACGGGGATGATGGAGCCGGCTTTGATGCTCGTTGTAGGGGGGATGGTGGGCTTCCTGGCCGTCTCGGTAATTCTGCCCATGTATTCCCTGATGGGCTCTCTGCGGTAGTCAAGATGAGGAAAAAGATCGGCTTTGGGCTGCAATCGGTCATCATAATATTGATCATCATCTACCTCACCGAGACGGTGATACTGGGCGCCGTCTATCGTTTCCTGTCCAAACTGTTCTACAAACTCGTTGCTCCGCCCGTCGTCATTGCCGCCATGGCGGCGGCCTGGTTAGCGATCTACATTGACATGCAGAAGAAAGGTGAGCGGTGAAACCAACTGCTTTTGCGAATGAGCGGGGGGCGAGCCTGGTCGAGATACTGGTGTCGGTGGCCATCATAGCCATCGTCTTCGCCGCCTTCCTCTCTGCCCTCTCCACCGCCAGCTTTGGCGTGGCCGTGGTTAATGAGCGGGTGACGGCGGAGAACATCGCTCGTGCGCAATTGGAACATGTACAGAAGACAGATTTTATCGCTGCCACCGACTATTACACTCCTGCTGCCATCCCGCACACGGGCTACAGTGCTGTAATCTCTGTGACCACCATAATAACTGACCTCCAATTGATCACCGTCACCGTTTACCACAATGGACCGGTGTTTACGATAGCGGACTACAAGGCCAAGGCGAAGCGATGATCTGGGATGAGAGGGGAACAACCATAATCGAGCTAATACTGGTTGTAGCCATTATCGCGCTGATAGTTGGCGTCCTTGCCAGGACCATGTACCAGGTTGTCACTATTACCGATCGGGGCAACGCTGAGATGGTGGTTCAACACGACCTGCGGAACGCCGCCACCTGGCTCAACCGCGATGTGCTCAGTGCCTCCAAAGCGACTGTCAGTGGCTCTCAGATGGTCTTGGAGGTTCCCGATCTCAGAACTACCCCAGAGGTGACCACTACCATTAGCTATATCACCTATACCTATTCCGCAGACACGGGAAACTTGACCCGTGATGGTGATGGTTCAGCGGTCACAGTAGCTAGACACATTGCCTCCACCCCCTTCACACCAACAGGCGTGATTACGGCCCCTAACGTCGTAACGGTGACCCTTTATTCTTTGGAGGGGAATGTCCCCGGAAGCGGCACGTTTGCTCTGAAGATGCGCGCTGGTGTATCCATACAGGTCGAGGGGTTATGCCAAATCAATGGTGCCGGGAACCTTGATATTAATCCCTCTTCTAAGACGGTCGGATGGGATATCACGAACAGCGGCAGCGATACAGCAAGTATCGAACAAATCATCATAGAATGGCCAAGCACAAACGGGAGGCTCACCGAGATCTGGTTTGGCACAAGCAGAATTTTTGCTGAGTGGCGAGACCCACCATCAGCGACTATTATCAAGCCATTATGGGGGGGTGAGCCTGAGGATCGAACGATAGATGGTGATGGAATCCCGAAAAAGCTTGAATTCCGGTTCGAGACGACGGATATTAGCGAAAACGAAGACCTGTACTCGATTGAGATCACCTTCGATAACGGATGTATAGTTTCATTCCCCCAACCCTGATCAAAAGGATCACTTCATGCTGAAGAAAGTCATTTTAGATGAAAGCGGGCTGGTTTTGGTCTGGACCCTCGTTATCCTGGGCATTGGCGCCCTACTCATCCCCACCTTACTCTCCTATATCAATACCAACCTCCTCGCCACCCACGCCATCGAAGAGGGCTTGAAGGAACAGTACGCAGCGGACGCGGGAGTCGAGTATGCCACCTTCCTGATGTCCACGGGCGAGTACACCCTGGGGGAACCCTTCGACACGCCCACCTCGGTCAACAATCTGCCCGTCTCGGTCACGATAACGCTGGCCGCCCAGGACGTTTACAAAATCGTGTCTGAAGCAGGAGACACCCGAATTGAGTCCTACGTCTCTACCAGCTATTCCAACCTCTCGTGGTTCCTCGGCAACGCCATTACCAGCGGGGGAGATGTGACCCTTCAGTCTGGCAGCGTCATTTCTGGCGATATCCGATACGCCGGCGAGCTCGGGGGTGGAGGGGAAGTCGCGGGCGGCTTCACGGCGAAACAGGACTCGTCCATCCTGGCCAAGTGGCCTTCGGGTAGCGAGATCTCCAACTTCTATTGGCTGGACGTGCAGAGCTTAGATCCCTATCCTAATGCCAGCATTGATGTTGGCTCTGGCACTGAGGCCGAACCTTACCCCCTGGAACCTCTATGCCGTGACGGGGACCTCAACATCATGAGTTCCGTAGATGACGCGGTGGTGAAACTTACCGGGACTGTCTATGTTACGGGGCAGCTAAATATTGGAGGGGCCAAAGACTTCGTGCTGGACCTTAATAGTCAGGCCATATATGTTGAATATGTTGGCGTTGGAAACGCTATTTACATCGGAGGTGCAGTTACTATCTCAGGCTCAGGAGTCATCATGGCCGAGGGAGATGTTTTTTTCGCGCCAAAGACTGAGTCTGATGCTGAGAGCTTCGTGTTTGTCATGTCCGTGACTGGTGAGGCGAAGATCAACCCTAGCGGCTCTTTCTACGGGTCAGTGGTTGGCAAAGAGGTTATCATTATACAACCGCAGAACTATCTCGTGTGGACGAACCCGTATAGCGAGGTGCTGAACTTCCCCAGGGGCAGCAAGGGCCTTATGGAGTTTGTGACTTACCGCATTTATTGATGGCATTACCCCAATTCAATTGCATAAGATCCGATAAAGGCAAACCCATCGAAAGGTGGGGACGCAAAGCCACGGGTCTACATCAGTAGACAGTAGCCAGTACCCAGTAGTCAGACTGAACTTAATCTGATTACTGGCTACTGACGACTGGTTACTGACAGGATAGCCGGGCTGCCGAAGACAGATTTTGAGAGGCGTGCTGTTCGGAAGCAGGTTGGCCGACGGCACGCTTTTTTATGGGCTTGACGAAATGAGGTAGTCTCCCCGTAGAGTGTTGCTGAGCATCTTACCGCTGAGAACGCTGAGTTCGCAGAACTTTCTGAGGTATTTCTTGGCGGTCTCAGCGTGCTCTGCGGTTGAAGATGGCTACAGAATTCATGAGCAACACTCAAGAGGGGCTAGCTATCCCTTTGGGGACAGCTCCGGTAATAGAGCCAACTACGGCGGCGGTATCTGCAACAGAGGCACAGTGGACATTGCCATCTAAATTCCTCTGGCCACGAGAGACCTCGTGGCCTATTTTATTTGCAACCGTTTTTGCTATGAGGAATATTTCATGCTATAATTGGGTTGTCTATTTACCCAAATGGGCAGTGAAAAGGATGTCGCCACAGGATCGCGCTAGCGTTTCACCAACTGTCAAGAGGCTGCTTCTGCAGGGTATAGCAGCAGCGGGAGAGGAGCGGCATGGGGAAGCTCGCCGCTGTTTGCAGCAGGTTCTGGCCTTGGACCCCCGTAACGAAGAGGCCTGGCTCTGGCTGGCCAGAATCGCTGCTGATCCTCGCTCTGCTTTGGCTTACTTCTCTAAGGTGCTGGCCCTCAACCCCCAAAACCAGCAGGCCAGGGCCGGGATCCGCGCAGCCAGGGCTAAGCTGGCGGAAGAATATCACCCCTCTCCTGCCTACTCAGCTTCCAGGCGCCGATATGCTGCTTCGTCGGCCCCTGCCAAACTTTCTGCATTTCTCAGAAGCAGAGGCTTTGTCTTCGGATGTATTGGGCTGGGTCTGCTGGCTTTAGTTCTGGTGATGAGCGGCCGGGCCACTGGTTTGGGCCAGGCAGCCTGGGACCAGTGGGTAGCTACCAGCACGCCAACTCCCACCGCCACACCGTGGCCCACACCTACGCCAACCAAAGAGCAGTTGATGGCCCCCCTCTGGTCGAAATTGGACCTCGCCTGGGAGGACCAGGACTGGAGCTACGCCATCGAGCTGCTGGAGCAGATCACGGGCATTGACCCTGCCAATGCCGATGCTGAAGAGAAGCTCTTTGCCGCCCACTTCAACTTCGCTACGCAGTTCGTGAAAGACGGCCAATTGGAAGAGGCTATCGCTCACTTCGACCAGGCGCTTCTGCTTCGTCCTGAGTATATCCCGGCCCAGGAGGCGCGAGATCTGGCGGTGACCTACCTGAAGGGGGTGGAAAGTCACGGCCAGGGGAACTGGGCAGAGGCCATTGACTCTCTGGAGAAGGTATACCTGAGAGATTATAGCTACCAGGATGTAGGGTCCTTGCTTTACGAGGCGCATTGGCGGCAAGGAGCGATCCTTCAGGAAAATGGCCAACTGACCGAAGCTCTCGCCGAATACCGGCGGGCTTTGGATATACGGCCTTATGGGACAGAGGCTGCGACCGGGCGGGACGAGGTGGCAGCTCGCCTGAAACGCATTGAAATTGACATCTCACAACAAAGGCTCACCGCCTGGGATGGCGATACTTTGATCTACAGCTTCGTCTGTTCCACGGGAAGGTCTGGAACCCCCACCAAGTTCGGGAGATTCAGCGTCATAAGCAAGCTTCCTGAGGCTTACGGCAGTGCCTGGGACCTGAGGATGCCCTACTGGATGGGCATCTATTGGGCTGGTGGCAGCGAAAACGGCATTCACGGCCTGCCCATTCTCAGCAGCGGCCAGACCCTGTGGTCGGGATACCTGGGCCAGCGGA
>Ga0209610_1001565_pt1 | contig 11747 bp, 13 predicted proteins | sample LakKivw275mmetaG_FD_184137 | JGI IMG/M metagenome (GOLD analysis project Ga0209610, IMG submission 184137) | Anoxic lake water microbial communities from Lake Kivu, Rwanda to study Microbial Dark Matter (Phase II) - Lake Kivu water 275m metaG... | ecosystem: Environmental > Aquatic > Freshwater...
ACCATAGCCAAGGCTTTCTTTCGAAACAGGATGGGGATGTTTACCCATTTCATCTTTTCGCACAATCATAAAGGACTGCTTTGGCTCCTTACCCATGAGGGTTCCCACCTTCACCTCGAGCGCCTTAGAAAGCTTGATCAAAACTCCAAGGGCAGGGGAGATCTTCCCCTCTTCGATCTGTACTAATTGATCGGGAGATAATCCTGTCTTTTTAGCCATTGCCTCAATGGATAGACCTTTCTGTTCTCGTAACCCTCGGACGGTCTTTCCCGTTCTTATCTCTTCGGTCTTTTCTTTTTCTTCCATCGATTAGCTCTCCTTCCGGTTATGACTCGATTTCAGGTTTTACCTTACCTCTGTACATTATTTTGGGTGCCACCATGACAATTCCTGCTGAAACAAAAAGGGTGATGGCAATGGGGCTTCGGAAAAAGATTCCCAGACTTCCACCCGAGATCATTAGCGTCTGGCGGAGGGCTTGTTCCATGAGGTCTCCAAGGACAAGGCCGAGAATCACAGGAGCCAATGGATAATCGAATTTTCTCATGAGATAACCTAAGATCCCAAGGAGCGTAGCAAGAAGAAGGTCCAGAGGGGAATTGTTCACACTGTAGACGCCTATGAACGATATTGCCAAAACGATAGGGAATAACCACCTCGGCGGGGTGCTGAGGATCTTGACCCAGATGCCGATCAAAGGGAGATTTAAGACGAGAAGCATTAAATTCCCAATATACATGCTGGCGATGAGTCCCCACACCACGTCTGGATGTTTCTGGAAAAGAAAAGGACTTGGCCTCACGCCAACCATCAGGAGGGCCCCATAAAGGACGGCGGTCACGGCCGAGGCGGGCAAACCGAGGGTAAGAAGAGGTATCAAGGCACCGCAGGCGGCTGAGTTATTGGCAGATTCCGGAGCGGCCACCCCTCGAATCTCTCCATGGCCAAACTTCTCAGGATTTTTAGAAAATTTTTTCTCTAATGTATAAGAGAGAAAAGAGGCAGTGACATGGGCTGCGCCAGGCAGAATCCCGATGAAAAATCCTAAGAAGGTGCCCCTGAGGATGGCTCCCATGCTTTCGAGGAAATCCTTCATGGATAGCCAGATGCGAGAGACTTTTTCGCGGACATATTCACCTACAGAGAGCTCTTCCGTACAGGTAAGGATTTCAGACACAGCAAAGAGGCCAATTGCCACAACAATGACATCGAACCCTTCCATGAGTTTCGGGATACCGAAAGTAAATCGAGTCAGTCCGGTTGGAAGGTCCACTCCTACGGTGGCCAGCATCAAGCCCAACGTCATAGATACCAGGCCTTTGCGCAACGAGCGACCTGAGAGGCTCGTTACCGTGGATAGGCCGAAGACCATCAAGGAAAAAGTCTCCGCTGGTCCAAACTTCAGGGCTGCCTGAGCCATGGGTGGCCCGATCAGCATGAGGAATACAATCCCTATAGTTCCTGCGATAAAAGATCCAATAGCAGAAATGGCAAGGGCTGGTCCTGCCAGTCCTTTTCGTGCCATTTGATAACCATCAAGGCACGTCACCACTGAGGCCGCTTCTCCGGGGACATTAAGAAGGATGGCGGTTGTGGAACCCCCATACATAGCTCCATAATAAATACCTGCAAGTAGGATGATTGCAGAGGCGGGTTCCTTCCCATAAGTTAAGGGAATGAGAAGGGCCATTCCCCCGGCAGGTCCGATACCAGGTAATATTCCGATGAGAGTGCCTACAAGGCATCCGATAAAAGCATAGAGGATGTTTATGGGTATAAAAGCGATGCCAAAACCATAGGCAAGGTGGTGAAAAATTTCTGTCATGATGATTATTACCCCGTTAGAAAACTCCGCTGTTTGCCCCGATAGAAGACCAAATCCATTCTAACGGGGTTTACTGTGTCAAGTTCTTCAGAATCCCGAGAGGCAAGGGGATGTCCAATATTTTAGTAAAGATAATGAAAATCCCTAAACTCAGACCGGCTGAAAGGAGAAGGCCTAATATCCATGACCTTTCTCCTATCAGTCGGGAGGTGATGAAAAGGAAAAGAAATGTCCCGAGAGGGTATCCCAAAATAGGCAAACTATACCCATACCCTCCAAGGAGGCCTGCTAGGAGAATGACACTGATGAATGTTCTCTTCAGCGGAGAGAATTCTGTATCCCTCCCGGGCTTAACGAGGAGTGATGACCCAAGGAAGATCATCAATCCGCCGAGAATGACCGGGAATGTCTTATGCCCTAATGGATCTCCGATCGTGGCAGAAGGCATGGAGGTCGCTCCGAGCAGATACCCCGCTCCAAAGATAAGGATGATGAGCCCTCCGATTCTATCCACGTTTCTCATTGAACAAGACCCAACTCCTTGGCCAATTTTTCGTACATGGCCAGTTCGTCATCGAGGAACTTCTGGAGTTTATCGCCGGTCAAAAAGAAATCAACCCATGCCTGTTTCTCGAGAACATCCTTCCATTGTTTTGTCTTTACCATCTTGGAGAGGGTTTTTTCCCAATACTGTCGGACCTCTTTGGTTATCTCGGGTGGGGCATAGAAACCCCTCCAGTTAGGTGAGACCACGTCTATACCAAACTCTTTGGCCAGGGGGACCTTCTCAAAAATCCCTGTTAACTTCCGGTCAGAAAGGAGTCCGAGAGGTCTGATTGATCCGGCTTCTATATGGCCTGCGATCTCACCCGCCTCTCCGACAAAGGCTGTTGTATGTCCACCCAACAAGGCACCGAGGGCTTCCCCGCCACCGCCAAAGGCCACATATTTCAAACCTTTTACAGGAATTCCAATGGCCTTAGCAATCATTGCAATTCTCATATGATCTAAACCACCTGGTGGAGAACTCCCTGCAAAGGTCAAAACCCCAGGTTGTTTCTTCCAGTCGTCTAACATATCCTTAAAGGTGGAGTATTTAGAATCCTTTCTTACTGCAATTACTCCATAGTCTACAAATAGAGCGGCCACAGGAGTGATATCCCTGTAGGTATAAGGGTTCTTTTTGATCGCCATCTGAGTGGTCAGAACCGCAGAAAAGGCAATGAGCGTATGGAGGTCTTTCCGGCGGTTTCTTACAATATCGGTCATCGCCACTACCCCAAATCCCCCCGGTTTATTGATAACGGTAATAGGCTGTGGAACGAGGCCAGACTCCTTTAAAACTTTCGCTGACATTCGGCACGTGAGATCCCATCCGCCCCCTGGACTTGCTGGAGCGATAAACTCTAAGGGTTTATCAGGATAAGCCGCTTGAGCCATTTCATTTGAAAATAAGATTCCTGATACTACAAGGCAACCTATCAAACAGAAAATTTTAACTGATCTCATTTGTATTACCTCCTTTCTCTAAATAAAATATTAGCATCTTTTTAATAAACCATCTCAAAATCTCCTTTCTTCTCGATTGCGTTCCCCCCTTTCTTATTGAGATTTTCCAAAACCTTTCGTGCCACCAGACCTATCTCTCCAAAATGGTCCACTACGATCGCACCAGCGTCTCTTAATGCCTCAATCTTGGAGAAAGACGTCCTTTTTCCTCCAGTGATGATTGCCCCCGCGTGGCCAAACCTCATCCCCTCCTTTGCATATTTACCAGAGATATAGGTAATGAAGGGTTTCGTAAACCTTCCATCCTTGATCATCTCGGCAGCCTCTTCCTCTATGGTCGTTCCAATTTCTCCAAAAGCGACCACCATCTTTGTCTGTTCGTCTTTCTCGAAGTAGGGAAGCAAATCTGCCCATGTCGATCCAATGAAGGCGTCTCCACCTCCGCCGATAGCTGTACTCTGGCCTACTCCAGCCTTTGTTAGATAATAACAGAGGGTGGTCGTATTTCCACCGCTTCTCGAAAGGACTCCAGCGGGGCCCTCCTTAAAGAATTCCCTGGCGAGGTTTACCCTGGCTCCTATCATCCCTAACAGTGCCTTACCCGGGCTAACCAGGCCAGGTGAATTGGGGCCAATGACGATAGATCCTCTTTCCCTTGCATATTCTATCACTTCTAACATATCTTGCTGGGGGACCCTTTCAGGGATAACGAGAACCAAATAGATTCCCGCATCCATTGCCTCAAATGCTGCTTCCTTTGCAAGGCGATTTGGCACATAAATAGCGGTGGCATTAATCTCGGGGTGGTGCTCCTTTGCTTCTTTTACCGTATTATAGACGGGGATTCCCGAAACTTTTTCGCCCCCTTTACTCGGAGTGACTCCTGCTAAAATTTTTGTCCCATACTCTAACATGTAAGATGTATTCATCATCGCCTGTCTGCCAGTAATACCTTGAATCACCACTCTGGTCTTCTCATCAATCAATATCGCCATGAGATTCATTCTCCTTAATACTTACAGTGTAGTGCAAACGTAACTCCATCCTTTTGGTGGACCTGCTTTGAAGAGGTGGCTGGAGAGTGGGATGTCTTTCAAATTATTTTGGAGAAACCGAGAGGCCTCAAAAAGTAATTCGATATTCACCCCTGTTCGAATACCCATCTCATCAAGCATAAAGACCAGATCCTCGGTAGAGATGTTCCCTGTTGCTCCGGGTGCAAAAGGACACCCTCCCAATCCTCCTATAGAAGAATCAAATATCATAATTCCTTCTTCTAAGCAAACGAGGGCGTTTGCCAGACCGAGGCCCCTCGTGTTATGGAAATGAACTCCAAAAGTAATGGAGGGAAATTGATTCAGACAGCTCTTAATAATCTGCCTCACCTGCTTTGGATTACCATAACCAACCGTATCAGAGAGGGTAATAGTAGTCGCTCCAAGGTCCTTTACTCTCCCGATATATCTCAAAATCTCCTCTTCTTTTACCTTTCCCTCAAAGGGGCATCCAAAAACCGTGGAGAGGCTCACCCTTACTTTCATATCCGGATTCTCCTTTTTAAGGGAAAGGATTTTTTCAAGTTCCTGGACAGACTCCTCTCTGGTCCTGTTCACATTGTTCTTGTTATGGGATTCACTAATGGAGAAGACAAAAGCCAGTTCCTTCACTCCGCTCTCCAGGGCATTCTTTGCCCCCACCAAGTTTGGCACGAGAGCGCTAAATTGAACATCTTTAAGACCTAATATTCCAGAGATGATTTCTTTTGCATCTCTAAATTGAGGAATGGCCTTTGGATGGACGAAGGAAGTGGCCTCAATTCTCCTGAGTCCACTTTGTGCCAAAAGTTTGATGAGTTGGACCTTTTTTTCTGTTTCCAAAAATTGCTCGATATTCTGTAACCCATCTCTGGGGCCAACCTCTACGATATAAACCTCTTGCGGCATCTTCATCTGCTCCTCCCAGAAACCTTGTATACTGGCCTCATTCCCTTGGTTTCAATCTCCTTTAAATATTCATCTAATTCAGGAGTGGGCAAGATGATCTGGATGGCCTTCATCCCTCTTAATTCACATTCCAACTCACATCCCAGACATTCGGTGCACCCCCCCTTTTTAATCTCTTTCAAGTCTTTTTTTAGGGATGGCCTTCCGTTTTTAAGTTCCAATACCCTTCCCATCGTGGGTAAATTGCAAATTTGAATGCAGGCCTTTGACATACAGTCCCCGCATTTAGAAATGTCAATGATTACTTTCCCTCCTGAAAATACTTCAAATTCTAAGAGTCCTTCTTTCGCCATCAATTTTTTATTCCTCCCGTTGCTTTCTTCCACTCTTGATAAAGGAAATCGAACGCTTGTGCCGAATCCTTTTCGGTAGCATCCCTTCCCAATATCTTCACCCAAGGGGATTGACTTATACCATGGTCTTCAAATAGGCTTATCGCTTCCTCATCCCATCCACCACGAAAGGTGAAGACCATAGGGATGTTGGGTTTACCACATGTACGGGGATAAAGTTCTTTCAAGGCCTTGATGATCCCTCTGGCGGTATTATCCAATTGTTGACTCGATACACAGGATACAAAGAGGTAACCCTTGATTCCAGGCTGAGAGAGGATGATCTTGGTTGCCCGATAAAGTTTGGAAGCAGTAGGATTACCAGAAGTGTCAGCGAAATTCATCGGGAAATACCCAAGCTCTACCAATTCATCCATGGTGGTCAGACTGGTCCCCGTCCCCACACAATCAAAGGCGATGGGAACCTTTCCTTTTTCTTTTGCATAGGACCCTTCTGGATCGAGCTGGACGATATGAGCAGTTCCCCGGTAGTCTCCTTCATCGATTTTGCCTGCGGCAATCTCAATTTTCGTGGGAGGTCTTTCACCCGTTTCCTCAGTGGATGCGAGTCCAAGTTCTGGGTGTCGAAAGATTGCATCGTCATCAATATCGATCCGTGCATCGCCGGCAATAAATCTCCCTTCTCTGGTTAAAATTAAAGGGTTGATCTCGACCAATTTACAATCATATTTTCTGTATAGATCGTAGAGATTTTTGAGGATGGAGCCTAAGGCGATGATCTGATCACCGGAAAGACCCTTTGTCTTCCTGACGAAATCCCTCGCTTCATATTCACGGAGCCCCCTTAGTATATTGACTTGCTGTTTTATAATTTTGGCCGGGGAGGTTCGTGCCATCTCCTCGATATCGATGCCCCCGTTCTGGCTCAGTATAAGGATCGGTCTTCTGGACGATGGATCTGTTGTGGCCCCGAGATAAAATTCTTTCTGGATCAGTAATCTTTCCTCGGCCAATATCTTCTTCACGGGCATGCGACGAATCTTCATATCCAATAATTCTCGGGCCACCTTTTCGACTTCTTCTGGTGTTGTGGCATATTTGATTCCTCCAGCCTTCCCACGACCGCCACTGAGAACCTGGGCCTTCAGGACAACAGGTCGCTTAAATTCTTCAGCAATCTCCCTTGCCTCTTTTGGAGATGTAGCCAATCTTCCCTTGGGAATAGGAATCCCCATTTTATTTAGAAGTTCCTTCCCCTGATATTCATAAAACCTTGCCATCTCAATGCCCTCCATTCGGTCTTTGAGTTTTTTTATAACCTAACTCCTGAGAAATTCTCTCCGCTGTTATCTTTGTTAACTTAATGAATTCCACCATCTTTTCATTAGTAAACCGAATGGTGAGGCCAGAGAGGCAGAGTGCTGCAATAACCTCCCCTTTGAGATCTTTGATAGGTGCGGATACGGAAGAGACAAATGTGGCACGTTCTTGATGGCTTACGGCGTATCCCTCCTTACAGATATTGTTCAATTCTTTCTCCAGACTCTTAAAGTTCGTTATCGTATTAGGTGTGAAGCGAGGGAGTCCTGTTTTTAAAAGAATCTCTCGCCGTTTCTCTCTGGATAGATGAGCCAGGAGTAACTTTCCGGCGGAACCCGCATGGAGAGGATAGCGACCCCCGACATTAAGGAATTGCCTGACCTCATGGGAACTGTCTAACTTTTCAAGACAGACCCTATGGTCCCCTTCGATCACAAAGACAGTAATCGTCTCATCGCTCTTATCCCGAAGGTCTCTCAGATGGGGGATGGCAATCTGCCTCCACTCAGTATTCGATAGAAAGATACTTGCCAATTCCAGGACTTTGGGTCCCAATCGATATTTTTGATTGGTGGGGACCTTGGCCACTAAATTCCCCTTTTCAAGGGTAGATAAAATTCGAGAGACAGTACTTTTTGACAAGCCCAATTTATTTGAGATTTCTGTGACACCCACTTCAGAGGTTTTTGGGGTAAAACAGTTCAGGATGTCGAGGCTATTTTTGATAGATTTGATGAAAGACATCTGTTTCACATTGTGCAACTTAATTCCATAATTTTCAATATCCTAATACAAATGTTTTGTCAAGAAAAAAATAAAAGGATTCGTAATGCCTCACTGAAGCGTGGGTGAAAGATTATAATATGGCAGGAATATCTCTAAAAATTTTATCAAGCGGGTGATCTAAGATTGTTGTTGGCAAAGGTAACTTCCCTCGTACGAACATGATCCCCTCAGTGTCCATGGTATTCTTGCAGTTAAGGAACAAGATGAGGTTTCCGCTATAGGATTTTCTCCGACATCCCTGTCCTATTCTGGGAAGTTTCCTCTGAAGAGTGAGGCATTACAAGGATTCGGAAATAAGGAGATTCATGGGAAGCCTGAAAAAGTTGTTCTGAGAGCCGACGAAGAATTCTCGGGGAACTATTTCTTTGAACCGATGAAAAACCACATCCAATGGGAGTGTGCCCCTCCCCCGTGGTTTTCATGTTCTTGAATCTCCCGGAGATCTTCGATCTGAAATTCCTTCTCAAAGAGATCTCGCATGTCTTCCTCAGCGGAATAGAAGACAGGTCTTCCTTTTTTGCTCTCGAATGTATTTCTGGCAACCTTCTCTCCCTTACCGAAATCTCCATCCCTTGTGGACATGGAAGTCAAAACGAGGATCCCCTTTGGGGCTAAGGCACGGGTGAACCAACTGCTAATCTTTTTTCTATCACTTTCTAAGAACAGGTGAAGGGTGTTAAAGGAGAAAATCCCCCCGAAGATCCCCACCTTGAGAGAGGAATGGAGAAGGTCATCCACAAAATAATGGATGGGGAGGTTCTCCCTCCCGGCATCTTCTTTGGCCATTTCTATTGCGATGGTAGAAACATCAAACCCCACGACGTGAAAACCATGCCTCGCTAAGAATAGACTATTTCTTCCATATCCACAGCCTGGGACAAGGATTCTGGTGACACGGTGATTTTTAAATATCCCCTCTGATTCCAGGGCCGTCGCGCATGGTGGTTCTCCCCAGATCTTACCTTCGTTCCTGAACCGGTCTTCCCAGTATCTTGCTTGTAGGTTCTTCAGCTCCGGATCTATGTCGCCCATGATCTTCTCCTCTGAAACGAGATGGCTCATCGTCTCAATTGTTTTGCGAGATGTTTCATCAACCCGCCATCCCGAATTAATTCCTGCATAAAAGGTGGGATGGGTTTTGCCCGGAAGAGTTGTCCTTTTAAGCAGTCTCGGATTTCACCCGTATTGAGATTGACTTCGATCTCTTGTCCCTCATCGATTTGATCCGAGCATGTTGCACATTCGAGGATAGGAAGCCCAATATTGAAAGCATTTCGATAGAAGATCCGGGCAAAGCTTTTAGCGATGATACACGAGATGCCTATCGCCTTGATCGCCAAAGGAGCGTGCTCTCTGGAAGAACCGCAACCAAAGTTCTTCTCCGCCACAATGACATCCCCTCGTTTTACCTTCTTATGAAAGCCAGGGACCGCTCCCTCCATACAGTGTTGGCCCAATTCCCAGGGATCTGTGAGATTGAGGTACCTTGCAGGAATAATCACATCGGTATCGATATCTGCACCAAATTTCCATACACAACCTCGAAAGATCATTTCTTCTCTCCGTCCTTTCCTCAACCTTTGACCACCTCTTCTGGGGCGGCAATCTTCCCCCTCACCGCACTGGCAGCAGCCACAGCAGGATTGGAGAGGTAAATCTCGCTTTCCAGATGCCCCATCCTTCCAATAAAATTTCGATTGGTCGTAGCTACCGCTCGCTCCCCTTTGGCCAGAACCCCCATATGACCTCCCAAACAGGGACCACATGTTGGAGTGCTGATCACGGCCTTGGCATCAAGGAAGATCTCAAAGAGCCCTTCCCTCATGGCCTGGCGATAAATTTCTTGGGTGGCAGGGATGATGATCAACCGGACATAAGGAGCCACCTTGTTTCCTTTGAGGACTTGTGCTGCGACCCGGAGGTCCTCAAGCCTTCCATTGGTGCACGACCCGATTACAACTTGATCAATAGGAATGTCCCCAACCTGGCTGATAGGCTTAGTGTTACTGGGAAGGTGCGGAAAGGCCACTTGAGGCTCGATTTGACTGGTATCGTACTCTTTTACTTCAACGTAGTGGGCATCGGGATCGCTCCGGAAGATTCGGTAAGGTCTTGAGGCCCTTCCTCGGAAGTACTCCTCCGTCATCTCATCTGGTTGAAAGATCCCATTCTTTGCTCCTGCCTCGATTGCCATATTGGCTATTGTCAATCTTCCTGATATGGAGAGTTGATCCACGACCTCTCCAGTAAATTCCATTGCCCGGTAAAGGGCTCCGTCCACGCCAATGTCTCCTATGGTGTATAGAATGAGATCTTTTCCATCGACCCATTTTCGGAGTTTGCCTCGGTAGGTGAACTTGGTCGACTCTGGAACCTTAAACCAGAGCTCTCCGGTGAGCATGGCCGCAGCTAAATCGGTGCTGCCCACTCCAGTGGCAAAGGCCCCTACTCCACCGTATATACAAGTATGACTATCCCCACCGATCACCACATCTCCAGGTAATACAATTCCCTGCTCAGGTAACAGGGCATGTTCGATACCCATCTCACCGACTTCGTAGTAATGGAGTATTTGGTGGCGTTTTGCGAACTCTTTTATTCGCTTGCAGTTTTCAGCAGACTTGATGTCTTTGTTTGGAGCAAAATGGTCAGGAATGATGACAATTTTCTCTCGATCATATACCCTATCGATTCCGATTCTCTCCAGTTCTTCAATTGCCAGCGGGAGTGTGATATCATTTCCCAAGGCGATATCAATTTTCACATTGACCAGATCCCCGGCTTCGACCTTTTCCAGCCCTGCATGAGAGGCCAATATCTTTTCCGTAATAGTCATTCCCATCTCAAGCTCCGATTCTTTCCCAACGATCTTATTTCTTTTGGAGGAGATATCCAGGAGACCCCCTGCCGTTGTTTCACATTGTGCAACAAAATTTCAAATCTTGATATATTATGTAACCAACTTTTTGTCAATCGAAAAATTTGAGATTCCTCATTTTCACATTAATCTCATTTCTCAGCTTGAACAATTCGATGGTGAAAATTTTTTCTTGGGCTTATTGCCAATTCGTTATATAATTTTAACATAGGATGGAGAGATGGTACGATGGGTGAAGGCAGGGATTATTGAAAATCGGTTTGAAGGGGATCGGGTTTCTCAGACTCTCAAAGAGGCGGAGATTCCCTTTATGATCAAATCGTATCTCGATACGGCGTATGATGGTCTTTACCTCCCTCAGAAAGGCTGGGGGGCAATCATGGTTCCGGAAAACTTTAGCGGGGAAGCGGAACGAATTATTTCGGAAGTAAGGAAAAGCTTTACCAGGGAGGAGGAAGAAGATGAAATTGGACAGTCTAGATGAGATTTTAAGGTTTGCCATTCGAAAGGAGGCCGATGCGGCCACCTTCTACAGGATGGCGGCAGACCGATCAAACCCGGGGGCAAAGAAGACTTTTGAGGAGTTGGCAAAAGAAGAGGATGGACATAGGAAGAGGCTCGAGGGTTTTAACCTGAAGAAGATTGAAACGGTGGAATTGAAAGAGATGAAAGGACTGGGATTGAGCGAAGGGATGGAGGATGTGCCGTTTAGCCCTGAAATGGATTATGGTGAAATTCTCCGGATGGCCATCAAGAATGAAGAGAAATCCCAGCGGCTCTATCTGACCACGGAGAAGATGGTGAAAGAGCCGGATTTGAAAAGGTTGCTCCTGCTCCTTGCCCAGGAGGAATCCGTCCATAAGGAGAGGCTGGAGAAGATTTACGAGGATGACGTTTTGAAAGAGTTCTGAAGATGAGGGGGAGCGAAATGATACCGGGATTGGTCGGAGAAGCAGAAACAGTAGTCCGGGAAGAGGATGTGGTGAGCCGATGGGGAGGGGAGATAACGGTAGATGTCCTTTCCACCCCGAAACTCATTCAATTGATGGAGGAATCTGCCATTCATGCCATCCGGGATTTTATTCCTCCGGATCAGTTGTGTCTCGGGACAGAGGTCAGGATCAGGCATATTT
>Ga0209610_1001571_pt1 | contig 11714 bp, 10 predicted proteins | sample LakKivw275mmetaG_FD_184137 | JGI IMG/M metagenome (GOLD analysis project Ga0209610, IMG submission 184137) | Anoxic lake water microbial communities from Lake Kivu, Rwanda to study Microbial Dark Matter (Phase II) - Lake Kivu water 275m metaG... | ecosystem: Environmental > Aquatic > Freshwater...
AGGATATTTTTTCTTTAAGCTCTAATTTTATACTGAGTGGTTCAAGGATATAGACATCAACATTCTTCGATTTCAGGAGCCAGTAGAGCTTTATAAAATTTTCATGATGCCATTTTGCCTTTTTAAAGCCCATTTCAGGATAGATTATCACCCTTTTTGACAGCCTTGGCTGTATCTCTTTCTTTATGACCTGAATACCGTATTGCCCAAGCTGCATCAACTGGTAGTCTTCCACGTGGAAGGGTTCGAGGTCTGCCCTGCTAAGGCGCTGTTGCAGTTCTTGGCCGGGGGTTCGAGGATTCAAGGGTTCCAGCGTCCTAAAACCACTCGAATCCTTGACCCATTGACCCCTGGATTTTCCAATGCCACATGGCTTATGATTGCTAAGATTTGAAGGTTGATCGCTCTCCGCTCTCTGCTCCACGCCAAACGCTGACTCCGGATACATATCAATAAAGATCAGCGGTTCTTTTGATAACCGTTGCCATCTTTTTCTCAAGCGACCTGTCCTATCCTTGCCGATAAAGACAATCCTTTCCCAGGTAGTATCCGAGGGGATTTTTGAGAAGAGGTATAGCCAGTTTCTTGATTCAACGCTGTATACCCCTGCAAAATATTCATTGAAGAGATTCAGAAACCTTTTGTATCCAACGGCAACGATGTTTTTATGGAAATGGAGGGAAAGGGAAAGGAACGTAGACTCTGATAAGCACATATCGCCAAGTCCACCGAGATGGATGAGAAGAATCTCTTTATTGTTCATATGTCCGGAATCCAGCATATGGTATTTCATTATAACAATAACCAAGCACCAATTTCCAAGCTCCAAATAGAACACAATGACCAATCACCAAATAACAATGATCAGATAAATTTCAATAACCAATTTTCCAACATTAAAAATGCTCCCGATGGACTATTGTTCTTTGTTTGGTTATTGAGATTTGGTCATTGGTAATTCACGGAGTTGCCCCTATCAAACCGGACACTGTTCTAACGTATTTACAAGCCTCCCATACTCCATCACCGTTACAGCATCTTCCATTAAAAGCTCTAAAATTTTCCTCTCATGCTCAGGTATGTTGAAACTAAGTGTTGAAATAATATTATAGCAAAGCTATCATATGAGTAAAGTGATTCACTGAAAAAGATTCAAAACACAGAAGAATTATACGGAGACAACTTTTCTGACTTGTAGGAGGAGAAAAAGTCATGAAACTGAAAATAGCTATTTTAACAGGTGGAGGAGACTGCCCCGGCCTGAATGGTGCGGTTAAATGGGTAACAAAAAGTGTTCTTGATCCAAAACTCGTTGAGAAGCGATCTGTTTCTTTTGAAGTTATCGGTGTTGCTGACGGTTGGAAGGGATTGGTAGAGGTTGATCCTGACGATTTGAAAAGCTGCGATCGATACCTCAAGCGTCTGGATGAAGAGATCGTTCGAACATGGGACCGGTATGGTGGAACAAACTTAGGGACCTCACGTACAAACCCGTTCAATCCGAAAAATGATCGTTCTGAAAAATTAATTGATAATATTAAAAAGCTTGGGATAAACGCACTTGTTGTGCTTGGCGGAGAAGATACGCTTGGTGTTGCCTATAAATTGCACAAACTGGGCATCAAGACGGTAGGCATTCCGAAGACCATTGATAATGACCTTACAGGAACCGAATATTCGCTCGGTTTTGATACCGCTGTTAATGTGATTATGGAGGAAATTGATCGGCTGAGAACCACCGCAGGTTCTCACGGCCGGATCTTTGTTGTCGAAACAATGGGACGTCATGCAGGATGGCTTGCCCTCCACGGAGGTGAGTGCAGCGGTGCATATATTATTTTGATACCCGAATACCTTTTTGATATGGACCAGGTATGTGAACTTCTTCGTGAACGAAGGGGACGGGAAATAAAATATTCAATTATTGTCGTTTCTGAAGGGGCGAAACCTTCGGGCCAGCATGAATTTCTGAGAAGTGGTAAGGTAGATGAATTCGGACATCCCTCACTTGGAGGAATAGCGAGTTATGTAGCTGGTGAGATTGAAAAACAAACAGGATTCGAATCGCGCCATCTCATCTTGAGTCATTTACAGCGGGGAGGATCGCCATCCGCACGTGATCGTTTAATGGCCAGATGGTTTGGTATTGCCGCTGCTGATATGATAATCAACGAGGACTTTGGACGCATGGTAAGTCTTGTACGGGGTGAAATTACAAGCGTTCCCATGAAAGAGATCATCAATAAGTTGAAACTTGTTGACGTGGAAAAATATTATGATACCGAAAGGTATAATGGCCGCAGATCGATAATGTAGATAGATTTTAAACTTTTCTGGGTTTGATGATTTTTTTTGGCGCTTACATCTACCACTGTTGACGGTTGAAGATTCTCAGAGATTAAAGATTACCAGGAGAAAGAGAGGATAACGTTCAAGGCCAAAAGAAGCGCTATAGCATTTGTTGAGTAGCCTTTTGCTTTTGGCCTGTTGTTATCTGCTGGTGCGAGCACGCCTTGTTGGTCTCTTTGCTAAATTTGTCCCTTGTCAATGGCCTGTTGCCCGAACCTATTTTTTCATAAATATCACTGCCGGAAGAACTTTGTTACTCACCCCTGTTCGCAATGAAACCGTACGTGAGTGCGACATTAAATACGGTTTGGGGCCACCCATGTCGTACCACCATGGGTACCCGGATGAAGGATGAACGCCCCAAAGGGCAATGGGTGCTGTTTGAGGCGATATACGCTGAGTTCACCCATTGAGTGAGGCTGGGTCGTTAGTGGGTAAAGCGCACGGAGCGGAAGCACGAATGAAACAGTGTTCCGGCAAATAATTTGATTTGGGCAACAGGCCGTCAATGGGTGACCCCTCAGCCTCTCCATTGAATCAATAAGCTCCCATTCTTTTATCATAGGCGTGTATTGTAAAAATTATCACACCCTCTCAAGAACTTGCAACTTTTTGTTTATATATTTAGAATTTCATACTTCCTTATGTGCCAGAACGCTGTTCCTTTCGTTCACCCACTATCCTTTCACCTTGTACCGGATTTACACAAAAGCTCTTCCGGCTTAACTACCCGACCCCCAAAGGACGTCAAGGCTTACATCAGTCAAAAAACATCAATGGCAAGCGGTCTGCTATAAGATAACCCTTTTGGGTGGGGATGATTCTGTTTTTACGGACTGTCACGTGACGGGACTGTTTCAGGCGTGAGAGGGTGTTGTCATATTTGGGGTTGCCCGATACATCATCGAGAGGAACACCCTCTTTAGTCCTGAAACCGAGAAAGAGACGTTCCAGTCTCAGTTGTTCGGGTGAGAGGGTCTCTGAGGCTTCAATAGGTTTTTCTCCCGCTGTGAGTGCCTGACAATATCTTTCCACAGACCTGTGGTTCCACCAGCGCATACCGTTTTTGAAAGAATGCGCTGCAGGGCCGAGCCCGAGGTACGGTATATGCTGCCAATATTTTTTGTTATGCCGGGATTCGCGCTTTTGGGTTTTAGCAAAATTGGATACCTCATAATGGATAAAGCCCTCTGATTTCAAAAAGTCTGATGTTAACAGAAAAAATCTCTTTTCTTCGCATTCGCCTGCAGGATGGAGTTTTCCTTCAGCCTTCAACCGTCCGTATGGGGTTCTCTCCTCCAGGGTGAACTGATAGCAGGAGAGGTGAGTCGGTTGAAAAGCTAATGCACGCCTGAGCGTTTCAAGCCAGCAATCTTCTGTCTGTCCCGGTATTCCGTACATGAGGTCAATTCCAAAGTTCGAAAAACCGCATAATCTGATAAGGTCAATTGCCTTTTCCGCAACAGAAGCGGTATGCCTCCGTTTTAAAAAGGTAAGCACCTCATCATTGAAAGACTGTACCCCTATGCTTATCCGGTTCACGCCCGCGGATTCCAGAAATATCAACTTATTCCTTGTAATATCGTCCGGGTTTACCTCGATGGTGATCTCAATATCAGGCGTGAAATCAAAGTGTGTCTGGAGGATATCCTTAAGGGTTTCCATCTGTTGATAACTGAGAAAAGATGGCGTCCCGCCTCCGAGATAGAGGGAATCAAAGGCGCTGAATTCGTCTCTGTATATGGCCGCCTCATGCTTCAGGGACTTGAGCCATGAATCCATCAAAGAAAGATCTGTTATGGAGTAGAAATCACAATAGGGGCATTTTGTCTTGCAGAAGGGGACGTGAACATAGAGTCCGGGGTTACTACTCATTATCTGTTTTCAATACTGCCATGAATGCACTCTGTGGGATTTCCACCGAGCCCACTATCTTCATCCGTTTCTTCCCTTTCTTCTGTTTTTCCAGGAGTTTTCTCTTTCTCGTAATATCCCCGCCATAGCACTTGGCGGTCACATCCTTACGGAAGGGCGTGATTGTTGAGCGGGATATAATTTTCCCACCGATGGCGCCCTGAATGGCTATTTTAAACTGCTGCCTCGGTATTTCGTCCCTCAGTTTTTCGCATGCATTCACTGCCCGTTCCCGTGCGCGGTCACGGTGGACGATCGTTGACAGGGCATCTACCTTCTCGCCATTGACAAGGATATCGAGCTTTGCCAGGTTGCTTTCCCTATAATCGATAATCTCATAATCAAAGGAACCGTATCCCTGTGTGATACTTTTCAGCTTGTCGTAAAAGTCGAAGATTACCTCTGCAAGGGGCATATCAAAGGTGATTTCAACCCTTCCTGCCGTAGGGTAATTGAGGTGTGAATTAACGCCCATTCGCTCCATGCAGAGCTTTATTACAAGCCCCACATACCGTTCGGGTATCATTATGCTTGCCCTTATGTAAGGCTCATAACTTTTTTCTATTTCGGTGGGATCGGGATAATATGCAGGGTTGTCTATAACAACTGTACTTCCATCGGAGAGCAAAAAGCGATATCGAACACTGGGGGATGTCATGATAATGGACTGGTCAAACTCCCGTTCCAACCGTTCCTGGACAATCTCGAGGTGGAGAAGCCCCAAGAACCCACAACGGAAGCCATGGCCCAGGGCCGCTGAAGAATCCTTCTGATAGACAAGGGCAGCGTCATTCAGCTTGTACTTTTCGAGGGCGTCCGCGAGTGAATGGTAATCATCGGAAGCGATAGGATAGATCGATGAGAAGACTACCGGTTTTACCTCTTTAAACCCGGGAAGAAGCACGGCAGCGGGATTTGTATCGAGGGTAATGGTGTCGCCGATTCTTGTATCACTTACCGTTTTTATACTGGCAATAATGTAGCCCACTTCGCCGGCAGAGAGCTCTTTTTCCGGTTCCATCTTTAACCGGAAAATGCCTACCTCTTCGACCTTGTGTGTTGAGCCCATAGCCATGAGTCTGATGGTATCTCCAGGATGGACAACGCCGTCAAAGACGCGGCAGCTCACAATGGTACCCCGGAAGGAATCGTACTGTGCATCGAATATGAGCGCAGTCAATGGGTTTTCTGTATTCCCAGACGGTGGTGGTATCCGTTCAACTATTGCTTCAAAAATATCCTCTATACCTGCCCCTTCTTTTGCCGAGCAGAGCAATGCCGACTTTGCGTCAAGGCCAAGCTCATGCTCTATTTCATCCTTAACCCGGTCAATGTCGGCTGAGGGAAGGTCAATCTTGTTGATGACGGGGATGATAACAAGGTTGTGTTCCATGGCGGCATAGAGGTTTGCTAACGTCTGCGCTTCCACACCCTGCGATGCGTCGACAAGAAGCAAGACCCCTTCACAGGAGGCCAGTGCACGGGATACCTCATAGGAGAAATCCACATGCCCCGGGGTATCGATGAGATTCAGTTCAAATTCATTTCCGTCTTTACTTGTATAAGGCAGGTTGACTGTCTGGCTCTTGATGGTAATGCCTCTTTCACGTTCTATATCCATCGTATCGAGTATCTGGTCCCTGAACTGCCGGTCGTCTACAAGATGCGCATACTGAATAAGACGGTCGGCGAGCGTAGATTTTCCATGGTCAATATGGGCGATGATGCTGAAATTTCGAATTTGTTTCATAACGCTGTTTTATTTAACCTATTATTCACAAGAGGTAAATATATTTTACGAGGAAAAATTATCAATAACTGTTTAACGGTCAATGGACAAAGAGCAGAGAGCGGAGGGCGAACCAGCGATGGGGAGGAGAGAGGGTCTTATCTTTAGTCCTTTTAGTTATAAAATAAGATTTATTCGCCTTCCAGTGCTCTTAAAATCTTATCCAGCTTTAAGTTTATCTGCTCCAGTTCCCTCTTGAATTGATCGGGCTTTGCTGATTCGGAATATTCGCGTTTCTTAAAATTGTCGGGACGCCTTGATCCGGGATATTCGCGTTTTCCAAACTGTCTTGGCCTCGGCGATTCGGAACCTTCCATTGTCCTAAAACAATCCCGGCAGTAGATGGGTTTACCTCCGGTAGGCTTAAACGGAACTTCGCAGGTGGCCCCGCATTTATCGCAGATAGCCTTGTGCACCTGCTTGTCAAAAGCAGGCCTTCTGGAATCCCTTCCTCCGCCCCTGCTAAAACCTCCCCGAGAGGGCCTTTTTGAATCCCCTCTATCGGACCTATTGGAATCCTTTTTGCCAAACTTACCATCACGGCTAAAACTTTTCATTTTTCACTTTCATTAATTGTAAATTTAAAAAGGTCAGGCCTTATAAACCTGCCTTCCTCTTTTGGATAAGTATACACCCTGCAGCCATCAATTACAAGGACAAAAGAAAAGGCTGAGGGGGCTGAGGGGACATCCTCTTTCCCCTGCCTCCTCATGGCCTTTTGACGTTTCAGCTAATCTGCTTTCATTCTGAGTATGGTGAGAAAAAACTGATAATTCAAGACCTGACCCTAAAATCCCGAATCGCGCCATCTCATCTTGAGTCATTTACAGCGGGGAGGATCGCCATCCGCACGTGATCGTTTAATGGCCAGATGGTTTGGTATTGCCGCTGCTGATATGATAATCAACGAGGACTTTGGACGCATGGTAAGTCTTGTACGGGGTGAAATTACAAGCGTTCCCATGAAAGAGATCATCAATAAGTTGAAACTTGTTGACGTGGAAAAATATTATGATACCGAAAGGTATAATGGCCGCAGATCGATAATGTAGATAGATTTTAAACTTTTCTGGGTTTGATGATTTTTTTGGCGCTTACACCTACGAATGTTGCATAGAACACTCATTAGAGAAGTAAGGATTACGGGATGAAAGGGCGCGCAACATCCCCGAAGAACCATCACATCATTCTAATAGGGGTGCTGGGCTTATACTTCTTCGTCGCTTCAGTCCTCTGTCAGCAAAGGCGTCGATGTCTTTTTCGCCCGAGCGTAGGAAATCCAGAAAGTTCACCCCTTTAAATCTGCAGGTTTCACACACGCTGAGAAGGATTAAGTAATCTTTAATACCATTTTCAGTAGATACGCCGCCTATATCTCTACGCAGGAGTGCAATCGCTTTGATTGCATGCTCTGCATTATTGTTGTTCCAAGGAACACCATCGTAGTCGAGAAAAGTAAAAAGGTTGGTGCGGTTTTTTTCAAAGCGTTTCTTGTAATTCGCCGCTGTTTCGGTTTGATACTCTCCCTGAGACAGTCTCTTGAAGAACCGTTGAACATCTATTTTGTGCTTGCGCAGGAAACGGGTTTTTAAACCGAAGCGGTCCACGGTCTCAATTATTGATTTGAGCAGGTCAGCAAACTCGCTGATAAGTTCCTTATATTCTACATTGAAGGGTTCCTTCATTAGATCATCATTCAAGTCCCGGATCAAATGAATCAGGCATTTTTGCTGAGGGCAATTGATAGATTCGTATGCCGTGTAGAAATCGGTAACCAATACCCCCTTGAAGTCCTTCAGTAGGGTCTGAACTAAATCGCCCTCCCGAGAGGGCGCATAAACGTAAACAACCTCCTCCAAGTTGGCAAAGGCCCAGACGTAGCCAACCTTGCCAGCTACATTTACTCTTGTTTCGTCAGCATGAACCAGCTTCCCTGTGACTATTTTCCGAAGAAGGCCTTCATACGAGAATCTGCATAACATTGCGGTTTTGGCCTTGAATTTGTTTATGACGTTTCTTGCAAGGTTCAACCCGATAATCTGATTAAGAAAAACCGCAATTCTTATCTGGGGTATCCTTAGATGAATATTTAGATACATGGACAGAAATAGGAGGTTCTTGCCATACTTCTCTCGACCCCACGGACGGTCGCTGTTGGGAAAGACTGCACCGCAGGCCGGACATCGGTAGTAGTAAAATTCATACTTTGTCACCCATCTTTTGATGCTTGATCGGCCAAACCGGATGTCGAGAACTTCTTTGCTGTACTTTGCGTGTTTGTATAGTTTGCGTCTGTTGCAGCGTGGACAGCTTTGAGGTGCTGGCAACTGAATAATTATGTTCGCATTGGGGTTTGTCGCTGCCTTTTTAGCACACGTTTTATGGATCTTTCTCAGGCGTTTGTCAGATCTCAAAACTATTTTCTCTCGCTGATAATCCCAGTAGGCACTTCGGTTTATATCTTCCAGAGCTGCTAACTGAAACTCATTCTTTCGAAACTTGAAGAAACCTTCAGGAGGTACACAATCGGCATGAACGAGCTCAAGGGCAGAACCCTCTTTCCCCTCGCTCTGCGGCTGAGAGGCCCTGCCAACAAAATCGGCAACACAATTCAGCGCCTCACAATCCTCTGTATTATAGGTAATCAGCTTTTGTTTCAGTAAGGCTTGCTGAGACCCCTCCCATTCCGTTCGCCATAGAATGGTCCGAATTCCTGAGGCATCAGACTCCGACCAAGTAAAACCTAAATATTTAGCAATGTCCTTCAGCCCGTTTGAGTGTGTAGGGAAATAGAATCGAGCAAAAATGAAGGAAAGTAGGTTTATCGGGTTGCTAATCGCCTTAGCCGCATTGGATTCCTGGGGAGGACCGCCGTAACGATTACACATCTGCTTCAAGAATGTTGTTTCGAAACTCCCGTAGTGGACTATAATGGGGTCATGTATTGCTGACAGGATGTCGATGAAGCTGCTCCAGATGTTTTTCTCAGCTGCCTTGGTGTCTGCCCACAGGCTATACTGAACAGGTGCATGAGCTGTTATGACACGAATCCCGATTAAGTAGTAAGAATTGCGATCGGGAATTCCCTCGACATCAAGATAAACTGGTATCCCTCCGATTCTCAATTCATTACTACCCACAACATGGACTTTGTGCTCACGAATCGCAAGTGCTTTTAAGCCCTGGTGGTAATTCTCTTGTTTGCCAGAGAATCGCTTTGACTTCCGCCGCGGCCTGAATGTGTAAGAAAGGTGGGTGACGGTGAAAATACCTTTACCGTTAAATTTCTTTCGCTCTTTTTCCGACATACCGGACAGGAGGCTGAGGTCGTCCTTTTCTATTGCTATATGTCGGCACCGGGTCTTGTACTCACAAGCGATACAATGCTTATTAAGTATTAAGTGGGGAGGCGTATTATTAGAGAGCATCTGTTGCAGCTTGACTGTTGTTCTATTCACCTCATTCATCATGCCAGTTGTCTTTATATTTGACGTTACGTAATCTTCTCCGTGGATAATTTTGCAATGGCTAACCTTGTTCCCGATAGTTTCCGACAGCACGAGGGCATCAAAGACCACTTGTAGCTTATCTTCCTTGGTAAGCTTGTTGGTAAATATAAAACGAATGGGGATGAACTGAATAGGCTTATCCTGACCATTAGAGGGAACACGTTCCACTGCGTGAATACAGGATTGCAGGTTACCTCTTTTTGCATCAAAATCAACAGCCAATTTCCACTTAGCTGTTTTAATCTTTTCTACTTGGGATGACGATCTGGCATATTCGTCACGCTGGAGCTTGTCCGTTAGCCGTTTTAGACCATGAATACGATAGGCATCGTTCTGTTTCCGCGCCCAATTCGAGTACGAGTTTTCCGCGCCTTCTTCGCCATGGAACCGAAGCCAGCACTTGGTAGGGCACTTAAGGTAATCTTCGAAATTGTGGGATGTACAACACTGGGAGGATTCAGGAGGTGATATACTGATTTTCAATCTCTTTTTGCAGAGATTAACTTTTGAAGCAGAGGTTTCAACTCCGGCAATCGTTCCTGCGCGACCTTCCAGACAGTCTTCAGGTCTACACCCATGTAATCGTGAATGAGCACGTCACGCATACCGGCCATTTTACTCCAGGGAATGTCGGGATGTTTCTGGCGAAATGACGTTGATATACGTTTGGTAGCTTCGCCAAGGACTTCGAGGCTCCTAATCACTGCATTGACAGTCTTCTTATCCTCTGCAAATGTCTCGTAATACATGCCACGGGTGAATTCTTCCACGTCGGCAATGGCAGTCAGGATGTCGTCAAGGTAATCAGCCATCTCACGCCCCTTAGACATATTCAACCTCGGCCAGGATATGCTTACCAATGGCTGGCCTGAGAGCTGACTCCATGACCAGATCAACCTTGGAGTGCAGCCTACCTTCAAGGTACTCACGGAGGTCCAGAAAATCGAAGAGATCGATATCACGGCTGAAGGTGACAAGTATATCGATATCGCTCTTTCTTTGCTGCCGTTCCCTGACGTAAGAACCGAAAAGTCCAAGCCGCTGGACTCCATAGCGGGATTCCATCTCCGGCTTGATGCTTCTAATGATGTCGACTACCTCTTTCTTTCCCATAATAAATTACTCGCCAATCTAAAATTGGTAAAAACATTATTTGTATAGAAAGTATATGTGAATCCAACTTTTATGTCAAAGGGATTTAGCCAAAGCGGGTATGGATAAGTGTTTTAATCAATAAAATGGCGACAAGTTGTGAAGATTTCGTTTAGACGTATAAAAAGTTATTGTCACTGTTTTTCCAAGGGTAGGGGTGTGTGTATTTTTCCCCTGTCTACACTGAGCAAATAACGTATAAACTCCGCTATGTGAGTTGTTATTTTATTTTGCCATCATAGTAACGAATGCAATAGGATCTCATAGAATCAACCATTGCCAGTTGTAATGTTTTATATCGGTAGTAGTTTGTAAAAACAATAGTTGCAGGAAGAAGGCGATAGCCACGTAACCTACCTATCTTCCCTGTCAGGCTATTTCAATAGGATAAGATTACTGGATGAAGGGAAACAGTTTGTATTAGAATACATCACGGTTGTGTCCCGAAGTTTAGTCTATCTATTTTCTTGAAGGCGGGATTTTGGTGCCGCAGAATTTACAAGAAACGGTTTCATGTTTCTTGGCCGAGGGCACAATTTGATCCTGCTTGCATTTCGGGCACGTCCTTTTTAAATGGAGAAGTCTTCCTATGATGGCACCAAGAGTCATAAACATATATTTAACCTCATCGGAGCAGGACCAAGGAGTAATCCTGCTTTTCTATGGATGGAACGCATAAACAAATCTTCTTTCCTTTTTCATACTATAGAAAATCCGAAATAAAAGCAATAGCCGATTAGTGAATATCATTCGAAATATTGAATGCTGGAAGAACAGATCAGAGGCTTGACTTCAGAAAGGAAACAAGCGGGCAAGGAAATGAACTACCCCGAGGCAAGCCTCTGGGTATCGAAGGTAGTATTGAAGTAATACCCCTTATACGAAGCAAGCTTCGGGGAATGGACCCGAGGGGCATTCAATAATGATTCTTATTGAAGAATTACTAAAAAACAATGTTTAATATTGGGAGTAGATGTGATATTTATAAAGCATAATGGTAC
>Ga0209610_1001575_pt1 | contig 11700 bp, 6 predicted proteins | sample LakKivw275mmetaG_FD_184137 | JGI IMG/M metagenome (GOLD analysis project Ga0209610, IMG submission 184137) | Anoxic lake water microbial communities from Lake Kivu, Rwanda to study Microbial Dark Matter (Phase II) - Lake Kivu water 275m metaG... | ecosystem: Environmental > Aquatic > Freshwater >...
GCACAGGGATCGTAGTCATAAATGAAACACAAATCCGAACCTGAAATCGAACTTATCTTTGCAGTCAGCAAACCATCACCATTAAACTGCCACCAGTTTACATCACTCATATAGGTTTGCCGTCGTCCGTATCCCGTATTCAGACATGCTGTCCCTAAACATTCGAACCCCCTCGTAAGTTCGTAACTCGGCTGGCAGAATCCTGTCTTAGCGGGCTGGACACAATGCGGTTCTGATAGATCTGGAGCTTCCGTACCGCCACAATTCGCATAATTGGGGTTGTATATGGCATTTTCATCTTCTGTAAATTTATTACAGAACCACCCGTTCGCACAGTTGGAATCCTGCGTGCAGGAACCGGAAGTTTGGATGCATGTGTTTGTTCCAGTGTCGCAGATGTAGTTTGCCCCGTTACAAGTCACGCAATCCGCATCGTTTTCGCATTCCACAATTTGTACTGTCGGGGTTGTTGGATTTGCTGCGTAGACATTCCACCCACCGGTTGCACACCATGACGTGTAGGTGTTCGTATCCGAGGGTTCCCACGAACCGAGCAATCCAAGATTGCAGTTAAGGTCGTAAACCCAGTCAGTATTTCCACTCTGGCCGGCGTTCAAGACCGGAACCCATGTATATTCGTTCGTTCCATCCGCAACCTTTCCGTCGCACGCCCTGTCCCCCGTACCATCAGCACGCTCAATCATGCACATCTGCAGGAACTGGTATGCCGGTCCGTAAATGTTCCTCGTGGTCACACGTGTAGTAAGGTCGTCCGCAATCGAGACTTTTGTGGAATCCGCATCGTCGGAATCAATGAAAACTATTGAAGTAACCTCTGCATCAATCTGCTGGCATGTACCGCCGCTCACCCCATCCGAGCATACCTTGCCATCGCCGCATTGCATGTAATTCTGCGGACCAGTGGGATAGACGATACTTGCATAGCAGTTCGTTTCGCAACTACAACCGGGGCAGTTTCCGGAATTGCAATCGTCCCTGCACGGATGCGCATCGTTCTGGTCGCAACATTTCACGCTTCCGCCCGCGCCGTTTGCAACCATCCATGTGCCGCCGGTCTTGAAGACGTGTCCGCATGGCATGTAGTCCAGACAGTTTCCGCCAGAATCAACAAAGTCCGAAGGTGAACTGCAACATGCGGTTCCGCCTCCGAGTGAAGTGCTGTCGATGTAATATTCGCCAGCGTCGTCGCCGCAGCATTCACCGCCGGCATCACCAACCCCATTCTGGTATTCACCAAAGGTAGAGGTCTCACCACCAGATGCCCAGAGTGAGCCGCATTTTGAAGAACAATAATTATCATTCCCCGTATCACAGTCGCGCCACTCGCCGTTATTACAGTATGCATCCTTTGCAGTGGTGTCGTCAAGGGTATAGCCAGGAGTTTCTGAACCTAGATCATACGCAGCCCCCGACGTGTAACACTTAGTATTCAGTACGCATTTCCTTGCAGCATTACAACATGCTTCCGTGTCGTCACTTGCACAGGCTTCATATTCACCCCGCCATCCAGTTCCAAGTGCGTAACAGTTGGACGTGTTGTAGTACTCATTTGTATCATCACCGCAACAACCCCTCGTGCTTGTGTCCGGGTACTCTCCTACCCCGGTTTCACCGGCATACGGCCTGTTCCTGTCGTTTGTCCAGTCGCCACCTATTGGGCTTGTCGGGCCGCATTTTGTTCTGCACCACCTCTCACCATAGTCACTATAATCACAATCCAGCCACCTTCCCTGAGTACCGCCACTATTGTAACAGAACGCTATGTTGTCGTTTCCGCCAACGTTAACCCCAACTTCCGGGTTACCGTAGTCCGCACTTGTCTTGCTCGTAACGCAACCTTTAGTGCGATTCACGCAATCGTTTACGGCATCACAACATGCATTCTTGCTCGAGTCGCAGCCCCATGCCATGGTGTATGGCGATGTTGAAACGTGATTTCTACATATCGTGTAATACTCGCTCGTGTCATCACCGCAACAAGTCGTTCCACCCGATGCAGCGTCCCCGCTTCCGATATTCCAGCAGCTTGTCGGTGAAGGGCAGTTATTGTCAAAGTTGCTTATCGGTTGGGATACTCCCTGATTCGGGTAATACCCTGTGTCGTTATCGCAGCACGGCTTTGACAAATCGGGATTGCACGAGATTGAAACGCAGATACCTGTACTGTTGCACCAGAAAGGAGGTGATGCACATGGAGGCGAGGGATACGACGGGCAGGTAGTGTCATCGCACTGTCCTGGGTCTATGGCATTCCGTATAACGCTCTCACCGCATGTCCCACCCGTACATGACGGGGTCCTGCAAACATTATCCGTACATCCAACGCAGTTGAAACTCGTTCCGGAACCGGTACATTCACATGAACCAATCGTTCCGGAACACAAGCTGTAATTGGGTGCACAGTTGTAAGGACCTGTTCCTGTGCCATTACAGTAATCGCAGTTTCCTGTGCACACGGCATTATTCGCTACACAATTCCCGGAACTGCAGTCACCGCAGTTTCCTGTGCATTTGCTATCGGCATCCTGATTGCAGTTGCCGTTTCCATCACAAACCCTGCAGTTTCCGGAGCAAACACCACTAACGCTGTTGCAACTCGTATCCAGAACATTTCCGGATGTTGCCTTTACCACGATGCTATGGTAATAAGTCGCTGCAGCATTATCACACACGCCTGCCCCGTTGCACTCCGAATATCTCAGCTCACCGGAACAACTGCCGCTCGTACAATAATAATTTGTATTACTATCACAAGCAAGTGCGGAGGATGTCGCATCCTGACTTCCGCACGCAGCGGTTAGAACTTTATAAGCAGGTGCATTCATCGTTTCCGGCTGGTTGTAGGTTGCGCATGGTCCTGCGTTTCCTGAACCGTCGCATTCGCCCCAGCGGTAGGTTCCGGAACATGCTCCGTCCGTGCATGAGTGGCAGGTTCCGGTGTTGTCGGACGAGCTCGCGTCAACAACCTGTCCGGATGGTGATGCGATTTTGTTTGCAGGAACTGGTGTGAATATGTCGCCGACATCCGGCCCGTTCACTCCGCCGTTTCCGTCGCACGCAAGTGCGTCTCGTTTTATGTCGCACTTGTCAGCGCTTCGTCCGTTTGCTACGCTCGTGCTGCTGTAGTAGGTTCTGGAGCCCGCGGTTTGCGTTCCGGAGCCGGTGCATACATATCCTGACGCGATGTTTGAGATTATGTCCGAAACGTCGTATGCGCATGCGTGCGATGCATCACAACGATAACCGTCCTGCTTGCGCTGGCATTTGTACGGGCTTCCGGGTCCGGTGCATGCGTTGTAACCTGAGGTACCGCAGAGGGTTGTTCCCGTGAGTCTGCATGAACTTGTGAGGGTGTAGCCGGTGTTTGGGTAGACTATGTATTCCTGATAATTTACAGTTGCAGCATTATCACACACGCCTGCCCCGTTGCACTCCGAATATCTGTAATTTCCGCTGCATGAACCTTCAACACAGTTGTAGTTTGTATTACCATCGCACGCAAGTGCCTGTGATGTTGCATCCTGGTTGCCGCATGCGGATGTTAAAACCTTGCCTGCTGAAGCATAGACTATTTCGTCATAAGCATATGTGTTATCACTCCTGCATGCACCCGCACCGTTGCACGCCCGGTAATACCTATGGCCACTGCACGCACCAGCCGCACATGAAGTTATGAGATTGCAATAAACCGAGGTTGACGGATTGACCTCATTCCCGCCAGAACAAACCTTTCCGTTTGCCACGTTTGCGAAGTCATCGCCCTGGTCCGTTGTTGGGCACGTCGCTGAACTTCCGGTGCATTTGTAGATGTCCCGTTTTTTCTGGCATGCACCATTGCAACCGTTCCATGCTGAATAACCACAGATGGTTGTTGATGAGTTGAATGCATTTGCCGGGCAGTTGGCGCTGGTTCCTGTGCAGTATTCTGTTTTGTCGCATGGTCCGGCTGATGCACGGCACACGGTTGTTGATGAGTTGAATGCATTTGTCGGGCAGTTGGCGCTGGTTCCTGTGCAGTATTCTGTTTTGTCGCATGGTCCGGCTGATGCACGGCACACGGTTGTTGATGAGTTGAATGCATTTGCCGGGCAGTTGGCGCTGGTTCCTGTGCAGTATTCTGTTTTGTCGCATGGTCCGGCTGATGCACGGCACACGGTTGTTGAGGGATCATAAGTACATCCATTGCTACAACACGCCCCACTCGAGCATTGGCATGCAGTGACTCTGAATGTTTTTGTTGAAGTTGTATCGCAATTTCCAACATTGTCGCAAGCAGTTGCACGGTAGGTGTGACTGCCTGCGGTATATGGTCCACCAGCATAAACGCATGGCGAAGTTGTGCATGTTGTTCTTAGGACATTATCAACATAAATGCTGACGTTCTTCAAGCCGCTTATTGTATCCGATGCAGTTGCGGTAAATGTAACCTGGTGGTTTGCATCCGGGTTTGTAGGCGAATGCGTCACATCAACGTTCGGTGGGTTGTAATCAATGCTGTAATACCTTTCCGCCCGATTCGTATTTCCTGCTCTATCGCTTGCCCATATCCTCACGCCACATGTGTTCGTTCCCTCGGTATAACAATACGTGCCAGCACCAACAGTCACAGAAGTCGTCCTGCGAGCCCCACATGTTATAGCCCCGCGATTGACCCATCCAGCGCCACCGCTGTTCGTATACAGCCGGCACGTGTTTATGGACAGCGCATCTGTCGCATTGTAGTTCACATTAAAGTTAGCCCTCTGCCATGTTCCTGCTGCCGGGCGGTTTATTGCAACAACGGGCGGCGTCCAGTCAATACTAAACGACCTTGAACCAATTCCAAGATTCCCAGCATTATCCGTCGCATTTACATAAACCGTGCATGTATTTGCACCCTCGTTCCTGCAATTTGCTGATGAACCAACAGTTATCGTCTTTACCAGATCAGTCTGTGATGTTCCACTGCAACTTCCCGCAGAGGTCCACGCAAGGGTTTGCGTTCCCGAACTGACAACCCTGTAACGACACATATTTGACTGTAATCCGCTGTCGGGATCATAATATCTTAGAGTGCTGCTAAAATCGGCCCTCTGCCATGAGCCGGCAGCAGGCGATACGACACTGACGGCGGGTCCGCTTTTGTCTATATAGAATATACGACTGGTCTTTGTGGTTTCCTTGTTCCCTGCATTATCCTTTGAATAGTAACAAACCCTCTTTCTGCATGCCGTACCAGCCGTGCATGTAACTGTTCCGGAAGTTCCTGTGCTGTAGCCGGTAGTGCCGCACGTCTCGCCGTCATTTATAACCTTGTAGTATGAGTTCGCACATCCGGAACCACCTGAATTGTCGGTGCACGCCAAGGTGAAAGCAACATCCGAATTTCTCCAGCTTACACCATTCGGATTTATCGTCGTTGACGGCGCAGTGTCATCAATTATACATGCGTACATGTTTGGCTGCCGCAAATCAACGCCTGTTGCAGTTCCGACCCATACCTTCACACCAGGAGTGGATGTTGTCGCGTCATAACTAATCCCTGTGACCCCTGCGCTATCTTCGGAACCCTTTTGACCATCGTAGTCATCTATAAACACGCCATCATAAACCGCACTCCTGCAGTACTTCGTTGTTGCGCCACTTGTCTCTGGGTCAGGATAGGGGCCCCATCTTTGGTCTGGGAGAATTCTCTTTGAAATCATCCAGCCCTTCCCCAGACCTCGCTGACCACGATTTATATTGAACTCCCAATCTAACTCGGCTAAGCCATCACCATCATCATCGTAAGTTGTGTAGAATCCGCAACTGAATGTACTTCCAGCCCCGGGAGGTGCCGTATTCAAGCTGCATGAAGCCGGCGCACTTATGGATGCATACCATCCCGGGCCTGCATAATGGTAGAACTGGTTGGGGGATGCACACTTCTCGGATGAGAATATATCATCATTAGTGTAGACAGGGAAATTGTAACCGGTAAGACTATAACCCCAACCAACATTTAAAGTATGATCGAAATCGAACGAGGGGGTATAACCATTAGTGGGATTCAAAATCCAGCCCTCCGGGTCCATTCCATAATTTGCTGAGAATATGCCCTCCATAACGCCATCATAAGCACAGCTGTCATATTCCTCCGGTTTAGCGGAGGTTCCTACAAAGCATTCGAAATAACCCTTTTGGTTCCTTGGATAGGGGGCGGCGGCATCATAGCCCCTACAGCCGGTAGGCGGAGAAGTACTTTTAGGGTCGTAATTCCACTTGTTTTCAGTACCGTTTGCCTTTAGGGAGTAACTGAAAGTTATGGCGGAAGAGAGGGTTGTGAGTAATAGACATGATAACAAAAAAACAACCGTGAAGTAAGATACAGCGGTTTTTGCTCTCATTATATCTCCTATGTAGCAATAATTAGTAAGGATATAATAAAAAGTAAAATAAAGTGGCAAAAAATGACGTCTTCACGCTAAGGCCAGAGGACTTGGTGGGCATTTTCGCCCTCGTAATTTTGGGGGGCTTACGCATATTGTTTTGGGGCTTTAGCTCTCTGGATGTAAATGTGATTGGCATTCAATACCATGACCTTGTTTTTTACCCGCTTGCAATTTTATTTTTATCAAAGTTTTTAAAGGAGGCCATCATTTGGATTTCTGAGAGAGCAAAATCCGATATTTGGAATACTAATGTTCTCGCTCCTTATACCACGCTATACTCGGCAATCTTGCATGTCTTCAGGGAGGGATACATATTCGTATTATTTTTCATAAACTTTGGGTGGGTTATAGACATCATTTTTTATGTACACCCAGGAAACTTCGGGTGGTTGCTTAACAGAGCAGACATAATGATTTTTGGGGTTGAACCGTCAATATGGCTCCAGCGGTTTATCACACCGGACCTTACAGAACTGATGCTTTCTGCGTATTCTTCGACGCACACACTGATACCCCTCGGTTGCATTGCCCTGTCATTTTGGTCGCGGAAATATGGTAGGTATAGGGACTATCGCGACCTTATACTGGGCCTGAACATCGCCGTTTACATAGGTTTCCTATGCTATGTTTTGGTGCCCACGCTGCCTCCATTTTACACGCTAAATTACGACTACAGTATGGACATTTGGAGTGGCCCTATCGGTAGAATAGCAAAATACACCATAGTGGACTTTTATGCAATAGATAGGGCAGAATTTCCCAGCGAGCACGTTACGATGTCTGCGGTTTTCTTCCTATTTGCATTCAGATACTATCGCAAATTGTGGTATATTGCAGCACCCTGGATTGTTTTGACATGGATTTCAACAATTTATCTCAGACAACATTACGGTGTTGATGTGCTTGGTGGGCTGGTTTTGGCATTTTTTGCTTATTACATAAGCCCAAAAATAAACGATTGGTGGGATAAGAAGGATTAATCACTCAAGGGAGATTGGCTCATATTTCGCATAATTATCATCCCTAAAGTACAACATCGTTGCCAGTCCTTTTACCCTCACGCCATTACTCATAACCCACCCATTAGCAGTGCCAACATTAACGTGAAGCTGCCTGCTCCAGACTCCCGGTAAAACAATCCCGCCGGCATCATCGCTGGCTTCAACCTTGCTACTTTGTACATCGCCGCCGACAGAGAAGTTTATTTGCAACTCGTCTATAACCTTTGCTGCGATATCGTTGCTATATAAGGGAAGTCTGAAGGATATTAGGATAATCGGGCTTTTTAGACCACTGACAAGTTCACCCATATGGTCTATTTCGGTTTTTCCAATAAGGTAACCATCCACATCAACTTCTCCGGGTATGTCATATCCGGGCAGGCTGACTAATCTAATGTCGCCTCGGTCAACAACCCTTACGCGAGTCATATCCACAATGTTGCTATACCTTGCGGTCAACTCTTTCATCACCGGCTCGTATGAGGACTTGACTTCCATATGACCCGGGATAACGTAAACCGGAACTCCAAGCCCTGCTATCATGCCAACAACGGTTTTTATTTCCTCATCGTCCGGAATATTTTTAGTATCCCTCCAGTGCTGTGCCATATCGCCTGCTATGATGACTGCATCGGCTTTGTTTGCTCTGCAGTAATTTACAAAAACCTGCGTATTATCGTAGTTGCCTTGGGCATTTGAAATGACGCAGAACTTAGTGATTTTGGGTTCCACCATAGACGCCTGTAAAGGGATGTTTTTGTATGTTACAATGGAGGTAACAACAATAAACAACAAAATGACCGACAGTATGAGAAGCGTGCTGCTTTTCATTTTCATTTAGTAATTTAATTAAGTGCTTAAAAACCTATTTGGGGGTCTTTTCTTTAGGTAGTATAATCCACCAGCGAACAACATGGTTACGGTTATGACGTAGAAGAACGCCATATCACTCTTTGGATTGCTAGCATTGCTGTTAACGCCGACAATACCTGATGCTACAGAGGTGTAGTGTACATTTTGGTAGTAGTAATCCGCAGCAACGAGAATTGGATATCTGCTTCCAGCTAACGCCCCATATGACGACAGATTAAAGTTTATAACGGATTGTGTTTGTGAACCGAGAGTTAGATGCCTGACATCAAAATCGGATTTTAATTCATCGGGTAGAATGAGGGCAACCCTTATAGAGTACTCCACATTTTCATTGTTCTCTAGGCGTAAACCTACGCTGGCAGGATTATCACCCAGATCAACATATTTTGGCAGAAAGACATTCACTCCGGACTTTGTTATGTTTTTGTAGGTTAAAAGGATGGGGTAGATACTTGAGAGTGCATATTTGTGATAGTCTCTATACAAAACCTTTATTGGTAGAAGGTATACTCCGGGCACAACATTGTTTATAGTCACATTCAGTTCAGCACTCTTTGTTGAATTTGGCTCTATCGTTTTGGACAGCATCATTGTATTGGAATAAAACCCCTCAAGAGGCAGTGGTACAAGAACGATGTCATATGCCGGTTCATCACCGTAATTTGATATTGATATATTAATCAAAGCCGCATCCATAGAACTTGTTATGCCGGTTACATTTGTTGACAGTTCGATATGACTTGAGGATACAAAAGGGGTAGGCAATAAAAAACAAAAGCATATAACGGCATAAGCAAGAGCCTTCGTCTTGACCATTTTAACACATTGTCAGAACATAGAAGGGCTCACTGGTACTGATGCCAGGGATACCAAGTCGGTCCCAGAGAAACGTTAATTCCGCCCTCCCTACGCAACTTGTTTCTCATGCACTCTGCCTTCGTGAATGAACCCTTGATTTTATCGCAAAGTTCGAAGAACATGTAACAGTCATCCGCTCGGGAGGAGTCTGAAAGCTCTGAACACAGGTTAGGGTTTTTTTCAACGACTTCTGCCCGGTATATTATTATGTTATCCCTACACTTTGCCTGTTCATGTTCGGAGAGGTCTTCCTTGGTTGCGGGAGAATACGTCATATCGCCCTTGATATTTTTGCAAACTTCGGGGTCCAGATTCTTCAATGCCAAACACTGGTATCTGAACGCCTCGAAGTGAAGCTTGTCGCATAGAAAATTTCCGCTCAGTATGAATTCATTCAGGAGGCATGTGTCCCACCCCCACCAGTCTTCCCCGTAGTAACTGCACCCCTCACCGATACTAGCAACGGGGAGTTGCTGTTTTGACATTTGGAATATGAAAAATAACAATAATGCAAGTACAAACACGCCCATCTCAATTTTGTGCAAGTCTTTCATTCTTCATTTATCGTAAAACTCCAGTTTACGTCCTCCAAAAAGGCGCTGTTTCCATTAACGTCCGAACATTCAACGTTCCATTCATAAGTGCTGGCATATAGCGATGGTATCACGAACTCATTTAGCCCTTGTGCAATCTTGGTTTTGGTATCGAATTTCTCCCAAACGCCAGTTACGTCGGTGTATAAACTGCAGCTTTCGATTTCTGAACTGTCACTCACTTCGTATTGGAACACAATCTTATTTGAAGCGATATTTTTTGACCCGGGCGTCCGCATAGCATAGACTGGGTGACAAATGTATTTGCCCACGGGATCGCATAACCCGGTGCCATAGCCCCACATTATATTCCAGTATTTATCAACCTCGAATGCGCGATTATTCGTATAGTCTGACACGATAGTTCTACCTTTTTCGATTCGTTGCAGACTGACGGGATACCCGAAATCCTCGAAGGCATCAAGATACTCCCATACCTGATTCTCTAAGGTGCACGAGTTTTGGCTCAAATAGAATACGACAGTTCCGGAATCCTTCCATTCGCCGCCAATCTTTTTGAACGTTATCTTTAGCTGGTCGGTAACCGTTTCGTTGCTCATCAGCATCGATCTGTAGGTCTGGGCGATATGCACCGTTATAGTGTCGTTTTCGAAATTCATCTCCAAAGCAGTTTGGTTGAAGTAGTAGGTCTCGTCGTTCTCGGCATACCACTTGAAGAGGTATACCATAAAATCATAATATTCCTTATTTGTGGAATCGAGCGTTTCGAGGTACATGTCCAGATTTTCCGTAACATAAGAGACCGACTGTTTATCCAGTATTGACTGAATCTCGCTCCAGAGGGGGTCATCATGTCCGATGTTGCTTACAAGCTCCTCACCCATTGTGTATTCACGTATCCAGCCATCAGGATACGCTATAAGTATGTTGCCCTCCGGAGTGAATATCGCATTTATCCCGCCTATGCATTCCCAAACAGTATCGTTGCTTTCATTTAAAACCACAGTACCAAGATTTCCCTGGTCTGTTATAAGCCTCTTGTCATTTAGTTTATCGACCGTTGTTATATCAACGATGCCCATATCCGAGGGCGTCTGCCATACGATATTCTTATTCGCATCAACCTCGATTGCTCTATTGTTTCCGCGTTCTGCTATCAGGGTGTTACCATTGTCCAGTCTTTTCGCATAGATGGGCTGATTCGAATCGTAATCCCAGACCACGCTATCCATGGTAAACCCGTTAAATAGTTCTTCTGGATCATAGTCCGAACTTCTGAGCTCATAAACTATGTTGCTGCCTGTGGCGACTATCAGTGTGTTTCCATTATCCAGACGCTGCGCAACCGCAGGATATTTGGGGTCGTACTTGTTCGGCTCCATACCAAAACCATAGTACTCCCAGATTTTATTTCCGGTTATGTCATCAACCTCGGTTACAACCATGCTAAAAGGAGCCACCATTATCGTGCTCGCACTAACCGGAGCTATCAGCATAAATCCCAAAATTCCAATCAACAAAAGTTTGTTTGACATATTTACGCACCTGAATCCTGCCATATGAGTGTGAACATATTTAACCATCACCAACTTACACGAAGATTAGGTCCGATAAGATATTCATCTCGAATCGGATCTTTGACTACAGTGCCTAAAAGGCTTAACTCGACATCAACAGATCCGACTCTTGTATCATAGCTTGCTGAGGCTGCCCCTTCGACACTCTTGCCCCTGATCTTTGTTTTACAACAGCAACCGTTAACCTGCACCCACCGGTACGGAGGAGTTCCTGAAGGACATGTTCCGCCACTTAGTGTAATTCCCTCGAGATAACCATTACAAACACCATTCGTCGAACAATCAGCTACTGTTGTGGTTGTAGCTGTTGTGGTGGGTGCTGCTGTGCTTGTGGTGGGTGCTGCTGTGCTTGTGGTGGGTGCTGCTGTGCTTGTGGTGGGTGCTGCTGTGCTTGTGGTGGGTGCTG
>Ga0209610_1001576_pt1 | contig 11697 bp, 6 predicted proteins | sample LakKivw275mmetaG_FD_184137 | JGI IMG/M metagenome (GOLD analysis project Ga0209610, IMG submission 184137) | Anoxic lake water microbial communities from Lake Kivu, Rwanda to study Microbial Dark Matter (Phase II) - Lake Kivu water 275m metaG... | ecosystem: Environmental > Aquatic > Freshwater >...
TCAGGGCCGTATCGATGCCGATGCCCTCGTAATACGTCCGCCCCGTCCCGGCGTGCTGGTACATCCACTCGGCGATCCAGTTCTTGTTGCCCAGGCCTTCCTGGGTCATGCACCAGACGTGGGGCTGGCCGCCCCGGTACTCGAAAACGGCCCCGTGGGCGCCGACGCTCTCCGCGTCGACATATACGCCTCGCCGGTTCGGGAAAGCGAGCGTCCGCTTCCCGGCCCGGACCATGGCCATCTTGAACGGCTCGATCTTGGCGTAATCGACGCCGGCCTGAGCGTTCTCGGACTTGGAAACGGTTGCGGACATGCTTCTTTGAGCCTTATGAACTTCGCCAGCGCGAGCTGGGCCCTCATGATAGTCCAGGTGACGGGCCTCTGTAAATCGAAAAAATCCCCGGGCGCGCGCGCCCTATGACCTGGCGACCCGGAAGCGTTATAATCGACCCGGACGGTCGGAAAAGGGAGGTGCGGCCATGAGATCCTTGAGATGGGGCCTGCTGGGGCTCGCTGCGGATCGTCTTCCTCGACGAGGATTGGCTGACCGAAGCCATCAAGGACGGCCGGATCGCTTTGACCTACGCCGAGGCCGAGAACTTCCTGGTTCTGACCGCCCCGACGTCCGGGCTCCAGACGTTCATCCTGAAATACGGCGGGGATAAAAGGGCCTTCCCTCTTCAGAGCGCCGAGGAGCTCGTCAGGGTCAAGTGAATATGATAAAGGCATTAAAGGTCGCGTTGCTCGTTCTTATGGGGTTGATCGCGGCGGCGTACGTCATCCTCGATTTCGGATACAACCGATATCGGCCTTCTCCTGTCCAATATGAAGTGCTGCCAGCGGCTCTTAATTATTTCCACGAGAGCTACGCGGATTGCCGAACCGCATTCCTCGAAAAGGCCACCCGGCTGGCGCAGCGCTACAACGGAGTCGAAGTTCTCAGCCTTCCCGTGCCCGGGACATCAGATCGGGACCTGGTCGTCGATTATTGTTATGTCCCGGCCCAGAGGACTTCTCACGGCCTTCTCATTCTCTCCTCCGGCGTCCACGGTATCGAGGGTTTTACGGGAAGCGCGGTCCAGTTGATGGCCATGGAAGAGCTCTTGGTCCCCGGCCGTATGGAGTCCACGGGGATTTTGCTGATCCACGGTCTGAATCCTCATGGCTTCAAGCATTCGAGAAGGGTCACCGAGAACAACGTCGATCTGAACCGCAACTGTGCCATTGAGGAGAGCCTGTTCGACACGCGTAGCGAAGGCTACGGCAGGCTGAACAATATGCTCAATCCCGAAGGGGCGGCCAACGACCGCGACCTCCGGAACCGGCACTTTTTGTTTGTCGTCGCCCGGCGGATGCTGAAGGAGTCCATGCGCACGCTGCGCCAGGCGATCCTGCAGGGGCAATATGAGTATCCCGAAGGAATCTATTTCGGCGGGAAAAATGTCGAGCCTCAGATCACAGCTCTCTCGCCCATCCTGAAGGAGAAGATGACCTCGTATCGGAGGATCCTCGTGATCGACGTTCACACGGGCTACGGCAAGAACGGGACCATGCACCTCTTCCCGAATCCTATTGAGGACGCGAAGATCAGGACAGGGATGGAGGAGCTTTTTGCCGGCTATGCCATCGACTGGGGAGACAGCGGAGATTTCTATACGATCGGAGGGTCTTTCGCCGAGTTTGTCGGTTCCCTCGCTCCGGGCAAGATCTTCTATCCCATGCCTATCGAATACGGGACGTTGGACAGCCAGAAGATCTTCGGGTCGATCCGGTCCCTGCAGAATATGATCCTCGAGAATCAGGGTTTCCATTACGGCTATAAGGACGAGAAGGCTGAGGCCAGGATCGAGGCGACTTTTCGCGAGATGTTCTATCCATCCGACAAGGCCTGGCGCTCAAAGGCCATCGGCGACGCGAAAAGGATGCTAGCACTGGTGTTGGAGCGGCTCGGGCGCGAGGGATGAAGCCTCTCACCACAGCACCCGGCGGTGCCGGGGATCAAAGTACATCCGATAGCGCTCCAGTTCGACGAAACGGTAGAACGGCTTGAAGGCGTTGCGTTGCTGCACCACCGGCTCGTTGTCGATCTGGAAGACGGCCGGATCGTTCGCCAGCGGCTTCATCAGCTTGTCCAGCGCGTCGTCGGTGGCCGGGATCTCCGAAAGCCACTTGTGCGGGTCCTCCTGAGCGTAGACCGCGGGCCCGCGCGCGATCGCGATGCGATCGGGGTGCTGTTCGTCGATCGGCACGCGGCGGAAATCGAGCGGGATCGTGATCTCGACCGTGTCGCCCGGGCTCCACACACGGCTGAGCGTCGCCCACTCGCCGGGCCTGGTATCCCCCGTTTGCGCCTGTCCGTTGACCTTGACGGACAGGCCCTTCGACCAGCCCGGCACCCGCAGTTTGAGGGCGAATGAAGCCGGTTGGTCCATAGTCAGTCTGAGCGTGCTGGTTTCAGCTTCGGGATAGAGCGTTGTCTGGGCGACCTTGACGGTACCCGCCGGGCCTTCCCATTCAACCTCCGAGGGCAGGTACAAGTTGACGCAGAGGCTCTTGGCGTCCTTGAAATAAATAAAGTTTGAAAACTCGGTGATGTTCTGAAAATAGGTGCCTGAGCAGCAGGTGAACGCGTTGCGCGAGTAATATTTCAGAGCCGAGCCGAGGTGGTAATCCATGTAATACATGTGCGTGCCGCGGTCCTTGATCCACAGCGCCGCGCCGATGCCGTTGTAGAGCAGGCGTTCGATCCAGTCGCCGTAGCGTGCCTCGCCGGTGAACATCATGAGATACTTCGCGAGCTTGATCGCCGCCCACGCGCAGCAGGGACACTCGAAGCTGGCGGAATAGATCTCCAACGAATCGCCCAAGGCCCCGTCCGAGAAGACGAAGCGCTCGTCCGGGCCGTAGCCGCCCGTGGCATAGGCCTGGCGCCTCTGGACCCAATCATAGAAGTTCTTCATGGAACGGAGGTATTTCTCGTCTCCCGTCACGTCGTAGGCCAGAGCGGCGCTCGAGAAGCTGTTGCAGTGGCTGTAGGCGTGCACGCCCTGGGCGCCATGGGGCTCATTGGTTTCCGCGAACTTGTCCCAATAAGCCGGATAGAGCCAGACGTCGGCGAACTCCTTGTACATGGCGTTTCCCGTGATCTGGTAAGCGCGGTAGAGGTTCTCGGGCAACGTATACCACTCGAGCGGGCGTCCGGAGTGCAATTCCCAAGGCTCGCGGTTGGCCGGGATGCGGTCGCGATTGAGCGTCCGCACGGCGGCCTCGGTGATCTTGTCGCACAGCGCCAAGGCTTCGGGGTGGCCGCCGTAGTGGTGCATGTCGAGCAGGCCGCCGACCAGCTTCTCGTAAGGATAGTGATTCATGCCAGCGGCAGGGCCGCCACCGGACTTGCCCGGCCAGCACTTGGCGTATTCGCTGACCAGGATGCCGGCCTTCTCCAGCAGGTCCTTGTCGCCGGTGGCGCGCTGCATGCGCGCCATGGATTGGAGCCATTGGCCGAAAACGACATCGGAGTTGGGACTGGCCCAGCCGCCGAGAGCCCGGCCGGGCGCGCTGGCCGCGCCTGCCGCTACGCGGTCGCCGTGCAGGATATCGTCATTGGAGAGGCCCAGGTAAAAATCGCGGCCGGAGGAGGCCTGGCGCTGCCAGAGGCTCGGGCGCAGGGTCACGCCGGCGTAGTCGAAGGGCTCGAGCACCACCTTTTTGTAGGGAGTGGTCTTATTCAACGTCTTCACGGCGGCTTGCGGCGTTCGCGTCATCGGCGCACTCGTAGCCCCCGAGACCAAGGCCACCGACGCTGCCGCCGCCGAGCCCATGGTTCCCAGGAAATCGCGCCTGCTCAGCTTCTTGTCCATGCCACGGCCTCCCTATCCGGGGCTCGCCTGAGCCCGTGATCGATACTTATGGCACAACCTGCAGTGTATTCCGTTCGCCGGCCCTCGACAAGGACTCAATAGGGGCCTCCCCTGCTCTGAGCGCCTGGAACTCCTCGGGGTCATGTCGGACGGGAGCCGCTGGCGGGCCTTGGCGGGAAATCGCTGGAGCCAGCGAGAGGGATCGAACCTCCGACCTGCTGATTACGAATCAGCTGCTCTACCGACTGAGCTACGCTGGCTTATCGGGAGGCCCGATTAAGATAAACGAAACCGGGTTTTCAGTCAAATAAGAGAGGGCCAGGAACCAGAGACGGGGACACGTACCAGAGGTACATGTCCCCCGGTCAGGAGGGGCAGCCCCCGGGCGGGGCCATTTCCTCAGCTTACCGCAGCTCGAAGCGGACGGTCACGGTAAAAGTCACGGGGCGCGGTCGCCCGTTGATCATGAGCGGCTCGTAGACCCATTGCCGGACGGCGGCGACAGCGGCCTCGTCCAAGAGCGGAATGGATCGCAACACTCGAACGCTCGTCACATGGCCGTAAACATCGGTCGTGGCTTCCAAGATGACGGGCCCTTGGACCCGGGCCAGGCGGGCCATCTCGGGGTAGCCCGGCTCGACCCGGCGGACGAGCTTGGGAGCCTTGACCTCTCCGACCGCCAGGACCACGGCGGGCTCGACATCGCCGACGAGGCCGTAGAGGGCGTCGCCGAGGAGATTCGCGGGCAGGTTCCCCGAGAAGCCGTAGTCGACGCCTCCGGGGATCCCGAAGTCGGACCCTTCCGCTCCGAAAGCGCCCTCTTCAGCGATCCCGACTGGAACGACCTCGGGCGCGACGCGCCAGGCTTCGGCCATTGCCGCGACGGGGCGTTTCCTTGCGAGCCGGGCGCCGGGGTTGCCTGACCTGGCCTTGGGCGGCGGCAACGGAGTCGAAGGCAACGCAGGAACGACGATGACGTCCGAGACGTCGACCTGCGGCAGCTCCCCTACCGTGAGGAGCGGCACCGTCACGAGAAGCGCCAGGGCGAGCGCGTGGGCGAGCGCCGCCAGCGGCATCGCCATGGCCCGGTCCCTGAGATGACCTTCCGGAACGAACAGCGCGTCTTGGAACATCGTAGCCTCCTTGCGCCGGATTCCCGGAAGCTTCCGCTTCCATACCTGATACAATCGCCCGCCGCCCGTTATTCCGATTTCGCTTCTTATCTGGTTTTGAGGCCTCACAAGACGGCGAGGAGGACCATTGAGCCCGATTTGGAAAAGTTCAGCCGGACGGCGTGGCGGACGAGGGCAGTTTCCCTGGAAACCGCCAAAACGTGTCTGAACGAGGCCTAGCGCAGGCCGAGCGAGTTGTTTTGGCGCCGAGTCTGGCGCACCGGACGGCGTCTTCGAACTTTTCCCATGAGGGCGAGATGATCTTCCGAGCCGGCCAAAGGCCTCTTTAAAAAGACGGGCGATTCGCATACAATACCCCTCTTGTCCGGCCCCGGGGCCGGGCCCAAACGACCGAAAGAACCTCGATATCATGAGCATGATCATCAAGAAGCTCGAGCTGCAAGGCTTCAAGTCCTTCGCCGAGCGGACCAAGATCGTTTTCCACCCCGGCATCACGGCCATCGTCGGGCCCAACGGCACGGGCAAATCGAACCTCGTCGACGCCATCCTGTGGACCCTCGGCGGCCACCGCCAGAAGACCGTCCGCGGCGACCGGACCGAGGAGGTCATCTTCTCCGGCAACGCCAAGCGCCCCGCTCTCAGCATGGCCGACGCCATCCTGAGCCTGACCGGCGGCGACGAAGAGCTGACCATCTCCCACCGCGCCTTCCGCTCCGGCGAGAGCGAATACCGGATGAACGGCAAGACCGTCCGGCTCAAGGACATCCAGGACGAGCTCTGGAAGCACGCCATCGGCGCCTCCGAGTATTTCGTCATCGAGCAGGGCGCGATCGGCAACTTCGTCACCTCCAAGCCGACCGAGAAGCGGCTGTTCATCGAGGAGGCCGCCGGCACGGCCTACTACAAGGACAAGAAGCGGCAGGCCCAATCGAAGCTCGAGAGCACGGAGCAGAACCTCGTCCGCCTCGAGGACATCATCATCGAGGTCGAGAAGGCCAAGAACTCCCTCCAGCGCCAAGCCCAGGCCGCCAACCGCTACCGGCGCCTGCGCGAGCGCATCCGCGAGCTGACCTCCCACCATTACCAGAGGAAGCTCGTCGTCCTCGAGAAGGCCCAGCACGAGGCGGCCGCCCAGTACGACGCCAGCCTCGGCGGCGAGCAGGAGGCCACGGCCCGCCTGAAGAACGAGGAGCGCGAGGCCGCGGCCCGGCGCAAGGAGCACTGGGACCTCGAGAAGGCCCTCAAGGACGCCCAGGAGAAGCTCTTCGGCCTCAAGTCGAACGCCACCCGCGTCGAGAGCGACATCGACCGGGAGACGAAACGGCTCGAGTTCTACGAACAGCAGAAGAAGCGGGCCGAGGCCGACCGCGACGAGCTGCTCGCGGACGTCCTCTATTTGACGCGGGAGATCGAGGACCTCAAGGGACGCCTGGCTGGCTTCGAGGGGTCGCTCGTGGCCAGCCGCTCCGAGGTCGACGGCTCCGGGGCCGAGCTCGCGGCCGCGAAAGACGCGCGCCACAACGCCGAGCAGGAGGTCGAACGCCTGCGCGGCTTCTACCTCCAGGCCCTCCAGGCCTTGACCGAGACGAAGAACGAGAGCGTCCGGGCCGACAAGGAGCTCGAGCTCCTCCTGCGCCAGGAGGAAAAACTCTCCGCCCAGCTCGCCGAGCAGGGCGGGTTCCTGGCCGAGAACGCGGACCGGGCGGCCGCCCTCGAATCCGACATCACCGAGCAGCGCGGCCTCCGGGAATCCCTCGTCAGCCGGGCCGAGGACATCAAGACGGCCCTGGCGACCGAGCGGGTCGCGGTCGAATCGGCGCGGCAGGGGCTCGATGCCTTGAAAGCCCGGCGCGACGAGGCCGCCTACCACCTCCAGGCCCTGCGCAAGATCGACGAAAAGGAGCGCGGCGACGCTCCGGCCGACGACGTCCCCGGCGGATTGGGCATCCTGGCCGACCTCATCCGGACCGATCCCGCCAACGCCCTGCTCTTCGACGCGTTCTGGAGGGACGGGGCCCGGTCGCGGGTCGTGCCGGCCGAGGAGTTCCTGAGCGGACTGCCCGCGGGCCTTCGCGGCACCTATCTCCTCGTCCCCGCCGCCGCGCGGCCGGCGATCCCGGCCGAGGTGCTCAGCCGGCCCGGGGTCGTCGGGCAGCTCAAGAGCCTGATCGAGCCCGATGACCGGTTGCGGGACCGGCTGGCCGGCCTCGAGGACGCGGTCATCGTCAAGGACGCCGCCGAGGCCGTACGGGCGTGGATCGAGCATTCCGAGCTGAACTTCCTGACGCCTTCGGGCGATCTTCTCCTGTCGTCGGGCCTGCTCCGGCTGGGGCAGAGGGCCGAGGGCGCGGTCGCCCTGGCCTCCGAAATGCGCAGGCTCGAGTCCGAGGCCGCCTCCCTCGAAGCCGACAGCGTCCCGGTCATGGCCGGGATCGACGAGAGGACGAGAGCCATCGAGGCCCTCGAAGCCGAGCTCGGCGGCGTCCGCGAGGAGCTCGAGCGGACCGAGCGCATCATCCAGGACCGCGAGCGCGAGCTCCGCTACGCCCGCGGCGACGGCGACAGGATCCGGACGACCCAGGCGGTCCTGGGCAAGGAGCTCGACCTCCTTCGCGGCGAGAAGGGCAAATTCACCGAAGCCCTGCAGGGGACGGGCGAAGGGTTGGCCCGCATCGAGACCGAGTCCCGCTCGCTCAAGGAGAAGATCGAGGAGCAGGAGCGCGCCCACGCCGGGCTCGTCGCCGCGGCCGAAGAGCTCGAGCGGCGTTTCTTCGAGAGGAAGGCGGGGCTCGACCTCGTCCAGGAGAAGATGAACGGCCTCGGCGACCAGATCCGGGCCACGGAGAAGCGCAAGGCCGCGGCCGAGACAAAGATCGAGGCCCTCGAAACAGATGCCCGGGAAAGCGCGGAGGCCCAGGCCCGCCTGCGCGAAGAGATCCAGACCCTCCACGAGAGCGCCAAGACGCTCGACGCGGAGCGCCTCCAGGCCGAGACGCGGCTCGAAGAGACCGAGGCGGCCCTCGAGCGCGGCCGCGCGGCCCTCGAGGCCTCCGAAGCCGCCGTCCGGAGAACGCGCGAGGAAGAAGAAGCGGCCAAGAACGAGCGCGTCAGGCACGAGATCCGCAAGGCCGAGGTCGACCGCGACCTGGTCAACCTCGACGAGATGTGCTGGCAGGAGCTCAAGAAGACCCTGACCGAGCTCAAGGCCGAGATGCGGGAGGCCGCCGAGGCCGCCCCGGCCGCCGCCGCGGCGCCCGCCGAGGAGGCCGTGGAGGCGGAGGAGATCGGCGAGGAAGAGGCCGAGGGCGAGGGGGAACCGGCAGCGGCCGAGGGGGCCGTGGCGCCGGCGGCCAAGCCGCGCCGGACGACGAAGAAATGGCGGCCCCTCGCGGAGATGACCGACGAGGACGTCGAGAAGGAGCTCGACGAGGCCCGCGAGACGGTCAACCGCTTCAAGGCGGTCAACCTCATGGCCGAGGAAGAGTACGTCGAGCAGAAGAAGCGCTTCGACTTCCTGACCGAGCAGCGCCAGGACCTCCGCGAGTCGATCACCTCGACCGAGGAGGCCATCCGCAGGATCGACGAGGAGAGCAAGGCCCAGTTCCTCAAGGCCCTGGAGGAGGTCAACAAGAACTTCCTCGACCTCTTCACCACGCTCTTCAAGGGCGGCAACGCCGAGATCAAGCTCCTCGAGCCGGAGAACCCGCTCGAGAGCGGCGTCGAGATCGTCGCCCAGCCGCCGGGCAAGCGCGTCCAGAACCTCTCGCTGCTCTCGGGCGGCGAGAAATCGCTGACCTCGCTGGCCTTCCTCTTCGCCATGTTCCGCTACCGGCCGTCGCCCTTCTGCTTCCTCGACGAGGTCGACGCGGCCCTCGACGACATCAACTTGGCCCGCTTCCTCGACCTGCTCAAGGCGATCAAGCACCAGACCCAGTTCATCCTGATCACCCACAACTACAAGACCATGGAAGTGGCCGACTACATCTACGGCACGACCATGGCCGAGCCCAACATGACCAAGCTCCTTTCGGTGAAGCTCGAGAGAAAGGGCGGCGAAGCGCCGCCCGAGATCGGATAAGAGTCCAGGCGCCGGCGCGCCCGGCGCCAAGGAGGGCGGCATGTCGACCTATCTCATCATCATCCTCGCGTATCTCCTCGCTCTGACGGTCCTCAACTTCATCCGGTCGCGCCGGATCAAGAGCCAGGAGCAGTTCATGGTCGCCGGGCGGAGTCTCAAGTGGCAGGTCATGGTCTTCACCCTGATCTGCACCTGGATCGGCTCGGGGACGTTCATCAGCGGCGCCGAGTTCGCGTCCAAGGCGGGCTTCTCGGCCCTGTGGCTCGCGGCCGGCGCCTGGGTCGGGATCATCCTGATCTACTTCCTCGCGGCCAAGATCCATACCTTCGGCCAGTACACGGTCGGGGACGTGCTCGAGGTCCGCTACGGGCCCGCGGCGCGGCTGTTCGGGGCGATCGCCCTGATCCTGTCCTTCGTCTCGATCGTGTCTTACCAGTTCGTGGCCGGCGGGTTCATCCTCAACGTCATCACCGACGGCAAGATCTCCGAGGCGACGGGGACGCTGATCGCGGCCGGGTTCGTCATCCTGTTCACGGCCCTCGGCGGCATGGTGGCCATCGCCTATACGGACCTGCCGAACGGCATCATCATCGTCCTGGCGTGCCTGCTCGCGGTGCCATTCGTCATCGTCGCGGCGGGCGGCCTGCCCACCGCCCAGGCGGCCTTGCCCGCGGGCTACTTCTCAGTGGTCAACAGCCAATTCGGCGTCCACCCGTGGCTCAAAGCCATCGGGTATTTCCTGTCGACGATGTTCCTGCTATTGGGCGTCCAGAGCATGTACCAAAAGTTCTACAGCGCCAAGTCCGCTAAAGACGCCAAGAAGGCCGTGGCCTGGTGGACGGTCGGGACGGTCTTCGTCGAGACGGTCGTCGTCGTCATCGCCGTCTTCGCCTTCAGCAAGCTCCAGGGCCAGATCGATCTGAGCGTCCCCAAGGCCGGCGGCAAGGTCGTGCTGATGGCGGCGAAGCAGCTCGTCCCGTTCCCCGTCGGCGTGCTGCTGCTCGGGGCGGCCTGCGCCGTCGTCATCTCGACGGGCATGAACTATCTCCTCTCGCCGTCGACGACGATCATGCGCGACATCTACCAGCGGTTCATGAAGAAGGACGCCAATCCCAAGAACCTCGTGGCGCTGCAGAAGGTTTTCGTCGTCGCCATCGGCGTCGTGGCCTACCTGCTGGCGACGCAGCTCAAGTCGGTCCTGGAAATGAGCTTCTTCGCCTACACGATCTACGGCGTCGCCATCACCCCGGCCCTGATCGCGGCCCTGGCCTGGAAGCGCGTCACCAAGGCCGGCGGCCTGGCCTCGATCGTGGCCGGGACCGTCGTCTGCCTGGCGTTCTTCATCCTGTCCAAGGTCCCCGGCGTCCCGGCCCCCGACGGCGATCCCTGGGGCATCCCGCTGATCTATCCGGCCCTCTTCGCCTCGCTCGCCGCGCTCGTCGTCGTCAGCCTGCTGACCCCGAAGCCCAAGCCGGAGGAATTGGAGAAGTTCTTCCCGAAGCATTAGGTTATTGAGGAATGAGACGGACGCGCGGGAGGCCGCGGAAGAAGGGGTTGAGGGGTGTCATCGGAGAGAGCATAAAGCGGTGAAATAGCCGGCATCGGGACGGAGACCTAAGAACTGGCTCCGGACCGTGACGGCGTGAAGTTTCACCGCAGCGAGCGGAGATGATCCTCGAGACCCCTCCGCGGCCGGGCTCAAGGAGCTAGGGCATGCCCACGGGCGTGGTGATCGACCGGCGGTACATGGACCATGACATGGGCTCGTACCATGTCGAGTCGCCGGCCCGGATCGGGGTCCTGCTCGAGATGCTCGAGAAGGACCCGCCCGTCCCCGTCCGCTTCATCCCGCCCCGGCCGGCGACGGAGGAGGAGCTGGGCTGGGTCCATGAGCGCGGCTACATCGATCTCATCCGCTCGACGGCGGGCCAGACCGTGCCCATGGACGTGGACACCGTGGCCGGCCCGATGACGTGGCCGACCGCCCTCCTGGCCGCGGGCGGGCTCCTCGAAGCGGTCGACCGGGTCATGGACGGCACGGTCCGCAACGCCTTTGCGCTGGTCCGGCCGCCCGGGCACCACGCGGAAGCGTCGCGGGCCATGGGCTTCTGCTTCTTCAACAACGCGGCCGTCGCCGCCGAGCACCTCATCCGCCGGCGCGGCGCGGAGCGCGTCCTCATCGTCGACTGGGACCTGCACCACGGCAACGGCACCGAGCAGGCCTTCTACGAGCGCCGCGACGTCCTCTATTTCTCGACGCATCAGTCCCCCCTCTACCCCGGCACCGGGGCGGCGCGCTTCTTCGGCCACGGCGAGGGCTACGGCTACAACCTCAACGTCCCGCTCCTTTCCGGAAAAGGCGACGCCGACTTTCTCTACATCTTCGAGCGCGTCCTGGTCCCCGTCGCGGAAGAGTTCCGGCCCGATTTCATCCTGTCGAGCGCGGGCTTCGACATCGCCGCCGGCGATCCTCTCGGCGGCATGGAGGTCTCGGCCGCCGGGTTCGGGCGGCTCGCGGCCTCGCTCGCGGCCCTGGCCCTGATCGATCGCCTCTGGAATACCTGACATGTTTCTCCAAGGGCAGAAGGTCGGCAAGTACGAGATCATCCGTTCGCTGGGGAGCGGC
>Ga0209610_1001577_pt1 | contig 11696 bp, 10 predicted proteins | sample LakKivw275mmetaG_FD_184137 | JGI IMG/M metagenome (GOLD analysis project Ga0209610, IMG submission 184137) | Anoxic lake water microbial communities from Lake Kivu, Rwanda to study Microbial Dark Matter (Phase II) - Lake Kivu water 275m metaG... | ecosystem: Environmental > Aquatic > Freshwater...
GCGGCGGCCTATCGTTCGCAAGGCGTGGGCGGACGCGGCGTGACCGGCCACGTCACGAAAGAAGAAGACGAAGTGCTGACCCTCCTCCCGGCGCGTTCGCTGGACACCATGTTATTCTTCTCCGACCGGGGCAAGGTCTACGCTGAAAAGGTCTACCAAATTCCGGACGCTGATCGGACGACCAAGGGCATCCCGCTGGTGAACGTGCTCTCGCTCAACCCAGGCGAGACCATCACCGCCGCGGTGGCGGTTCCCGATTTCGAAGCCGCCAATTACATCACCCTGGCAACGCGCAACGGGCGCATCAAGCGCATGGCACTTTCGGAATTGGCCTCGGTACGACCTTCCGGCATTATCGCCATCAGCCTCGATGAGGGCGATGAACTTGGCTGGGCGCGCCTGACCTCCGGCAAAGATGATATCATCCTGGTCACCGAAGAGGGCCAGGCATTGCGTTTCTGCGAAGACGAAGTCCGCCCGATGGGACGCGCCGCGGGCGGCGTGGCGGGCATCCGCCTGAGCGGAAAGGACAAGGTCGCCAGCATGGACGTGGTCGAGCCGGACGGCGAACTGGTGTTGGTCACCGTGGAAGGTTATGGCAAACGGACACCTTTGAGCGAGTATCCGGTCAAGGGTCGTGCCACGGGCGGCGTCCAGACGATTGACAAGCACGCCTTGGATAAAGTCGGCGTGATCACTGCAGCGCGCGTCGTCCAGCCCGCCGACGACCTGACCCTCATTTCAGCCAACGGTATCGTCTTACGCATGAAGGTCGGGGAGGTGAAACAGGCCGGGCGCGCCACACGCGGCGTCCGCATGATGGAGGTCAAGGAAGGTGACAAGGTGGCCTCGCTGGCACGTATTGCCGCCGCGGATTTGAGACGCGTCGGGGCAGCTACTGAAAACGGCAAAGCCCCGCCTCAGCCCGGTCAGCAGTTCGAACTGCCTCTGGTGAAATAATCAACAATGCGGCGCACCTTGCAAGTGCGTCGCATTGTTAAACACCCCTCACAATACAGTTAATACAGAAAAGGCGGGACGATTTTCCCCGTCACAAATAACAGCATCACCCCCAGCAGACAAACCACAAAGAAAAGCATCACTGCCAGGATGAAACGCTGTTGGGCTTTCATGCCCAAGAACTGGCCTAGGGAAGGCTTGGTCGGCCTCACCTCTTCCTGAGCGGAAAGAGGTTCTTCCTGATAATACTGCGACGAGGCGGCTTGGTCGCGCAAGTTGTCTAGCATAGTACACCTCGCTCTGTAGTTTGTCCTGCCCCACTTTATTGAGACGATACTCGAAAAGTATATCACACAACCGGACGCAGGCGGATTTCCCCAAAGTGCACCGTAAAGAGCTTCCCTTGAGGTGACCGCAGCCGCAGCCCCCCTTTGCGATCCAGACCCTCGACCTGTCCGGCGCGAAGCGGCTGATCCTTCGCCCAAACCTGGACTTGCTTCCCGCGGAAGGCCAGGCGCCCTTCCCAGGCCTGGATAAACTCCTCCGTCCCTAAGCGCGGGCGCCAAGTGAGCAGCGCGGCAAGAATATCGTGAAGCAGTGATAGTCGGTCAACGCTCAGGCCGGTGACTTCCTCCAGGCTGGTGGCCGGAAAATCCAGCGCTTCTGCCGCCGGGACCGCTTCCGGGCGCACATTCAACCCGATGCCCAGCACCACGCTCTCGGCTCGCTCTCCCAGCCAAACCGTCTCAGCGAGAATGCCGCACAGCTTGCGCCCGTGCACGAGGACATCGTTGGGCCATTTGATTTCAGGCATTAAACCGTACTTCTCTCCCAGCGCAGAAGCAACTGCCAGCGCGCCCAGCGCGGAGTAGAGCGGGATGATATCCCGCTCTACAGGTCGGGGATGCAGGACCAGGCTGAAAGCCAGGGCAGTCCCAAAAGGAGTGATCCACGAACGCCCACCGCGTCCGCGCCCGGCCGTTTGCTCGTCCGCGACGACCAGCGTCAGGTCCGGGACGCCCTCGGCCGCCCAGGCCAGGGCGGCGTCATTGGTCGAGCCGGTCTGCTCATCATAGCGAACACCGCCCAGAGGCAGGTCCGAAAGGGTTCTACGAAGCGCGCGCTCGTTCATAAGCACACAGAAACCCGGTTTCTCGAAGAAACCGGGTTTCTATTCTAAGACTAAGGCAAAACGTACCATGGATTGACAAAGCCGCCATTCAAGCGCACCTCGAAGTGCAAGTGCGCGCCGAACGAGTTGCCCGTATTCCCGGCCAGGCCAATCAAACTACCTGCATAGACTGGCTGGCAGGGTACAACATTGATCTGACTCAGGTGGGCGTAGAGCGTGACGTAACCATTGCCATGATCAATCATGATGACGTTGCCGTAACCGTAGTTCCAGCCAACCTGCGCCATCGTCACCACACCGCTATCCGCCGCGTAGACCGCGCCGCCCTCGCCGTCTGCGATGTCAATTCCCAGGTGACCAGACCAATAGTCGTTCCCGGAGAGATAATGGTTATCCGCCGGCCAGACGAACGCACTGCTGCCCACCGGCCCGCTGCCGCAGGCAGCGCTGGAAACATTTGCTGTGCCGGAACGTCCGCGCGCAATCGTGGGAATAATCCACTGGACAAACTCACGCTGCCCGCCTGGGATCATCACGTTCGTACCGGCTTTTATTTCGGGATTGGATAGATCAATATCATTGCCGGGCCAACCCAGGATGTCATCCGGGTTGGCCTTATATTTCGCAGCGACCGCCTCGATGGTATCCCCTTCTTTCCACGCATAATAAATCCCATCTACTGGAGGAACCGTTAGAACCTGGCCGACACGGATGCTATCCGGGCTATCTTGCAAGACATCGTAATTCGCCCACAACAGCGTCTCCGGCTTGATGTTGAATTGCTTGGCAATGCCGAAGACCGAGTCGCCGCGCTTGACAGTGTATTCCTCAGGATAATAACGTGCTTTTTCGGAAATGCTGGTCTTCAGGGAGACGAGGCGAGTTATGCCTTTCGTCGTAGGGGCTGAAAGACCGGTCAAAGATGGCAGGTTGCCGTTTTCCGCGGTTGGGATTGCCGTTGGGGAAATTTCCGGTATAGATGAAGTTTCGAGGGGTTGGATCTTCCAAGCCGTAAAACCAAACAGCGAGAGCACGATAAGGCCAGTCACGACCCAACTGATAATACTAAACAGGCGCGAAGATTGCATGTTTGTACCCATAAGGTCTTCGATGCTTATCACCTCAATAGATTGGGGAGGGGGTGTGCGGGCGGCTTCGCCGCCCGCACACCCCCCATATTCCCTTTCTTGTTGAGGAGATACTACAATTCCTCAGTCAATTTTTCCAAGAATTCCTGATTGCTCCTCGTCCTAGACAGGCGTTGCAGGATGGCCTCTGTCGCCACGGCGGTATCCATACCGGCGCCTTGCGGCGGCGTGGAAACCATCTGAATGTACATGCGCCGCATCAGCCAAACCCGCTGGATGATATCCGGGCCAAGCAGCAGCTCCTCGCGACGGGTGGAGGAGCGTTCGATATCAACCGCTGGGAAGATGCGCCGCTCCTGCAACTTGCGGGCAAGATGCAATTCCATGTTGCCGGTGCCTTTGAACTCCTCATACACCACGTCATCCAGGCGGGAGCCGGTGTCCACCAGACAGGTCGCAATGATGGTTAGCGAGCCGCCCTCTTCGATGTTGCGCGCCGCCCCGAAGAAATGCTTGGGCGGATAGAGTGCCGAGGGATCCATGCCGCCCGAAAGCGTGCGCCCCGATGGGTTGACCACCAGGTTATAGGCACGCGCCAGCCGAGTGATCGAGTCCATCAGGATGACCACGTGACGGCCAATCTCGACCAGACGCTTGGCGCGGTCGAGGGCGATCTCCGCCGTGCGGACGTGGGAGGTAACCGGTTCATCAAAGGTCGAAGCGATCACCTCGGCATCCACCGAGCGATCCATGTCGGTCACTTCCTCCGGGCGCTCGCCGATCAAAGCCACCATCAAATATACATCCGGGTACTGGGTAGAAATCGCGTTGGCGATCTCCTTCAAGATCGTCGTCTTGCCGGCCTTGGGCGGCGAGACGATCAGGCCGCGCTGGCCACGCCCAATGGGAGCGACCAGGTTGATCAAGCGCGTGGCCAGGATATCTCCCCTGGTTTCCAAGTCGAAGCGCTGCTCGGGGAAGATTGGTGTCAGGTCCTCGAATCGCGAGCGGCGGCGAGCCTCCTCCGGGTCCACGCCGTTGACCGTCTCCACCTTGAGCAGGCCATAATGCCGTTCGGATTCGCGCGGCGGGCGGACGTGACCGATCACCAGGTCGCCGGAGCGCATTTCGTAGCGTCTCAACTGCGCCTGCGAGACGTAGACATCCTCCTCGCCGATCTGGTAACGCTCCGAGCGCAGGAAGCCGATGCCCTCGCTCATGATCTCCAGGATGCCGCCGCGCACCTCGAGGCCCTCTTTCTCAGCCTCCAGCTGGCGGATGTGCAGGATCAACGCTTCCTTCTTCAGGCGATTGGCGTTCGGCACACCCATATCCTTGCCCAAGGCGCGAAGCTCGGCAAGCGGTTTATTTTCAAGTTCAAGTATGTTCATATGGCTTTCTCGATGAAATCTAGATTTGGAAATAAAGGAAACACAAACGAAAACAAGCGCCCCCACAGATGGGCTTGTGATCAACTATTCCATTTTATGAGGTTGGGTTTTTCCACATGCAATAAACTTGTCATCCCTACGCGGATGATGCAAGCGGCAAAGTTGTGCGCATGATGGTTGCTGCAAGCGCAATCATTATAGCACGAGAAAAGGGCTGACGCAAGCGAGTTTTGAAGCCAATTTTTCGCCTCAAGCCAGCGTCATCGCACAGCCATCCGCGCGTGGATCGGAGCCGCCGGTCAGGACACCGCTATGTGGATCGCGCAAGATGACTTGTCCGCGCCCGAACAGGGCACGCTCCCATCCGCTCACTTCGCGGACCTGGTGCCCGCGTCCCGCCAAATCGGCGACGACCGCCGCCGGAACGCCTTCCTCCAACGCCAGCGTGCCACCGGCCGTCCCGTCTTCGATGCAGAAGCGCGGCAAATCCAGTGCTGACTGTGGATCCATCCCTTGCGCAAGAGCCAGGAAAACCTGCAGATGTCCCTGCGGTTGCATGAAGCCACCCATCACCCCAAAAGCAGAGAATAGAGATTCGTGAGTAGAGATTAGTTTTCCATTGCCCTCTACTCTCCGTTCTCTACTCTCTACTCTCTGGTCTCTGGTAATCAGCGCCGGAATGATCGTGTGATACGGCCTCTTCCCCGGCACGAGGGCGTTCGGATGAGCAGGATCGAGGCTGAAACCGTGCCCGCGATTTTGCAGCGTGAAGCCCCAGCCAGAGGGGACGATGCCGGTGCCAAAACCCATGTAATTGCTGTTGATGAACGAGCAGGCGTTCCCCCACCTGTCCACGGCGCACAAGTAGACAGTATCCGAGCCAGCGACTGGCACCCCGCGCTGTTGGTCGAGACGGGCCCTCTTGGGATCAATCAACCTGCGCCGTTCGGCGGTGTATTCTTTCGAGAGCAACGCGGCACAGACCCCCGAGGTCTTAAAGACCTCGGGGGTCTCGCTGTGGCGCGGATCGGCCACGTACCAGCGTGTATCGGCAAAGGCCAGACGTAATGCCTCGATCTCCAGGTGCAGCCGGTGCGCGGAGAGCGGATCGGTGGGCAGGTCGAAGCCTGCGAGGAGGTTCAAGGCGATCAGCGCAGTCAGTCCCTGCCCATTGGGCGGACATTCCCAGAGGCGATAGCCGTGATAAACCGTGCTGATCGGTTCATCCCAGGTCGAACAGTGAACGGCCAGGTCGTCCGCTGACATGCAGCCGCCAGCCTTTCGCAACGTCGCGGCAATGGCCTCGGCGATTTCGCCCTCATAGAAAGCCTTCTTGCCGCCTTCGGCCACTTTCTGCAAGGTGCGCGCCAGGCCGGGGTTGCAGAAAATCTCGCCTGCCCACGGCCCATGGCCATCAATCGTCATCTCGCGGCCGTTCAGAGATGTGCGCAACTGCCGCCCTGCGCCAAGATCTCCACGCCGGCAGCAGTCGCCAATGGCTGGGAGGAAGCCACCATCCCGCCCCGTCCAAATACGGGGGAACGGCGGGAGGGGTAAATGGACTCGGGCATAAAAGACTCCGGGGGTTCTACGTTTCACGCTTCACGAATCACGTTTTACGCATCACGCTTTCGTCATCCGACGGTCTTGCGGGCAATGTAGTGACCAGCACCTTATCCACGCGGTTACCGTCCATGTCCATCACTTCGAAGCGCATCCCACCCCACTCGAATTGGTCGGCCGGTTTCGGGATGCGCCGGAGGTGCATCATGACGAACCCGCCCAGTGTCTCGTATTCTTCCTCATCAGGCAAGCGGCGCAGGTTGAAGAGCTCCTTGAAGTCGTCGTTCGCCAGCATCCCGTCCAACAGCCAGGAACCGTCTTGGCGCTGGGTGGCCTGAGGCTCACCTTCCAATTCGCCGACTATTTCTTCGAGGATATCCGCCAGGGTAATGAGGCCCTGCACCACGCCGAACTCGTCCACCACTAGCATCAATTCACGCTTGCTCTCGCGGAACATTTCGAGGGCGTGCGAACCAAAGGCCGTCTCTGGGATGTAGATGGGCGGACGGGCAAGTTTATCCAGGTCTTTACCACTCTTGATGTTCGCCAACAGGACTTCCTTAGCTTTGACTACACCAATAGGATGATCCAGGCTGTCTTCCCCCACCGGAAAACGCGAGAAGGGACTATCGGATATTTTCTTGCGAATTTCCTCGACGTTATCGTTTACATCCAGCCAGACAATTTCATTGCGGGGGGTCATCAACGCATTGACGCGCTGGTCGGAGAGCGAAAAGACACCTTCCACCATATCCTGCTCGGTCTCCTCAAAGACGCCCGCCTGTGTGCCCTGGTCGAGTTGGACAAGCAATTCTTCCTCCGTGACAGGAACCTCAGCAGTGTATTTTACACCGAACAGACGCAGCAACAAGTCAGTGGACTTGCTCAACAGCCAGACGAATGGCGTAAAAAGCGCCGAGACAAAAGACATCGGTCCGGCGATGGCGGAGGCTACTCCGTCGGCGTTCTGCAGGGCCAGACGTTTCGGAAACAATTCGCCCAGCACGATGGAGAGATATGATACCGTGATAACAACGATTGCCAGCCCGATCGCCTCGCTAAACGGCGCGAGGGCAGGAATCCCAGCAAAGGTTTTTGTGAGGAGCTCGGCCACCGTCGCGCCGCTGATGGCGCCAATGAGCACATCTATCACCGTGATGCCAATTTGAATTGTGGAAAGGAAGCGGTTGGGGTTTTCCGCTAATTTGAGCGCCAGCCGCGCCCGCTTGTCTCCGTCATTCATGCGCTGCTGTAGGCGCGCCTTGCGCACCGACAGCATGGCCGCTTCTGACATGGCCAGTATTCCATTAAAAATGATCAGGAGAAAAATAGCCAGAATTTCATTCCAAATGGAATCCATAATTTTCTTTTCGGCGGGTGAACAACCGCCCGACTTATTTTACCTGAGAAAAGTTGGACAGTGAATTCCACATTACGATTCGCTCAAATGGGTATGCCGATGATGGATATCCGGCAAATGATGATGATCGTGCTCCAGGTTTTCATGAAAGTGTACGTGCGAATGAGCCCAGACCACCTGGCCAGACTCTGGATGTGGATGCACATGATGCGCATCCTTGTGGCTGTGACGATGTTCGTGCAGCATCGGCTCGTGCACATGCTGATGCGTGTGATTCTCGCTGAGAAGAAAAATAGCGCCGATGATCATCGCGGGCAATGCAATCAGAAATAACGTGCCCGGCATCTCCCGAAAAAAGGCAAAAGATAAAACTACACCGACCAGAGGAGAGGTACCAAACCAAGCGCTGGTACGCGCGGCTCCCAGCCCCCGCATGGCCCACACGAACAGAGCGATGCTCAAACCATAACTTAAACTACCCAACACCAACGCCCCAACCACAACCCCCCAGCGGGGAATCGGATTCCCAAGAATCAGAGCCATCGCCAGGGAAAGTGCCCCCGCACCCAAACCCTTAATCGTCACGATAACGATTGGGTCTTTCGCCGAGATATTCCGGGTGAAATTGTTATCCATCCCCCATAAAATGCACGCTGCCAGAATACCCAGCGCGCCCGGCGAGAATCCCCATCCACCATGCAGGTTCAGCGTAAGGAAGATACTTGCCAGAGTAATCAAAGAGATCGCTACCCACGCGCGACGTCCAATGGTCTCCTTGAAAAACAAGAGGGCGATCAGCGTAGTCGCTACCCCCTCGAAATTCAAAAGGATGGAGGCCGTCGAGGCCGGCGTCTGACGCAGGCCGAACAGCAACACAATGGGAGCCGCAATTCCTCCGGTTAGAATTGCTCCCGCCAGCCAGGGGATGTCGGCTCTCTTCAAGCGGGCTTCCGTTTCAACCGCCGGATTCCCCACCTTCCGGCAGAATTGTATTACCAACAAGCCGAACCCGCTGCCGATATACAACAATGCCGCCAGTAAAACTGGCTCGATTTTCCCCAACAGCAGTTTTGCCAAGGGCGCGCTCGCTCCAAAAAGGAGAGCAGCCAGCACGGCCTGTAGCGTTGGATAGAAATGGCCGTTTTTCATCTAGGAAACTACCTCAATCCCTTCCCCTTCGACTACTTCGCCGATGACCCAAACCGGCTGCTCGATCTCCTTCGCCCGCCTTTGGAAAGCCTCAAGCTTCTCAGGCGGGACACCGAGCAATAACCCACCACTGGTCTGCGGATCGAAGAGCAGCATCTGCGTTTCTTCGCTAATCCCCCCAGCAAACTTGACGCGCGGTCCAAAGTACAGGCGGTTATCCGATGCACCGCCGGGGAAAGTCCACATCGAGGCGTATTTACGAGCGCAGGAAACGAAGGGAATTTTGTCGTTGAAGAAGCGCAGCCCAACGTGCGAGGCATTGGCCATCTCCATGCCATGACCGAGCAGGCTGAAGCCAGTCACGTCCGTGCCGGCGCGCAGACCGAATTCCACCGCCAGCTCCGCAGCGGACTTGTTCAGCTTGCTCATCCAACCGATGACTTCGGTCACATCCTCGGGGGCGGCTTTTTGCTGTTTGAGAGCGGTGGTCGTCACGCCAAAGCCGAGCGGCTTGGTCAAGACCAGCACCTCGCCAGGGCGGAGACCAGCCTTGGTCAGCATCTTCTGCGGGTGGACGAAGCCCAGCGCCACCAGCCCATATTTCGGCTCTTTGTCCTGGATTGTATGCCCACCCACGACCACCACACCGGCCTCCAGGGATTTTTCCGCGCCGCCGCGCATGATCTCGCTGCCAAGTTCGGGCAGCAGGTCGGGCGGGAGGGCGGCGATATTCAAAGCCAGGAACGGCTGCCCTCCCATCGCATACACATCCGAAAGGCTGTTTGCGGCTGCAATGGCGCCGAACTCGTAGGGCGTATCCACCACGGGGGTGAAAAAATCTGTGGTCACCACCAGGGCGCGCGCGTCATCCACGCGCCAGATTGCCGCGTCATCCGGGTCGCCGAGGCCGACCAACAGGTCCGGGTAGTTGCGGGCATCGAATAAATTTTGGATTGGTCGCAGTACCTGCGCCAGCGTTTCCGCATTCAGTTTCGACGCTCAACCCGCGCAGCTAGAGAGGCTGGTCAGGCGTATCTGGCGTCCGGTTGGTTTGACTGGTTGCATATCGTTCCCTTACTACTGATCACCGCCGACTGATAACTGATCACTGCGGTGTAGTCACCTCTGGCAGCGGAAAGATGAACGGCGCATTATTGGGCAGGAACATCACCTGAACATTCGGCGACAGCTTGGTGATGTACTGATAGGTCAGTAAGTTGGGATGGCCCTCCAATGCCGCATTGATCAGCTCCAAGGCTTTGGCTTCCGCTTCGGCCTGGATGGTGCGCGCTTCGGCCGCGCCCTTGGCCTGGATGACGGCCGCATCGGCCTGACCCTGGGCCACCTGGCGGGCCTGTTCGGCTTCCTGTTTCTTCTGCTCGACGACGAACTGAGCTTGCAAAGCCTGCTGCTCAGCGATCTGCTTTTGCTCGACTGCCGCAGCGGACATGGTATACGTCTGGCGGGAAATGCTGTAGAGGCGCACGTTTTCAGCGAAGGGGATCACCCAGCGCAAACCCGGTTGAAGCGTTTGGTCACGGTACCCTTTCGCGGCGACAGCCGACATGACCACGCCGCGCTCATCCGGCTGGATGAAAACCAATCCGGCGCTGACCGCAGTCAACACCAGAGAGAAAACAATTGTTCCAATGACAATCGAAACCGCTCCCTTCAACGGCTTGGCGCGAGTGGCGCGTACGACCGCCAGGACGATCACGCCGACCACCAAAAGCCACGACAATGTGGCTAATCCTTGGAGTGCGCTTGCGATATTCATACGTCTCCTTCTGTACGAAAGATTTGGATAATTATAACCGCTTGGTTGTCTGAACGGTTGCGCAATCTACTTATAATAAGTCAGCAGCGCCTGTACGATGCGTTCGGCGGCGTGGCCATCGCCAAAGGGATTGGAAGCGCGCGCCATGGAGGCGTACGCAACTGGATCGTCGAGCAGGCGATTCGCTTCCTGGACAATGAGCCTGGTCGCCGTTCCGACCAGCTTCAACACTCCTGCTTCGATTCCCTCCGGCCGCTCGGTGACCTCGCGCAGCACCAACACGGGCACGCCGAAAGCCGGCGCCTCCTCCTGGATGCCGCCCGAATCGGTCAGCACGATGGTCGAGCGCTTCATCAGATGCACCAGCGGCAGGTAATCCAGCGGCGACAAGAGCGTGACGTGCGGCATGTCTCCAAGCAGGCGATAGACTGGTCCCTGCACGTTCGGATTGAGGTGGACAGGATAGATGATCTCCACGTCCCCGCGCCCGGCCAGCTCCTTCAGCGCCGCGCAGATGTTTTCCAGCGGCTTCCCAAAATTCTCCCGCCGATGGGCAGTCACCAAAATCAATCTCTTCCCCGTGTCACTGCGAGGATGGTCGAGTAGGCGGTGTTCTTCCGCCGTATCGAGACCCGACGCCTGCCCTGCCTGCGCCAGCCCTGCACCGAACGCAGGACGGTGTGCCGCAGGCACAGGTGAGCGAAGTCGAAGGGAAGCGATCTCCTCGCTCGCGTGGAGATCGCTTCGCCGCCTCGGTCTCGATACCCCTTCGCTTCGCTCAGGGTACTCGACCATCGGCGGCTCGCAATGACACGTTATGTTGAGTTTTTGAAGTAAATGACCTACCTCCTCGGGTTCTTCCTGCTTCGCCACCACATTTAGCGCGTCAATGACCGGATTCCCCGTCACGGCGATGGCAGAATCCGGCACGCCCTCACGCAACAGATTCTGTCGCGACCACTCGGTGGGAGCAAAGTGCAGGTCGGCGGTCACGCCGGCCACGCGGCGATTGATCTCTTCGGGAAAAGGCTGCCATTTGTCGTGCGTGCGCAAGCCGGCCTCCACGTGCCCAACGCGGATGCGGCGGTAATAGGCCATCAGCGCAGTGATGGCGACCGTGGTCGTATCGCCCTGCACCAGCACCCAGTCAGGCTTGAGTTTTTCGAGAACAGGATCGAGGTCCGTGAAGATGCGAGCGCTAAGTTCGGCCAGCGGCTGGTTCTCGCGCATCAGGTCAAGGTCAATATCCGGCCGGATGTCGAACAGGTTCAGCACC
>Ga0209610_1001584_pt1 | contig 11673 bp, 12 predicted proteins | sample LakKivw275mmetaG_FD_184137 | JGI IMG/M metagenome (GOLD analysis project Ga0209610, IMG submission 184137) | Anoxic lake water microbial communities from Lake Kivu, Rwanda to study Microbial Dark Matter (Phase II) - Lake Kivu water 275m metaG... | ecosystem: Environmental > Aquatic > Freshwater...
GATGAATAAAAGAGAGGTTGAGATTATTGAACACTGGAGAAGAGAGCTTGAGAATATATATAAGAGAAGGTACGAGAGCTTGGGTTCTTTACAGGTTGACATTAAAGGTCTTTTGGAACGTATGGGGAACAGGGCGACAATACTTAACAAAATGGTGAGGGAAGCACAATAAAATAGTGATTGGTGAATAGTGAATAGTGGAAAGTACAAAGCAATAAATGCCAGGCAACGGGTAATACACCCATTGCTCGTCACCAGCTGCTCATTGCTTATCTTTACTCTAATGTTATTTTTCACCTTCTGCTCTTACGGAGGTGCGCAGGTTGCCCAGAAGAAGAGCATTGCACCTGAGAAAAGGATAGGGGATCTCGAGAAGGAAGTTATGAAATTGCAAAGAGAGGTTGATATTTTTAACCTCGATGCCTTACCTGAGTATCTTACGTTATGTGATAAAAAGATACCCATATACAGGGAAGATGTGAGGGAAAGGTTCGAGAGAGAATTTTTTCAGTTACTCGAGAATAAGGGTTTATTAACGATTGTAGTGAAACGGTATTTAAAATATGTGAACATGATTAATGAAGAGATTCAGAAGATGTCTCTGCCATCTGACCTTGTTTATCTTGCAGTTACAGAGAGCTACCTCAATCCAAGGTCTGTATCAAATGCAAATGCAGCAGGTATGTGGCAGTTTATAAAAGAGACAGGGAAGCGGGAAGGATTATATGTAAGTGACAATATAGATGAGCGATATAACATGAAAAAGGCAACGAGGTCTGCATTGACCCACCTGAAAAAGTTATACGGGGAATTTGGAGACTGGTTTATTGCTATGGCTGCGTACAATGCAGGTGCAGGCAGGCTAAGAGAGGCCATTGAGAATCAGAACACCAGGGATTTTTTTGAGTTGTTTCTACCGCAGGAAACCGAGAGGTACATATTCAGAATCATGGCATTAAAAGAGATTATCCTGAACAGGGAGAGATACGGAATAAAAATAGATGAGAAAGATCTGTATAAACCTGTCCAGATTTATGAAATTATTATCGAGACGGGCAAAGAGATACATGTGTCTATTCTTTCAAAGTGCATGGATGTGCCATTTAAGACCTTCAGGGATAATAACCTGCATTTAAAAAAATATAGATTGCCGAGGGGGTTGTACAGCATAAATGTACCTTATGAGAAATGGGAGACATTTCTGAAAAGGCTCAAGGAATACCCGTATATCAGCGTTATTCGTGAAAAATAATACAAAAAAAGCAAGTAATTACACATATATCAGCGTTATTCGTGAAAAATAATACAAACTATGCGTTTTTATATTGACAATTGTTTGTCGATAGTTAAATATTATTAGCCGTTATGAATACTCTGACAGAATTTTATTACGTACTCATTTTTTTAACAGTTGCAGTTTTATTTACCATAGCCCCTGTTGTCATTGCCTATCTGATCTCTCCACGGACAAGAGGAAAAAAGACGCTTGCTACGTATGAGTGCGGGATAGAACCCTTTGGCAGCGCTTGGGTTAGATACAGCGTAGTCTACTACGTCTATGCTTTAATATTCATTGCCTTTGACGTGGATATACTGTATCTGTTTCCTGTTGCTTTGAGTTATACGAAGGGTGACAGGACATATGAATTCTATTCGTTACTTATCTTTATTCTTATTCTTGCACTTGCAATTATTTATGCATGGGGAAAGGGAGTTTTTACCTGGAAACGAAAGATCCCATAATAAAATTCGCCGTTACTGAAAAGATACTCAACCTGGCGAGGGCCAATTCTCTGTGGCCCATGACCTTCGGGCTTGCCTGCTGTGCCATCGAGATGATGGCCACGGCCATGGCGCGTTTTGATATCGACCGCTTCGGCGCAGGGATTTTCCGGGCATCACCGAGACAATCCGATCTCATGATTGTATCAGGCACGGTAACAAAAAAGATGGCGCCTACGCTTGTGACCCTCTATGAACAGATGCCTTCCCCCAAATGGGTAATTGCAATGGGTAATTGCGCCATATCGGGCGGCCCTTTTGTGTTTGAAGGACAATATAATCTGATAGAAGGTGTTGACCTCCTGGTGCCTGTTGATGTGTATATACCCGGATGTCCTCCGAGGCCGGAGGGGCTGCTTGAGGGGCTTATGAAGCTTGAAGAGAAGATTACGGGTAAGAGAAGGTTCCCTACTCCTGAGGCAAAATGGTAGAAAAGGTTAAAGAAGCTTTAAGGATAAAGATTGCTGATATCAATATTACAGAAATCTCCTATGCAGAGAGAGGTTATCATCTGTCCATTGAGGCACAGAAAGGGAACATCGTCAGTGTTGTCGAGCTTTTTGAAGGCAAAGGGTTTTATCTTGCAGACTTATGCTGTGTCGATTATGTAGATTACCTCGAGCTCGTCTATTTTTTTAATCATCACAAGGAATTATGCCGTTCCAGGGTAACGTTGAAGGTTGAGTCCGACAGGCCTGTCGCGCCGACAATTTCCCATATCTATACGATGGCACACTGGTATGAACGGGAGATCCATGAATTCTTCGGCGTCTATTTTGAAGGTCATCCGAACCTGACATATCTCTTCCTCCACGAAGGGATCGACTGTTATCCTCTCCGCAAAGACCAAATACCCGTACCTGCAGACGATAAAAAATTGCTCAACTCCTTCAAACCCGAAGAAGAGGAAGACGCCTTCTTTATAAACCTGGGCCCCCAGCACCCGAGCACGCACGGGGTTCTGCGGGTTGTCATCAAGATGGACGGCGAATATATCTTGAGCGCAGAGCCTGTCCTGGGCTATCTTCACAGGATGCACGAAAAAATGGCGGAAAACAGGACCTATCAGCAGTTCCTTCCCAATCCGGCACGGATGGATTATCTTGGGGCGCTCAATTTCAACCTCGGACATGTGACGGCTGTGGAAAAACTCTGTAGCATTGAGGTGCCTGAAAGGGCGCAGTATATAAGAACCATCACCTGTGAGCTGAACAGGATCGGAAGTCACCTCCTCTGGCTCGGCGCTTTTCTTGCCGACCTGGGCGGGCTGACACCGTTCCTCTATGTCTTTGACGATAGGGAGCAGATCCTTGATATACTGGAGGCCGTTACCGGATCGAGGCTTACCTACTGTTATTTCCGCTTTGGCGGGCTTTACAACGATGTGGACGACGCCTTTGTTGATGCCACAAAACAGTTTATAACGCGGCTGCGAAGCCGGTTCGCCATGTACGAAAAACTCATTACGAAGAACGTAATTTTCATCAACAGGGTCAAGGGTATCGGCATTATCGAACAGGGCATGATCAGAAAATATGGTTCTTCAGGCCCGGTCATCAGGAGCACCGGTATACCTTTTGACATAAGAAAGGTAGAACCCTATGCAGCATATGATAAGATAGATTTTGAGATACCCACCGGTACCACCGGTGACAACATGGACCGGTATATGGTCAGGATGAAAGAGATGGAAATAAGCCTCGGTATCATCGAAGAGGCCATTAAAAAGCTCCCTTCAGGCCCGTTTAAGGCCGAGAAGGTGCCGAAAAAGCTGAAACCGCCGAAGGGCGATATGTACCATACCGTGGAATCGCCGCGGGGTGAGCTCGGCGTCTATGTGGTAAGCGATGAGAGCGATACGCCTTACAGGATGAGATGGAGGGTACCCTCCTTTTCAAACCTCATGACCTTCCCTGCCCTTGCACGGGGGACGCTCATTGCCGATGCCATTGCTACGCTGGGAAGTTATGATATTGTTATTCCGGAGATAGACAGGTGAATAGATATTGCCGATTTGCGATTTGTTATTTTCGATTTAAGAACAAAACGACAGATACGGTGTCTACGATTTTAAAATTGGCAATTGGCAATTGGCAATCGGAAATACATTAGGCTTGATATGAACGAACTAATGGCGATCATCAATATCATCGGAAAAGAGACGGTAAGGGTAATTATCGGCCTTATCGGGGTCCTCATCCTCGTCGTGATTAATGCCCTTATACTCACATGGGCCGAACGTAAGGTTGCCGGACATATGCAACGAAGGATAGCCGCTAAAGAAGTTGGTCCCTTCGGCCTCATTCAGCCCATTGCAGACAGCCTCAAGCTGCTCGGAAAGGAGCTTCTCACGCCTGTAAATGTGGATAAACCGCTCTACTACCTTGCACCTACCTTGATATTCATTCCTGTCCTTGTATCTTTTATCGTTATCCCCTTTGACTCATATTTACAGGTAAAGGACATCAATGTGGGGATACTGGTGATTCTCGCTTTTTCATCTTTGTCGATGCTTTCGATCCTCATTGCAGGATGGGGCTCAAACAATAAATATTCCCTCATCGGAGCTGTGAGAAGCGTGGCGCAGAACATCGCTTATGAGATACCGCTTTTGCTTTCGCTTCTGCCCGTTATCTTTATGGTAAATTCTCTTTCCCTGAAAGATATCGTCGAATTCCAGAGGGGAGGCTGGTTTGTCTGGAAATGGCAATTTTTTGCATTCCTCATCTATTTTATTGCCGGCGTGGCTGAAACGAATAGAACGCCTTTCGATCTGCCCGAGGCAGAAAGCGAGCTTGTTGCCGGTTTCCATACGGAGTATTCGGGTATGCGCTTTGCCATCTTTTTCCTTGCCGAATATACGAACATCATGATTATCAGTGCCATTGCGACGACATTTTTCCTTGGCGGTTATCTTGGACCGGTTCTTCCCGGTATCGTCTGGTTCCTTATAAAAACGTACTTCCTTGTCTTCGTTATCCTCTGGTTCCGCTGGACATTCCCGCGAGTCAGGTTTGATCAATTGTTGAATTTCTCCTGGAAGATACTGATACCTGTTTCCTTTGCAAACCTGCTTGTCACAGGAGGGATTCTGAAATTATGAAAATAACCAATAACCAAATTTCAATAACTAGAAATAACCGTCTATTACCATGTGCATATATTGGAGCTTGGGATTTGGTAATTGGTTATTACACCACGTACACGGGGGATTGTTGAGGCTTATGAGATACGTTCTGGATATCATAAAGGGTGCCATTTCGCTGATCGTCGGTATGAGCGTGACCATTAAAGCCTTCTTTAGTCCTGTTGTCACGGTCCAGTACCCGAGAAAGGTCATAAATATTACGCCCCGATTCAGGGGTCACACAAAACTCATTGCCGACGAAGAAATGCCTGACAGGACAAAATGCGTCGTCTGCGGTATGTGTGTGAAAAACTGTCCGTCCGGCTCGATAAAAAAGGTGGAAGGCGAAAAGAAAGAAGGCGAAAAGAAAAAGACCGCCACAGAATATATACTTAATTTCACCACTTGCAGCCAGTGCGGGATCTGCGTTGAGACATGCCCTTTTGATGCCCTCGCATTTTCGGCAGACTATAACCCCGCAGGCTACAGGAAAGAAGACTTTTATTATGACCTTATAAAAGAGTTCGAGAAAAGGAAAAAGGCATAAATGAACTTTGCTGAAATCATATTTCTCATCATAATGTTCGTAACCATGATCGGCGCCCTGGTCACTGTCCTGTCAGGCTCAATCATCTATGCAATGATTGGACTTGTAACCGCAATGTTCGGCATTGCTGGACTCTATGTGTATCTTAACGCACCTTTTCTCGCAATGATGCAAATTCTCATATATGTCGGGGCTATCTCAATCCTTATCGTATTCGCTATAATGCTTGCCGGTCCTCTCTACAAGAGACCAAAAGAATGGACCACCTTAACAAAATTTTTTGTGTCCCTGATTGTCTCACTACTTTCCTTTTTCGTACTTTTAAAGATTATAATGCGTGCATTCCTAACAGGAGGAAGAATTGATGCCTTCGCCATATCGACAAAGGATATTGGCAGGGCCCTCTTTGACAAGCTCACCCTGCCATTTGAGCTTATTTCACTACTCATTGTTGTAAGCATTATCGGTGCGATCATGCTTGCCCTTTTCTCGAAGGGGGAAAAATGATAGAGGTATTTTTCTATAACAATCTCTATACATACCTTTTTGTCTCACTGTTCCTTCTTTGCTGTGGGGTATTGGGTGTTTTATACAGGAGAACCCTGATAGGCATGCTCGTATCCATAGAACTCATCATGAATGGGGCAGGCCTGAACCTTGTTGCCTTTAACAGGTTTTCTTCGCAGGACAATCCCTACGGGATGATATTTACCCTGTTCATCATGGGAATTGCGGCAGCTGAAGCAGCTATCGCACTTGGTATCATTATCTTAATATTTAGGAAGTACAAACATATAGAAGGCGGAGAGATAAAGGAGATGAAAGACTGACGTATGCATATTGAGAGTGCAAGACCGCTTCTACCGATTACCATCATTCTCGTTACATCCATTCTTATTCTCATATCGAGGAAAAGACAGAATATAAGGGAATTCTGGTCTATCGCCGGCTCAATCCTCACATTCATCTCCGTTGTAAGTATGGTCCCTGCTATACTGAATGGTAATAAAATCCTCTATACCCTGTCTACCATAGCCCCTGGTATCTCCTTAAATTTTAGAGTAGACGCCCTTTCTTTAATCTTTGGAATTATATCTTCCTTATTATGGATATTTACAACCTTCTACAGTATAGGCTATATGAGATCCCTTAAAGAGCATGCCCAGACACGCTACTATATCTGCTTCGCTATCACAATACTTGGTGCACAGGGCGTTTCTTTTTCTGGAAGCCTCTTTTCCCTATATCTGTTCTATGAAATGATCACACTATTTACTTATCCTCTGGTTGCCCACCATCAGGATAAAGAGGCATATGAAGGGGGGAAAAAGTATGTCGTGTATCTTATGGGGACAGCCAAGGGACTGTTTTTGCCTGCTGTCATTCTTACCTATGTATTTACAGGGACACTTGATTTTGCGGATAACATAACTGATGGTGTTTTCACAAAAGGCGTAGATAATGTCTGGATCATTGTAACGTATGTGCTGTTTATCGCTGGGTTTGCCAAGGCTGCTATAATGCCCCTTCATAACTGGCTGCCCTCTGCAATGATTGCCCCGACACCTGTAACCGCCCTTCTCCATGCTGTTGCCGTTGTGAAGGCAGGCGTGTTCTGTATCTCAAGGGTCATGCTTTCAACCTTTGGCATAGAGCTCCTACATAGGCTGAACCTTGGTATATACACCGCATACTTTGTGTCATTCACAATCCTGGTTGCTTCTATTATAGCGCTGACCAAAGATGATATAAAGGCACGGCTTGCATATTCTACTGTAAGCCAGCTTTCATACATAGTCCTCGGTGTAGCGCTCCTTGATAGTCCAGGGATTCTCGGTGGTATACTGCATATTGTGAATCATAGTTTTAGTAAGATCACCTTATTTTTCTGTGCAGGCGCAATCTATGTTGCAACCCGTAAGAAAAAGATTAGCGATATGGAAGGTATTGGTTATACTATGCCCTTCACAATGGGGGCATTTGCAATAGCATCCCTGAGCATGATTGGGGTACCGCCGGTTGCCGGATTTGTGAGTAAATGGTATCTACTCAACGGGGCCTTAGGGATTCATAACTTAGTTATTGTAATCGTCCTCATGGTAAGTTCAATACTTAATGCAGGTTACTTTGCCCCTATCACGTTCAAGGCATTCTTTCAGGGTAAAAAGGTTAGATGGGCAAAGGGGGACATAAAGGAAGCGCCGACCACAATGGTGGTTCCTATCGTGATTGCCTCTTTAATAACTGTTGTGATCGGTCTTTTCCCGCAGTTCTTTGTAAGTCTTATCGGAAGGTTGCTGCCATGAATGTCCTTAAATATATTGAAGCATTAAGACGGAATATGAAAACGTTAAGCATAGTTCTTATCGTCTATCTCACAGTCCTTGCACTCTACGATGTTGCTCTGCGCCTTACCGAGGCGCACGGACACTACTGGATAGATACATTCCCGGCCTATTGGAGTATATTCGGTATCGTTGGTTGTTTTTTACTGATAAAGATTGCCAAGGGCATAGCACATCTATTTCTCTCAAAGGATGAGGATTATTATGGATAGGTGGGTGCACCCAGCGATATTCTATTTTATCGGAAGTCTCTTGATTCCCTTCGTAAAAGGGAAAGTGAAGAAATTCCTTATCCTTCTCATCCCGATCCTTTCCGTCATCGACGTTGCCTTCATGAAGACCGGTACATACGGAAGCGTAAGTTTTCTCAATATGAACCTTATCTTCGGCAGGGTGGACAAATTGAGCCTTGTATTTGCATGGGTTTTTACCATCATGGCCTTTCTCGGTGCCCTCTATGCGCTCCACGTGAAGGAGGACGGGCACCATATAGCCAGTTCTTTTTATGTGGGGAGTTCGCTCGGGGCAATCTTTGCGGGAGATTACCTCACGGTTTTTATCTTCTGGGAGATAATGGCATTTTCCTCAGTGTTCCTCGTATGGTATAGAAAGGAACAGAGATCTATAGATGCAGGCTTCAGGTATTTACTTGTCCATGTCTTTGGAGGTCTCTGTTTCTTCACAGGCATAATGCTTTACTATTATAAGACAGGGAACCTTGTTTTTGATAGAATCCTTTCAGAAAATGCAACCCTTGCAGAGTACTTGATTCTTACAGGTTTTTCATTAAATGCTGCTGTACTGCCGCTCCATGCCTGGCTCTCTGATGCATACCCTGAAGCGACGGTGGCCGGTGCAGTGTTTATGTGTGCCTTCACAACAAAGACAGCCGTATATGTCCTTGCGAGGGGGTTTCCGGGATTCGAAGTCCTTGCAATCCTTGGTACTGCAATGACCGTATACGGGGTTTTTTATGCTGTTATCGAGAATGACATGAGAAGGGTCCTTGCATATCATATCATTAGCCAGGTGGGTTACATGGTAGCCGGGGTCGGTATAGGGACCGAGATGGCTCTCAACGGGGCATGTGCCCATGCCTTTGCCCATATCCTTTACAAGGCGCTCCTCTTTATGGGTGCCGGTTCGGTCCTTTACATGACAGGAACAGCGAAGCTTTCAAGGCTTGGCGGTCTGTATAAATATATGCCCTTCACAATGATCTTTTATGTGGTCGGTGCAGTATCGATATCCGGTTTCCCGTTTTTCAGCGGGTTCGTGAGTAAATCCATGATCGTTGCCTCTGCCCATGAACAGGGAAGGCTCTGGCTTCTGACGTTCATGAATCTTGCCGGTATAGGTACCTTCTTATCCGTTGGTTTGAAGGTCACCTACTTTGCATTTTTCGGTAAAGAGGCCCCCATTAAAGCGAAAGAACCTCCGAAGAGTATGCTCTGGGCAATGGGGCTCACATCCTTTCTCTGTTTGATTATCGGCGTCTATCCGAAGCTGCTCTATGACCTTCTTCCATTCCCTGTGGAGTATCATCCATACAATCTGCCCCATCTCTCTGAAATGCTGCAGTATCTCTCCTTCACGGGACTTGTTTTTTTCATCCTTTTAAAGAAGCTCACGCCCGAGGATAAGATAAATCTCGATATGGATTATATTTACAGGAAAGGTGCAGGGCTTTTTATGAAGCTCGATGAAAGGGTGGTAGGCCCTTTGGATACCCTGTGGGGCGAGCTTTATAGAACACTGGGTCTTGGACTGCTTTTTAAAGGTGCAAGTGTGTCCGATGGGGTTGACAGAAAGGTTATTGATGGGATTGTCGATGGTTCAGCAACCACAGTGAGGGGGACTGGCTCGCTTTCGCGGAGGCTTCAAACAGGAAAGATTCAGGCATACATAGGGTTCTCTTTATTAATATTTTTTCTTATTATTTGGCTTATTTTAACTTGAATGTGAAGGATTGATGGCTATGGGACAATACCTTTTAATGAATCCCCTTAAATTTCCGATACTCTCAACCACCATATTTCTCCCCCTTCTCGGGGCAATCCTCCTCCTTCTGATGAGGAATGAGAAGGCTATAAAGGTCACCGCCCTGACTACGGGTATCATAAACCTTTTAGTCTCCCTACTGCTATATTTTAACTTTAATCCAGATACATATCTCTTCCAGTTTGGTGAGTTTATACCGTGGATACCAGCCTATAGCATAAACTACATACTTGGTATTGATGGCATTACTATCTTTTTGGTAATACTCACCGCCCTTCTTGCACCTATCTGTGTCCTCTGCTCATGGACTGCTATCGAACACAGGATTAAAGAATTCATGTTCTGTATATTGCTCATGGAAACTGCCTTGATCGGGGTTTTCTGTGCCCTTGACTTTATCCTTTTCTATGTCTTCTGGGAAGTAATGCTTGTCCCTATGTATCTCTTAATAGCAATCTGGGGCGGCCCGAAAAAGGATTATGCATCAATAAAGTTCTTCATATATACATTGTTTGGCAGTGTGTTTCTTCTGGTTGCAATTATTGCAGTGTATCTTGCTACCGGCAGTTTTAATATACCTAATGCGATGTTCCGGGAGTTTAGCTTTACATTTCAGTTGTGGGTATTTCTTGCCTTTGCAATTGCCTTTGCCATTAAGGTGCCGATGTTCCCCTTTCATACATGGCTTCCTGCGGCACATACGGAAGCGCCTACGGCAGGCAGTGTGTTTCTCGCAAGCGTGCTTCTGAAGATGGGGACTTATGGGTTTTTGAGATTCTGCCTCCCCATTACGCCAAAGGCGAGCCTCTATTTTGCACCCTACATGATAGCGCTCTCCATTATTGCGATTATATATGGTGGTTTTGTATGCTTGAGCCAGACTGATATGAAGCGGCTGATAGCATTTTCAAGCGTTGCTCACATGGGATTCGCAACGTTAGGGATATTCTCATTTACCCTCTTTGGATTTGAGGGGGCACTCTTACAGATGCTCAACCACGGTGTTTCTACGGGTGCGCTCTTCCTGTGCGTGGGCATTGTGTATGAAAGGACGCACAGTCGAGAGATTTATGATAATGCAGGCCTTGGTAAGATCACACCTGTATACTTGGGTTTCTTTGGTCTCTTTTCTATTTCAGCGCTTGCCTTTCCCGGCACAAATAATTTTGTTGGAGAACTCTATGTACTTATAGGAATATTTTCTCAAAATAAGATTGCAGGTTTTTTTGCAGTAGTTGGCACTGTGCTTGCAGCAGCTTACATGCTGAAGTTATTAAAACAGATTGCATGGGGTAGAGAGGACAAGAGAACAATCAAGGACATGAATATAAGAGAGATTATATATTTACTGCCCCTTGTGCTTTTTGTGTTATGGATTGGGATTTTCCCCCATCCATTTGTACATACTATAGAAAAGACACTGATCCATCTTGCTACACAGATGCAGGGTTTTTTTCATTAAAGAGGTAATGTTATGATGCTACTTTTGCCTGAATTGTATATGCTACTGGTCTCCGTGACATTTCTGTTCCTATCCCTCGGCAGGAGAAGAGAAAGCATCTTTATGTGTGCAAAATTACTATCCCTGCTTGGTCTTATTGTCACGCTCACCAGCATTACAGGCAGGGGATGGCTATTCCACGGTGCATACAAGATTGACCTTTTTTCGCAGGTATTCAAGGCGTTATTATCCTATGGTTTTTGTCTGGTCGTATTTATGCTTGATACAAAGGATGAGATAGAAGAAGATTACCTCCCTGAATATTTTATGTTTTTAAGCTTTTCGACACTCGGGCTTATGATGCTTGTGAGCTCAGTGGAGCTTATCTCAATTGTCATATCCCTGGAGGTTTCTTCTTACAGCCTTTACG
>Ga0209610_1001589_pt1 | contig 11651 bp, 7 predicted proteins | sample LakKivw275mmetaG_FD_184137 | JGI IMG/M metagenome (GOLD analysis project Ga0209610, IMG submission 184137) | Anoxic lake water microbial communities from Lake Kivu, Rwanda to study Microbial Dark Matter (Phase II) - Lake Kivu water 275m metaG... | ecosystem: Environmental > Aquatic > Freshwater >...
GGGGAACACGGCCTACCGCGCCTAGTGTCGCGTCATCGAAGTGACTGAGCGGACGATGGCGTCGGCGGTCTTCGTCCACTGGAAGATCCTCTTCTGTCGGTTGAAGTGATGGATGTAGGCGAGCAGCTTGGCCGTGAGATCCTCTTTCGACACGAATCGCCCGCGGCGGATGACCTTGGCCTGCACGAGATTGAACAGCACCTCAACCAGGTTCAGCCACGACGAGTACGTCGGGATGAAGTGGAACACGATCCGGCGGTTCCGCTTCTGCGCGTGCCAGATCCGTACCTCTTCCGAGCGGTGCGTGCTGACGTTGTCGAGGATGACGTGGATCTCTCCCTTGGGGTAGGCGCGTGCGACCTGGTTCATGAACGCGACGAACTCGCGCGAACGATGCCTGTCTTCCACACGAGGAATGACTTGGCCGGCGTGAACCTCCAACGCTGCGTACAACTGCACCGTCCCATGTCGTTTGTAGTCGTGCGACTGACGCTCGATCTGATCCGGGCGCATCGGCAGCATCGGCTGGGTCCGATCTAGAGCCTGAACTTGTGTCTTCTCGTCGACACACAGCACGACGGCGTTCTCCGGCGGGTTCATGTACAGCCCGACGACGTCAATCACCTTGGCCACGAAGTCCGGATCCGGCGACTGTGAGAAGGTACCGACGCGATGAGGTTTCAGGCGGCTCTCTCGCAGGATGCGATGTACAGTGCCCCGGCCCACCCCGGTCGCCTGCGCTAGGTTGCGCACGCTCCAGTGTGTCTCTCCAGGCGGGGTCTCTCCACACGCCGTTTCGACGACCCGGAGCCGAGCGTCGTGGGTGTAGATCCGCGGGCGACCCGAGCGGGGCTGATCGACGAGCCCGTCAAGGCGGCTCTCCGCGAAGCGCTGGCGCCACTGGCTCACCATGCGGCGCGTCAGATCTACCTCTTGAGCGATGGCGGTGCTGGTCTTGCCTTCCGCTGCGAGGAGGAGCGCTCGCGCTCGCTGGACTCTCCGGTACGGCTCGGTGCGCGATCCTGCCCACGCCTCCAAAACCTTCCGCTCTTCAGGACTCAACGTCACGGTCGTTGCTCGTGGTGGCATGCCACAGCATACAACACTCAGACCAGTACGGCCAGTCACTAACGTGACGCGACACTAGTATCAGCTCCGCGGGAAAGGCTGCTCGGGAGGAGAGAATGACCAAGCCTGCAAGCACGGAAAGCCAGAGAGTCACAAGGGTGCTTCTTCTCAGTAGCCCGCAGTTTCAGTCTGCGTACGACGCGGTAGGCGGAGTGACAAGCAGTCCAGCTTCTGATTGGCAGAGTCAGTACAGGGAACTAGAGAAGAAGGTCCTTGAGGACCTCGCCGCTAGATGGAAGTCCCGGTTTGCGCCGGAGTGCCGCATCTCGACCCTCCGGTCTCCAAGTTTGTTGCCACCCCCCGAGGACAAGGCGGCGAACGCTGGACTCGTCCGGGCTGTGCTCGTACGAGAGACTGGCGCGCTCCCAGAATCCACGTATGAGCGCATAAGAATGGGCCCACCTTTTCTCTACTTCGACTTTCTTGCCATCTACGTATACGCTAGTGACTCAGCCACCAGAGAGACCGGCAGCCGCAACAGCTGGTTGAGTCGCTTCGCTCCCTCGCCAAAGGATGGTAGGGAGAAGGATTCAACAAGTGGCTCTCTATCAAACGAGGACGTCGCCAGGGTCGAACAGGCTACGTCAAGCCTGCAAGACCTGGGATTCCGTGTCATCTTCGAAGACGAGAATCGCCGCTGGGCGGTCAGCAAGTCCGGCGCGGGCACGACGTACTGCTACTCAACGCCGCAGCTGGACGCTCTGGCAGAAGCGGAGGTCCGCCGTGGCGAGCGGCGCCCCCAAGAGAGCAATGCCGACCCCGTCAGGGAATTCACGATCCCTTCGCACTTCGCCCCGTACACCGGACCCGTGGGGGAAGATGTGAAGGGGCTGATCAGCGAGCTGTTGAGGATAGGCAGTGTCGACGGCTACCTATCTCTGAAACCTGGGGGAGCGTTCAACGCGCAGCGTCGTAACGTGCGTGCCCGTGAGATCGGTGAGGCTCTCAACGAGCGCGGCGGGATAGGGCTAATGCAACTGGCCTGCAAGAGAGTGTCTTCCACCCTCGGAGTCGGGCGCGGCCGCGAACTTGAGGCTGCCTGGGCCGACATTGGCGACTGGAGACCGTGATCCGTCGGCATCACTCGACTGGCCCGGCGCACTGCAGCGTCCCGCACAGCCTGTCGAGGAAAGGAACTTCCGAAGGGCCGTCTATCCTCTGCGGGGCTCTTCTTGGACTTGCGTCGTTACGGGTCCGGCGTTCCGAAGGCGGTAACCGAGGAGGATTGGGCGAAGCCGCGCGCCAGGTCAATCAGCTCCGGCAGAAAGGAAGTCACGGGACCTTCGCCTAGATAAGGCTGGTACTTCGCCTCTGTCTCGAAGGGCAGGCTGCCATTGACCCGGGAATCAGCTACGAACGTCGTCCCGGTGAACTCGAAAACCCCCACCCTGTATCGGTGCGGGCAGAAGTGGCACTCGTAGACCTCGGCTCCGTAGGTGGAGTCGATGACCTTCCCGTACACAGGGTCAATCTCAAGAATCTCGGCGCGACCGTCGTCATCCACGTCGGCCAGCGCGTAGTCACCGATTTCGCCGACCGAGCGCTTGACGTCAATGACCATCTCGTACGTGCCCGTAGAGGGGTTGAATCGCAGGATCGCAAGCGGCCTGTAGGCTTCCGGCCACCACTGCTTGCCTAGCCACACAAGCGCGATCTCGGGTAGACCGTCTCCGTCGAGATCACCGGTACCCACAAGCGAGGCCTGGAAGAAGTAGGGCAGTAGGTCTTGAGGAAGACTCGCACGACAGGAGAACGCTTCGGAGCCTATCTCAGTGGGGAGGGCAGCAGCCGGCGACTGCTCTGCTCGGACATAGACATCGCCGGGGGCAATGAACCCCGCGACCTTGTCTGCGGTCCTCGCCCCGATCCCGACAATCGTCTCTTCCTTTCCATCCCCGTTCAGATCGACCGCGATGGAGAAGGTCTGCTTCCCGACGAACTCCGCGGCCGCGGCATCAGAGGCGGCAAGCGGCTCACGCATATCGGGCGCCATCTCTCCGCCGCCTGATGCAGCCACGAAGAGTGGGCTCTTCGAGACGACTGCTTCAATCTCAGCGCGGAAGGCTTCTGCATCTGGGAATGGGTAGTAGCGAGCTAGAGCCGCCCACGCCTCACTCGCACGTCCGGAGTAGAGATAGGCAAGCACCAGCGGGAGCACGAGACAGCGCCCCGTGGGGTCTTGCTCCTCGAAAGCCGCACCCGGCCAGCTTTCGGCTCTCGCCCGGTATCCCAGAATGTCGGGATCATAGATCTCGGGGAACTGCGAACTGGCAGGGATGTATCCCTGTTCTGGGTCGTACCTCAACACCACCGTTGGCAGAGGCGAACTGGCGCAGGAGCAGAACCGGCAGTGAAGGACATTATCACAGGCAATCACCTCGAAGATACCGTCCCTGTCAAGATCCCTGAACGTCGCTTCACACGGAGTGTCGAGAGGCAGATCGATGCTCGTCAGCTCCTCGCCGAGGGTCAGCACGACGTAGGAGAGGCAGCAGCTTGCCCCGCCCGAGTACCGCTCCACCACGAGTTCGGAGACTCCGTCCCCGGTGATGTCACTCCCCGAGACAGGATCGATGCGACTCACGAAGTCGATGATCCTTGTCTCTCCTTCTGGTGTTGTGATCTCTACCATCGAAGAACCGAACTCCCACAGCCGCCCTACGGGGGCATTCCACAGCTCCACTCCATGACCACAGATGACGCGTCGCTCAACAAGGACTGCGGCGGGGGCACTCGCCGCCGCCTCGCCGCCTGCTCGTCCCGGCGGAGATCCGCTGTGGGGCGCAGTTACGGCGAAGACTGCCGCCTCCACCTCGGGGCTCGCGGGAGCAACTTCCGCAGGGTGGGACAGGAATGCGGATGCAAGAAGCAGGATGTAGACGCCTCCCAGGCAAGCCAAGGCAATCGCCACCGAACGTAGGCTTCGACCCAGATTGAAGCGAGCCATGCCATGACCTCCCGGCCCACCGTCGCCAAGGAAGAAGCTTAGTCCTCAGAGAGAGGCAGTCCCTGGGACTCGGTGAGGGAGCTGGCGGCCCTTCGTCCACTCTCGCAGGGAGGACATGGGGGCAAGTCCGTCTTGCTCGGCGCGGTCTTGCCCGACGATGCATCGTTCGGGCGCTGGCGGCCGTGACCTGAGCCCGAATCACCGGTCCAGAGAGCAGGTCACTTCTTCCCGATCCTAGCTCTCAATCCGGACCGCTCCGAAGGAGGCACTTCATCAGGTCGCTCCCCCATCAGCGCAGGCACTCAGTCCACTCTGCAGGACTTGGGACGTGCTGAAGATTCACCAGCGCAGTAGCTTTCGCTGCTCCCGAGACGTGATCAGCTTACGTTGGATCCTTGTCGGGATACCTGTAGGTCCCACCAAGCTTGCTCTGCTGCACTATCTCCACGAATCTCTCCACCAGCCATCGGGCGCGCTCACCGAGGTCTGGAGGGGTGCGGATCTCGCGCTCTCCCTTCTTGCCATCCCTGATTCCGAATTCCCCCCACTCATCAGTGTCATCTTCGCCGGCGATGTTGATCAGCCGGTGGGTTGCACGAAATCCGCTCCCGACTTCCTCTGGAGCACTCTCCGACCGCTCCTTGGCCTTCTCTTCGGAGTCCAGGCCACGCCTGTCAAGCTTATCGCGCATCGTCGTGATGATATGGCTGTCGGAAGCAGGCAGTTCCGCAGGCAGGAGAAAGATCGAGCGCACCTCAACTCCAGCATGCTTCGCTGCGGCAGTCAGCTCCCCGAGGAACGTGTGATAGACCTCAGCGAAGACGAGATCGTTGCCGTCCAGCAGATCCGCCACATGCCCCATGTCAAGCGCCTGCCAATCACCCCGAACCCTGGCCAAGACCATGTCGGGCGCGGCCGCAGCCGCGAGCGACCTGACTTCAGAGGCTGGCAGGAAGTAGTAGTCGCGGCCGTGGAACTCCCCGGGCCTTGGGTGTCTGCTGTGGTAGAGGACGGGGCGACACGACAGAAGTCCGGGATAGAAGCGCTCCACTGCCTTCTGAAGAGGCCCCTTGCCGACGCATGAGGGTCCGGAGAGCGTCACGAGCACTTTGCCGTTCGGCACAGTCGATCACCTCTCTTCACTCTAGTGGGCTGAGAGAACGCAGTCTAGGCAGTGCGACCATCTGTCTCGATTCGCCACGCCATCTGGCCGAGGTCAAAGAACGCCCAGATCAGCACGGTATCATCGCGGATGTGCGGGAGACAAGCAGAGCGCATCGCGGCAGCTGGAGAGAGATTCAGCCCGCAGCTATCCCTCGGGTCTGCAAGTCCCGGAACCGGGTGATACAGCATTCACACTCCTACAGCCTATCGGTATGCTGGCAGGCATGACTATGGTCGCCAGCGTTCGGCTTCAGAGGCGCGCTAGCAGTGACAACGTGCGTGTACCGGATGCGTCCTGTGGTTTGATTGAGACGCCGACAACGAAGCGGAACCTGCGTCTGGTGGCAGAAGCAGTCGCCCGCAGCGAACCCGTCATGTTGGAGGGGGAAACGGGAGTGGGGAAGTCCGCCCTCGTCCGCTACCTCGCTTACTTGACCCAAAGCCCAGTCTACTGGGTCAACCTGTGTGAGCAGACGGACCCTGCCGAGTTGATTGGCAAGTACACCCCCACCTCGGAGAAGGATCGCTTTGTCTGGGTCGATGGCGCCCTCATTCGCGCCATGAAGGAAGGGGCCTGGCTCTTCCTAGACGACCTGAATCTTGCTTCCGCGGCGATCCTCGAGCGCATGAACTCGCTGTTGGATGACGATGCGTTCATCACCGTGACGGAGCACCTCGGGGAGACGGTGACGCCAGCAGAGGGCTTTCGGCTGTTCGCGGCACGGAATCCTCTGAACTATCAAGGACGGCAGCGGTTATCCGCAGCATTCGTCAACAAGTTCATCCAGGTCTACGTCGCGGATCAGACAGACGAAGAGAGAGTCGAGATCCTCACCCGGCGTGGCCTGAGCGCGCCGGTGGCAAAGGCGATGGTGGAGCACGCAGCGAAGCTGGTAGCGACTCTAGAAGAAGAGAAGCTGAGTCGCAGCCGGTTGGGAGGGTATCGATTCGGGCTACGGGACCTTGTGCGGTGGGGCGAGTACATCACGGCGTATGCGTCGGAAGAGGGCCTTTCGACGTCGTTTGGGCGTGGGGCGATGTACGTGTACTACGACCGGCTGGAGGGAAGAGAGGCGCGGAAGGCGTGCTTCGACTTGTTGAGCCAAGCGAACGTGGGAGAAGAGGAGTTTGATCTCGAAGCGGTCCTCGACGGGCGAGACCTCGCCGCCGACATCAAGCCCACCGTGGCCGAGCTGTTCAGCGAACTCACGAAAGGTGTCAACCATTGGACCGCCGGTATGACTACTGCGCTGCTTCGGTCGCCGAGAGAGGAACTCGCGCTCGAGGGCCTTCGGGTGGTCGCGACCTACCCTGTTGCAGGAGAGGCTCTTGCGAAACAGCTCGTGGCGGAAGTTCGGGGGCGAATCAGCTCTGGTGATGGTTTCCTGCGGCAACAGGCGATCTCGGTGCTCTCGGAGTGCAGACCCATCGAGAAGGAGACAATCTCAGCTCTCTTGTCCTGCCTGGAGACGGATGAATCTGAGACGGTGCGGCGAGAAGCCGCACTTGCTCTCGCCAGAACTCAAGTGAATGATGACGTCGTGGTGGCAGTCGTCGCCCGTTGCCTATCGACAGAGGGGTCATGGTTGATCGCCGGCCAGCTATGTGAGGTTCTGGGGAAGGCGGGCCGCAAGATACCAGAAGCCATATCAGCTCTCATCGACCAGCTGAAGCATCCCGAGGCGCGGCTCCGGCGTGGCGGAGCCGCCAAGGCTCTCCGAGAGCTTCGCTGCTCTGACCCCCGCGCAGTCGATGCCCTTCTCGCTGGGATTCCGGACAGCTCGAGTGCGGCAGATGCCCCTCACGAATCGAGGTCAGTGATCGAGGCACTAGGCCATCTAGGGCAAGCGGATTCCCGTGTGGTTGAAATCCTTCTGCGGTTCCTTGGAGACGATAAGCCAGGGCTGAGGGAGGCTGCTGCAGAAGCTCTCGGCACGCTCGGTAGCTGCGAAGAGCGGATAGTGGAGGCTCTCGTGGCCGGCCTGAGGGACATCAACTCCCGAGTCTGCGAGAGTTCGGCATACGCCTTAGGCAAGCTCGGGCAGAAAGATGACAGGCTCCTCATGACCCTCTACCGCCTTCTCGAGAGCGAAGACACCGCAGTGCGGGCGCATGCCGCGGGCGCTCTGAGACACGCCATTCCTGGCGATCCGGGCAGAGAAGAGGAGGCACTCCGTCGGCTGAGGGCCACCCAGGACCCCGAGATGCGTTCCGCACTGCTCCGCGTCCTGTCGCCCCGCCCCCGCGAGCCAGTCGCCGCGCAAGTTGTGGACGTTGTGCTTGAGCGCGCGACTTCTGACCCAGAGCCGCTTGTCCGTCTCGCGGCGGTTGGGTTCCTAAGGTCCATAGCGTGCACGCATATCTGGCCCGGGTTCTCTGCAGCCCCAGCGGTCAGGGCACTCCAAGAAGCGGCGGTCAGAATGCTTCATGAGAAGGTCGATCTCCTTCTACAGAGGCTTGGAGAGGAGGATGACAAGGTGCGCCAGCATGTGGCCCTGCTACTGGCCGACCTCGCCTGCGTCGCTTCGCCCGTCGTGGACACGCTCCTAGGCGGGCTCAGCTCCGCCGATGCCCAGGAACGCCGCTCCGCCGTGCACGCTCTTGGCTCTGCCGTATGCGGAGGTGCTCGCATGCTTGATGCTCTGCTGGATCGGGCGGCTGGGGACTCAGATGTGGCAGTTCGCCGAGAGGCTGGCATTGCCCTCATGCAGAACAGCCGACCAGATGCTCGGGTAGCCAGCCGCCTTCTGGAAGCCTTCCGCCGGGAAGAAGATCCGAGCGCGAAGGCCCTGCTGCTGCAAGCCACAGCAGGCTGGGGAAAGGGAGAGACACAAGTCCGCTCAGAGCTCTTGACCGCCCTAGCGTCCGGCCCCGTCGAGGTGCGAGACGCTGCGTGTGCGGCGGCGAGCAGCTTCAGCGACACCAGTGCTGAGATGCTGGGGGCGCTGCTACGGATCGCGCACTCGTTCGACGAGAAGGACTTTCCCCATCCTGAGGCAGGTTTCCGTGCACTCGCTAAGCTCGCCGAGGCAGACCCTCAAGTTGTCACTTTGATGTGCGATAGGTGGTACACCATCGGATGGAAACACTCGGGATATGGGCCATATCACGACTTCATAGGGTATCTGGAACTCGACCGATTGTCCGAAGCTGCGCGCCTTCGACTCGTGCAGACCATAGAGAAGGACAGGACTGCCCTAGCGCGACGCGTGGAGCCCGTGGCTACCGACTACGGCGGCACCATCGCGCGAAAACTCAAGTTAGCTAAGTCTGATGAGGCAACTCGAAGCGCGCTTCAAAGGAATCTTCGCCGGGTTCTCCTGTACGTCCGCGAAGCAGCGCCGGGGGCGAGGAAGCACACCGAGTCGGGAGCACGACAGCAGGTTTCGTGTAGCGCTGAGGCTTTCCAGCAGTTGGGGAGCGGAGGCGGTCTGATCCTCACTCCTGGCACGGTAGGTCGTCTTCGCTCGATTCTTCCGGCGATCAAGCTGGGGCACCCTGTGGCGCTGGTGGGGGAGACGGGAACTGGGAAGACAGCTCTGGTGCGCTACCTCGCACACTCGACGGGGCATCGCTATGTACGTATCAACCTCAAGGACATGGCGGAGGTCAGTGAACTCGTGGGAGGCTACGTCCCAACCGAGGATGGCTCTCTCGTGTGGAAAGATGGTCTTCTGGTAGAAGGAATGAAGAGTGGCTCCTGGGTTGTGCTTGACGAGGCGAACTTGGCGGGACCAGGCGTTCTGGAGCGACTGAACCAGCTCCTGGATCGGGGCGGCTACCTCGAACTGCAAGAGAGAGGCGAGGAGGATGGACAACCGATCCGCCCGCACTCGGAGTTCCGTTTGTTTGTGACGATGAACCCGACAGACTACGCCGGCCGAACAGCATTGTCACCAGCGTTTGTGAACCGGTTTGTGGTGAAGTGGTTCGACAAGCCGACGGAGCGCGAGCTGGTTGGAATCCTGACGGAGAAGTACGGGGTGAGTGAGCAAGTGGTAGAGAGCGTGGTGCGGTTGCACGAGAACGTGGCGAACCTAGCGGAGCACCGGGAGCTGGGAAGGCTACGGTCGGAACGGTACGTGTACACGCTGCGGGACCTGCAGGCGGTGATGCGACGGGTTAGGGACCGGGCAGAGGGAAAGGGCGAAGCGGAGACGATGGGGGAGGCGGTTTCCTGCGTCCGGGACGTGTACGCGGCGCGGCTGTCACACCAGGAGGATCGAGACCTGTTCGAACAGCAGATGAAGGTTTGCTTCCCGCAGGTGCCGGCAGGAGGTGATGGGCGTGAGTCCGCGGGATCCTAAGGCGGTCGAGAGAGACGAAGAGCTGCGGCTCGAGCGGCGGGAGCGTTTTGCATCGCAAATGGACTCAGAGGCCGTGATGCAGGCAATCCGCCTTCGAGGACTAGACCGCGACCTCACCGAAGACGAGGAGTCGGACCTCGACAAGAAGGTACGCCTCGTGGCGGCCGTTGCTCGCAGTCTGGGCCGTGATTTCAACCTGAAGGTCGAGCCGGGAGAGGCGTGGGCCTACAACCTCGAAACGAATACGTTGACGATGCCCCTTCTGGAGGTTCTGCAGACTGAGCCCAATGTGTGCGTTGCCCTCGCTATACACGAGGCTGGCCACCGCCAGATCACTCAGGTGGTAGATCGCAGCTTCTACACGCGGGAGTCCAAACGCCTACTCCTGAACGCGGTCGAGGATCCACGCGTCAATGACTGGATGATCCGCGAGTACCGGGGAGTAGAGAGGAATTTCATGACGCCGCTCTACGACCGGCTGTTTCCTACCGATGAGACATCGCCTCTGCTAGAGGCGTTCGAGCGCAATCTCCCGCATGTCCAGTACGTGTACGGCCTTATCCATCACTGGGCTCACGGAAACGAGCAGCCAGCAATCACAAACGAGAATGTTCTGGAAGCGCTTCGTGAGACGCGCCCGGCGGTGCAGCGGGCGATTAGGACCTTGCCCGAGGGGATGCCCCCGAATCAGCAGCAGCTGTACACGGCGGCACAGCAGACGACAGACGTGGTGCGAGAGGAGATCTGGCCAGTCTACGAAAAGCTCGTCAAGAGGTCGATTGGGATTCTCGAAGAGGGGCTAAGGGACGGGTCGATCAAGCTGGGCAGCGATGGGCAACGCTCGGGGCTGTCGGCATCGGAACTCCCGGAGGAGGCGAGGCGACTTGTCGAACGTGCTTCGGGGAAGTTGGCCACGGCGCTAGGCGGCAAGATCGAGAGACCCGACTCGGACGACCTGGACGAGTTGGGCGAAGAAGAAGAGCCGCTGCCCGGGGACGGCATCGAAACAGAGCTCTCTTCCGGCCCGGACAGCCCAGGGGGGAAGGACGGAGGCGCCGGGGTAGTCAGTGAGAAGGGAGCCGGCAAGTCGGCGACGCCCGTCGCTGTCGTTCGGACGGCGACAGAAGAGGAACGTGCCGCGGGACTGCGCACAGCAAAGAGACTCACTCACGAGCGGGCTCCATACTCGAAGTACCTGGATGAAGTTGCTCCTCTCGTTGAGGAGTTGGCGGGAACCCTGGAGTCCATTCTTGAGCCGGACAGCGCCCCAAAGAAGACGGGTTTCTACCGCAGCGGAACATCGATCTCCGTCCCTCGGTTGATGCAGCGCCGAGGAAGCGGCTCTCCCGTCCGGGACGTATTCCTGCGGCGGGCAAGACCTTCGGCAAGGGACTACCGTTTCTCACTCGTCCTCGATGAGTCCGGCTCAATGCGTGAGGGGCGAAAGGACTTCAACGCGATCTGTGCCACCGTGCTGTTCACGGAGGTCTTGGAGAGACTGAAGATCCCATTTGAGATCGCAGGGTTTCACTCCAATCAGATCGTTCACAAGCAGTATCAGGACGCCCTGACGGCGCAGGCGAAGGACAAGCTCGCGGACGAGATCCACCGCTCGATGGGCGGCGGGAGCACGCACGACGTGCGTGCTGTTGACGAGGCCGTCGATCGCATCGGGGAGGCATCGGGGACGGAGCGCTTTATCTTGGTGATCACTGACGGTGAGGGGAATGGCCCGGGGAAGATGCCCGAGGCCATCGCGCGCGCCGAGCGTGAGGAGACGCGCATCGTAGGAGTTGGTGTTGGGGAGGGCGTCGACCACGTGGCGAGGCAATACCCGGAGTACGTGCAGGTGCGTCGAGTCCAGGAGCTGCCGTCGGCTCTTGCGGGGAAGATCGAGGAACTGCTGCTAACGAACTGAGTGAGGACTGAAGGATGCGTGCGGAGGCAGTGACCTGCTCCCCGAAAGTCGGTCCACGGGATGGGTCAATCCTAGCCTAATCGAGATACCGCGAGCTGGCAGAGCCCGGAAGTTCAAGACCGATCAGGAGGTTACTCGTGAAGAGCCCATGAACAGGCTCGTTTCTGCACTCATACGCCCGGAGGGA
>Ga0209610_1001590_pt1 | contig 11646 bp, 8 predicted proteins | sample LakKivw275mmetaG_FD_184137 | JGI IMG/M metagenome (GOLD analysis project Ga0209610, IMG submission 184137) | Anoxic lake water microbial communities from Lake Kivu, Rwanda to study Microbial Dark Matter (Phase II) - Lake Kivu water 275m metaG... | ecosystem: Environmental > Aquatic > Freshwater >...
TTGATTTTGAAGCGTACATGCCCTACCGCGGTTCTCGTGATTCCGAATGGCTTGAATTCCAGAACGCATCAAACAACGGCAGCAAATATCCAGACGGCTTCAGCGTAAAATCGCAGAAGTACAAGGACCTTTTCTCCGGGTGTTCTGGAATTGGTCTAGAACGCTGGCTTGCAGCGTTTACCGCACAGAAAGGTTTAAACCCCAAAGAATGGCCGAAGGAGTTCAGGAAGAGGGCAGGAAAACTGCCAGAGGACATAAAATTCCTTTAACTCTTGATACACTTGCTTCCGTCCCAACTGCAACCGTCTGTTGCGAAGCAGTTCCCGCATTTTGTACCGTCGCTGCCGCATGCCGTACACGTGTCGCAGCACGCATCCCTCTGTGGCGGCCCTGTTGTTACTGTGGTTGTTGTAGTGGTGGTGCCACCACTTGGAATCAAATTGGTATATGCCGTAATATTTGCCTCATAGAGATTCTTCACGAGCACGGTTGCCATAACTACAAGCAGCAGTCCGAGAATAACATAAACGATTCCCTGCTTTGCGTCCTCGCGCGTCTGTGGACTTTGAGCCATGAGATACTTCAGACCATGGATTACAATCATGACAAGCGCGATGAAAGCAGCTATCGTCATTAACGCCGTTTCAAGTTCGTCAAGTGCTTGCGTGTTTATTGGAGGAACCACAACCGAGCCCACAGTGCCTGTTCCGCCGCCCCCCCCGCCAGAACCCAACTCAACAACAGCATTAGTTGTATATGGGGCAATGTTTGGGTTATACAAAGCTTTATAACCCACCTTGTACACATAGAGGTCATAATTCACGCCGGCTTTTAGATGACCTAAATCAAAGCTATTGCCTGAAGCGTACATTTGGTCGACCACCTGCACATGGTTTCCGGCTTGAAAAGCAACAACATAGTAATCTGTTAGACCATCCTTCAGAGTGCCAGATATGTGTACATCTCCGCGCAGGCTGGGCGTTATGTCCGAACCCAACGGTGCGGGTACATTCTTATCCGAATCCAGATTAACGGTCTGGCTGAAAAGGTTCTTGTCTCCAAAACAAACAAACACTTGATATGTACCCCCAGGCATATTCGAAAAACTGGCGCTTGTACCATGTTTTGCAGCCCTCACAACATCCGTGGAGTCAAAAACTGCGATATTTGCTGCGTACAACCCGGTTTCCGGATTTACAGTTAGAGTATAGACTGGCGTTCCCCCCTTTTCTATACACTGGCTCCTCCATTCGCATCTCGGTGCATCGCTCTGCTGCGGCCTGCACGGGTCTGCCGCGCATGCCTCAGTCGGCATATAAAATCCGTTGTAATCGCTGCATCTGCTAACATGAGCAGACGAACATGTGACGCAATCCTCAATGCTGCCCTCTCCGGAGACAATAGTTTGACCTATGCATCCCCAATGCGTGTGGCACTCCGACATGGAATAGTCATGGCATGTAGCAGCAGATACGAAATCCGCAGCGGACAGTATAAGAAGACACAAAACCAAAATCTTCGCATTGGAGTTCATAGTGTTAATTATTAAACCTGTTAAAATAAACTACTTGTATCGTGCAATCTGCCACGTGTAGAGGTTGCTCACAATCGCGGCCGCGAGCACGACCGCAAGCAAACCGATTATCACGTAAATCAGACCCATCTTTGCTTCCTGTCGTTCTTCGGGACTTTCCGAAAGTATGTACTTCAGCCCCATTATCATGAGCATTATCAGCGCGACGAAAAGTGCTATCGTAGTTACACCGTTTTTGAGCTCGTACACCCAAGCAGTATCAACCTTGATTTCCTTTGGTTGCCATGGAGGTGGTGGCGAGGGTATACCAAAACAACTATTGCTTTCAAAGCGACATCCATGTGAACCTACTTTGCAGGGGTCGGCCTTACATGTATCCTCAACAGCATACGGAATTAGATTTTCACTGTTGTAGCTATCACACTTACTAAACTTGTCTCCATGGTGCTCACATGAGTGGCAGGCAATCTCATGAGTTTCTAAAGGGTCTGGCGCAGGAACGCAACCGTTCGAAAGGCAATTGCTCAGAGTCCCGTCGACGTCGCTGGGGTTCACTAATGCTTTGCATTGCTCTTCCTTTGATGGTACTGTTGTTGGTGGAGGTCCGGTTCCGGCGTAAACACATTTTCCGCTTTCCCATTTACATCCTGCAGGCAACTGTACATCGCATGGATTATCGGTGCAGGTTTTTTGTTCAGTACCAGCAACGAGACTGGGGCTTCCGTACATTTGGTTTTTATAATCCTCACAGTTGTTGAATTCAGCACCTGAAACGCCACACTTATGGCATGATACCTCGGCACTGAGTGGCGGAATATATGCCGGAACACAACCTTTGTGGCTGCTACAACCAAATGTAGTGTCATCCCTACCTATCTGCTTACATTCATCCTCTGTTATTGCAACAACCGTTTCGCAAAGTAAAATGAGAAAACTAAAAAGAATCAATGCTTGCATTAGGTAGTTCTTCTCAATCTTGTTCATCTTTATCATCCCGGCTGGCAGTCCATAACCCAGAGGGTTCCACTTCCTGGCAGATTTCCTGCCGCCACGTATTCCGCATCGCCGACACCCACAAACAGGTCAATGTGGTTTCCAACTATTGCGCTGCCGATATCCTCCGCCCTGTAACATCCGTTCCAGTCGCCCCACTTGTCGTCCCCGAAATACACATAAACCGTTTTGCCCAATTCTATCTTGCTCGTGTCAACAGCGATTGTGCGGTAAACCGTCGGGTTGGCGTCGTCATACGCAACAACTCCGTTCCACGGAGGATGAGTTTTTCCTGTATCCTGCATCTGGTAGTTCAAAACTTTTCCTGTTCCCGTTATGCCACTGCCTTCCACATGTACACAACTCGAAAAACTTGAATATCCCTGGCTTGTCGGATAACTGTCGGATTCCAGACATGTGTAATAGTGCGTTATCTGCACGTTGGTGTACGTCGGGTCGGTCGTTGGTTTTGGCATGTGGTTTGTTCTTACCCAGTTCCCCGGAGTTCCACCACCGCCTCCGCCACCACCCACGGTGAAAGCGTTTATCCAGTTCGTGTAAAGCTGCTGGACTATCGCAGCAAACATCGTGACAATAATCAGCCCGATAATTATATACACGATACCCTTCTTTGCCTCCGCCCTTCCTTTCGGCTCCATGGACCACGCCCATCTCAGGCCCATGAGCGCGAGCATGAATAATGCGATATAGGCAACGATTGTTTTCAGCGCCTCGGTCACCTGTTTCAGATTTTCTGTTGAGATGTCCCTTACCGACCGTGGGGTTCCAGGTTCACCACCAGTAGGTGTTCCAAAGCACTGTCTTTTCTCCCCTGGTGTGCCGCTTCCTTCCTGTGAGCACTTACCCTCAAAATTCCAGCCGCAGTACGGTTTGTTTTCATCACAAACGACTCCATCATCGCATTGGCATTTTTTGTCAGGAAATGTTGTTGCTGAATGGTCCGCCGAACACAAATCTGTTCTTGCTGGTGCACATTGAGGGTAAGTTCCACCGCCCGGGGCGTATCCAACACCGCACGTAACCCCTGAAGAACCTTCGCAATTGCAGGAACATTTGGATGTTCCGCCACTCAGGGGGAACACGCAATCCATACCCCTCGGCGTTCCCTCCTGCGGGCGGAGCGTACAGCTATGGTATTTAGCGCACTGTCTGCAGTAGTTCGCACAGTGTATTGGGACGTTACAATCGGGGGGGTCACTCTCGCTGAATGAATCGCATGACCCGCTGGGGCCGTAAAAACATTTTTTGTTGCAGGGGTCCCTTTCACATTCCTGTTGATTATCATAATTTTTGCATTCGCTAATATCCTGAGCCCCATTCTTACAGTTATGACATTCATTTACACCCGCAAAACTGTACCAGCATCCTCCATACTGGTCCTTTAATGCCGCATCTGACTTAACCAGTGTATCAGCATTCTTGCAGTCCTCATAACTTGGACCACCAAGCGGTCCTCCGGGACCGGCTATGTCAGAACACTTGTCTGAAGAAACAAAACCAGGAAACAATGCAATAATCATCAATAAAGCGCAGGCCTTGTTCGCGTGCTTGAATTTACGAAAATCCATCATCATTAATATTATACCAAACAATACTTTAATATGCCTGAAGAGGAAATCCCCGGAGAGGTTGAAACCGGAAGAAGGGAAAAACGCCAGATATCCGGAAGGCAGATTATCTTTGTTATTGCTGCGATTGCGATAATCTCCTCGTTTGTTTATAACTTTTTTAATCCGCGCCCGATAGAACCAGCCACGGTTCCTATACCACTAAATCTTGAGAAATACATGATTATGGGAACGCTGCCCAACGGGGTAAGATTTATTGAAAGTGAAGCATACCTAGTCTACTCAATGAAATACAATGAAAAAAGCACAACCCTAAAAGTGACTTACAATTACGGTTCAAAAAAAATCGTGGCCGAGTTTAATGATGCGCCCAAAATGGCTTGGGATGAGATAGCAGCCCATTATTCTGATGGCAAGAGCAGTTTGGATGACCGGGTATACAAAGGCCTTGATTACGACGGTTACGGCACTCCGACGTATTCCTACTTCTGGTGGCATAACGACATTGCCATAAAAATCAACTCTGTGGAAGATTCCCCGGAGTTGATTGAGTTGACAAGATTTTTCATGAGTCAGTTTCCACCGACAGATGGTTTAGGATAGCTATGTTACCGAACCACACTTTGGTGTGTACCTACAGAATTCCACTGGTGTATGTGAGGCTCCCGGACCAAACATCTGGTCCCAAGTAGTGTACTTGACTCCAACCTCCCCGGTTTTACCCGATGAATGTATAAAAACCGGCTCACCACCCGGGTCCGGGATGAACTGACTCCCTCCACGACCATAATCTATGCCTCCAACCCTGCCTCTTCCAACATAAATTCCTGTGTGTCCGTACTCCGTACTGCCTGTAGATGCAAAAACATCACCCGGTTGCAGTTTGCTCTGGTCCGTAAATCTTTGCATATTGCAGGAACTTCTGCACTCTGCTATCCCATTCCCTGATAGACAGTCAACCCCCGCTCCAAACTGATATACGGACTGAACGAACAGGGCGCAGGTCAGACCACAGGAATGACATTCCTCCGGTTTTGATCGCCCACACTCACTTGAGAACGAATACGGGCACCCAATATATTTTCCAGCATAATCCACAATATAACCGCAAGGACCTATTGCTCCGCCACCCATCGAGCCACCAATGTCCTTACACGCCGCCTCGTAGATACTCCAGATTTTCTCCGGGTATTTTGCCCCAAGACCCTCGCCTTCGCAGCACCACGCCATATCATGCCCCCCGCAGCCACTGGGATAATAGTGCTTGCAGGACTCAAGCATTGCATCGTACTCACTCATACCCTTGTTCTTGTAGTTGTCTATGGCACGATCAGCAGCTGCATTCCCTCGGTTGTATCCGAAGAAAACAAAAGTAATTGCGGTTCTTCCCGTCAGGCCCTTATTTGCAACATTGTCATACTTCTCTGCAAATTCCTTTGTGCCAAGATCAATCGCTTTATCGGGATTTCCATCACAATCGCTGCAACTTACAACCTGCATTATGCCCTGACCATTCCCCGGGCTTATGCTGCAGCTGCTTTCCTGTTTTGCTATTGAAAGTATCGTCAGTAAGTCTATGCCTCTTGAAGCAAGCCCATTAACACCATGATAATGCTTAAACTTATCAAAATACGTTTTGCAGTCGTTTCCGATACCACCGGCAGGCAGCTGGTCCGCTGATGTTATGTCCTTCGAGCATTTTCCTGTATCGCCGTAACCGCCGCTGAACGCCGGCGACAGGGATGGCAATAAAAAGTAAACCAGGCGCTCGCCTATAAGCAGGAGCATCAGGCCGAACAGTACGTATATAATGCCCTGCTTTGCGTCTTCCCTCCCCTTTGCGTCGTCCGCTGTTATGAACTTCAAACCGTTCAACGCAATCATGAAAACCGCAAGACCGGCTGCCGCAGCAGCAAGCGTTCCGGCTATTGCATCGTACAAAACCTTCGTGCGGTCGTTTATTCCGCTACCGCTGGTGTCCGGATTCTGCGGGTTTGTTCCGTATCGTGCCTCCTCTTCATCCGTTAACCCGTCATTGTCGTCGTCCGGGTCGCATGCATCCCCCTTGCCGTCCTTGTCCGTGTCCTTCTGATCAGTATTCGGCGTGTCAGGACAGTTGTCATTTTGGTCAGCAACGCCGTCGCCATCCTTATCGCCGGCTCCGGTTGGTGTTGTTGCGCAGTCTCTCAGGTTATCAAGGCATGCAAGCTGGTCTGTTCCCCTCTTATAGCCGCAGTACTGACCGACAGTTCTTGGTGCGAAGACATCTCCACCTGCTGTATATTCATATACAGTGCATTCAGCCCTGCCTCCGCATATGCAGTCCTGGCTTATGGAAGCACATAAACTCCCCATGAGTTTTTCGCAGTCAGGTTTTGTGGTCGCTTCGCAGGTTTTCTTGTCCGCATTCCAGAAACATCGTCCGGATGTAGGTGCTTTCTTGCAGGTGTCAGAATTGCATGTTATCCCTCTGTAACTTTCATCCACTATTCCATAATCGCCGCACTGCTGTATGGTGGATGGGCAGGCAGCACAACCCCCTGAAATCGGCACGCAACCCACGGTTTTTGCGCACACCGATAGATCCGTGATTGTGGCGCATTCCACAGCGCCTGCTACGCCCAAAAAAACCAGCAACATCGTTGTAAAGAAAAACAACCTTGAACAATCAAAATCTGTTTCTTTTAAGGAACAGTCATAATCCCTCTTATCCGAACAGATTTTGTGTACAACAAACTCTGAAGAGTTTGTGTACACAGACTGCTTTGCAGTCTGTTGTATAAAAACTGGTGGCTTTAGCCACCGGTTTTTTATATCGCGCATGTAATAAATTAAGTTTAGGGTAATAAAGAATGCGTTACCTTTCAAAGTACGACCTTATCTTTGCAGGAACATCCGTTCTAAGCAGCATGGTTCCGAAGCGCTCCTTGTAGTCCTGTATGAGCTTCGGGTCGTCCACCACGTAGAAGTAACTGTCGTAGCGTTTTAACACATTGAGTTTTTCCTCCATGTTGTCGAGTGCCTTCCTTGTTCCGGTTCCAACCTCAATCTCAATAGCAACCATCTTACCATCCGGCGTTTCAAAGGTTATGTCCGGAAGTTTTGTGTGGTGTTCAAGCACCGACGGGGTGTATTTCCTGGCCTCGTTCTGTATGAGATACTGCAAAACAAAATGCTCATCCGTGTCGTGCGTATTGTTCCTTATCATAAACAAATCGCTCTTATCCTCAAGCGTTCTTATCCGCACCTCGTCAAAGTTCCTCGCCTGCAACTGTTGCACCTGTTCATCCGTTAGTTTCTCCTTCAATTGTACCGGCATATTTATATCAAACTCGGGCTCAAGCTCCTTGTCAATCGTGGGCCTCTTTATCTGTTCAAGCTGCAGAAGTTCGTCCGGGCGCGTTGTTATTATGCGGTGTTCCTCGGGTGATGCTTGTATGTATATCGGAACCCGCATGTTTTCCGCTATCAGCAGAGCGCGGCCCATGGTCGCAATCTTGACAAAACGCTGCTCCGCCGTTGTCAGATGAAACTTTTCGGAAATCTGGTCGAGTATCGACGTATCCTGTTTCAGCAGTATCTTCATCGCGGTGTTGGTCAAAACCGCACGCCCGGCACGCGAGACCAGAACATCGTCAACGTCCTGGGTTATCATCACCAACGACAGATTGAATTTTCTGCACGTCTTTACTATCTTCAACACCTTCTCTGCCTCGTCACCCGCAGAAAGCACGGTCCAAGCTTCGTCTATAACCAGCATCTTCCTGAACTTGGACTTCTTCATCTGTGTATACACATACTCCAGAACCAGGAACATTATCGGGCCCTTTCCGACGTCCGGCGCATCCTTGATGTTGAACGAAATCAACGGGTTGTCGAGGTCTATTTTCGTATGCTGATTCAGAAATCGCATCGGCCCGAAGATGTACGTCTTAAGCTGGTTCACGACAGCCAGTGCCGGTTTGTATATAATCTCCTTTTTCGACCTCGTGAGCGGCAAAACCTGGTTGTACACGTCCTCCAGGAGCGGAGGGGTGTTGGTCCAGGTTTTGGGGTCCGATGTTATCCCCTTGTCTTCGTAGGTGCGGTCAATGGCGTCGTCAAGTATCGCGCGTTCAGGTTCCGTGAGTTCGCCCAACAGGACCCTGAAGAACGCAAGCAGTGAAAGTTTCTTATCATCTAATGTTTGGTCCATGAGGTCGAACGGGTTGATTACGGAATCGGAACCGGGAGCGATGCTTATCGTCCTGCCGTTGAACGTTTTTATCAAGTCCGAATATTCGCCCTGCGGGTCTATTATGTTTACGTGTACGCCTTCCATGAGCTCGCGCATTATCATGAGTTTTATGGCGTAACTCTTGCCGCCACCAGAAGTTCCCAAAACGAGAATGTTGGGGTTGCTCAGCTCGAACGGGTCTATAATTATGGGAATGCTGTTGTACTCGTTGAACCCGATGAGGATGCCGGATGCCAGCTGCTCCATGGATGTTATGGCAAACGGGAAACATGCGGCCGCAGCGGACGATGTGATGTTTCTCGTTATCTTAAGCTCGTCGTTCGTCAGGGGCAGAACCGATTTCATTGCGGAATACATCTTCAACGCAGGCACCTTTGGCGTTATCATTATCGAGTTCATGGTGGATTGTATCTGCTTGCTCACTATCTCGAGGTCATCGGTCGTGTACGACTTAGCGTCTATGTAAAGGGACATGTCGAACATTTTTTCAGTTCCTTCCTGCACGAGGTTCAGCAGCGCCATGGTGTCCTGGTGCTGTTGTATCAGCGCTTGGGGAACGATTTTTCCTTCGGATTCGAGGGCATACAAATCGGTCTTCTGTTTTTTTATCTCGTTCTCGAGCAGTTTCACAGTTGATTCGATGGAATAGGGTTTTATATGAATCGCAAGGTCGAAGTCAAGGTTCATCTCTATAAGCCGCGTCAACCAGCCTGGGTCAACAAGTCGCGGATAATTTATGGCCGCAACAACCCTGTGGTATTTCATGATCTGAATGTCCTGCGGATGCTGGATTATGACAGAAGGTGACGTTAAATATTCCACAAGTTTGTCTTGGTGCTCCTCGTATCCCAGCTTGGTTTCGTCCGTTGTTTCCTCCTTCTTTTTCGGTTTTATGCCGAGCAATGACAAAAAATCCATCAAACCTCACCCTTCCCCTTCAGTTTTTCTTCAAGAACCTCCTCGTAATCCGCAGGATGCTTCGGGGCCTCGTGCCACATTTTTTTGTAAATGGTTATTGGGCTTACGTACGTGTCCAGAATCTCGAACGTTTCCGTGAAATAACTTGAGTAAAGATTTATCAACTGCTTCGTGTTCATGCGCTCTGCAACTATTCCCGACAGCGCGAGCGTCTGAACAACCGTCTCGCATCTCCCATCCAGGTTCTCGAGCGTTGCCTTCACCGTTGGTTTCTTTTCCGCCGGAACAACGATATAAAACAAACGGTCGTTAATCTTGTTGACCTTTATGTAATTCCTCACGTATTCCGCAAAGTGTTCGTAATACGCCAGCGCAATCTTGTCGTCACGCTGCACTATCCTCCTCTTAAGATGCCTGAGGTAATCCTCGAGGTCAAGGTTCACGCTCCGCATCACTATCTGTATCGGAAAGTTCAGTGAGTTCAAAAATTCAAGGAAACCGTAAATAACCGTGTCCCTGTCCTGCTCCGAAAGCACGCCAAAGTTTATCGGGACGATTTTCAACAAGCCGAGCACCTTGCCGTCGCCGAGAAAAACAGCATCTGCCCTTATCGATTTTATGTCCATGAGTTTTCTTGCGGCCGGGGATATCCACGAGGTTTTCTTCTCGGCCTTAAAGAACATGACGTAATCCACAACCATGGTGTCGAGGTTGAACATGACCACACCGACGACCACACCGCCGGTAACCAGGATTATCATAATCTGATACAGAAACGGAAGTCCGGAGAAAAGATAGGCCCAGAGTATTATCCCGCCGCCTATCACTACGTATATCGACTGTTTCAGGTTGAACGGCCCTATCAGGCGCTCCTCGTACCTTACGTTCGCTGGTATGGCATACGGCATATTATTAATTATCAGGCGTTATTTAAATCCGAACAGTTTCTCAACGTGCGAGGCCTTCTTCTTTTTCTTTTTCGCCCACCCCGCTTTTCTAGTAAAAGAGAAGTACCTGCCACTCAGAAGTATCGATGCCCTGACCAGCACATCGTCATACCACCAGTCGGCAGCCATCTGGCTTTTCTTGTCCAGCATCTCGTAATGCGTCAGCGGAGTAACGGCTTCTCCGGGTGCTGCCGATGTTGTACTTGGCGATATTGCTCCCGCAGATATGGGCGGCGCGGTTCCAGGCGGAACATGAGGAGGGCCTCCGCCTCCGGGCGGTATAGGTGTTGGTCCGCCTGTGCCGGGTGCCGCCGCTTCTGCAAGCCGCGGCATTGCTGGTCCACCAGAAGTTTTGGTAACCTTTCCTCTGCCCCCCGCAGTTGAACCCCTGTCCGGTTCACCTTCCGGCCCTTCACCACTCAGTGCAATCCTGCGTTTTTCGTCGCCCCCGAATTTAACGCTCGTGTCTGCTCCGGGTTCACCTTCCGGCCCCTCACCGCTCAAAACAACTTTTGTTTTTTTCATTTCGCCTTCACCTACATGCTCCAGAATCTTTTTCAGTTTATCCGGTTGAACATAAACCGTGCCATCAATGACCGTTGCGCCTTCAAGCAAATCCACAAGCTTGATTCCTTCGTCGGGCTTAACCGAGCTCAGCGTTGTCGGCCCTTTCACCTCATCCTGAAGGTGCTCCAGCACGTCGGATAATTTTTCCTGCGGTATCGCTCTCAAATCCCCCAAATCCTTTAATCCTTCCTTACCTTTTTTTCTGACTTGCGCTAAATGCTCGTGTTCTTCCATCTCGGCAAGCCGCTCATCCAGTGCGCCTCTGACTTCGACCTTCCTGCTCGTCTTCTCCAGTTCCCGCAGCTCTTCTGCGAACCTGTCGGCTGTTTTGCTCGTCCTTACACCAGCCAGTCCGGGTTTTCGTTCAGCCATTATTTACCATCCGTTTTCTTCGGTTTTTTCGGCTCCTCTTTTGGTTGTGGAATTTTTTTCTCGGTTTCAGGAACTTTTTTTTCAGCGCGTCTTGGCGGAACTTCCCCTTCCCTTTTTTTCATCGCTGCCCATCTTCTGTCCCTTTCCGCCTTTGCTGCAGTAAATTCTTCACGCTCCTCTTCCGCTACCTCCGACACGCCCTCCTTCATAAGCTCCGCCTCGCTAACCAGCCGTGTACGTTCCGTTTTAGGCAAACCCCTCATGTACCTTACAAGCGCGGGGTTTTCTTCCTCACTTGGCACGGCAGGCAAACCGCTATCCCTCCTCACCTTCAGCGCCCTGCCAATCGTTCCGGGTCCATAAGACATGGGTCTGTCCGGGTCTTCGGGATTTATACCATGGGCTAAACATGCCAGTCTCAGGGTTTCGTACCTCGGTGAGTTCTCTATCGTTCTCGGTGTTATTCCTGCCAACCTTAATCTTCTAACC
>Ga0209610_1001593_pt1 | contig 11639 bp, 20 predicted proteins | sample LakKivw275mmetaG_FD_184137 | JGI IMG/M metagenome (GOLD analysis project Ga0209610, IMG submission 184137) | Anoxic lake water microbial communities from Lake Kivu, Rwanda to study Microbial Dark Matter (Phase II) - Lake Kivu water 275m metaG... | ecosystem: Environmental > Aquatic > Freshwater...
TAGAGAATACAGCAAGGATTAAACTCATACGAAGGGATATCGCAAGAATAGAAACCATTTTGAGGGAAAGGGAACTGAATGCTTAAAACAGCTTATAGCAATCAGCCATCAGCAGTGAGCAAGGAAAAGTAAAAAATTTGGGCTGAAAGCTGATCCCGCCCTGCGGGACTAAAAGCTGATTATAATTCGAGGTAGGCATGGAACTGAAAGGTGATGTCAACAGGAAAAAGATGGTAGGCGTTGTTGTTGGGGATAAGATGGACAAAACTGTGGTTGTAGAAGTTGAGAAATTTTTGAAACATCCAAAATATTATAAGTACCTTAAGACTAAAAAAAGATATAAGGTACACGACGAAGAAAATGCATGTAAAACAGGAGATAGAGTTTTAATAGTGGAAACAAGACCCCTGAGTAAAGAGAAGAGATGGTTGGTAAAGGAAATTATAAAAAAAGAAGAACCTGTTATATTGTTTGAGGAAGGGGTAGGGGGAGATGATACAGGAGAGATCTAAGCTTGAAGTAGCGGATAATTCAGGGGCGAAAAAGCTCGGTTGTATAAGGGTCCTTGGGGGCTCAAAGAAGAGGTATGGAACGGTTGGGGATATCATAGTGGCTTCTGTAAAGGAGGTTATCCCTAATGCTAAGGTGAAGAAGGGGGAAGTTGTGAAAGCAGTCATCGTGAGGACAAAAAAGGAGATTAGAAGGGTAGATGGTTCTTATGTAAAATTTGATGATAATTCTGCGGTAATTATAAATCAGTACAATGAACCAATAGGGACAAGAATATTTGGACCGGTGGCAAGGGAACTAAGGGCAAAAAAGTTTATGAAGATTGTATCGTTAGCACCTGAGGTTGTGTGAGGGATAAATGCAGCGATTAGCTCTTAGCAATCAGCAGTCAGCAAAAACTGTTTTTAAAAAGCTGATAGCTGAAGGCTTAAGATGAGGTAAAAATGGAGAAACATTATCATATAAAGAAGAATGACCTTGTCATGGTTACTGTGGGTAAGGATAAAGGAAAGACAGGTAAGGTTTTAAGGGTCATTAAGAAGAAGGATAGGCTCGTAGTAGAGAAGGTAAACATGGTGAAGAAGCATGTAAAACCGAGTCAGAAGTCAAAAGGTGGAATAATGGAAAGAGAGAGCCCGATACATTTTTCAAATGTAATGATTTATTGTGAGAAGTGTTCAAAACCGGTAAGGGTGGGTAAAAAATTACTTGAAGATGGGAAAAAGGTAAGATTCTGCAAGAAATGTGAAGAGGTTATTGATAAGTAGGAGGCAACTGTTGAAGACTTCTTATATGGATTACTATGAAAAAGAAATAAAGTCGGCTTTAATGAGAAGGTTCAAATATAGGAATATTATGCAGGTCCCGAAGCTTGACAAAATTGTTGTAAATATTGGTGTTGGAGAAGCGATACAGAATATAAAAACTCTTGATAGTGCTTCAAATGATCTTGCTTTAATAACCGGTCAAAAGCCGGTAATTACAAAGGCGAAAAAATCTATAGCTTCTTTTAAATTAAGAGAGGGCATGTCTATAGGTTGTATGGTTACACTCCGGAGGGACAGAATGTATGAATTTTTTCATAAGCTTGTTCATATTGTACTTCCGAGGGTGAGAGATTTTAAGGGTGTTTCTGCAAAGTCTTTTGACGGAAGAGGAAACTACACTTTGGGACTCCGAGAACAGATTATCTTTCCTGAAATAGATTATGACAAGATTGATAAAACAAGAGGTATGAATATCACAATTGGGACAACAGCAAAAACGGATGAAGAGGGCTGCGAACTATTGAAGCTAATGGGTATGCCCTTCAGGAGCTGATGGAGGATTGAATGGCGAGAAAATCTATGATGGAAAAATTGAAGAGAGGCCCTAAATTTAAGGTACGTATAAGGAATAGATGCACTATTTGTGGAAGGTCAAGGGGCTTTTTGGGAAAATTTCAGATGTGCAGAATATGTTTCAGGTTGCATGCTCTAAGGGGAGAGATACCTGGAGTTATAAAATCAAGCTGGTAAGGGGGTATCTATGGGAATGATTGATCCTATTGCTGATATGCTGACAAGAATAAGAAATGCGATAATGGCCCGTCACGAGTCGGTGGACATACCTTATTCTAATATGAAGTTTGCCGTATCAAAGATACTCAAGGAAGAAGGTTATACAAAAAATTATAAAACCTTTGTTGATGAGAGAAGGAAGAAGTTTTTAAAGGTTTATATTAATTATGATGAGAATAATAAAAGTGTAATAACCGGTCTTAAGCGGATGAGTAAACCAGGCAGAAGGGTTTATGTGAAGGTGGAAGACATAAAGAAGTTAAAAAATCATCTCGGTTTGATAATACTTTCTACTTCAAAGGGTCTTATGACAGATGGGAATGCAAGAAATAATAAAATTGGAGGGGAGACCCTCCTTATTGTTTGGTGAGGTGTGGCATGTCAAGGATAGGCAGAAAACCTGTTATGCTGCCTGAAGGCATAAAGTTAGGTTTAAAAGATGGTGAAATTACAGTTTCTGGACCAAAAGGGACCCTCAAGAGGGGGTTATTAGAAGGGCTGGAGCTAAATATTGATAAAAACACCGTAACCGTAAAAAGGGCGAATGATGATAAGAAGATAAGGGCATACCATGGGCTTATGAGGACTTTAATTTCAAACATGGTAGAAGGTATCCATAAGGGTTTTGAGAAGAAACTTGAAATAGTTGGCATAGGATATAGAGTAGAACTCCATGGGAACAATTTAATGTTCTATCTCGGATATTCGCACCCTATCACATTTCCCTTGCCTGAGGGGATAAAGGCACAGGTTGAGAAACAAACCTTATTAACCATAAAGGGATCAGATAAAGAGCTTGTGGGAGAAATAGCAGCAAAGATAAGGGCATTAAGGAAGCCAGATGTATATAAAAATAAGGGTGTGAAGTACGCAGATGAAAAACTGAAGAAGAAGGCAGGTAAAAGCGGGAAGTAAGGAGTAAGGGATGCGGAGAAAAGAGAAGGTAGAAGCAAGATCAAGAAGAAAGAAAAGAATTAGAAAAAAGATTGCTGGCAGCATGGATAAGCCAAGACTCTGCATATATAAAAGCTTGAAACAGATGTATGCGCAGGTTATAGATGATACAAAAGATAAGGTGATCACCGGTGTATCAACTTTAAATAAAGATGTAAAAGCGCAGATAAAACATGGTGGTAATATTGAGGGGGCTAAAAAGGTTGGTGAGTACATAGGTAAAAAGGCGCAGGAACTGGGCATTAAACATGTTGTATTCGATAGGAATGGATTCAAATATCATGGCAGGGTTAAAGCCCTTGCAGAAGGTGCAAGGGAAGCCGGGTTAATATTTTAAGAGGAGGCTACGTATTGGTTGAGAAAAAGCGCATTGAACCGGATGGACTTGAGCTACAGGATAGGTTAGTTTACATAAATCGGGTTGCAAAGGTTGTAAAAGGTGGAAGGAGATTTAGTTTCAGTGCGATAGTTGTGGTTGGGGATGGGAACGGCCGCGTTGGTTTCGGTTTGGGAAAAGCAAAGGAAGTGCCTGATGCGATAAGAAAGGCAGTTGAACGGGCCAAAAAGGATATTATTGAAGTTCCGGTATCGAAGGGTACAATTCCCCATGAGGTTATGGCTAAGTACGGTACCAGCCAGGTATTTATGAAGCCAGCAAGTGAAGGAACGGGTGTTATAGCAGGCAGGGCAGTGAGGGCTGTTGTTGAGGTGGCTGGTATAACAAATATATTGACTAAATGTTATGGTTCAAGGAACTTTCATAATGTAGTAAAGGCTACTGTGAAAGGGCTGTCAATGTTGAAATCGCCCGAGATGGCATTAAAGCAGAGGGGAAAGATAAAGGGCGAGGTGGGATAACGTGGCTTATCTCAAGATAAAGTGGATAAAAAGCGCTATAGGGCGTACAAAAGACCAGAGAGATACTATAAAAAGCCTTGGATTTAAAAAGCTTTACGAAGAAAAGATTGTGAAGAATACCCCTGAGATAAGGGGCATGGTTAAAAAGGTGATGCATCTGTTAGAAATTGTGGAGGATGTTCGATAAATGAAACTTTCTGATTTAAAACCGTCTGAAGGGTCAAAGAAGAAGAGAAAAAGGATAGGAAGGGGCACAGGATCAGGCCATGGGACAACGGCCGGATATGGCAACAAAGGGCAGCGGTCAACGAGCGGAGGCACAAAAGGAAAAAGCTTTGAAGGCGGCCAGATGCCTCTCACGCGAAGGATCCCCAAAAGGGGGTTTAGAAATCCATTCAGATATGAATATGCACTTGTAAAGATAAAAGATCTTGTAGTGTTTAGAGGTAAAGAAAAGGTGAGTATTCAGGATTTTTTAGAAGCTAAATTGGTGGGTAATATAAAAAATGGTATAAAACTCCTGTCTGATGGGGATATAGATTTTCCAATTAAGGTAATGGTTCATAAGGCATCTAAAAAGGCTATAGAAAAGATCAAGGCACAAGGTGGAGATGTGGAGGTATTGATTTAATGGGAGGTTTCCAGAATATTGGGAAAATCCCTGAGCTTAAACGCAGAATAATCGCAACCCTTTTATTGCTTGCCGTATATAGAATAGGTGTTCATATACCTACACCTGGTATAGATGGTAATGTACTGGCAAGCATATTTGAAAGGGCAAAGGGGACACTCCTCGGTTTTTTCGATATGTTTGCAGGCGGGGGACTTGAAAGGCTTTCGGTTTTTGCCCTTGGGATAATGCCATATATAAGCGCTTCGATTATACTACAACTTTTAACAGTAGTAGTCCCAACCCTTGAGCGTCTCTCAAAAGAGGGGGAAGCAGGCAGAAGAAAGATAACACAGTATACAAGATATGGAACAGTAATTATAAGCCTTATTCAAGGTTTTGGTATTAGCATCGGCCTGGAGCAGATGAGAGGGGCAGGCGGAGAGCTTGTTGTATATAATCCTGGATGGAGTTTCAGGCTTATGACGATGATTACACTTACAGGAGGAACATCTTTCATAATGTGGCTTGGCGAACAGATTACAGAAAAAGGTATAGGCAATGGAATATCCCTTATAATATTTGCGGGTATTGTAGCAAGAATGCCCAACGCCATAGCCGGCACAATGAGCCTTGTGGATAGTGGGGAGATGAACTGGTTTGTTGTGCTTTTACTTACAGCAATGATGCTCGTCGTCGTTGCGTTTATTATATTCATGGAGACATCCCAGAGGAAAATACCAGTCCAATATGCAAAAAGGGTGGTTGGCAGAAGGATTTACGGGGGGCAAGCCACACATTTGCCACTAAAAGTCAATACTGCGGGTGTAATTCCTCCAATATTTGCCTCATCAATCCTTATGTTCCCTGCAACGATTGCGAGTTTCATCAATCACCCCTATATGAAGAAATTCTCTGAGCTTCTTACTCCGGGGGGTTTTCTCCACGAATTTCTGTATATCGGTTTTATCATATTTTTTTGTTTCTTTTATACAGCAATAGTTTTTAACCCGGATAATGTGGCGGATAATATGAAAAAATATGGAGGGTATATACCTGGTTTAAGACCAGGCAAGAGAACATCAGAGTACATAGAGAGGGTACTTTCAAGGGTGACACTTGTAGGTGCTATTTACGTATCGTTTGTATGCGTCCTCCCCACCTTATTAGTGAAGAAATTTAATGTTCCTTTCTATTTCGGGGGGACTGCACTCTTAATAGTAGTGGGGGTTGCCCTCGATACTATACAGCAGATAGAGTCCCATCTTATCTTGAGGCATTATGATGGACTTGTGAAGAGGTCAGCAAGAATGAAGGGAAGAAGATGAGGAATACTATAGAGAAGGGGTCGAAGGGTCGAGGATTCAAGGGGTCGAGAGAACGTCACTTGAATCCTGGAACCCCTGGCCAAGACCCCTGGTCAAGACCTACGCTTCAACAGGGCGGGCTGCGGTTTAGCAGGGCAGGCCTGGAATCCTCGAATCCTGAAATATATGAAAATTATTGGCATACAGGAGATGAATATAAGTTTGCGGAATGATTATACTGAAGAACACAGAAGAGATAGAAAAGATAAGGGTGGCAAGTAGATATGCAATGGAAATATTACTATACCTTGGAAGATTTATAAAGGAAGGGGTGAAGACCATCGAACTTGAGAAACTATGTGAGGACAGGATAAAGAAAATCGGTGATATAAAACCTGCTTTTAAGGGTTATAATGGGTTTCCCTACTGCATGTGTGTTTCTGTAAATGATGAAGTGGTACACGGTATGCCAGGAGAGCGTGTATTAAAAGAGAACGACATTGTGAGCCTGGATTTTGGTATACTATATGATGATTTTTATGGTGATGCTGCAAAGACATACGGTGTGGGGAAAATTTCTAAAAAAGCGGAAGAACTACTTTCTGTTACGGAAAGTGCGCTCTATAAAGGCATTGGTGAGGCAAGAGAAGGAAACAGGTTGCACGATATTTCCCATGCAATTCAATCTCACGTGGAGGAAGCAGGCTTTTCAGTAGTAAGAGAGTTTGTGGGACATGGTATAGGAAAAGGTTTGCATGAGGAACCGCAAATTCCTAATTTTGGGGAGAAGGGGACAGGTATTAGATTAAAAAAGGGGATGGTCCTCGCAATAGAACCCATGGTGAATATGGGAAAGGGCGATGTTATAATAAAGGAAAACGGCTGGACTGCAGTAACAAAAGATGGCAGTTTATCAGCTCATTTTGAACATACCGTTGCAATAACTGACAATGGGGCAGAGATATTAAGCGCAATATGAAGGAGCCATGCCTAAGGGTGAAGGGATAGAAATAGAAGGGACTGTGGTAGAACCACTACCCAATGCTATGTTCAGGGTAGAGCTCCCTAATGGACACAAGGTTCTTGCCCATGTATCTGGAAAGATGCGGATGCACTACATCAAGATACTCCGTGGGGATAAGGTTGTAGTAGAACTCTCACCGTACGACTTAAGCCGGGGCAGGATCATATATAGGGTTAAGTAGGAGGTAGCTATGAAGGTTAAGCCTTCTGTGAAAAAGAGGTGTGATAAATGCAAAATCATAAAGAGAAAAGGCATATTAAGGGTTATATGCGAGAACCCCAAACATAAGCAGAAGCAAGGTTAAGGAGGTACTTAAGTGGCAAGAATAGCTGGTGTTGATATACCGAGGGACAAAAGAATAGAGGTAGCACTGACCTATATATATGGCATAGGCAGAATACTATCAAACAGGATAATCGCCGAGGCAGGTATTGATCCGAATAAAAGGACAAATACACTTGCCGATGAAGAGATAGCAAAGATCAGAGACATTATAGAGAGAAATTACCAGGTGGAGGGTGATCTCAGGAAAGATGTAAGTATAAATATAAAGAGACTTATGGATATAGGGTGTCATAGAGGGTTAAGGCATAGAAAAGGATTGCCAGTGAGGGGTCAGAGGACGAGAACAAATGCGAGAACAAGAAAGGGTCCAAGAAAGACCTCGATGAAAAGAAAAAAATGAGGTGGTTAGATGGCAAGGGTCAAGAAGGGCGGTAAAAAGAAGTTAAAAAAGAATATCCCTATCGGTGAGGCGTATATACAATCGAGCTTCAACAACACAATTATAACAATCACTGACCCTCAGGGGAATGTTGTCGCCTGGTCAAGCGGGGGTGTTGTGGGTTTTAAGGGTTCAAGAAAAAGTACACCTTTTGCAGCTCAGCTTGCTGCTGAAAATGCTGCCAAAAAGGCAATGGAAAATGGAATGAAAACTGTCGATGTTTTTATAAAAGGACCTGGAGCAGGAAGGGAAGCAGCACTTCGAGCCCTCCAGAGCGCAGGGCTCAAGATCCATCTTATAAGAGATATAACACCAGTACCACACAACGGGTGCAGGCCACCTAAAAGAAGAAGAGTTTAAGGAGGAGAGCATTGTCAAGATATGTAGGACCGTCATGCAGGTTATGTAGAAGAGAGGCGATTAAACTTTTTCTTAAGGGGGAGAGATGCTATACAGAGAAGTGCGCGATAGAGAAAAGAAATTATCCACCAGGTGTGCACGTTGAGACAAGAGGAAAGTTCCTTGAATATGGTTTACGTTTAAGGGAAAAACAGAAGGTAAGGAAGATTTATGGCCTCAGTGAAAAACAGTTCAAGAGATTTTTTGTGATGGCAGAAAGAAAGAAGGGGATAACGGGTACAAACCTTCTTGTGTTGTTAGAGAGAAGGTTAGACAATATGGTATATAGATTAGGGTTTGCTACTTCCCGGAAGGAAGCAAGGCAGGTTGTGTCGCATAATCACATCACTGTGAATGGCAGGAGAGTAAGCACGCCGTCATATCTTGTAAAGGAAGGGGACGAAATAGCTGTGAGGAATAAAGACCTTTTATCCGTGAAAAACGCCCTCGAATCAGTGGTACGGAGAGGGGTACCTTCCTGGATAGATCTGGACAAGGAGAATATGAAAGGCGTGTTGAAGCTATTGCCTGTGAGAGAAGACATAACAATGCCCATTAAAGAACAACTCATAGTAGAATATTATTCAAGATAGTTTCTTACCCCCAAAGGAGGGTGCATGCATATGTTTGAAAAAAATTGGCAGGAACTTATTAGGCCAACGAAGATTGAGATAGAAAAAAAGGAAGATAAATATGTGAAGTTCTCTACAGAACCCTTTGAACGAGGGTACGGGATGACTATAGGGAATTCATTAAGGAGGGTAATCCTTTCTTCTATTATGGGGGGCGCCATTACCTCGGTTTGGATAGATAATGTGGACCATGGATTTTCGACTATCAGGGGGGTTAAGGAGGATGTTACAGAGATCATCCTCAATTTGAAAAAGGTAGTATTAAAGATGAGTGACGAGAAACCAAAGATGTTGAAGATAGATGTGAAGGGGGGGAAAGAAATAAGCGCGGGCGACATTACATACGAGGGCGGTGTTGAAATCATTAACCCGGAGCATCATATTGCAACCTTAAGTGATAAAGCTAAGTTATACATGGAGATGAAGGCAAAGCTGGGTAGGGGTTATGTACCGGCAGAGCTGAACGTTGATGAAAATGACCCGATAGGGACCATACCGATTGATGCAATTTTTTCACCTATTGTAAGGGTAAGTTACAATGTTACCCCTGCAAGGGTCGGGTTCAGGACTGATTATGATAAACTTACCATGGAGATCTGGACGAATGGTAGTGTTGAACCATTAGATGCGCTTTCATTTGCAGCAAAAATTATTAAAGAAGAGATGCGTATTTTTATAAACTTTGAAGAGGTTGAGGAAGAAGAGGAAGTTACAGAAAAAAGGGTGGCTGAGAAACAGGAGTTTAATGAGAACCTTTATAGAAGTGTAGATGAATTAGAGCTTTCTGTAAGAAGTGCGAATTGTTTAAAGAATGCAGATATAAAATATATTGGCGAACTTGTTCAGAAAACAGAGCAGGAGATCCTTATGACGAAAAATTTTGGCAGGAAGTCGCTGAACGAGATAAAGGAGATCCTCTCATGTATGGGCTTGAGGCTTGGAATAAAGCTTGAGAGTTTTCCACCGAGAGAGGATCTGGACAAAATGACATTGAAAAAAAACCATGTATAGAGGTTTATCATGAGGCACCTGAAAACAGTGAGGAGATTGAATAGGAATAGAAGCCATAGAAGGGCGCTTTTAAGAAATCTGGCAAACTCCCTTTTTTATCATGAAAGTATAAAAACTACAAACCCGAAGGCTATGGAATTAAGGAAGGTAGCAGATAGGCTCATTACATTAGCAAAAAGGAAAGATACACATGCAATGAGGCTTGCCTTTGCATTTTTACGGGATAAGGATGTGGTAAAGAAGCTCTTTACCGATATCGGGGATAGATATGCAGCAATAAATGGAGGCTATACGAGGGTTCTCAAAATAGGAAGAAGAAAAGGCGATGCTGCCCCAATGGCAATAATTGAGCTTACCCAGAAAAAAGAGAAAGAGAAAGAGAAAAAGGTTAAAACACCAAAGGCCCCAAAAAAACCCAAAGTAGCGAAAGAAACAAAAGAAACTAAAGAAACCAAAGAAACGAAAAAGGCCAAAAAAGAGAAAGAAGCGAAGGCGCCAAAAGAGCCGAAAGAAAAGAAAGAGAAAAAGGTAAAGAAGGAAAAATAGCAATAGATAATTTCAGGAACCCCAACCTTTCAAAAAAATTGGGAGATCGTTCAACGGCAGGACAACGGACTCTGACTCCGTGAATCAAGGTTCAAATCCTTGTCTCCCAGCCATTGTAAAGATGACCCCATGGCCTGCAAGATATAGCCAGCCTTCGCCTGTGGGTATATAGGTTATGTCACTTAAACCAGACCTGTTCCTCGCGAAGCTCCTTCGTGTATACCGCTTTGGGAATCCCTTCCATCCTGACACCTCCGTCTTTGTATTTTATCATGGCTTCGGTGTCCACTAAATACATCATAGCTTAAATTTAGACAGGATAGACGGAATTTCAAAGTTTCCTATTGATGGTAATTTGGTATTAGATTTTGTAGAATAAAATCTGAAGACTATGAAAATAACCACCTCCCGCGTTTCACAATTAGTATTCTTAACAGTATTTTTCATTCTTTTCATAAACACTGAATACAGGGGAAAGGATGAGATTTCTATTGCTATAAACAGTTTTTTCAGGGCTGATCCCCTTGTAGTCTTAAGCTTCATCCTTTCCAAAAAGACTTTGATAGCCCTTCTTGTTCCCGGTATATTGATGTTCTTCTTCTCAATACTCCTTGGCAGATTTTTTTGTGGATGGATATGCCCCTTGGGCACTATCATTGACCTCGTTACAGACAAAATAAAAAAGACAGCACCCATCAGGCTACTAAAAACAAACTTTAAATACTATCTGCTGCTCACCCTCCTTTTTGCTGCACTCTTCAATGTAAACCTTGTAGGAATTCTCGATCCCATTGCGATACTGATTCGGGCCTTAACCTTTTTCTTTTACCCTCTCTTCGGATATTCAATAAGGGCAAGCTGGGAAGCCCTATATGGTGTTCTTGGTGAAAAAAGAGACTATGTTGCATTCATATATTCATTTTTAAGGGATTATATCCTGCCCTTCAGGGAAACCTTCTATCCCCTTGCCCTTACCTCCCTTATGCTTTTTCTGTTTATTATCTTCCTTGAAGGGTATGAGAGAAGAAACTGGTGTAAAAACCTGTGCCCCCTCGGGACGCTCCTCGGTTTACTTGGAAAATTTTCCCTCTTCAAAAGGTTTCCACAGAAACTTTGTGCGGATTGTAAGGAATGCAAAAACATATGCCCTACAGCCTTTGACGAAGAGATTCTCCAGAAAGAGGGCTGTATTCTGTGTATGGAGTGCAAGCTTAAATGTAAATTTAAAAGGATAAAATTTTCTTTTAGAGGTATTGAAAGTGGTAATAAAGTCCCTGTATTGGAGAGAAGGGTCTTTTTAGGCGGGTTATTCTCTGGCCTTTTTATTTCGAGGGTTTTCTCCTTTCAATCTCCTTACCAACATGAAAGGCTGCTCAGGCCTCCAGGGGTAGTAAACGAAGGTGAATTTCTCAAAAAATGTGTAAGATGCGGGGAGTGTATCAAGGTCTGTCTGAAAAGTGCCTTATACCCTGATTATTTCCGGGCAGGTCTGTACGGTATTTTTA
>Ga0209610_1001595_pt1 | contig 11629 bp, 16 predicted proteins | sample LakKivw275mmetaG_FD_184137 | JGI IMG/M metagenome (GOLD analysis project Ga0209610, IMG submission 184137) | Anoxic lake water microbial communities from Lake Kivu, Rwanda to study Microbial Dark Matter (Phase II) - Lake Kivu water 275m metaG... | ecosystem: Environmental > Aquatic > Freshwater...
TTTCAAACCTTTCATTTTCGTTGCCTCCGCGCAACGAAAATTTACAGCTCACGCTAAACAATTTGTGGTTGAGTGCGCGCGCCAAATTCGTTGCGCACTCATCATTTAATTTAGAACTATAAAAAGAAGGAGGGTCGCATTCCTCCTAGCTAAAAGCTAGGTATCCTGCGACAAAATGTAATGAATTATTGTTGAATTGTTGAGGCAGTATATAACTAGTACAACCTAAAAATACCTCTGTTAAAATTTGTTAGTCATGCAACACAGCACATTTTAACAATATTTAAATAATTCAATAAATAACCTGGTTTTATGAAAGTGATTAAAATACCCTTTTCAGCAGGAGGGCTTGAAAAGACATCTGGCACAGAGCTTGCTCCAGACAAGGTTGTTAATGAGCTTAAACAGATATTCCTAAATGAGCAAGGGGTTAAGCCAGAGTTTAGCCTTGAATCTGTCAATGTAACTAACTTAAATATAACAGAAACAAATGAAAATATCTACAGCCATATAATGCAGAATGATGAAGTGCCTATTATTTTGGGGGGCGACCATTCAATAACCTACGCATGCTTTAAGGCTTTTTCAAAACAATTTGATAATCCAGGCATTGTTGTTTTTGATGCACATCCTGACTGCGAAAATAATTTCAGCCCGCCCACTCATGAGGATTTCCTGAGGGTTCTTATTGAGGAAGGTTATTTGAAGAGAAGCAATGTTATCCTTGTTGGATTGAGAAGCTGGCACAGGAATGAGTATGACTATCTAAAGCAAAACAAGATAAAGTTTTTTTCAATGAAAGAGGTAGTCAACGAAGGCATAAAAGAGGTTTCAGAGTCTGTGATGTCTGCTGCACTCAACTTTGGTTCACTATATGTCTCTATTGACATAGATGTATTGGATCCTGTTTTTGCTCCCGGAACCAGCTATTTAGAACCCGCTGGGCTTAGTTCCAGGGAATTAATCTTCTTTCTGCATAGATTAACTAATTTAAAGAATTTAAAGGCTTTTGATTTAGTTGAAATTAATCCTAAACTGGATATAAACAATTTAACCAGCAGAACAGGCGCTAAAATCATTTCTGAGCTCTTTAAGAAGGATTTATAATTTTTTTTAAGGTTATCATCAGTTAAGTTTATAAAGAGAGTTGTATTCCTCGGCAATCAAGTGATTAAATGGGAAGAATAAAGACCAAGCAGATAAAGGGAGTCACTAATAAGTTAGTGGACAGGCATAGGCATGACTTTAAACAAAATTTTGACGAGAACAAAAAACTAGTCAGCAGGTTTGCAGACATTAAATCAGCAAAGATAAGGAATGTTGTTGCGGGCTATGTAACAAGGCTGATGAATACTAAAAAAGACAGCTGATATTCATCGTTTCAATGATGGGAGGGACTAAAATGGCAGAAGACAACACAATTTTTATTGGAGAGAAGCCTTTTATGAACTATGTAACTGCTGTTGTGATGCAGTTTACAACGAAGAATGCAAAGGATATAGTTATCAAAGCCAGGGGAAAGTTTATTTCAAGGGCTGTTGATGTTGCAGAGGTTGCATCAAAGAGGTTTTTGAGCGGGCAGGCAGGTGTTGGCGACATAAAGATTGACTCAGAGGAGTTCACAAACAAAGAAGGCAAACAGGTCAGGGTTTCAACAATTGAGATAACACTTACTAAAAAATAAATATTTTTATTTTATTATAAAGGTGAGCAGATGCTTAAAAAAATAATTGAGAAACTAAAGCAGTCAATCCATGAATATATCAGGCTAAGGAACAAGAGAATGGGCTCCTATATCTGGGTTGGAGACGGAAAGAATCCTTTCCGATAGATTTCTTTTTTAACAAGTTTTTTAAATAACTAGTTTTATTTAATTACTGGGCCTGTAGCATAACCTGGATAGCAAGCAGTTTGTAGCTTAATAGATTGGCCAGACAGTGCAACCGGCTTCGGACCGGTTCATTGGGGTTCAAATCCCCACAGGCTCACCACTATTTAAGTTACAAAATAGGACTTTATTCAATCTTCGGGATATATTTATATACTAGTTCTTCTTATGCACCTTTTGAGGTGATAGTTATGGTAACATGTATATTTTGTAACTCTTCGGCAGATATTGTCAAAGCAGGTTTTCGTTATAACGGGTCGGGTAAAAAACAAAGGTATAAATGCAATAACTGCAAAAAGAGGTTTGTTCCAAATGACGGTTTCTGGAAGATGAAGCATAAACCAGAAATAGTAGTAGAAGCTTGCTCTTGTTATAAAAGAGGCATGAGCTTTAAGGAAGTAAGCAACCACTTTAGGGAATATGATAAAGCAGATATTTGCCAAGCTACTGTTTATAACTGGGTAAAAAAATATTCTAAGGCTCTAAAGAAATTTGTAAGCAAACAAACACCTAAAATCATAAAAATCCACAGAAAACTCCTACCAGCATCTAAAGATGCTGGTTTGACGGAGTTTTCTTTTGACAGTGGATTTTTAGGATGCCAGAAATGCTCATCCTCATACTAAAGTATGAGGTTTTCGCAAGCATTTCTGTGCATAAAAGGACCAATACATGTAGATGAAGTATTTCTTAAGGTAAAAAAAACTTAGCATATTTCTGGGGAGCTAAAGATAAGTTTTGATTTGGATTTTTCTTATTTAGCTACTTTTTTATCTTCTGCTGGTTTTTTTCTTTATTCTTTGTTTCCTTGGATTCTCCTTTTTTTAGTGTTTCTGTTTTTTCTTCTTTCTTTTTTTCTGTTTTCTTTTCAGGCTGTGTTTTATCTTCTTTTTCTGGTGTTGTTTTCTTTTGCTTTTTTTCTTCTTTTAACTTTTCAACAGGCGCCCCAACAAGCTCTGCTTTAACCAAGCCGTCATCATACTTTTCAGCCTTGACCTTAAGCTTGTGGGGCGGATTCTTAATTCCATGCTCCCAAACCTTTAGGTTAAGGTATTTTCCAAGCTTGATGTTATCTGATTTCATATGCTTTGCCAGGAATTCCTTTAAGGCTTTTATTGTTTTTTTTGCCCTCTTGTACTTTGGAGATTTCTGGAACTCCCTTCTTAATGGGATAATATATTCTCTCTCAACTACAACCTTTGATTTCTCTTCTTTTTTTGCCATTTTCCTATGCCTTTGTCTTTGTCCTTCTCCAAGAGCGCTTTATCTCAGTGTGCCTTCCAGGATGGATTCTTCTTCCCTTTCCATATATCCTCATAACTGTCCAGAAAGGGGCCCATCTGGTCTGCTTGTGCAGTCTTGCAAGCCTTAGCTTTCTGCTTAAATGTTTGTATCTTGCCATCTTACTTTCTTATCATTCTGAACTTGTGTTTTTTTGGCTGTAGCCTCATTAAAAGGTTTTTTAATGCCTGATCATCAACTGTTTTTATCTGGTTTGTTTGAATTGCCTGCCCTAATAAAACAAGCAGCTGAACTGCCAGCTCAGGATGTGCTGTTTTTAAATTGCCGTATCTTTGCAATGCTTTTTTTGTCAATGCTTTTTTAACCAAGAGCTCTAGCTGGGATATCTGCTCCTGTACTTCTGCTTCCTCTGGGTCAAGTTGCTGCTGTCTTTGAAGTTCCTCAAGTTTTTTCCTTTTAAGCTCATCAATATCATTCATTTTTTTGCTTTTTCTGCCAGCTCAGCAGCAGTTGGTATTTTTTCCTTTGGCTTTTCTTTTTTTTCTTCTGCTGGTTTTTTGATTTTTTGTAATTGCTCGGTTTTGATATGCTGTTTTTTTAGTTCTGGTTTTTTCTCAAGGTTTTCTGGTTTTTTTATTATTTTTTTCTCTTGTTCTTTATCAACTTTCTCTGCTTTTTTCTTTTCTTTTTTAAGTTCAGTGGGCTTTGGCATTGCTTGTGGTTTTTTGCCGGAAAGCTGGGCAGCAACCTTGTCAAGGAGAGATACTCCCTTTGGGCTGATTATTCTTCCTTTATGAGTGCCTTTTTCTGCTTTTTTTACAAGCCCTGCCTCTTCAAGCTGCTGCAGTATTGTTCTTATTATTTTTCCAGAGCCCTTATAAAATTTTTCCGGCTTAACACCCCTGTCTTTTTTGCCGCCATATTTTGACCTTAGCTTTGAAACACCTATTGGTCCTAAGATATAAATTGTTCTTAAGATAGCAGCAGCCCTTACATGCCACCAGTCATCTCTTGCCGGAGCCCTTTCTTTGTGGGCTCCTGTCTTAACAAATTCTGACCATATGGGGGCTTTAATAGATTGTATTTTTTTAAGCTCTAACGCTGTTTTTTCTATTAATTCACCTTGATCAACATTATAAATGCTTTTCATTAAAATCACTCCATTATTCAACTGTATTATTTAAAAATAAAGGTTTAAAAGTCCCTGATTAGCCTTTTAAACAAATTAGTTTAAAACAAAACTATTAAACCTATTAAATAAAGCTTATTTAATATTATGCTCTAGAAAACCAGAAAACCAAGATTATTTAAAAAGCTTGTGTTTGTTAATCAAGAAATATGCCTTAATTCTGAAAATTATTTATTATGCCATCAATTTTTTTATAAAGCTCACCAATAGTTTTATCATTGATAATCAGTACATCTGCCATCTTTATGCATTTCCTGACTTGCTGAAGCCCTTTTTTCTCTGTGCTTTCATCTAGCTCTTGGTTTTTAAAGGCTTCAAATGTCTTTTCCTCGCCTGGTTTGGCTCTTTCTAAAGCCCTTTCAAACCTTAGCTCAATAGGCGCATCAACTGCAATCAAAAAAAGGTTTTTTTGTTTTTTTAGCTCAGCTATCTCGCCAGGATGCCTTATGCTGCTTATAACCATGTTCGGATTTTTTATTCTCTTTAATGCCCTAAGAGCAAGTATATTATCCCCAAATTTCTTTCTTAACTCATTGCCCATATTAAACAAATTTCTCCTTGAATGACTAAGCCCTTTTTTTGTCAATTCTTCCCTTATAATATCAGAAAGAGAAAGATGCTCGTAACCTTTTTTAACTAAATAGTTTGCAATGGTTTCCTTTCCAGAGCAGTTTGTTCCTATTATTGCTATGATCATCCTTATGCTTTTAATATTGGATTATTTAAATATTTTATTAAACCATAGCCAATAAAAAACAAAAGTTTTATAAGGAAAAGAATTATAAAATATCAGAAAGAGGTTGTTATGCCAAAAAAAAGATTTGAGATAAGCACCTTTGAGCTGATGGTGCTGATAGTTGGATGTGCAGCAGTTATTCTTGGATTTAACCTTATCAACAAAGTTTATATAACAGACTATACAATGGGCTGGCCAATGGTTACCTCAATATTCACATGGCTCATACTCCTTGTTTTGTTTATCCTGCTGAGCATAAATGTTGACTCCACAAGAAACACATTGAAAGAGATAACAGAAATCAAGAATATTATCAATAACCTGGCCAAAAAGAGAAAATAGGCCTGAGAGGATATATAATCTTAATTATTGATGTCCTCCAAGTTTATTATGGTCTTACTAATCTTTATGGAGTCATCCAGGGCTATTCTTGGGCAGGCTGTGTTGACAAAACATTCAATAAATGGGAAGTTTTCCAGCTGGCCAAAGTCAATTGTGTCAAATACTAAAAAATAAAAATTCTTGTCTTTGAATTTGTTTTTAAGCTCAAAAGCTTTTTTTAACTGCTCCTGGCCAGGCTTTGTTGTTACAATTACTCCTATTTCATTTGAGCTCAGAAATTTAATCAATGCTCCTTTTGTTTTTTTGTTTATTTTTTCAGCCTGTTTTTTATCTAGTCTGCTAAATTTTTCAGTCAGAGGATTAAATGTAAAAACATCTTTCTTGGTTTTCAATGAAATTGCAGCTGGATGAAACAAGCCAGAGCCAATGTAAAGAAATGCATCAACTTTTTTTTCAACAGAAACAGCTGCTTGGACATCACAGCCAAGAATTTGACCATTGTATTTTGTATGCTTTCCTTTGCCTAAAAATACTTTTCTCCTATATTTCTCTAATTGAGACTTAACTTCCTTAACTTGTTTAATGAACTGAACTGTTGTAACTAATCCTATTTTTTCAGGCAGTTTTAAAACATGCTTTCCAATAAGAACAGGATTGTTGTATCTTGCTTCTATAAACATTAGCTTCATATCTTAAAGAAAAAGGTTATTTGTTTTTAAATTGTTCTATTTTAATATATCATAAAAGGCATCGAATATTGGCTTGTCTGTTGTTATAATGTGGAAGTCAACTCCAAGCTCATCGCATAGTTTTGCTATCTTTGATATATGGTCTTCAAGCCTCTGCTTATAACCAAACCTAAGTCCTGGATTTACATATGTCCTTAGTATATTCTTTGTTTCAGAGTCCTTAAGCCTGAAATCCCCGCTAAACAAAAGCTCCCTCTCAACAGGATCTAAAACCTGCATTATCTTCATATCATGGTCACCCAACATAAATAGGCCTTGTTCTATCTCCTCAATATCAAACAAAAAGTCAGATATTATCACAACAAGGGCCCTTGAACCAATCATTTTCTTGTATTTGATCATTGCATCCTTGAATTTAGAAAAACCAGTCAGCTTTATGCTGTTCAAGTGACTAACCATTTCTGCAAGATGGCCCATGCCTCTTTTTGACTTAAATGTTTCAAGCTCTTCTGAAAAGGTTGAGAATTGAAATTTCTCATTTTCCTTCATTGTCAAATAAGCCATTCCAACACCAAGCATTGAGGCATAGTCAAACTTTGTAACGCCCTTGCCAAAGTTCATGCTGGCACTATGGTCAACTATTATATGTGTTGTAAGGCTTTTATCCTCTTCATATCTCTTGATGTAAAGGTCATCTGTCCTTGCAAAGATTCTCCAGTCTATTGACCTGAAATCATCCCCTGTAGAGTAAATCCTGTGGTCTTTTATTGTTATGCCTCGGCCATGTATAACAGAACGCCTCGCGCCTGTATAGCTTGATGTAACCCTTTTCTTTATAACGAGATTAAACCTGTCAAGCTGAGACAGAAACTCTGTTGTTATCATTTTACCTTGCTTAAGAGCTCCTTTATGGCATCATCTGTTGACATTCCCTTTCTCTCAGCCTCAAAATTCAGTATTATCCTGTGCCTTAATATTGGGTAAGCCATTGCATCAATATCCTCTTTGCTTACATAGTTTCTTCCCTTTACAACTGCCCTTGCCTTTGATGCAAGTACAAGGCCAATAGAGGCCCTTGGCGATGCCCCATACTCTATTATGTCAGGTCTTTTTCTTGTTTCAGTAACTATATTCACAATTCTGTGCTTAAGGTCATTTGCTATTGGAACCTGCCTTACCAGGGTTTGCATATGCATGAGATGTGCCTTATTCAATAATGCCCTTACCTTCTGCTCTTTGAGCTCAAATGCATATCTGTTTACTATTTCAACCTCTTCATCATAGCTTGGATACCCTATCTTAATTTTAAGCAAAAACCTGTCTGCTTGGGCCTCTGGAAGTGGATATGTTCCCTCCTGCTCAATGGGGTTTTGTGTTGCAAGAACAAAAAATGGCATATCAAGCCTGAATGTTGTATTTCCGACAGTAACCTGCTTTTCCTGCATTGCCTCTAATAAAGCTGATTGTGTTTTTGGAGTTGCCCTGTTGATCTCATCTGCAAGCACAATATTTGCAAACACTGGTCCTGGCTGAAATTTGAAATTTCTCTTTCCAGATGTCTCTTCAATAATATATGTGCCTGTTATGTCAGACGGCATTAAGTCAGGGGTATTCTGTATTCTGCTGAATTTAAGGTCCATCAGCTGGGCCATTGTTTTTATAGCCAGGGTTTTTGCCAGACCAGGATAACCCTCTAGCAGCGCATTTGCATCACATAATATTGTGATAATAATCTGCTCAACAACCTCTTTCTGCCCAACAACTATCTTTCCTATCTCTTTGTATAAACTATCAAAAGTTTCCTTGTATTTTTCCATTCCCAATACACCTCATTTTAATTTAAATTTTATCCTTTTGCAAGCTTTAAAAAATATGTTTTTACAAGCTCCTGCTCCTCTTCCTTTATTTTTTCCTCATAAACATCAGCTGTTGCTATAAACACCTCATCTGGGAAAAGCTCCTCAAAATCTTTTCTTTCCGGCTCCTTTACCTCATTAAGGTTTATCTCATAGCCTGCCTGTTTTATTATCATATCAATATTTTCATCACCCATCTGGGCAAGGTATGCATCACCAAATACGCTCTCACTTTCCCCAGAGCCGACTATTCTCTCAAGACCCCTTTTTCCAGCATCACTTTCATTGCCGCCAAGCCCATATACAAAGTCAATAGCATTATCAGCTATATTCTTGAAATTAAAAGACAAGTCAAACCGCACTGAAAATATTATTAAAAAGCACAGGATTATGCTTAATAATATCTTGTAAGACATTTTTTTCTGATTAAAAAAAGATGTTACCTCAACCTTTTTAATATCTCTTATAATATCAGACTTCAGCTCATCAACAACAGGATTTTCCATTTTTATGTTATCTGCTGCTGTTCTCAGCCGTTCATTGAGAAGCGAGTACTTTTTTTCAACATCCCTCAAATGTTTTTTTCTGATTCCTTTATATGAGAAGATTATAAAATATAATGCTGCAGGAATTAATGAATATGTCTGGTAAAAATTAAAAAAAGACAAAAGAAGGTAAAGGACCAAAAATATTAAAAATGCATTTAAAAAGCTACTAAATAAGATGATATTGTTAAATGTAAAATTTATCTCTTTTAAAACATTATTAAATTTTTTCATTTTTTATGGGCATGTGCATGTAGCCAGCTGGGCATTCAGGCTTGCTATTTCATGATTTAAGTTAGTTATATCTGCTCTGAGCCCTGATATTGTTGTCATTGCAGCGTCAAGCTCTGTCTTGGCAGTTCTAAGCTCTGCTTCTGCAACAACCAATTCTGCTCTTTTTTTCGTTAATTCACTTGTTTTTTCTGCCAGCTGTTTCTGCAGAGTTGCTTTCTCACCTTCCAATTTTTCCTTTTCAGTTTTTAGGCCTGTGTACTGGATGCTTAATTCTTTTTCTCTTTCTTCCTTAATATTAAGCTCATAACTTGTCTGCTCAAGCTTTGCCCTCTCTGTGCTGAGTGTTGACGAAATATTCCTTAAATCATCAAGTTTAAGTTTGTAGTCCATGTACAAATCCTTAAACGTTGTCTGGTAGTAGATGCTTAGGCCAGCAAGAGATATTAATGTTGCAACTAATAAAAAGAAAAAACCAAAGTTCACATTTCTTTTCATATATGCCATATTATCAACCTGTTGTCAATTATCATTTATATAGGTTTCCTATTTTCCACAATCCTCCTTACAGAGACCTCTAACAGGAATATGCATAATGCTGTTAAAACAAGAACCCATGTGTAGCTTTTTTCATCTATTTTTTTCCTTATTGAATTGTCTATAACAAAATTAACTATTGCTGTTGTGTTGTCCTTGTCAAATATTCTTCCATTTGTGATGCTTACAAGGTCTATAAGATTGGGGTTTATGCCAAGCTCCTCATATTCTCTCTTATAGTTAACAGCCATTGATGCATCAAAAAAATCATGGAATCCTGCTATCTTTGGAACAAAGCTTGTCCTATAAAGGTTCTTGTCTATCTTTGAAAATATGAAATCATTAAGAACCGGCTCTGTTTTTGAGACAACATTTATCTGGGCGACATCATTAATTCTTGAATCCTTAAGCTTTACATCAAACTCCTTGCTTCTGCCTGGGTCACCAATTGCCCAGTTAACCATTCTGGTTATGAGTTTTGAGTTTTCCTTGTTTAAGAGCTGGCCAGCCCATATTTCCGGATCTGTTGTTAATGCAGCAACCCTGCCAAGACCAAAGCGCCATACACTAACTATTGGGTTTGTGTTTTGGGTTGCTACAAGCATTCTTGCTGAGCTTTTTGGAACAACCTGGTTAAAGCCAGTTATTTTTGCATTTAAGCCAAGGTTTTGTGTTACAAAGTGGTTTGAGTCCAGTATTAAAAGACCCATTACATCAGCCTCTTCCTCCTCATATTCCCTGCTGAATATAATATTTAATTTCTGCGCCTCTGTCGGCTCCAAATAAACACCCTGGCCCTTTAATGCCAATTCTTTCATAAACTCCCTGTTGGTATCAAAACCAACACCAACAGCATAGGTTTTTATTCCCTGCGCTGTCATTGATTTTGCCCTTGTAATTGCATCCTGGGGGTATTGTGTTATTCCATCAGATATAATGACAATATTCTTGCTTCCCTTTGCACTTCTGAGCATATGTTCTGCCCTTATCAGGCCAGCGGAAACAAGGGTTCCTGCGCTATATCCCCCGCATTGAACAGTAGCTATTGTATGGTTTATGTCTGGCTTTTCCATTATTGGTGAAAGGGGGGATATTAAATGGGGATTAAAATCAAAGGTCAAAACGCCAATATTGTCTTCAGGCCTTAAGCCGCCAACAATCTGGGTTGCAACTGCCTTTTCCACATCTATTTTTGTGTTTTTGCTTCCACTACCAAAAGCCGAGCATGTTGTTCCTGAAACATCAATCACAATTATTACATTCATTCCGCTTTCCTCTTCCTTTCCAGCAAGACCAACTTTAACAGGCAGCAGGGTTTCAAAGACTGAATTTTCATAGTTGCCATAGTCAAATGAGTTATCACCGCCAATAACCACAAGACCATTTCCATCTGCTACATAATCAGTTAAGGCATCTGTGTTTTTTTTGAGCCAGTTTTCATGTATATCATATAAAACAACAGCAGAATATGCACTAAGGTCTTCCGGCATATAGCTCTTTTTTGTAACATCATAAACTGTTTCCATGATGTTTGTTATCTTTGCATCTTTTTGTGAAATAAAAAGTATCTTTGGCTTTGGCAAAACATGTAGTGTTTTATAGTAAACATTGTTCTGCATAAAATAATCATTTGCTGTTATTGATGCCTTTATTTTGTGATAACCTGTCTGCAGCATTTTCTTAATCTCAAATGTTTTTGTACCAGTGGCCTGCTCATCTATCATGACAGCATCATCAACTGTCACCTTAATATTGTAGTCTAGTGATAAAGGACCAATTTGCTTTACATCGATGTAAAATAAGGCCTCTGTTCCAAATATCAGTTCAGAGGGGCCATCAATTGTCACAACAAGGTCTGTTTTTACTGGCTTGATATTTAATGAGCTGATTGTTGTGTTTAATGTTGAGGCAAGCATCATCACATCACCTAAATTAGTTCCCTTGTTATTGTTTCCATCGCTAATTAATAACAGGTTGTCATTTCCTCTCATGTTGTTAAGCAGGCTGTCTCCTATTGGTGATGCATCTCCATGGGCAATATATTTTATTGCTGTTGGAATATCTTTTTCAAGACTAAGTTTTAAGTTAGTGGCAACATCCTTCTCAAAAATCTCAAATGATGTTGAATTGTCTGCAAGTATTGTTAAAGATGGACTGCCTTGGACAGTTTTTTCCTCTAAGGTGAATGGGGATGCTATTGCTATTATCAAAATTGTAAAAATTAGGCATCTTGACATTGCTATTAGTATTCTTGAAAGCCTTTTGCTTTTTTCATGCTCTTTTTTTTCTTTTTCTGCTGTAAACTTAACAAAGGTTTTTCTAATGAGGATTATTAGTATGATTATTGCAGGCAAGCATAAAGTCAGTACATATG
>Ga0209610_1001596_pt1 | contig 11625 bp, 12 predicted proteins | sample LakKivw275mmetaG_FD_184137 | JGI IMG/M metagenome (GOLD analysis project Ga0209610, IMG submission 184137) | Anoxic lake water microbial communities from Lake Kivu, Rwanda to study Microbial Dark Matter (Phase II) - Lake Kivu water 275m metaG... | ecosystem: Environmental > Aquatic > Freshwater...
GACGAGGCGGCTGCGGCGGAGAGGGCGAGGGGGAACGTTAGCGTGATAGCGAGAACGAGGGCGGCTGATTTTCTCATAGAATGCTCCTCTCCGGCCTGATTCGCGTGTATTTATCCCAATGGCCCGGAGGCCCTAGTTTTCTCGAGTACGCCTCGTCCATAAGGGAATACGAAACGCGGGGGCGAAATGTTGCCTGGGAAGAGGGAATAAATGCGAACCAGCCGTAGATGGGGTCAGGTCTACTTTTTACGCGTTTTTGCGTAAAAAGTAGACCTGACCCCATCTTGGTTGACCCCCTCGGGGGCTTGGGATAAGATACCGGCGCAATGGATACCCGCCTGGCCCGATTCATCCGCGATTACCCGGGGCGGCTGGCCATGCCGCTCTGCGCCTATTCGGGGCTCGAGATCACGGGCGAGTCCGTCGAGGACTTCGTCACCGTTCCCGGCACCCAGTTCAAGGCCATCACGGCCGTCTACGAGCGCTACCGGACGCCCGTTCTCATCACGGGCATGGACCCGACGGTCGAGGCCGAGGCCTACGGCTGCGAGGTCAAGATCCCGGCCCGCGAGGCCCCGTCCATCGTCGGCCGGTGCGTCACCGACGCCAAGGACATCGCCGCCCTGCCCGATCCCTTCCCCGGCGACGCCCGGACGCGCGTCCCCATCGAGACGGCCTGGCGCCTGACCGCCGAGGTGGGCGAGTCGGTCCCGGTCCTCGGGGCGATGCTCGGGCCCTTCGCGCTCGCCGCGCGCCTCTACGGCATCGACGAGACCCTGGCCGCCGCTTCGGCCGATCCCGAGACGGTCGAAGCCCTCCTCGATGTCGTGACCGGCTTCCTCTGCCGCTACGCCCTGGCCTTCCGCGAGACGGGGGCCTGGGGCGTCATCGTGGTCGAGGCGGCCGAGGGGCGGCTCCTCTCGGCGGGTATCTCGCGCTTCTCGGTCCCGTTCCTCAAGCGCATCGTCAAGGCCGCCGAGGAGGAGGACTTCGCGATCGTCGTCCAGAACACCCACGCCGGCGCCGCCCACCTCGACCAGCTTAGCGCGTCGGGCGCGTCGATCTACCACCTCGGCGCGGCGGCGGACATGCCCGCGGCCTTGGCCAAGGCCGGACCCGACATCGTGCTCGGCGGGAACCTGGACCCGGTGGCGGTCTTTCGGAAGGGGACGCCGCAATCGGCGGGGGAGGCGACGCGGACGCTCCTCGAGACGACCGCCGGCTACAAGAACTTCTACATCTCGACCGGGAACGATCTGCCCCCCGGCACGCCGCTCGCGACGCTCAACGCCTTCTTCCGCGCGGTCGCCGAGTTCAACAAGTAGGGGTCATGCTTACTTTTTACACTTTTCGGGACCTGAACGAGTGTAAAAAGTAGGCTTGACCCCATCTTGCTCTTATGAGCCGGACCCCAAAAACTGGACAGCCGTTTAAGGTGCATTTTAGCCCGCCATATCTTCACGAGGAGGTATGGTATGATCGGCGGCATGAGGAAGCAGTACGAGGCGGCGTTCAAGGCGAGAGTGGCCCTGGAAGCATTGAAGGGGGAGAAGACGCTGGCGCAGCTGGCCTCGGAGACGGGGGTCCATCCCAACCAGATCCGTCAGTGGAAGCAGCATCTGCTGGAGTCGCTGCCCGGGGTGTTCTCGAACCGGCGGCCCCGGGAGGAGAAGGCTGGGGACGAGATGGTGGCGGAGCTGTACCGACAGATTGGGCAGCTCAAGGTTGAGTTGGACTGGCTTAAAAAAAAATCTCAGTCGCTGCTGTCGTAGCGAGGCGGGCCGAGATCGAGCCGGGACATCCGATGATCCCCGTCGTGCGCCAGTGCGAGCTCCTGGATCTGTCTCGCTCATCGTTCTATTACCGCCCCGCGGAGGAAGATGAAGAGAGCCTGTTGCTGATGCGGATGATCGACGAGGAGTTCACCCGGCACCCGTTCTACGGGGTGCGGAGGATGCGGGCTTGGCTCAGGAGGCAGGGCTTCGAAGTGAACCGGAAACGAGTCAGTCGGCTGATGCGGCGGATGGGACTGGTGGCGATCTACCCGAAGCCGCGGCTCTCGTCGGGAGGGCCCGACCACAGGGTTTACCCCTATCTCATCTCGGGGATCACGGTGGACCGCCCGGACCAGGTCTGGGCGGCCGATATCACGTACATTCGGCTGGCACACGGTTTTGTTTATCTCGTGGCGATCATGGACTGGCACAGCCGGTACGTCGTCGCCTGGGAACTATCGACGACGCTCGACCGGAGCTTCTGCCTGGAGGCGCTGGGCGCGGCGCTGCGACAGTCGAAGCCCGAGATCTTCAACACCGACCAGGGGCCGCAGTTCACGAGCGAGGAGTTCACGGGCGCCATCGAGAGCGCCGGGATCCGGGTCTCGATGGACGGCCGCGGCAGGGTGTCAGACAACATTTTTCTCGAGCGGCTGTGGCGATCGGTGAAGTACGAGGAGGTTTACCTTCACGAGTATCGGACCGTGGCGGATGCCCGCGGGCATCTGGCGGCGTACTTTCGGTTTTACAACGAGGAACGGCCGCACGAGGCGCTGGACTACCGGACGCCTCATGAGGTCTACTTCGGGGTGCCGGCCGTCCGGCGCACGATCTTCGAAGCCGGAGCTTGAGATGGGAAAAAGCGACCGCATCGTGGGCTTCACGAAAAAGGGCTTTTCTCAGGGCACGGAGATCGCTAGAATGGGCACGACAGGCGGGCTTTCAATGCACCTTCAGAGGGTCCCTCAGCTGTCCAGACAATGGGGGCCAGCTCAGCAGAGCCCGCCAAGCTCGTTGGCATAGGCGACCTTCAGGGCATGGAACGAATTGTCACAGTACTTGACCATTTCGGCGATCTTGATAGGGACTCGGAAGACCTGAGCGTCCACGCGTTCGTAGATCCTGAGTAGGACGTCGCCGCTCCTTCGATCCAGCTCCCCCAAAACGTGCTTGGGCGGATGATAGAAGTCATGAACGCTGCTTCCCTCCCTCAGGAATTCAGGATTCATACAGACGCCGAAGTCGCGCCCCGCCTTTTTCCCGGATTGGCGCTCGAGGATCGGGATGACCACGCTTTCAACTGTGCCGGGCAGGACCGTACTGCGCACGACAACGACGAAGTAGCGGCGACGGGCTTTGAGAGCGCGGCCGATCTGGCTGGAGACTCTTCTCATGGAAGCCAGCTCCAGGCTGCCGTTGGGACGGGAAGGAGTCCCGACGCAGATCAACGCGAGGTCAGTGGATCGGACCGCGGTGTCGACCTTGTCCGTCGTCTTGAACTTGCCGCTCCCCACGACCTTGCGGATGATCTCATCGATGTCCTGTTCGACGATAGGGCTTTGTCCCCCAGTGATCAATCCGACTTTGAGGGGATTGATGTCGACGCCGGTCACACTATGGCCGAGCTCGGCGAGGCAAGCCCCGGTCACGGTGCCTACATAGCCCAGGCCGAAGACGCTGATTCTCATATTACGCTCCCGATAGGTGTCTAGGAATTCTCGCGGACGCAAGTTGTTTCACAGTCGCTCCTATGCCTCGAGAGATGCCAGGGGGCTCGCGAATTATTCCACGAGGTCTCAGCAAGGACCTGGCATGGTCGTTATCTCAAGAATCCAATCTAGCCTCTACAAGGGAGAGATCGGCCGGGCGGGATTCCCCCCGATCAGGAAATTGGCCGGCATCGACCGCTGGACGACCGATCCGGCGGAGACGATACTCCCGTTCCCAATGGTCACGCCCGGCCCGATGAAGACGTGCGCGCCGATCCAGCAGCCATCGCCGATGATGATAGGCTTGTGGATGAGCCGGCCTGTCCGCATGGAGGGGTCGCCGATCTCATGACTCCCCGTGACGAGCATGACCTGCGGTCCAAAGCGGACATTGTCGCCGATGGTGATCCCCCCGCCCGCGTCGATATAGGCCTTTCGGTTCAGCTGGACATTCGATCCGATGACGAGCTTTCGATGGTCCTCAAAAAAAATGCTGTCCCTGATTTGGACGCGGAATCCGCACCTCAAGCCGAGCCAGCGAGCCAATCGCGGACGGAGGACCGAGTTGGAGACGACATCATCCGGCAATAAATTGAGGACGAAATTAAAGATGAAGTCGTCCAAACTGGATCCCAAGGTCAATAAAGGTTTCGTGATGGACATAGGGATTATCCTGTTTCGAATCTCCTAGTTAGGAAGTCCTTTCGGAGGCACGTCGTGAACGATCTCCGGAACGTCCGAGACCAGGAGAGGCGGGAGGTGAAGGTATTTCGTTGTCGCACGCTTTCGATCGATGTCCAGATAGATCGCCTTGACTTGATCGACTGATAGCCCGGAGTGGGGGGCGATAGCTTCAGGGTCCAGGCCATGGTTCTTCCCATAGAGGCAGAGATCCATGCTTTCGTATGGGATCGAGAAGTAGAACTCGTCCTGACCCTGGGGCAACGAATAGGTGTCCGTTGTCGGAGGGCGTTGGACGATGGCCTCCGGCAAACCCAAGTAACGTGCCAGCTGATAAACTTGGGATTTGTAAAGGTGGGCGATCGGCTTCAGGTCGGCCGCACCGTCGCCAAGCTTGACGAAGAAGCCTTGATCGTATTCCAGCCGGTTAGGAGTCCCAGCGACGGCATAGTTTTTCCTATCGGCGTGGTAGTATTCGAACATCTTCCGGATGCGCTGTTTAAAATTCGTGCAGGCGACGACCTCAAGGTAGGCCTTGAGCTCCAGGCGCTGTGTCAGGGTTTCACCCAGCGGCGATGTCGTGACAATGGAAAAGTAGGTGAAGCCTCGGCCGATCGTGGCGTCGGAGGTGACGATCTTCGATCTCCAGCCGCTCCCGTAGGCGGGGATGGCGGACCGGACAGCTTGGTCGTATTTTTCGTAATAGCCGACGGCTTCAAGCACCGCGGTGATATCGATGGCGATCCGGGGCATTCGGAGGCTGTCGGCGAGTAACGTGCTCAACGCCAGGGTATCATCCGCCGAATGCCTCTCCGGCATCTGGAGCCCGAGCGTGCGCTCGCGGCCGATGGCTTCGACACAAAGGGCCGCGGTCACACTGCTGTCGATGCCGCCTGAGATGCCGACGATCAAGCCTCTTCGGTGCAGGGGCTCCTTTAAGAGCGCCCTGATCCGTGTGGCGATCTCGTCGCAGGCGCGGCCGCAATCGATCCTGAGGACCTCGGGCGAGAACGGTTCCTGTTTAGCCATGGCGCTCCTGATAAGCGGACAGAAACGCTCGCCAGAGGCGGGCGGGGGCCACCAGGAGAGCTTCCTTTCCAGGAAGGCGCAGATGTTCCCAATGGTGTCAAGGTTCTCGGGCAATAATTCGATGTCCTGGACCTTAATCCCAAACCGCTCTTCAATATAATTGATGAGCTCGAGGATGCCGGTGGAGTCGACGATCCCCTGCTCAAAGAGGGAGACGTCGCGTTCGAGGGCGCGATTCTCGCCGAATAGGAATTGATCCGTCAGGAATTTCCGGATCTCGGCCTCGTAGTCAATCATTTCGGGCTCCTTAGCGAGCTGAGATCTTTGTTCCGGTCGTGCTGCTCCCTGAAAACCTGCAAGGCCTTGGCTCGATCGAGTTTGCCGCTGCTGTTCTTGGGGATCGCATCGATGAGAAAGAGGAGGCGGGGCACCTTGTATTTCGGTAGCTTGGAGCGACAATATTCCAGGATGATGTCCCCGCTCCCGGGCGTCCCTTTTGTGGGGACAGCCAATCCCGCCAGAGCCAGATCCCGAGAGCCGTCAGAAAAAGCGAGGACGAGGCATTCGATAACATGGCCCGATTCGACGATGATATCCTCGATCTCCCGCAGATTGATCCTGTGACCGTCGATCTTGACCTGGTCGTCCTTGCGACCTGTCACAAAAAAGAATCCGTCCTGATCCTGGTATCCAAGGTCCCCAGTGTGATATCCGTGCCGATCGAGGACTTTACGGGTCGACCCGTCATCGCGAAAATAGCCGAGCATGATATTATCGCCTCGGGCGACCAGCTCGCCGCTCTGATCGGGGCCTAGGACATGGCCATCAGAGGATAGGACATCCAGACTTACCCCTGGAATGGGACGGCCGATCGAATCGATTTTGTCCCTCAAGAATCCTGGAGGGAGATACGTCAACCGGGCCGAGGCTTCGGTAGCGCCATACATGATGATCAGCTTGGTTTGGGGCGGTAGAGCATCGAGAAGCGCCAGTTTGACGCTCCGGGCCATATGTCCGCCGGCCTGGGTGCAATACCGGAGCGCTGGCAATCGGTCGCGATACTCGAACAAAGGCGATTTGAAGAGCAATTGGGCATAGGTCGAAGGGACTCCCGAGAAACCCGTGACCCTCTCCTCAGCCATTTGCTTGAGGACGGCGGCGGTATAGGCGAACTGGTTATTGATGACGACCGTGCCGCCGACCGAGAAATGCGTGTTGAGGAGAGATTTACCCATGACATAGAAGAAGGGTAGGACGACCATCTGGATATCGTCCCGGGTCAAAGCCAAGTAGTCGACAATGGACCGGGTGTTGGCCACCACGTTGGCGTGTGAGAGCATGACCCCCTTAGGTTGGCCTTCCGATCCCGACGTGAAGATGATCACGGCGCAAGTCCGTGGGTCCGTCGCCAGGCCTGGATTTTGATCGGGAAGGTCCGATGAGCCAGGGTCGTTGCCTTCGGCGGGCACCTCCAGGTGCGGTTCCTGGACACCGGACGATGTCATGACCAGCAGCTTGGGACAAAGGGGCGCCACAGGGGCCGTCCGGACGGCCTTTTCAAGCTTCCGTGAGACCAGGAGGGCCTTGGCCTCGAGGACCTTGAGCGTTTGGGCGAGGCCGTCCGCCGTGAGCTCCGTGTTGAGGGGGACGGCGACACAACCGGCTTTTAAGATCCCATAGAAGCCGAAAACGTATTCCACGCTGTTTTCGCTCAGCAGGGCGATCCGGTCTTCCGGCCGGACGCCCAGGCGGAGAAGCCGATGAGCAAGTTGATTCGCGAGCCGGTTGACGGCCGCATAGGTGAGTCTTTCCTGGCCGTGGACGATCGCGACCTTGCTCGGAAAGCGCGTGGCGCTCGTCTCGAGGAAGTGATGGATCAAACCAGCGGATTCGGGCATCGTTCAGATATCATGAAAAAGGCATAGGTCCATTTATTCTTGGGGTTGATTATAGGATAAGAGACCTCCGAGGGCAAATGGGTCGGATTCCCGGGTCCGGACGCAGCCGCATGCGGCCGCGGCATTCCGGATTGCCGCGGCCCTGTGCGGCCCGCGCTCGGGCGGGACCGACCGCGGCTGATCCTATCGTCCATGGGCGAGCCTAGCGGCCCTCCAGGCCGACCAGCCGGACCAGCAGATCGATCGCGACGACCTGGCTCCCGACCTCGTTCAGGTGCCCGCCGTCGCTGGTATAGGCCGGATTGAGGAGTTCGATCATCCCTAGGCCACCGCGGGCGAGGACCCTTCCCCCTTTGGCCGTCATGGTCTCGACCGCCGCGAGATCCCAAAGGGCTTCCCCGTACTTCTTCCGAATGTGGTCGTTGATCACGTTCCTCCTGGCGTTCTCCTCTCGCAGCGCGGCTCCCTTCCCGAGGAGCCTCTTGATCCTGGACTTGATCCCCGGGACGGTGTTCGTGAGAGGGACCGTGACGGCAAGAATGGTCAAACGGGGAAAATTCGCGCCCAGTTCGGAGAGGGCCCTGTCGTAGTGATCCATCAATCCCTGGAGGTCGGTGGACGGGTCGATGTCGACGTAGCAGAACTTGAACAACGCCGCGTCCGCCTTCAGCCCGATCCCGCTCTCGAGGATCGAGCGGAAATGGTCGATCTTCCCTCGGGGATCGCTGTTCTGACCGATGGGCGAATGGGCGAAGATCGGACGGTCGAAGTCACGCGGGTCCGATGTCTCGTGGAGATCGAGCCTGATCCCCGGCGTGGCGGCCAGGACCGCCCGGAGGCCTTCTAGGATATTCTGGCCGACGGACTGGTGGCCGAAATAGATCCTCTTCTGGGCCAACGCGTCCCATCGGTTCTGCGGTATGGCTTGGAGCCTTCGGCGCGAGACGGTGATCAGGTCCATGGCTTTGTCCTCCCTGCAGGCCGAAATGGATGGGGTCAGGGCCGCGACGGCCAGGAGCATCAGGGCGAAGGCAGAGGCCTCGTTGATCCTAGGTTTCATGTCTCGCCCCCAGGCCGCGCGGGCGTCCTTTCCATCCCGGTCGATCCCGACCCCCGCTCATTTTCCGGGAGAACGGGCCGGGCCCGGCCCACGCCCTCATAGACCAATCCGGCCTTAGTCAATTCTGAGGGCTCATAGAGGTTCCGGAAATCGAAAAAGTGAAGGCCCCTCATCAAGCTAGCGATCCGGGCCAGATCAAGATGGCGGAATTGGTTCCACTCTGTGAGGATGAGCAGGGCGTCGGCCCCCCGCGCGACGTCGTATTCATCGTAACCGTAGAGGAGCTTCCAGAGGCCCTCTTCGAAGGGATCCCCGGCCTCCTCGTTGGGTCGCGGTCCGTCGCCGCTGGGGATCTGAGCGAACGGAAGTCTCTTGGCGTTCTCCATCGCTTGCGGATCGAAAACCCGGACCCGACCTCCCTTCTTGATGATCTCGAGGATCACGGCCACGGCCGGCGACTCGCGTATATCATCGGTCCCCTGTTTGAAGGCCAGGCCGAGGACTCCGACGACCTTCCCCTCCAGTCCCGAGAGCCGCGATTCGATCTTATGAACCACACGGTGCCTCTGGAACTCGTTGGCTTTGACGACCGAGTCCACGATGCTCATCCGGACGCCGTGGTCCTGGCCGATCTTGACCAAGGCCCGTGTGTCCTTGGGCAGGCAGCTGCCTCCGAATCCGGGGCCGGGATGGAGGAAGTACTTGCCGATCCGGCCGTCCATGCCCATGGCTTTGGCGATATCGCGGATGTCCGCGCGGACGGCGTCGCAGAGGCCGGCGACCTCGTTGATGAAGGCGATCTTCGTCGCCAAGAACGCATTGGACGCGTATTTGATCAACTCGGCAGTCTCGAGGGAGGTGAAGACGAAGGGAGTATCGATGAGATAGAGGACGTTGTAGATGTCGCGGACGATCTCGCGGCTCCTTTCATTGTCGCTGCCGATGACGATTCGGTCCGGATGCATGAAGTCGCGGATGGCCGAACCTTCCCGGAGGAACTCGGGGTTCGAAACGACATCGAAATCGAGCGAAAGTGCTCGTCGCTCGAGCCTCGATCGGACGACGTCCCTCATCCGGCGGCCCGTCCCGACGGGAACGGTGCTCTTGTTGACGATGACCTTGTATTCCGTCATGTGCTCGGCAATCGCCTCGGCTGCGGCCAGGACGTATTGGAGATCGGCCGACCCATCTTCGCCGGGGGGGGTGGGCACGGCGAGGAAGATGACTTGAGAGGCGGCGACGGCGGCGGCCATGTCGGTCGTGAAGCGAAGACGCTGCGCGGCGATGTTCTTGGCGATGAGCGCCGGCAGGCCCGGCTCGTAGATGGGAACCCGGCCTTCCTTGAGATCGCGGATCTTCAAGGTGTCTGAATCCATGCAAAGGACGTTCAAGCCGAACTCGGACAGGCAGGTCCCCGTGACCAACCCGACATAGCCCGTGCCGATGATCGAGATCGAATTCATGAAAATCTCCCTCAAGGCAGCGACGGTGGGAACTGCCGGAGATGTTCGGTCGCCCGATGTTTGCCTACGAAGTCCCTGAAGGCCCGTAGGACCTGATCCTTTGAGAGCCCCATGACTCGGCAGACATCGCTGACGTCCACCTCGCTCTCCCAAGCGAATAACAAAAGATCCAATGTCTTGAGGGGCATGCGGAAGAACCACTCTTCGTCGGTGACGGGCGCGCTGTAAGTGTCCGGGCAGGGAGCGCGGCCGAGGATCTCCGGAATGACTTCCAGATGCTCGGCCAACTGGAAGATCTGGCTCTTGTACAAATGCGCGATCGGTTCGATGTCCACTCCGCCATCTCCATACTTGACGAACAACCCTTGGATGGACTCACTCTTGTTAGTCGTCCCGCAAACAAGGTAATTGTCCTTCTCGGCGTAATAATATTGGACCATCATCCGGGTCCTGTGCTTGGTGCACGTAGCAGCGATGATTCCCTGGGCTTGGTCGTTATTGAGGCGGGCCGTCCTCGAATGACCTTGGGGATCAAAGGCCGTCAGAGTGAAAACATTGTAGCCTTCGTTGTTCAAGACATCAGAGGGCAAAGTGATCTTGAGCGTGTGCCCGATCCCGAAATCGGGGAAGATCGTCCTTGCCACGCGGTCCCGCTTTTCATAGGTCCCGAAGGCCTCGAGGACAGGCGTGATCTCCACTGTGACGGCCTGGATCCCGAGCTGTTGGGCTTGTTTCATCGCGAATTCCGCGCTCTGGGGGCTGGACTCCTTATCCGGCAAGAGGAGCGCCAAAACCCTTTCCTTGCCCACGGCCAGGACCGAGAGAGAGGCCGAAAGAGCGGAATCCACGCCGCCACTGAGGCCGATCACGATCCCCTTCCGTCTCATCAGGCGGGCTTGGTCCCGGATGAATGAGACGATCCGTTCGGTCTCGGCCGCTCGGTCGATTGTGAGAACATCTTTCGAAAACGGCGCTTTCATGATCCCTCCCAGATCTCGCGTTGTCGAGGTCGGATGGAAGACATAACATTGCGGCCAGGGACAAGTCAATGGGGCATGGGCTCCCGCACGGTGGATCAGACTCTGCGCCCGGTTCTGTCCCTAGCGAATCTATCGATCGTCATCCGGAAGAAGGCGAAGCCTCGGCTCGTCCGGGCCTCGGAGCATCTTCCGGCCTAATGATCCAGATGGGGCCGCCCCATCTTCCGAGAAGGTCAGCGGGTCACGGTGAGAGTCGCCCTGACCCTTACACCCCTTCTAGCGGAAATTGTGACGGATCTTGTCGAGGTCACGGCTGTCGTCGTGATCGTGAAGGTCGCCGTGGTCGCTCCGGCCGGGACGGTCACCGAGGCCGGCACCGGGGCCACAGCCGGCCTGCTGCTGCTCAGCGTGACGACCGTCCCTCCCGCGGGCGCGGGCCCGTTCAAAGAGACTGTTCCGGTGGAAGGACTGCCTCCTTGCACGCTGCTCGGATCGAGGGTCAATAGTGAAGCTACGGGTGCCGTCACACGTAAGGTCGCTGTCAACGTGTTGCCCTGATATACGGCAGAAATCCCGAGCGTCCTATTGGAGGTCACGGGGATTGTGGTTACCGTGAAGGTCGCCGTGGTCGCTCCGGCCACCACGGTCACCGAGGCCGGGACCTGGGCCGCCGAGTTGTTCGAAGACAGGCCGACCACCGCCCCGCCCGCGGGCGCGGGACCGGATAACGCTATGGTTCCTGTCGAGGAGCTGCCGCCTACGACCGAAGTTGGTACCAGGCTAATGGAGCTCAAGGCCGGGACGACCGCCGGAGCGGTCACCGTCAGGGTCGCCGTCCGGCTGACGCTGTCGTAGAGGGCCGTGATCGTCACCGCCGTATCGGAGGACACGGAGCTCGTCGTCACCGTGAAGGTCGCCGTGGTCGCTCCGGCCGCCACGGTCACCGAGGCCGGGACTTGGGCCGCCGTATTGTCCGAAGACAAGCCGACCGCCGCCCCGCCCGCGGGCGCCGGGTTGTCCAGGGTCACCG
>Ga0209610_1001598_pt1 | contig 11613 bp, 12 predicted proteins | sample LakKivw275mmetaG_FD_184137 | JGI IMG/M metagenome (GOLD analysis project Ga0209610, IMG submission 184137) | Anoxic lake water microbial communities from Lake Kivu, Rwanda to study Microbial Dark Matter (Phase II) - Lake Kivu water 275m metaG... | ecosystem: Environmental > Aquatic > Freshwater...
ATTATAAGCAGTTTTATGCATACTCATAGATTCAAAAAAAAGATCCTGCTTCTTGGTATATATCTTAGAAGTTTTTCATTTCTGGGTATGGCTATCTTTACCTTATTTTTTGGGAGGCAATTTCCTATGCTTGTGGTAGCAAGCCTCTTTTTCTGGGTATTCCTTTTTGCCATCAGTGGCGGGTTTGCTGGTATGGCTTACAGCGATATCATAGGCAAACTGGTAAAGAAGGGCAGGAGAGGCAGACTTTTTGCTTCAAGGCAGTTTGCCATGGGTACGTTTTCTTTTCTGGGGGGATTAATTGTACTTAATATTTTTACCTTTCAAAGGTTACCATTCCCCTCTAATTACACTATAACCTTGATTATTGGATGTGCAGGACTTCTTTTTGCCTCTATTGCTTTCTGGTTTATAAGGGAACCTCCTTCGATCATAGAAGATAAAAAAAGAGTGTCTTTTAAATTATTTATAAAAAAGGTTCCCTCTATTTTAAAAAAAGATAAAGAATTTACCCGTTTTATTATAGTTGAGAACATGTCCAGTTTTAGCCTGATGATTTTCCCCTTCTATATGTTATATGCAAAAGACACTTTTGCTATAAACGAGACTTATGTAGGACGCTACCTTATATTTCAGACAGTAGGTGCTATTATATCAAATCTTTTATGGGGTGTTATTTCAAACAAATGGGGTTCTAAGATGATAGTAAGAACCTGTATCCTGATTGGGGGCTTGGTGCCTGTTCTTGCTGTTATATTATCAAAGGTAAGTCCCAATTATTATTCAGTGGTGTTTTTCCTTGTTGGTTTTTTAATAAGTGGGAGACAAGTAGGATTTGAATCATATCTATTGGATATAGCACCTTCTGATAATAGAATTATATATCTTGGTATCAGGGGTACTATGAATATTTTTATTGTCTTGTTACCGATATTAGGCGGATATTTTATAACTTATTTTGGCTATTATTTTACATTTATTATTGTTACTGTGGTTATGATAGGCGCCTTTATTGTGTTAGGAAAGCGAGGGGTAAGTTAATTTAATTTTAATAATTATTTGACTTTTTCTATATAAATGTTAATTATGCAAGAGGATAGTAATATGATGTATTAGAGTCAAGTTTTGATTCGAAAATTTACTAATTTAATGAAGATAAAAATTGTAGCAAAGCCTAAGAGAATAAATCTGATCTACAACGATAGTGGTTTAGAAATGGCTTACATATTAACTTAGAAACTGGTGGAAATGAGCAATACACAATTTAGAGAACTTTTTATCAGGCATAATGCAAATTCCATCGTTCAGGTAAGAGGTATTACTTACCAACCCAATTCTATCTTTAATGCCAGAGCTGACCGTTTTATCGATGATACCTTATTGCTGATGCGAGTGGAGGATTGCAGTAGGATTTCAAATCTTACTGCAGTACACAACTGGGATTTTATAACTGATTGGCGGACTGATCCTGATCCAACTCTGCTGGCTAGTGCCAGTAAATATCATGGGAGAAAGTATGGAGCTAAATCATGAAGATTGCTATGCTTTCGCCTATCGCATGGCGTACTCCACCCAGACAATATGGTCCCTGGGAAAATATTGTCTCTCTGCTAACTGAAGGTCTGGTGGGTCGCGGTATTAATGTAACTTTATTCGCGACAGCAGATTCGAAAACCAGGGGACATCTGGTGAGTGTATGTCCTAAAGGGTATGAGGAAGATCCAGAGATTCTACCCAAAGTGTGGGAATGCTTACATATATCCGAGGTTTTTGAGCGGGGAAAGCAGTTTGACCTTATTCATAATCATTTCGATTATCTTCCATTGACCTATTCGGGTATGACCACAACACCACTAGTAACTACGATTCACGGGTTTTCATCTCCTAAAATCCTTCCGGTTTATAAAAAGTATAACAAGAAGACTTTTTATATAGCTGTTAGTAAGGCAGATAAATGCCCGGAACTTAACTATATTGCTACCATTCATCATGGTATCGACCTACGTCAATTCACTTTTCGGCCTGATTGCGGAAAATATTTAATTTTTTTTGGCCGTATACATCCTGAAAAAGGCACAAAGGAATGCATCGAAGTTGCAAGGCAAACTGGGATGAAGTTAATTATAGCAGGTATCATTCAGGATCAGGTATACTTTGATTTGCAAGTCAAGCCTCATTTGGATGATGACCGGATCATATATGTAGGAAGTGTTGGTCCGGAAAAACGTGATGAACTTTTAGGTGGTGCATATGCCTTATTACATCCCATAAACTTCAACGAGCCTTTTGGACTTTCTGTAGTGGAGGCCATGGCTTGTGGGACACCTGTGATTGCTTTTAACCGGGGTAGTATGCCGGAAATTATTGCTAATGGAATCACAGGTTTTCTTGTGAATAATTTGGATGAGATGGTTGAAGGGGTTATCAAAGTTAAAAAGCTGGACAGGTCACAATGCCGTAAATTGGTCAAGAAGCGATTCAGTGTAAACCGCATGGTGAAAGATTATATAGAAGTTTATAAAAATATTATCAGGCATAAAATGAGAGAGTTGGAGGGCAATTATGGCAGGAATTAATGAACCAATCATAAAACGTTTTGAGAAGAATCCCATCCTGACCAAGTATGATGTTCCTTATCCTGTGGAGACGGTGCACAATGCTGGTGTGGCAAAGTATAATGGTAAATATATCATGTTGTTTAGATCCCACCAGCGCAATGGCCGGTCGATAATCGGTATTGCAGAAAGTGATGATGGGCTGAGTTTTAAAGTAAGGCCGGAACCATTTATAACTCCAGTAAATGCGGAGCCATTTGCCTCCTATGAGGAATATGGCGTGGAAGATCCCCGTATCTGCGTCATGGGTGGTAAATATCTTATTACCTACAGTGCGTACTCTAGACATGGTGTGCGTGTAGCGCTGGCAAAAACTAATGACTTTAAAGGCATTGAACGTGTTTCTTTGATTACGCAGGCAGACTGTCGTAATGTGGTTCTTTTTCCTGAAAAGATTAATAACCTTTATGTTCGACTAGACCGTCCTCACACGGAAATATCTCCCTGGTCTATCTGGATATCCTACTCTCCGGACTTGATCCATTGGGGAGATTCTAAAATTGTAATAAAACCCTTGGTTTACCACTGGGATGAAATGAAAGTAGGACCGGGAGCCACACCCATCAAAACGGGTAAGGGTTGGCTAAACATTTATCATGGTGTTTTTAGGACCATGGATGGGGCTATCTATCGACTCGGTGTGGCGCTACATGATCTTAAGGATCCTTCTAAGGTAATAGGCGTAGCTGATGATTGGATTCTTCAGCCACAGGATCCCTGGGAAGTCATCGGTTATGTTCATAATGTTGTTTTCTGCTGCGGAGCAGTGGCAGAAGATGGCGGAACTATAAAGATTTATTGGGGTGGAGCAGATTCAGTCATGTGTGTTGGAACAGCATTAATCGCAGATCTTGTTGATTTGTGTGTTTCAAATCCTCGTTTATAATAAAAAAATTAGTCATTTGAGGCATCTCATTTCTGCCATAAGTGAATTGGGCACAATTGCTTAAAATAATTTCAGAAATATGGAAAAAATTTTATCAGCATTCAAAAAACTGCTTTTTTTAAATAATTCAGCTAGGGAGCAAGCGCCCCATAGGAAACGATAACATGATCTTTAAAAGATTATTTTTTCATTTTAATACTTTCCTAAAAATCCAGACATATCTTTCCTGAAGATTGTTATCATGAATTATAGTATTAAAAAGTTTCCTTTTTAATTTAAAATTAGAGTTTATTATTATTTGTTTAAGCTTGTCTTTATCAACATGCTCCGGATAAACTGAAATTAAACCATTGTCTTTTAAGATTCTATGAACTTCATGTAATAGTATTGATAATTTTGTACTTTCAATAGAAAAGTACCGGAATATATCATAAAGGAGCACCATGTCGATAGATTTATCTGGCAGCGGCATGACTTTTTTAAATTCTTTTTTTATTATCTTTATATTTTTTAGATTTTCTGAGCTTGATTTTTCTTTCAATATGTCAATTTTATCTTTGTTCATTTCAATAGCGTATACTATGCCATTATTATTGACAATCTTAGCAGCTGGTATAGCATAGTTCCCCTCACCGCAACAGCAATCTAAAATTATATCTCCCTTTTTAATTCCTACTTCTTTTAGAAATTTTATGCCATACTCTTTAATCCATTTATCTGCTTTAATCATTATTATACATCGCTTTATTTTATTAATTTTATAACAGTGTCCCGGTTTATACCAAAATTTTAAGTTTACACTTGAAGGCAATTATATTAAAATTATGGGCATTTGTTAATAACTATTATTAAGGAGAAATAATGAAAGAGTCTCATATTGTGATATTAGGAGGAAGTGCAGCTGGATTGACGGCCGGGATAACGGCGCGAAGATTCTATCTGGATAAAAAAATTTTGATTATACGAAAAGAAAACAAAGTGTTAATTCCATGCGGTATACCTTATATTTATGGAACTGTGGGTTCGCCGGCAAAAAATTTAATTCCTGATGCGATACTTGAAAAAAATAATATCGATTTGCTAATAGGAGAAGTAGAACAGATAGAACCAGAACAAAAAATACTGAAAGTTGTAGGAAGCGAGGATATAAAATACGAAAAATTAGTAATAGCAACTGGCTCAGATCCCATTATACCACCTATTGAAGGCTCAGATAAGGAGAATGTTTTTGTAGTTAAGAAAGATGATGAATATCTGAATCACTTGTTAGATACTGTTAATCATTCTAAAGATATGGCTATTATCGGTGGCGGATTTATAGGAATGGAATTTGCTGATGAATGCAAAAAAAATAGGGATATAAATATTTCTATTATAGAGATGTTGCCGCATTGTCTAATGCTTACGTTTGATGAAGAGTTCTGTCTATACGCAGAGGATTTAATAAAAGAAAAAGGTATAAAAATAATAACTAACGAGAAAGTGGAATCTATTACAGGAGATAAAAAAGCAGAAGGAGTTAGATTAGCAAGTGGGCAAACTATAGAAGCTGACACTGTCTTAATGGGAATTGGTTCAAAACCCAATTCAAAAATTGCTAAACAGGCAGGAATTGAAGTTAGTCAAAAAGGAGCAATTGTAGTTAACAGATATATGCAAACCAGTGAAAAGGATATTTTTTCATGCGGTGATTGCTGCGATAAGGTATCTTTCTTTAATAAAAAACCTTCTAATTTGATGCTGGCGTCCATAGCAACTAACGAAGCAAGGATAGCAGGTGCTAATTTATATAAGATTAATAGGGTAAATGAAGGAGTAATCGGAACTTATTCAACTGTTATTGGTGAGACTGCTCTGTCAAGGGCAGGAATTTCCGTAAGAGAAGCAAAGGAAAATGGTTATGATATAGTTGTTGGAACTGCTGAAGCTCCAAATTGCCATCCAGGATGTATGCCAGGTGCCTGTAATCTGAAAGTAATTTTAATATTTGAAAGAGGCTCAGGAATACTACTTGGTGGCGAGTTGATAGGTGCAAAATCAGGAGGGGAACTAATTAATCTAATCAGTGGTTGTATTCATGAAAGAATGACCGCTAATGATATAGCCACTTTTCAAATGGGGACTCATCCTGCACTAACTGCATCACCTATTGCCTATCAGATTAGTAATGCGGCAGAGATAGCAATTAAAGAATTAAGGAAGTAAATGTTGAATAAATTGCTAAATAGTAATTTTTCAGGATATCTAAAAAATATGCAACAATGAAAAAATTAATAGATTTTAAAGATATAGACAGAGCGAGAAAGATATTATGTCTGGAAGAAGTTACAAGCATGCAAGAGATTAAAAATAAATATAGAGAGCTCTCATTAAAATATCATCCAGATAGACATAATAATAGTTTAAAGAAAGAAGAATATGAAGAAAAAATAAAAGAAATTAATAACTCGTATGAAATTCTTATAAGTTATTGTATAAAGTATCCTATTTCTTTTAAAGCTGATAAGGTTAAATACATTGAAGAAGGAGAATATGAAGAGCAGCATCTTAAAAGATTTTTTGATGGTTGGTGGGGTGATACAGATTAATGCCAAAAATTAGAACCTTTAAACACATCTACTTCTATTAAAAATAATAATGAAAATATTCAGGAAGAGTAATTATGAAACTACATCTGGAATGTGTGCCCTGTTACATCAGGCAAGCTCTTGAAGCAGCGAAGATGGCTACAGATAATAAGAAATTACATGAACAAATTTTAAGAGAATCTTTAATTTTAGCCTCTAAATTTGACACTGATAGCACTGGATTTATTCTCCAGGCAGAAATTAAGAAAGTTATGGAAAAAATATTACCGGAGGTTGATCCTTACAGGGAAGTGAAGGAAAAATATAATAACATAGCTCTTGCGTTAAAGGATAATCTAAAGGAGATAATAAAAAATTCAAGGGATTCATTTGAAACCAGCCTTAGAATATCACTGGCTGGTAATATTATTGATTTTGGCCCGGATATTGATTTAACCGAAAGAGTTTTTAAAGAAGCAATAGAAAAATCTTTTTCACAGAACCTGGATAATAAAAAAGTTAAGTCATTGCAAAAAAATATTAATGATGCTGAAAGAATTTTATTCATAGGAGATAATGCCGGGGAAATAGTGCTGGATAAAATTTTTATAGAGAATCTACCTATGGAGAAAATCACTTATGCAGTAAGAGGAGGTCCTACTCTAAATGATGTTACTATAGAAGATGCAAAAATGGTAAGCATGACAGATTCTGTTAGAGTAATAACTACCGGCTTGGATATGCCTGCTGCCATACTTCCTCAGTGCTCGACTAATTTTTTGGATGAATATGAAAAATCAGACTTGATTATATCCAAAGGTCAGGGAAATTACGAAGCGTTGTGTGATGAGAATAAAAATATATTTTTTCTGTTAAAGATAAAATGTCCTGTTGTCGCAGAGGCTTTTAACGAAGGATATAAAGTTGGGGATATAGTTGTATATAATAAAAACATGTTGTGAAAACTGGTAAAAATGGTTGTTTTGGGATAAACCTGTGTGTTGCTACTCACTCAATACTATAAATCTATAAATTTTAAAATTTTTTAATAAAAATCAAATTTAAGAAGTTAAAAAACTTGATTTCTTCGTTAATGCGTGTTACTTTATTATAAAATAGTAACACACAATAAGGAGGAGGAGTATGCATATACCTGATGGGTTTGTTGACCTTAAGACAGCTATCTCTACAGGAGTAGTCTCTGCAGGTGGACTGGCTACGGCAATCTACAAGGTGAAAAGTTACTTTAAAGCAAGAGTTATAGCGCTTATGGGAGTTATTAGTGCATTGATTTTTGCTTTGCAGATGATTAACTTTTCTATACCTGGAGGAACTTCCGGACACCTTCTGGGAGGAGCGCTTGCGGCGATAGTACTGGGGCCTCATGCAGGAGCTATAGTTGTGGCAGTGGTGTTGATTGTACAGGCATTTATTTTTATGGATGGAGGAGTAACAGCATTGGGAGCGAATATTTTTAATATGGCTATTATCGGGGTTTATGGCTCTTATCTGATTTACTGGCTGATTTGTAAAATATCAAAGTCAAAGACTACTTTTTTCATCTCTGCTGCTGTGGCTTCATGGCTTTCAGTGGTAATTGCCTCTCTCTTCGCAGCACTTGAACTGGGGATTTCAGGTACTTATGCTATGGGGGTTACTCTGAAAGCAATGACAGGAGTTCATGCAATAATAGGAATTGGGGAAGCAATAATTACAGTAGCTATAATTGCCTTTATAAACAAGGTAAGGCCGGATCTTATTCTTACCAGGAAGGAGATTTAAGATGTCAGATAAACAAAATTATACTTTTGTGCTTGTGGGAATAGTTGCAGCTCTTATAATTGCAATGTTTATATCTGTTTTTGCATCATCTTTTCCCGATGGGCTTGAAAAGGTCGCTGAAAATCTTGGATTTATAGGTGAAGCTAAAGAAGTAGTTGCAGAAAGCGCCTTTTTAATTCCTGATTACACTATTGGTGGTGTGAAAAGTGAACTCTGGCAGACATCTCTTGCGGGACTTTCCGGAGTACTTATTATTCTGGCTGTATTCGGGATCGTTTATTTGATTTATAAAGCAGCAAGGAAAAAAGAGTAAGCTCTTTGTGTTTTTAAAATTATAGTCTTATTTAAATTTATTGGGCAGCATTTTAGATATTAGAAGTAAGTTAATAATAACACTTGCAAATATATTTTTTATTGTCAGTGTTGTAAAAGGCAGATATTTAATATTTGCCTTTTATTTTCTGACCAGTATCCTGATTGTTTTCTTATTCAAACCTGGATTTAAACACCTGCTGTCGAGAGTTTTTTTGGTATTTTTATATCCTTTTTTTATGTCTATATTTATACCATTTGTAAATAAAGGCACAATACTGGTAAGAATTAATTTAAAGATATTTACTCTGGTTGTAACTGATAATGGTCTTACTATTTTTGCAACTGTACTTATAAAATCCTTTCTCTCAATACTGCTTTTAGCTTCACTTCTTATATCCACAGATGAAATAGAGCTTCTGCATGGTTTTAGAAAAATATATTTTCCGGCAATAATTGTTTCGATAATTTTTTTAATGTACAGATATATATTTTTAATGACGGAGGAATTCAGAACCGGTCAGATGGCAATAAAAAGCAGAGTATTTCAAAGGTCATACCATACTGTGAATAAAAGACTTTCATATCTTATAGGTAACTTATTTATAAGATCTCTTGATAGGACAGAGAATATATATAAGTCTATGGAAAGCAGGGGGTTTGATGGAAATTTCTATATTGTCGAAAAAGAAAGTGCAAGGCGAGGCTTAAACATTGCTCTACTTTCAGTCTTCATTCTGATTCCGGTATCCATAAAAGCTATTGAGCTATTTGGTATTTTATAATATATATAGGGGATGTAATTAATCTCTAGATTTTTTTTAATTTAAATGGATAATCAGAAAATAATCGAAGTTAAAAATCTGTATTACAAGTATCTTACCAGGAGAAGGCTGAGCAGTGATTTTGGCAGCTATAAAGAAGTATTAAAAGGAGTTAGTTTTTCTGTTAGGAGAGGAGAAAAATTATCCATAATAGGTCCCAATGGTGTTGGAAAGTCAACTTTGATGCTTAATATCGCAGGTCTTATTGATGGGAAATACCGGACCGGTGAAATATTTATAGCTGGAAAGGAATTAAATGAAAAAAACATTTATGATATTCGTGAAAGGATAGGGTTTGTATTCCAGGATCCAAATGATCAGTTGATCTCGACAAAAGTTTTTGATGATGTGGCTTTTGGCCTTATAAATTATTTAAATAAAAAAAAGGACAAGCGGGCCAAAGATAGGAATTATCTGGAAGAGGTAGTAAAAGAGAGTTTGAAGAAAGTGAATCTTAAGGATATAGAAGATGAGATTCCACATTTTTTAAGTTTTGGGGAAAAGAAATTGGTGGCTCTGGCTACGGTACTTTCTTACGATCCGGAAATTCTGATCCTGGACGAGCCTTCAAGCAATCTGGATCCAAGAAACAGAGACAACTTCATAGGGATGATTAAAAAAATGGATAAAACTATTATTATAGCCACCCATGACCTGGATATGGCTTATGAATTTTCTGACAGGTGCATAATATTAAACAATGGAGTGGTAGTATTTGATGGGGATTCAAAAAAGATTTTAAATGACCGAGATTTTTTAAGGGATAACGGTCTGGATTTACCTTTGTGCTTGAGAAAAACTGGAATCTGAAGACGGCTTTAGAGTGTTGGTACGGAATAATTAAAATGGAGCAAGCCACCAAACGAGCCATCAATTTGATGACATTTAGTCTCATTAATGATAGAATTGAGAAAAATTTTTTACAAGGCTAAAAATTTGATTTTACGAGCTTGAAAAGGATTCTTATATATGAATAAAAATATAGATTTCTTCGAGAGGTTAAAACAGAAGTATTCCAGCCTAAGATCGTCCGAGAGAAGGGTAGCAGATTATGTTTTGGAAAATCCAGAAGATATAGCTAATTTTTCCATAACAGAGCTTGCTCAGAAATGTTCAACAAGTGAAACAACAGTAAACAGGCTTTGCCATTCTATTGGTTACTCGGGTTACAGTCAAATGAAGATTTCACTTACTCAAAATCTTGCCCAGGGGACTCTAAAGACTATCCCGGGAGATATTAAGGAAGGTGATACTGTTATCAATGCTGCTGAAAAATTGAAATATTGTTTAACTTCAGCGCTTGAGCATACATTTGAAATATTGGATATATCTGAGCTTAACCGTGCCATAGAGAGTATATTAAAAGCAGAAAGAATTTATTTTTACGGTGTAGGTGGTTCAGGATATGTAGCAAGGATAGCGCATCATTTATTTTTGAAGGCCGGGATTTTTAATACTGCTTGCGATACTGGCTACATGCAGGCAATTACAGCAGCCCTTTTAAGCAGGAGGGATTTAGCTATTGGTATATCACATTCTGGTGATACAAAGGATGTTATAAGAGCTTTGGAGATAGCTAAAGGAAAGGGTGCAACCACGATTGCAATAACTGGAAATAAAAAGTCCACTATTGTAAGTAAAGCAGACATTAATTTATTCACATTTTCTAAGGAAGAGCCTATATATGGTGATTTCATGGAAGGCAAAGTCAGTCAATTATTTATAATTGATCTTCTATATATTGGAATTTTACTAAAGAATATTCCTGTATTTACTGGTTACCTGGAAGAAACTGCAGAAGCAATATGGGACAGAAGCTACCATAGTAAGGAATCAGAAGGTTCAGACCAAAATGGTAGTGACGAGGACAATCAATCATGATTTTTTAAACCACGAATTTATTTATTTCACTATTTCTTAGACATATATTGAAATGGGTAGATATTTTGACATTATGTAAAAAATTTTTTTAAAATTCGATATAAAATTATTGACTTAGTTTGATTTCTGTAATATTATCTAAAAATAGTATAAAATTTTTTACATAAGGAGTCTAAATGCCAGAAATCAGACTAGCAATAGCAGGAGTAGGTAACTGCGCAAGTGCATTCATTCAAGGTCTTTATTACTATAAAAGTAACGATGATATATCTGGGCTAATTTATCCAGATATGGGTGGGTATAAACCAGGTGACATTAAAGTAGTTGCAGCCTTTGATGTAAATGAAAAGAAGGTGGGAAAAGACCTTTCAGAAGCAATCTATGCTGAACCCAACTGTACTATAAAGTTCTACGATGTTCCTTACATGAATGTTCCGGTAATGATGGGCCCAGTACTGGATGGAGTTCCAGAACATTTAAAAAAGTTTGTCAGTGTTTCTAATAAGCCTTCTGTAGATGTAGTAAAAGTACTAAAAGATACGAGTGCAGATGTTATTATAAATATAATACCAACTGGTTCTGCTCTTGCTACCAGAGCTTATGCTGATGCTGCAATTAAAGAGGCAAGAGTAGCATTTATTTATAAGGCGGATGAATCAGAAACTATTGAATCGGTGGTATTTAATGGCTGGATTGAAACTATAGATAATAAAACAGGAAAGAACATTACTTGTTGTATATTATCC
>Ga0209610_1001600_pt1 | contig 11608 bp, 9 predicted proteins | sample LakKivw275mmetaG_FD_184137 | JGI IMG/M metagenome (GOLD analysis project Ga0209610, IMG submission 184137) | Anoxic lake water microbial communities from Lake Kivu, Rwanda to study Microbial Dark Matter (Phase II) - Lake Kivu water 275m metaG... | ecosystem: Environmental > Aquatic > Freshwater >...
TTATTATAGGGCGGGTTCAATAATCTAACGCAACGATTTGGTATTCTATATAGAGGATATCGAAGGAGGGCGTTAGGTTATGATTATCAAGACAGAATGTTGTTATCGAAGGCTCATAGCAGAAGAGCGTGAGGAGATTAGTCGTTTTCTGGCAAAGGGTGAATCATTTCAGGCAATTGCCAGTCATCTTGGGCGAGCAGTTTCGACCATAGCCCGTGAAGTAACACGGGGAGGGTGCAACCGTTGGACCTACCGTGCCGATCGTGCCCAGCGTCGGTCATGGCGGAATGCAAGAAGACGTCGTTTGGGTAAGAGTAAGATTTTTTTGAACCATCGGTTGAGAGAATACGTCCAGGAGAAGTTACGTCTTTGCTGGTCACCACAACAGATTGCCAGGCGGATGGAAATACGGTATCCTTTAGACATGAGTATGCGTATATCTCACGAAGCCATTTATGCCTATGTGTATGTCCTGCCGAAAGGAACGCTGAAGAAAGAACTGATCCGTGGTTTCAGGCGCAGCCATAAGAGGCGATACCGTAAGCGCGGTGATGCAGTAAAGGCAAGGCCGTTGAAAGATATGGTTAGTATTGATGAGCGTCCGCCGGAGGTGGAGGACCGGATAATTCCCGGGCACTGGGAGGGTGATTTGATGATCGGTCGTAATCGTCAATCAGCATTGGGGACCTTAACTGAACGCACCAGCCGTCTTGGGCTTTTGATCAGACTGCGCGGAAAAAGCGCTGGGGAGATCAGAAAGAAATTTGCCCGCAAGTTAAAACGGTTGCCGCAGCATGCGCGCTTATCCCTGACCTATGATCAGGGACGCGAAATGTCCGAACATGCCATTCTGACTGCGGAGGCCAAAATTCGGGTGTACTTTGCACACAAAGGATGTCCTTGGGAGCGAGGGACTAATGAGAATTTCAATGGTCTGGTGAGACAGTTTTTCCCGAAGGGAACTGACTTTAACAAGGTATCGAATGATCAGATCAACAAAGTGCAGAATATGCTAAACGGTCGTCCCAGACGGGTGCTAAACTGGGAAACACCTTACGAGGCATTTACCAAAGTTGTTGCGTTAAAAGCTTGAGACCAAGTTACTTTCTGCAACCTGTTTATCAATTAACTTATAACGGTACATCTTGCTTTCCGCCTCTCTTACCGTAGCATTGATATTCTCGGACATGTCAGTCTTGGTAGCAATACCCATCGAGATGCTTAGAGGCAGGGTCAGCGTGCTCTTCTTCTGGCAAACCTCATTAATTCGGTTAATGATACTGATTCCTTTCTCCCTGGAAGTATGCGGAAGAATGATGCTGAACTCATCTCCTCCCCAGCGACTGATGACATCACTCTTCCGAAAACAGGACTGCAGGACACTGGCAATTTTGATTAAAAGGCGGTCACCGTGCTGATGTCCGAAGGTATCGTTGATCATCTTCAGGTTATTGACATCACCGATAATGATACTGATGGGCAGGTTCCGTTTACTATTCAATCTTTTTAATTCTTCTTCAAAATAAGCCCGGTTGTATAAACCGGTTAATTTATCATGGAAACTGAGATATTTAATCTTATCTTCATATTCCTTCCGCTCGGTAATATCCAGGACTATCCCGCGAAAGCCAATCAATTTACCGTCATTATTCCTTATCAGTGAACCATGAATCTCCACCGGTATTTTAACCTGGTCTTTCCCTATTAAATAATATTCCTGTGGATAATTCAGCACTTTTTGAAAAAGGTTTTCCATGTTAGCCTTTGACTTGTTATTTCCGTTACGGGCAATCAATTGCCCTATAGTCTTTTCATTCAGTATCTCTTTCCGGGTATAACCTAATATCTGCACTCCCTTTTGATTGATAAAGGTGATATTTCCGTGACTATCTGCTTCAAAAACCATTTCCGGCAACATCTCGGTTAAATCACGAAATTTTTCGGTATTTTTTCTTATCTCCTCTTGATTTTCTTTTTGAAATTTTAATTCCTTCTGTAATGTTTGATTCAGTTTTTCCAATTCGGCAAGTTGTTGTTTTAACTCAGTTTTTTTCTCTCTCTTTGCTGAAATGCTCCGGTTAACCTTCTGTTTCTCCTGCTTAATACCTTTTTTATCAGAAATAGGTTTCAGAAGAAGCAACAGGGTTTTCAATGACGGATCATTAAATCTGTGAGCAGTGATTTCAACTGGAACAAGTGACTGGTCTTCAAGAAGAATACCAGTCTTGATACTGCCTGTTTCCTTTTGCAGGTACTTGATGAATTTTTTTGCCTCTTTAGGAGATAGATATTGAAGGAACGACTTGTCTACTAATTCCCGGAAGGGAACCCGAAAGATTTGGGCAGCCGCAGGATTTGCATTCAGCATGCGACCTTCCGAATTCACTTCAATAATCGTATAAGGACAATGTTCAAAAAATAAAGAAAATTGACCACTTAAACCAGCTTGATGCTTATCGCTGTCTTTCATATCATCTCCATCATCCTGACTTCTTCCTTTCCATGCCGGCATCAAAGAAGGGGGGAAATATTTGAACCTTTTCTATATTTATTCCCCAAATAGTGGCTTTTTAGCAGAATTTAGTCAAAAATTCTCTTGAATTTTTTTACTTTTTTCAGCTCTTTGTTTTTTGTTTTTAGACCCAAATAGTATAGGATATCGGGTATTCAGTTAACCATTTAAAGATGGATGGGGCAATTACGTAAAAATAGGAAATCGAAACTTTCGAAGCAAACTCATATCATCCTGCCTTCATAAGGTAGTAATCATTCTCTGGCTCTTGATCTATAGAAAAACTCGATCTGGATTTTGGGGATCATCTGCATTCTTACATACATTTCTTCCTATAATTTTAACTATAAACTTATAACTAAAAACATCTTGCTTCCGCTTATTCCCACCGCATTTTCACTCAATACGCAATACGCATGACTACTGCATTTCACCATCCTGGAACCATGCAACCCTGCACCCTAAATTTGCTCCTTCCTCATTACTTCTTACTCTTTACTATAACTATATTTTAACGATATACCACATAACATTTACTGATCTTGTATTCGAACTGTTTTTTAACATTATACGGTATACGCTATACTTTATACGAATTTAGACGCAATACTCAAACCTAATCTACTACTCGAGCCTATCCCCTGCACCTTACAGTTTCCGGTAACAAAACTTGAAGACACTTTTCACAAAATGACTCTTCATTTTTGCCATCACCCATTGTTCTGCTACCCTTTTGGTTAAAAAGCCCATGGTGGGAAAGGAATGTGCCAGAAACAACACACTGTACAATCTGATTTTTTTCTGGATGATCAGCGCCCACTCATTAATCATTTCACCGGAGCCGTCTCCCACGATAATTGCCCCAAAAACCCTGCCCCAGCCGTTGGCAAAAACCCTGACATAGCCAATGCTTACATTCTCAGCGATAGCAGCACCGTAATTTTCATATTTAGCTGTATACACCTGATATTTAATTCCTCTTTCCTTTAATTCTTCCTCTTGCATGCCTACCATGGAAACCTGCGGTTCGGTAAAAACAGTCCAGGGAATAACATATTTTCTATACTTAAACATTCTCCAGGGACTGACCGCATTCATAATGGCAAACATCCCCTGATGCATGGCAGCATGGGTGAACATTATCTCTCCATTACAGTCACCCACGGCATAGATATGTTTTGCCGATGTCCGGTATTTCTCATCTGCTTCTATTCCGCATTCTCCATATTTTACACCGGCATTTTCCAGCTTCAGGGAATCAAAGGTTAGCCTCTTCCCCGCTGCGACCAGTAATTTTTCGGAAGTTACGCTGATACCGTCTTCAGTCCAGAGACTTATTTGATCCTCCTTTTTTTTAACCTCGGTTATCTTTTTGGAATTATAGACCTGAATACCCTCCTGCCTGAAGATCTCTTCCAATAGATTCCCTGTTGCTCTTTCTCCGGTGGGAATCAAAAAATCATCCATTTGAACAATGGTGCATTTAGTACCCAGCCGGTTAAAAGCCTGTGTCAGCTCGCAGCCGATGGCACCGCCGCCGATAATGGTCATACTTTCGGGAAATTCCGGTAAATTAAAGATGTTTTGATTGGTCAGATAATCAACATCCGATAAACCCTTGATAGGTGGAATCATGGGCTCTGCTCCCACAGCAATAAATATTCTCCTGGCGGTAATGGCTCTGTTACCCACTTTCACCGTGTAGGGGTCCAGAAAGCTTGCTTCCCCTTCACCCAGGATGAGTGTTACCTTGTCAAACATTTTAAGGTTCTTTTCCCGGCCTATATAATCCAGGTATTCATTGATCTTTGCAAAGGGGCTTCTCACTCCCGGCATCGCTCCCTTTGCCAAACCCATTTCCTTCAGTTTAATAAAAGAATGCCGGTATTTGGCTATCCTGAGCAGTGATTTACTGGGAATACATCCTACATTCATGCATTCCCCGCCAATCTTATTCTTTTCAATACCGCACACCTTTAAACCCATCTCGGCACCCATGGCAGAAACAGCCATTCCAGCCGGGCCCAACCCGATACAGATTAAATCAAAATCATATTTCATTGGTTTTCTCCCATTTTCTGGTTTTTATCATTATACTATAAAACATGGCACCGCGTTGCGCGTATTGCCCCAAATTTTTACCTCCCTTTCTGATATGTTATAATAATACTAATCCAGTCAAATTAATACCATCGATGAACAACCTGAGTTAGTATTGATTCAAATACGCGTTTGCGATCTGGAATACAAATATATTATAAAAAAGGAGGAGAAAAATGGCAGTTGTAAAAGTCATTGAAATCCTGGCCGAATCAACGGAAAGCTGGGAGGATGCCACGAAAGTAGCAATCGCAGAGGCATCCAAGACCGTACGCAACATTCAGACTGTCTATATCAAAAGCTTTCAGGCAGTTGTAGAAGGTGGAGAAGTTGTCCGTTATCGTGTTGATGCCAAAATCTCGTTCATTGTTAAAGATTAGATTTAATTGTGGGGGAACCTGCCAGGGGACGGTCCTTTGGCAGGTTTCCCTGGCAGGGTTTATGAAAATAATTCTCTTTCTACATACTCACAAATTAAATGACCAATAAAAAGATGCACTTCCTGTATCTGAGGAATCATTTTAGAAGATACAGAAATAACAAGATCTGTAAATTTTGGCAAGGCAGAATCGTCATCCCCAATGAAAGCAACGGTAAAAATATCAAGTTCATGAGCAGTTATAATGGCTTTCAAAATATTCTTTGATTTGCCGCTTGTAGAAAGAGCTATCAGCATATCCCCTGATTCTCCTTTGGCTTCTATCTGTCTGGAAAATATCTGCTCAAATTGATAATCATTGGCTATAGAAGTAATCGAAGAACAGTTTACGGATAAAGATTCTGCATTTAATGCTTTTCTGTCAAAATAAAAACGGGATACTAATTCAGTGGCTAAATGTTGAGCCTGTGCAGCGCTTCCCCCATTTCCACATAACAAAAGTTTCCCCTTTTTTTTGTATACCTGAACTAATTTTTTTGCAATTTCTAAGGTTTGCTCTTCAAGGTAATGATCTGCTGCTAACTTGCTAAACAAATCGATATGCGCCTTAATGGCGTGCGAAAAAAAATGTTTATCTTCAAAATGAATATCTTTTTCAATCATTTTTTAGTTATACCTTGATACCTTGGATTATATTTTTAAAAAAATAATCTAAATGCCTAACCATGGGTATCTGTACAGATACATTGATATTGATATGTAAAATCATTAATCATAAAATATGAATCATTTAAGTGTATAATTTGCCATGAAATAAATTGAAGAAGGTAAGCTAAAACAAAGCAAACCTTCCTCAATTTTTGTCAATATTGAAAGCTTTCTATTTAGCAGTCAATACCTCGTTCACCCACCGTTCTACTAATCTTTCTTTATTTTCACCAGCCCATTGACTATCAACTTCAATGGTTTTCAATTCAGAAAAAGCAGGCATTCCTTCAGATAGTTCTGCTTCAGGATTAACAGGATAAAAGAAAGTTTTTTCAGCAGATAATACATCCTGCCCATCCTTGGAAACCAGCCAGTCTAATAATATCTTTGCCGATTCCAGATTTTTGGCTCCTTTGATGATTGAAACAGCAGGGGCTTCAAATCCTACTCCTTCGGAAGGGAAAATAACCTCTAGGGGATATCCTTCCTCAATAAATTCAAAGAAGGCAGGAGTAAATTGAATACCGATAGCACATTGCCCAACGGCAACTCCCTTAGAAGGTCCGGTCCCGGAAGAAGTATAGGTTTGAATATTAGGATTTAATTTCTTCATATACTCAAATGCTTCATCTTCTCCAAATATCGTTATCAATGTAGTCATAATCGTATAAGCTGTCCCGGAGGCTTGAGGTGTAGGCATCTGAATCAAATCTTTATATTCGGGTTTGAGCAGATCTTCCCAGGAAGTAGGGTTGGCAATACCGGCTTTTGTTATAGCTTCCGTATTGATGGCCAAAGCCATGGGATTCATATAGAAACAACGCCAAAAGCCTTCCGGATCTTTAAAGCTTGGAGCTAAATTCTCCAATGCTTCAGACAGGTAGGAAACAGTTAAGCCTTTTTCCTTGAGAACCACATGGTTTTCACTGGGAGCGCCTAACCATACGTCTGCTTGTGGATTATTTGCCTCAGCAGTAATTCTGGCCATGGCAGGACCTGAAGACAGATGAACAAAATCAACTTCAATACCATTTTGAGCAGAAAAGGCATCCAATATTTTTTTGGCATTCGCTTCATCGACACTGGAATAAATGATAAGTTTATCAGCTGCTAACACCGATATATTAAGTACCAGGATACTGAATAACATTAATGCAAATACTAAAACTAATTTTCTCATTTTCTAATTTCCTCCACTTATTTTAATCAGATTTTGTTAACATTCTATTCGTTTACTTTTTTGGAATAATCCCTCCTTTCCATCCTATCTCTTATTTATGATATTAAAATGATTCAGATTAAAAATCAATATGATTAGCTGACAGTTTCCCCGTTTTCAGGTAAAACATGAACTGCAATAGGGTTAAAGTCAATATTGACCAAATCACCTTCTTTAAAAAATCCCTTTTCAATGGGATTATAGATGACCGCATTTATCTTTCGGTTCATCCCTTTGACTGTAATTTCATATTCAATCGTCGCACCCAAATAGACCGATTTATCTATCTTGCCTTGTATAGCATAAGATTGATCCTCCTCGGGTGAAGACATATCTAATGATTCGGGACGAATAACAATCATTACCTTATCATCTTTTTTAAACTGTCCGAATTTATTCTCGATCTCTTTTTGTCCATTTCCAAAACGAATAACTAACCATTTATCCTTTACTTCTATAATTTTTCCGGGAATAAAATTAACCCGCCCGATAAAATCAGCCACAAAAGTATTAGCCGGGTGGGAATAAATTTCAAAAGGAGTTGCCATCTGCATGATTTCCCCTTTATCCATCACAACAATTCTATCCGATACCGTCATGGCTTCTTCTTGATCATGGGTTACATAGATACTGGTGATGCCAAAAGTTTTTTGAATCCTTCTAATTTCTATCCTCATCTGGACTCTTAATTTGGCATCTAAATTGGAAAGTGGCTCATCAAAGAGCAGGACGCTGGGTTTATTGATGATTGATCTGGCTAAAGCCACACGTTGCTGCTGACCTCCGGATAGCTGCTCCGGTCGCCGATGATATAACTCCGGGAATTCCATGATTTCCATAATTTTCCGTACTTCTTTTTCGATATCCTTAGGTTTCCATCCTTTTAACTCCAATCCGAATCCAATATTCTGAGCGACTGAAAGGTGAGGAAAAATGGCATAACTCTGGAAAACCATGGAGGTATCCCTTTTATTTGGTGGAAGATTATTAATCATTTTACCGGATATCCATACTTCACCTTTGGTGGGAGTTTCAAATCCGGCAATGATTCTTAAGGTGGTGGTCTTTCCACAGCCGGAAGGTCCTAATAAAGTAACCATCTCTCCTTCCTTGACTTCAAAGGAAACATCATCTACCGCAAGAACCTTTTTTTGTATATTTTCCTGATCTCCAAAGATTTTTGTAATTCCCACTAATTTGACACTCATGGTTTTCTCCTTAAATCTTCAACATTGTCCCGCCGAACTTGCCATAAAATGTAGTTAAAATCATCCTAATCATCATGATGACAACCAGGATAATTCCCACCAATATCACGCTGAACGCGGAAGCAGCGCCTAATCTTCCCGATTCTACCTGGGACATGATTTGAACGGTCATCAGATTCCAATTAGCCGAAACTAAAAAAATTGCAGCTGAGATAGCGGTCATAGCCCGGACAAAAGAATAAATCAATCCCGAAAAAAAAGCAGGCACCATCAAAGGAAGGGTGATTCTTTTAAAAGTAGTTTGAGAATCTGCTCCCAGATCTATGGCGGCTTCTTCAATGGATGGATCAACTTGACGAAGAATGGCTACCCCTGATTGAATTCCAACCGGTATATATCTAAAAATAAAGTTTAACAAAAGAATGAGTAGTGTACCCGTGAATGCAAGGGGAGGTTGATTGAATGCTAAGATATAACCGATTCCGATGACTGTACCCGGTACTGCAAAACTTAACATAGATACAAATTCCATGTTTTGTCTACCGGGAAAAATTTTCCTGACGACCAGAAAAGCGATAATCATTCCCAGAATACCTGCGATTGGTGTAGAAGTAGCAGCAATGATCAGTGTATCTGTAACGGCCTTGAATCCTACTCCAAATACATAGTTAAAATGTTTTAAGGTAAGTGAGTTATCATAACCCCAAACATTGGCAAAAGCACCCCACAAAATGGTAATGTAAATCAATAAAATAACAGCGGTAACCAAAACGCAGGAACTGAATAAAATCCATTTGACGGTCGGACTGATAACCTTGTGGCTTGAAATGGTTGGCTTGCCGGTAATGGTAACATACTTTTTGCGTGCCACCCAGTATTTCTGTAAGAAATAAACTGAGACTGAGGGGACTAAAAGTATAAAAGCTAAGGCAGCTCCCCTGGGGAGGTCATACATTCCGGTGATCTGCAAATAAGCCTGTACCGATAATATGGGAAATTTACTTCCTGCTAAAATTAATGGATTTCCGAAATCAGCCAGGGTTTCTACAAACAGAACCAGTATGGCACTGGCAATACCGGGAATAGCAAGAGGAAGCGTTACTTTTTTAAATACATTCCAGCGGGAGCCACCTAAATCAAACGCGGCATCTTCCAGGGTAGGATTGATCGATTCCAATACACCCCGGACAGTGATATAGGCTACCGGGAAAAAGGTAATGACCTGAGCCAGCAAAAGTCCTCTAAAACCATAAATCTTAAAATTATGAATTCCCAAAAGCGTAGAGGTGATAAAGCCATTATTACCAAAAAGCATGATGATGGCCATTGCGCCGATAAAGGGTGGAGAAACAATGGGAATAATGGCTATGAGATGAAAAAAACTTTTCAAAGGAACATTTGTTTTGGCCAGGGTTAAAGCGAAAAGAAACCCGATTCCCGTACCGATGACTGCAGTGAGGATACCCATCAGAATGCTGTTATAAAAGCCCTGCCGGAAGTACCAATTTGAGGCAACATCACCAAGAATTCCCAGAGAAAGCTGACCTTTTGAGAAGACACTTAATACAATCACTTTAATTAAGGGATAAAGAATGAAAAGAAATAATGCAGCAAAAATGAGTAAAATAAAGAAAGCCAGAACAGGATCCTTTGAAATTTGGGCAATTTCCCGTTTACTTCTCTTGAACCATCCTCTGTAGCTTTCCATTACTCTCCCCAACTTTGTCCCTATATTCGAGAAATATTTTCACTCATTTTCAATACAACAAACATTTCATTACCTGATTAAATAGACTCATCACTAGTTTTATCTTTTATACCTGACAGATGGAACTTACCTGGAAAACAATACCATGCAAAATGAAAAAATCTTTTCCCATTATGACATAACTTGACGCAATATTCAACATAACATGGCCAGGGTTTTTTGATTTTCTGTTTTTTATTCCGCTATTTTCCTGGACACAAAACGCAATGCTCATGACACTCGACTATGTCTGGGACTTGTCCCTATTTTTACGATTTTCAAAAAGAAAAAAATGGGGGAAGGGTAGTCTTTCCCCATTCTGTTACTGTCAATTTAAATGTGGCAGAGGACTATTCTTCTGGTAAGGTTTTTTTACCAGACTATCTCATTTCATTCAGTGGCATACCTCTTTCGGAACGAACTTCAAAACATTGTTTTATAGCATCTTTGATATTATCAATGGCTTCCTGTTCAGTTTTCCCTTGACTTACACATCCGGGAATAGAAGGAAATTCCACCACCAACATTCCATCTTCATCTTTTTCCATTGTGACAATAAACTTCATTGCTTATATCTCCTTATGATTTAATTATAAAAGGGATTCAAACAATATGTAGATCTATTTTATAAGCACCCTATTGATTAAATATTATATCACAAAAATAAGTTCGTGTCAACAACTTGTGGGTATTTAGAGTTGGTGTCAAGAACTTGTTGGGACTTTTCTTACCTCAAAGAAATTAGAAATTATTTGATTTCAATTTAGGACAGGAAAGATAGAGCCTTCAAAATCCATCTTCCAATAACCGAATAATAATCCTATTAAACCAGGTTCTAAAATATTATTCATCCTAAACCTAGCTCTTTCTTAAAATATTTAATAATCTACACTCACCAATCTCTTTAATGATTTTACCCAGGGTCTATCCTGGTGGGGTCCGGAGAGGACCGGGAGAGAATAGGTATGATCGTATTTATCATTACTGCCTTGATCAAAATCGAGAGAGACTACCTTTTCTAAATCTAATTTTAGCCTGAGTGGGTCTGCTTCTCTGGGCCACCAGCTATCCCATTCATTATTTACAATCTTTTCTCCTACCTTGGCCAGACTTAGGGCCCCGGCTATACTCCATCTCATCCCCCTCTTTTTGAAACGATTGGCTAAACTCTTATCGATATTTCCTTCTACCGCTCCTAAATCCTCAACCTTAAGTCCTTGTTCCCTTAGTCTATCTACCGCATTTAACCCTTCCTGGTTAGAGTAGATATAGTGGATCAATCCTTCTATCTCTTTCTGGTGTTCTGGCCTTAAGATCCTCTCCTGGTGCAATTCTTTCAAGGCCTGATCTATTTGTTCTTCTTTAAGTAGACCCCTTATCCTCCTTTGCACCTCTTTGTGGTGAGAGAGGGACTTCTTTAGATTACGCGCCAGATGGAACTTAGAGAGTTGATAGACCGAGTTAGGGAAATAATTCTGGGCTCCCTCTTTGATCCAGGGGGCTCCATCTCCTCCGATGAGGACTAATTCTGCCTGGCTTAGCTTAAATCTCTTCTCCCCCAGGATACTCAGGTTGGACATAAATTCATCCCCGGGGGCTATGCCGGCATAGGTAAATTTGTCCTGTAACTTTTTGGCCTCACCCTTTCCGGTCTTATATCTTCTTTCTTTGCCTTTACTGATAATCCCTAATTTAAGCTCTCCTCTCTTCTTCTCTTCGTGTTGTAAGTGGATAT
>Ga0209610_1001610_pt1 | contig 11562 bp, 10 predicted proteins | sample LakKivw275mmetaG_FD_184137 | JGI IMG/M metagenome (GOLD analysis project Ga0209610, IMG submission 184137) | Anoxic lake water microbial communities from Lake Kivu, Rwanda to study Microbial Dark Matter (Phase II) - Lake Kivu water 275m metaG... | ecosystem: Environmental > Aquatic > Freshwater...
GCTCGGTGCATCTCATGGTCACTTCGCCGCCGTACAATGTCGGCAAAGAATATGACGAGGATTTGTCGCTGGAAGAGTATCTGTCGTTTTTGGAGCGCGTCTGGAAAGAGACCTACCGTGTCCTCGTCCCCGGCGGGCGGGCTTGCATCAACATTGCCAATTTAGGCCGAAAACCATATATTCCCTTGCACTCATTCCTGATCCCTGATCTACTCGATCTCGGCTTCCTGATGCGCGGCGAGATCATTTGGAACAAGGCTGCCAGCGCTTCCCCTTCTACCGCCTGGGGTTCGTGGAAATCGCCCGCCAACCCCACCTTACGGGATGTGCACGAGTACATCCTGGTTTTCTGCAAGGATACGTTCAAACGCCAGAATCCAGCCAAGCGCGCCAGCACCATCGCCCGCGACGAATTCCTGGAATACAACAAATCCGTCTGGAACTTCCCTGCTGAACCGGCGCGCAAGGTGGGGCATCCCGCCCCGTTCCCGATCGAGTTGCCGAGACGGTTGATTCAACTGTACACGTTTGAAGGCGAAGTCGTGCTTGACCCTTTTATAGGTTCCGGGCAGACGGCTATCGCGGCGGCCAGGAGCGGCCGTCATTATATCGGTTATGAGGTGGATGCGATTTATGTAGAACTGGCCCATAAAAGGGTTGCAGAGTATGTTCGGGAAGAGAGAAGGTCCCATGACGCTTGAAGAAGACAAAGCCCCCGTTCGTCGGTATTTCGAGGATGTGCCACGCAATCCCGATGTATGCAATGAGATTTTCCAGTCGGCGTTTTGCCGGAAACCAAAGCTTTCATTTCGCGAGGCTCGGGCGCTGCCGTCGTATGTGCAAGCAGGGCCGGCGTTTTTTGTGGAGAAGAGCAAGAGGAAGATGATCGCGGAAGATATTCGAAAAGCATTGTTGATTGCAGATTGAGGATTGTTGATTGGAGGAAGACCTTGGAGTCTTTTTATGGACTTTGGACTCTCCAGATTGTGAGGTGTGAATGGACGCTGAAGAGTTGAAGCGAAGAACGAAGAAATTTGGGTTGAGTGTTATCAAATTGGTCGAATCCCTGCCACCCACACCGACAGCCAAAGTGATCGGCAATCAACTGCTCCGCTCTGCTCTTTCTGTCGGTGCGAATTACCGCGCCGCGTGCCGAGCGCGGTCCAAAGCGGATTTCATCTCGAAAATTGGTATCACCATCGAAGAAGCCGACGAGTCCCAGCACTGGCTGGAAATGCTGACCGAAGCAGGCCTTACGCCGCAGGAAAAAGCACAACCGCTGGCAAAAGAGGCCGACGAACTCGTCGCCATCCTAACCGCCTCCGCCAAAACTGCCCGCGAGAATCTCAATCGCCGCCCTCAAGCTAGATAATCAAAGTCAACAAGGTTCAGGACTCCAATCACCAATCCTCAATCAAAAACTCTGAGGTCAAAATGTCCCAATCCTTAATCAACAATCCTCAATCACCAATTGGTTATATCGTTGGTGGTGGACTGAAGGAAAGTTTCCGTGCTCGCCTAACGGTTCCTTCCCAAAATGTTCAGGAGGGCGCGTTCGTTGTCATTGAGAGCGGCAATTGGCAATTCTACGGCCTGGTCACGGACCTGCAGCTGGGCTCCACCGACCCACGCTTCGCCGACGAGCAGACCGAGACCCGCCTGCCGCCCGCGTTGGCCAAAGCCTTGCACGGCCAGACGCTCTACACCAACCTGGAAATCCTGCCTGTGCTGATGCTGGAACGCGGCCCGGAGCCAGGTTCGTCCGAGTACGCGGCCTGGGTGAAGGAACACACCGAGAGAATGCCGCGCCCGATGCCGGTCAAGACCGTGCCGCCGCACCACGCGCCGGTGCGGTTGGCCTCGGGCGGCGACATCGCCGAGATCTTCGGCGACCCGTCCGAAAGGAGCAACTTCGTCATCGGCTACACGCGCGAGCAGGGACATCCCGTCTGCGTCAACCTGGAGCGCTTCATCCAGCGTTCGGCGGGCGTCTTCGGCGCGACCGGTACGGGCAAGTCCTTCCTGGCGCGCATCGTCCTGGCCGGGCTGGTACATTCCAACCGGGCCTCAGTGCTGGTCTTCGACATGCACAACGAGTACGGTTTCGATGACACAGCTTCGGACACTGGGCTGCGCGTCGTAGGGTTGAAGACGAAATTCGCCAGCCGTGTGCGGGTGGTGGGACTGGGCGCGGGCGCGCACATCCGCGGCAACACGCCGGACTTCAACCTGGAAATCGCCATGAGCGACATCACCCCGGCTGACATCGAGCTGCTGACGCGCGAGCTGAATCTCAAGGAGACCACGCCCACCACGTTGGAGGCGCTGATCGCCACGTTCGGCGCGCGCAACTGGTTCGCCGCCTTCCGCGAGATGGAGAATGGCGCGGTCATCGAAACCGAAGAGGGGAAAAAAGCCCCGGCCCCGCACAGCGTCGCGTTTTGGGCGCGGCAGGCCGGGGTCAACGAAATGGCCGCCGAAGGTTTACATTCCAAGCTGGGACGCCTGTTCCGCAAACCGTACATCGTCGAGAAACCGGCTGCGGATTCGGTCGGCGAGATCATCAAGGCGCTGGAGGCCGGGCAGCACATTGTCCTGTCGTTCGGAAATTTCGAGAGCGACCTGGATTACCTGCTAATTTCGAACCTGCTGACGCGCAAGATCCGCGACGCCTGGGAAGCGAAAACCAACGCCTTCCGTTCCAGCGGCAAGGCTTCGGCAGGCTCAGCCGAACCTCGTCAGTTGGTAATCGTGGTGGAAGAAGCGCATAAGCTGCTCAACCGCGAAATGGCTGCCCAAACCACGTTCAGCACCATTGCGCGTGAGATGCGCAAGTATTACGTGACCTTGCTGATCATTGACCAGCGCCCGTCACAAATCTACGATGAGGTGATGTCTCAACTGGGGACGCGCATCTCCGGCTGGCTGGGCGACGAGGACGACATCCACGCCGTGCTTTCGGGGCTATCGGGGCGCGAGTCACTGCGCGGGATGCTGGCGCGGCTCCAGCCCAAGGAGGAGGTGCTCCTGCTCGGCTGGGGCGTGCCGATGCCGCTGCCAGTGAAATCACGGCGGTATGACGATGATTTCTGGAAGGAATTGTTTGGTGTGGCCGGGAAGAAGGGTGAGGCGCAGATCATGAAAGAGTTGGGGTATTGATGTTCAAGATCACTCCCTTCGACGAAGTTACCCGCTTTGACCTGGCTCGCAAGCTGCCCATCCGCTGGCAGTACTGGACGACTGCATATCTGGTGGACGGCATGATGGTGGATACCGGCTGTGCCCATTCCGCTCCTGAATTATTGGCAGCTCTATCGGATGCGTCTCTGAGCCGCATCGTCAATACCCACACCCACGAGGACCACATCGGCGCAAATGGTGACCTGCAATCTCAACGCCCCGGATTGATGATAGCTGCCCATCCACTGGCCTTGCCTGTCCTGGCTGATCCACGCGGGAGGCAGCCTCTGCATCCTTACCGGCGGGTCTTTTGGGGCTGGCCGAAGCCTTCCGTCGGCAAGTCCGTTGCTAATGGTGAGACGTTGGAAACAGAGCACCATCGCTTCCAGGTGATCTACACCCCTGGCCACAGCCCGGATCACATCTGCCTCTACGAGCCTGAACAGGGATGGCTGTTCACCGGCGACCTGTTCTCTGGCGGGAGGGATCGTGCGCTGCGTGCCGGTTACGATATATGGGGCATTATCGCCTCGCTGAAACGAATCGTTGACTTGCCTGCCACGCGCCTATTTCCCGGCAGTGCTCAGGTGAGGGAAAACCCAAAGCAGGAGCTTGAATCCAAGATTGCTTACCTGGAAGATTTCGGCGGACGCGTCCTTGAGCTACATCACAAGGGATGGAGGATTCGGGCCATCGTCCGCGCTTTGTGCGGCAGTCCGATGCAGATCGAGTGGATAACCCTTGGTCATTTCACGCGCAGGAATCTGGTGTTATCCTATTTGGGAATGAACAGGGATTGGTGAACAGCTATCTATTTATTTACGGTTCATGAGGAGAGAGCCATGTCTGACATTCACACGGAGGAATTCCGTGTCAACGGCGAACAGCTGCTTGCGAAAATCAAGGAACTCATCTCTTGAAACGGGTTAACCTCCGCCGCGTCTTTGTCATCGCGGCATCGCTGGCGTTGGCGCTATCCTACGCGCTTCTGTGGCTGCGCATGATCACCACGCCGGTCGAGTACACCGGTGCGGACTTCATTGCTTTCTACGCTGCCGGACGGATCGCCCAGGTGGAGGGTCCGGCGCATGTCTACGATCTGGCACTGCAGCAGCATTACGAGGAAGAAGTTGTCGGCTTTGACGTTGCGTCAGAGCACATCAGCCCTTATCTGCATCCCCCTTTTATCCTGCCGTTGGCGCAAGCCCTCGCCCTGGATGATTTTATCCTTTCGTTTGCTCTGTGGGATCTGGTGATGCTGGCCTTTTTAGTTCTCGGCGCAGTGCCGCTCTACTACTTATTGAGAGAGGCGCTCTCCCGGCGGCAGCGCCTGGTGCTCCTGGCGGGCATCTTGCTCTTTCTCCCCTGCTATGCCAGCCTGATCATTGGACAGGATAACGCTGTCATTTATTTTTGCGCCTGCATTTGGATGTTTGGAGTATTGACGGATAAAGATTGGCTGGCCGGGTTGGGCCTGGCTGGCATGACGCTCCGTCCGCACCTCGCGCTGCCGCTGGCGCTGCCCTTCCTGTTCAAGCGGCGCGGCGTCTGGTGGTGGTTCCTGCTGGGTGCATCCTTGTTGGCTTTGTTCAGCTTGGCTTATGTCGGCGTGGACGGGATTGAAGGTTTCTTTCGCGTCCTGCTGGTCAGCGGGCAGGGAGAAAACTATCATACCGGCGAAAATCACATGTTCAATATGATTGGCTTGTTATGGCGCGCCATTCCCGATTTATCCCCACTTTACGTTCATGGGATTGCCTGGGGTGTGTACCTGATCGCGATCACCGGCCTGTGCGTATTATGGGTGAAAGCCCCACTACTGAGTGAACGAGACATCAGCCTGGCGGTCATCCTGGCCTTGTTCACGTCTCCCCATTCCCACATTCAAGACCTCGTTTTGTTGCTCATACCTCTCGCCTGCCTTATGCTGGTCCTGCTCCATAAGAAATATTTGCTGCCGCGAGACGTAGTTCTCCTGCCGTTGGCAGCCTCTTTGATTTTACTGTTTAGCTTTTTGGCAGAGTTTCTGAAATACGGCGTTTATTACCTCATCATTCTCTTCTTGCCTCTTGCATTATGGTTTCCCGATCGGTTTTTCGGAAAAAGAGTGGAATCTTCGGGATGAAACCTCACCTTTTCAATCTCCGTAATATCCTGCTTCTCGTAGGGGTCTTCTTCCTGGCTACCTGGTATGCCGTCCTTTTGACCTACATGCTTACCGGTTACAAAGGGCTGAAAGGGGGAGCCGATTATCTCGCCCATTACTCAGCCGGTTACATCCTCCGTTATGTGTCGCCAGACCGTCTTTACGATCTCGATCTGCAGCGCCAGATCCAGCAGGAGGTCGCCCCGCCGGATCGGCTGGAGCGCTACTATTACTACAACCATCCGCCTTTTCTGGCCGGTATTCTAGGTTGGGTGACGACGAAAGACTATAATGCCTCCTACTTCCGCTGGGTACTCATCTTAATCGTTTTTCATTTGGTCAGTTTGGGCTTGCTGTTGACCTTGATGCGCCGCTTCCGATGGCAGGCAGAAGAGATTTGGGTTTTGGGGATCTCTGGACTGCTCTTCGCGCCGGTTTTCGTTGCCTATCTTAAAGGGCAAGATTCTACCTTTCTGCTGCTCGGCGTTTCTCTCTGGACCTTTGGCCTGCTGACCGCCCGCGAGCGGGTCGCCGGCCTGGGCCTGGCTCTGGCCGCCATCCGTCCGCAGGTGACGTTGGTGTTGGCGATCCCGTTTCTTTTCAAGCGACAGCGGGTATGGTGGTGGTTTATTGCCTGGGGCCTGATCCTGCTCGGTTACAGTTACCTGTCCATCGGCGCTCAAGGGTTGCAGGGCTTTGTCCAAGTGCTGCTGTTCAGCGGCCAGGGAACTGGCATTGACGTGGACAAGATGATCACGCTGATGGGTGCGCTCTTGCGCCTCTTTCCGAATATTGACCCTGGCTTGTTTCACATTATCGGCTATGGCGGATACGCCCTCGCCATTCTGTTCCTGTGCTTCTTGTGGATCAGAAGCCGCGCCCTCGAGTTGAAGCACATTGGCCTGGCCGTCCTGTTCAGTATGGTATTCTCACCGCACATGCACAATCACGATTTGAGCCTACTGCTGATCCCGGCCTTGTGCGCGGCGACGACGCTAGCTGACCATCAGGTTTGGTCGAGAAAGTATGCCGTGCTGCTGCCGCTGGGTGTTTCCTTGATCCTTGCGGTGAATGACGTTTCCTACATAAAGACTGTGGTTTACCTGCTCATGCTTTTCTTGGCGTTATTCTTGTGGTTTCCCGGATGGTTCGGGCCACGCAAAAAGGAACTCCAGACGTGCTGAAAAACGCCTTGTCGCGCCTGCTCGATCTGCGCAACGTTCTGCTTCTGGCCGGAACTGTTTTCCAGGTTGCCTGGTATGCTATCCTTTTGGTGTATATGTTTGCTCACCTAGAAAGGCTCAAAATTGTAGATTATAGCGTTATGTATATGGGAGGGTACATTGTTCGTTATGAATCGCCTGCCAGGCTTTACGATCTGGGCCTTCAACGTCACATTCAAGAACTGATTTTATCCCCTGCTCATGCGACGAACTTTTATCCATATAATCATCCACCCTTCCTTGCCCATATTCTGGGGTGGGTTATGACCAAAGATTTTATCGCCTCTTATTTTCGATGGGTCCTCGTCCTGTTTGTGTTTCATTTGGCCGGGTTGAGCGTGTTGGTTTGCTTGCTGCGCCTTTCTCAATGGCATGTTGAGGAGTTATGGATATTTGGGATCTCTGGACTTCTCTTCTACCCTATCTTTGTGTCCTACCTGAAGGGGCAGGATTCTACCTTTCTGCTGCTCGGTGTTTCTCTCTGGACCTTTGGCCTGCTGACCGCCCGCGAGCGGGTCGCCGGCCTGGGCCTGGCATTGGCTGCCATCCGCCCGCAGGTGGCGCTGATGCTGGCGATTCCGTTCCTTTTCAAACGACAGGGGGTATGGTGGTGGTTTGTCGTCTGGATTCTGATCCTAGTTGGTTACAGTTACCTGTTAGTAGGCCTGCAAGGTTTGGAGGGTTTCGTCCAGGTGTTGCTGTTCAGCGGTCAGGGAACTGGCTTTGACGTGGAGTATATGATTACGCTGATGGGTGTGCTCTTGCGCCTCTTCCCAAACATTGATCCAATTCTGTTTAACATCATCGGTTACGGCAGCTATGCTTTGGCCATCCTGTTCCTGTGCCTATTGTGGGTGAGAAGCCGCGCTCTCGAGTTCAAGCACATCGGCCTGGCGATCTTGTTCAGCATGGTGTTTTCGCCGCACATGCACAGCCACGATCTGAGCCTGTTGCTGATCCCAACCCTGTGTGCGGCAACAACGCTAGCAAGCTGCAAGGTTTTGACACAGAAGAACGCAGCCTTGTTGCCGTTGTGCGTATCCGTGTTGTTAGCACTGAACGATATCCCATCGTCCAAGATTGTGGTTTACCTGCTCATGCTCGCTCTGGCGCTGCTTCTGTGGCTTCCTGACTGGTTCAGGCTGCGCAAGAAGGAGCCGCAGGCGTGCTGAGGAACATCTCACCTCGATTGCTCTGGCTGTTTTTCGTCGTTGCCCTGGCCTTCCAGGTGACCTGGTACGCGCTGCTGTGGATCTCCTATGTCCGCGACCCACAGGTGTTGGCCGGTGCGGACTTTGTCGCTGCCTATTCTGCTGGCAGGGTTGCCTATGAGCGGAGCTGGAGCCAGGTTTATGACATGGAACTGGAGTGGCAGATCCAGGAAAGGGTTGCTGGGCATAGCCTGACGCCACAGGAAGTATTCAACTACAACCATCCACCATTTCTGTTGCCTGTGCTTTGGCTGCTGGCGCGGCTGGATTACCCCGTTGCATACATTGGTTATTGCCTGATACAGTTTCTGCTGGTTGCGGCGGGGCTGCCCTTCCTCTTTCGTCTGCTACGCTCGAAGAACTGGCCGAGGCCTCAGATATGGCTTCTCCTCGTTGGCGTGCTGCTCTTCCAACCTTTGTTTACCAGCATCTTGAAAGGCCAGGATACCGCGCTTTACCTGTTCGGTGAAATCGTATGGCTGTGCGGCCTGCTGAATGATGATGATCGTATGGCCGGCCTGGGTCTCTCGCTGACCCTCATCCGCCCACAGATTGCCATCCTGCTGGCCATCCCGTTTCTCTTCAACCGCCGCAAGGTGTTTTGGTGGTTTTGCGTTGGGGCGGCCGCGCTGGGACTGCTGAGCCTGACCATGGTCAGACTGGGTGGTGCAAAGGATTACCTGCGCATCCTTCTGGTTAGCGCTGGCGGACAGGAATACGGCCTGAACCAGAGCGCCATGTTCAACTTCACTGGCTTGGCCTTGCGGCTCTTCCCGCAGGTTGACCCCGGTGTGATCCACTGGCTGGCTTGGGGGCTGTTCGCGGCCGGGATTGTTAGCCTGTCCATCTTGTGGAAGCTCTCCCCGACCATCCGCATCCCTCACATCGGCTTGGCTGTAGTGACCAGTCTCTTCGTCGCGCCGCACCTCCATTACCACGAATTGGGCCTGCTGCTGTTGCCTATCCTTGGGCTTGCTATTATACTGGTGGAAGCGGGCATCTTTCGCCCGGAGAACAGCATGTACCTGCCGGTTGCATTTTCCCTTCTCTTGCTGCTGGGCGACATCTCTCCTGCCAGGTTTGTTATCCCTTATCTAGTTATGGCTTTCCTTGTTGGTGGATTGTGGTTTCCCCTTATCGCCCAGCCCCCTCTCTCGGTGGGAGAGAGGCAGGGGTGAGGGTTAAAACAGGAAAACGGTATGAACTCCTATCGCAAAGAACTCTGGTTCAACATCCCTTCCAGGCGCGGCTTTGTCAACATCACGCCTCAGGTCGAAGATTGCCTGCGCGAAAGTAGCATTCGCGAGGGCTTGTGCTTGGTCAACGCCATGCACATCACCGCCTCGGTCTTCATCAACGACGACGAAAGTGGCTTGCACCACGATTACGAAGAATGGCTGGAAGGACTCGCCCCACACGAGCCGGTCGGTGCATACTGGCATAATCGTACCGGCGAAGACAACGCCGATGCCCATCTCAAGCGCCAGGTGATGGGACGGGAAGTAGTGGTTGCAGTAACAAATGGCAGACTGGATTTTGGCCCCTGGGAGCAGATTTTCTACGGTGAATTCGATGGGCGGAGACGCAAACGCGTGCTGGTCAAGATCATCGGTGAGTAACAGACCCTAAATGTCTTCGTGTGGCGCTCCCCAGAAGGAGCCGAGACTTTTAGGGTCTGTAAAGGATAGCCCAATGGAGGAACCTATGAAACGCTTACGTTGGTACGATTACATCACCATCAACCTGTTCTGGCTCGGCCTCAACATCCGCAACACGGCGGTCGGCTCGGTCTTCACGCCGTATTTGTTGGCGCTCTTCGTGCCAGAGGGCAATCGCGGCACGGCGCTTGGCATCATCAGCACGGCAGGGCTGATCATAGCCATGCTAGTGCAGCCAGCCGCCGGACTATTGAGCGACCGCTCCACCTCCCGCTTCGGGAGGCGGCGTCCGTTCATTTTCTTCGGCGTCCTATTCGACGTGCTTTTCCTGATCGCCATTGGCCTTTCGGGAAACTTCTTGATGTTGCTGGTCGCCACGCTGCTGATCCAGTTCTCGGCCAACGTCTCACACGGACCGTTGCAGGGTCTCATCCCAGATCTGGTGCTTGAAGACCAGCGCGGGCGCGCCTCCGCGGTCAAGGCTGTGATGGAGTTGCTACCCATCGTGCTGGTCGGTTTTACAATTGCCCAATTGGTCGGCAAGGGAAAGTTGATGTGGGCGATTGCGGCGACTGCCGTCGCGGTGGTCATTACCATGCTGCTGACGCTCGTCTTTGTCAAGGAGAAGCCGCTCACTGAAAAGCCTGCCATCTCGCTGAAAGTCCCTATGCTGCGCGTGCTGGGGATGCTGGCGGGGATCGGCCTCGGCGCGGTCGCCGGTCTCATCGGTGGTGGTGCGGTGGGTGGACTGGCTGGGTTGATTGCCTGGCCGTTCGTTGGGAAGCCGACCGCCCTGGCCGTGATGGTCGGCCTTGGCGGGCTGGTGGCGATGGTTGTGGCGGTGGTGGCCGGTGTCTGGTCCGGGGCATACGCCACCCTAGGTCAGGATGCCCGCCGCAATTCGACGTTCACCTGGTGGGTGGTCAACCGTCTGCTGTTTCTGGCGGCGGCCACCTCCTTCCAGGGGTTCTTGCCCTTCTTCCTGATGTTCGCCTTCAAAATAAATGCCGAGCAGGCCGCGTCCATGAATGGCACGCTGATGACGGTCATCGGCTTGGCTATCATTTTGTTTGCTTTTGCCGGCGGCTGGATTACCGACCTCGTCGGCAAACGGCGCACAGTAGCCATTGGCGGAGTAGTGGCCGCGGTCGGGGGGGTGCTGGTACTGGGGACGATCTGGGTGCCGAGTATCGCCGTCATCTACGTGGCAGGTATGTTCATCGGACTGGGGACCGGCCTGTTCATGACCGCCAACTGGGCGCTCGGCACGGACCTCGTGCCTGCCGAGGAAGCCGGGCGTTACCTCGGCATCTCGAACCTGGCCGGCGCGGGCGCAGGGATGATCGGGAAAGGAATTGGCGGGCCGGTCATTGATTACCTGAATGTCTATCATCCCGGCCTGGGATATTTCGCCATCTTCGCCAGTTACGCGGTCCTGTTCGCTTTGAGCGCAGTCAGCCTCCGCTGGGTGCGGAAAGCGGAGAGATGATCGCCGCGCTCTGGCTGCTTGTCCCAGTGGGGCTATTGCTGGCGGTGGGATTGGGCCTGTCCTTTTATATGACCCGCCGCCAGCCGCTAACCGAGATCCACAGCCCGACGGAATATGGCCTTGCTTTTGAAGAGGTCACTTTCCAGTCAGCGGACGGGTTGAATTTGCGCGGCTGGTGGGTACCAGCCCTTGGCTCTGCCGTGGGTGGACGGTCGAACGGCTCAAAGCGAGTGGTGATCATTTTGCACGGTCACGGCGGTAGCATGGACTGGGACATCCATCGCGCCCCAGCCCTGCAGGTGGCTGACTTCAACGTATTCTTGTTCGACTTCCGCGCGCACGGGCGCAGCGCTGGCCGCCTGGCGACTTTTGGCTACTTGGAGCGGCTCGATGTGCAGGGTGCGGTCGAATTCCTGAAGGGGCGCGGCATGAAGAGGATTGGGCTGTTGGGTTTTTCCTATGGTGGGATGGCTTCCATGCTCGCTGCGCCGATCTGCCCGCAGGTGGACGCGGTGATCACCGATGGTGGCCCTGCCCGTATGCACACAGCCTTTATCGGACGCTGCGTTGAGACGCATCTGCCGCGTGGACTGGCGGCTTTCCTGGCCTGGCTAACGCTGGTCATTACTTCCCTGCGATTGAGGGTCAACCTGTT
>Ga0209610_1001612_pt1 | contig 11559 bp, 16 predicted proteins | sample LakKivw275mmetaG_FD_184137 | JGI IMG/M metagenome (GOLD analysis project Ga0209610, IMG submission 184137) | Anoxic lake water microbial communities from Lake Kivu, Rwanda to study Microbial Dark Matter (Phase II) - Lake Kivu water 275m metaG... | ecosystem: Environmental > Aquatic > Freshwater...
CATCTACGATGTCGCCGTCGACGGAGACAAAGTCCACGTGAAGATGACGCTCACAGCCCCAGGCTGTCCAATGCACTCATTCATCTCACAAGAAGTCAAACAGAAACTCCAGACCGTCAGTGGGGTGAAGGAAGCGACGGTCGAAGTGGTTTGGGATCCGCCTTGGAGTCCGGACAAGATGAGCCCGGAAGCCAAAGCCCAACTCGGGATGTAACAGAACCTGGCCTAACGCCTCTCAACAGCGCTGTACGAGAATGTGGGTTGAGGCGTCTGAGATTACTTGGCTCCGAGTTCTCGTTTCTTCCAGCGGAGGTTGTGGCTTCTGCATTTGCGGCAGCCGGTGGCTCCTTTTGCGTTTCTTGCTCCGCAGGTGCGGCACACCTTATAGTGTAGCCTATGTTTCTGTGCGAGTTGCTTCTTTGCCACGTCTGTGATCGGCAATGCTCAGGCTCCTTGAGGGTTCGCGCTTAATGCCTAGGGGGTTCAGATATATCTTCCGTGAACGCGTTCCAGAGCCCGCGAGCTGACGGTGCGCGCGCGATGGCTGACAACCCGGAATCGAGCATACGCGAGCTCCACGACAAGATCACAGCCTGCACGCTATGCCGTCTATGCGAGGCTAGGAATAGGGCGGTTCCAGGCGAGGGCCCAGCAAACGCCAGTGTGATGTTCATCGGAGAAGGACCAGGCAGGCAGGAGGACGTTGAGGGTCGTCCGTTCGTTGGCCGAGCGGGCAAGTTCCTAGACGAATGCCTCCAATCAATCGGCCTGAAGCGGGAGAGCGTGTTCATAACGAACATCATCAAGTGCCGTCCATCCGAGAAATCCGGCAACTGGACCAGAGACAGGAAGCCCACGAAGGAAGAGATCGCGGCATGTTCCCCATACTTGGATAGGCAACTGGAACTCGTCAAGCCGGAGATCCTCTGCACGCTAGGCGATACGGCGAGTTCTCAAATCCTCAGACGATACGGGATGGAAGAGGACACGATCGGCCACATCCATGGCAAGTTGTTTCTGGCGGGTGCGGTGAAGCTGATACCGCTCTATCACCCGGCCGCCGCGCTGTACGATAATAACCTTCGCCAGATAGTGATGATAGACTTCCAGCGTCTACGCCTAGTCCTCTCACAGACCAAACTCACAAGCTTCCAGCGCCCGACCTAGTGTGGGATTCGCAAGAATGATTAGGTGGAGCCGCAAGATCACAACGAGTCCTCTCTGGGACGATGGGCCGGTAGTCCAGCTCGGTTAAGTGACGCTGCCCTCACATCCAGACGCATGAACGGTGAGAACGGCAGAGGTCGAGGGTTCAAATCCCTCCCGGCCCACATTGTGTGACTATCAGTCCGGGCTGTTTCTTGACTTGTCTCGGTGAGGAAGTCCAGTCTTCGCCTATTCGTTGTTTCGAGCCTTTTGTCATTTCGCTCGAGCGTCTGAATCTATCCATCTGCCGGTTGTTCCAAGCTCGCTTGGCACATCGCTGGGAGTGGGCTAGTTATAAACGATTATAAGTAGCTCATAGAAGCTTGTAATTGACCCTGGATGACTGCGACTACGACTATTCCACTGGAGAAGGAGACAAGAGAACGGTTGCGGTCTCTTGGAAGGAAGGGCGAGACATACGATCAGGTAGTAAAGCGATTGATCTCGATAGCCGAATATGAAGAATTCATGGCGAGACAATACGATCGTTTGAAGGACAAGAACGCATTCGCCTCCTTGGACGAGATCTGATGTCTTACGAGGTTAAGCTTCACCGGGAAGTTGCGAAGACTCTTGCAGGGATGAGCCCCAAGATCCGTTCCAGAATCATCAGGGCACTACGAGCCCTGCAGAGAGATCCATTTCAGTCTCGTTCCGGAGCAGACATTGTTCGACTGAAGGGAACAAGAGGAAGACAAGACCTCTTTCGCCTGAGAATTGGTGACTACCGGGCGATCTACGCGGTCGAAGACAATGTCGTCTACGTGACCGATCTGTTTCACAGAGGGAAAGGCTACGTTTAGGGTCATCGAGAGGCCGCTTAGGTTCAACATAGACAGAGGTTGGCCGATCATTCCGCAACCATCGGTCACCGCTTGCCATTAGCGCCGTCACGCATTTTCTCTCATAGACGCAATGCACAACCGAAGCTGCTACGACGGCGGCAGCTGCGCTTGTATTCTGAGCTTGCTTCAGGCTCGTTCTGGACTAATCCTCAGCTATTCTCCTGCTCAAGAACTGCTTGGTTGAGAGCTCTAGACGTGAGTCTAAACCTATCTCGGCCCACCAGCTTCCTGACTCAGGACTCCTCACACTTTCGCTCGGCTATGGACCGCGTACCCGCTACAAGGCTTGAGTGGGTACTCGGTGAGTGGCCGCACCAGCAGAACCGATCTTGGAAGCGGAGGGAATTGCCGAGGAGAAGTAGAGTCCTGAGGGTCCGTCTCAGTGAGGACGAGTATCAGTTGTTGAAGGCATTCGCTGAGAGCCACGGGACCAGCATGTCCGAAATGTTTCGTTACTTCGTCCGTGCCATGCGCCAGCTTGACGAACAGGGAGAAACGATCAATGGAGCACGAGCCGCCGTGACAGAGCCGTGACTCAAGAGCCCTGATCACGAGTACGTCTCTCCCGGCGGATGGTGCCTCTGGTCACTCAAATGTGGCCCCGTCAGGGGGTACATTGGATCACGCGTGGCTACACCCTCTGAAGATGATAATCATGCAACCGCGATGCCAGGCCAAGATGTCTGCCAGGACTCACCGCGGCGTTATGTTCGGTGGAAGATTCGGACCCGCGTCAGCCTGGCACATCATTGTAGGAGCGTCGCCCGGCGGCAAGGGTGGGAGACTGCTGACCTACTCAGACTCCTCATCCTCCTATCCGCAACATCCGAGTTCCTCGCCCTCCCAAGAAACGAGAGATTCCAGACACAAGTCCAACTGCACAGAATAACGGGAAAACGAGGATACAGCCCCCGAGTCGGCTCAACCAACACTATCCTTCTATCCGTACAATTACCACAGGCAGCCGCTCAACTCATCACCACATACGCATCCCCAACAGGACAGTCTAGGAACGAGCTTGTGATCGGGCTAATCGAGGTGGGTCTGCTGGCGTACCTCAAAGCCGAGAACACATTCCTCGAGGCTATTCACTTGTTCAGGCTAACGGCGGAACCGTAGCCTTTTACCATGCCTTCGCATCCAGTCGTATCGACGAGACCTATGGAAGTCACAAAGACAGAGCTGCGTAGGGTAATCACGAAGCTCGACGACGTGCAGGTGGAGCTTCTCCGCCTGCAGGCCCAGCTCCTACCCAAGGAGCGACCAACAAGAGACGAGAGGCGACAAATCTCTCATGGTCGCCGTCAGATCCGGCAACGCCAATCCGTGGGTCTTTCTCAACTTCGGAGAGAGCTCGTCGCGTGATACTACTGCGTTTGAGTGCCGCAGCCATCACTGGTAGATGTCTCTTCGATGTCCGACGGTCAGCAGGATCACCTTGTCCTGCGAGACCGTGTATATGACCCTGTAGACGCCGATTCTCAGTGAATAGGTTCCTTCCCATTGACCCTTCAGTGGTCTTCCAGCGTACGGGTTTTCGGCAAGTATCTGTGCTTCACGCAGGATCCTGATCTGGTTCCGGCGGTCAATAGCTTTCAGTCTTCGCTCGAACCGCGGAGCGAACTCAAGTCTGAACTTGGCCCTCAAGACCGAGCTCCCTTATCAGATCTCTGAGCGGCAGGGCCTTGCCTTCTTTTGTCTCACCCAGAGCAGCTTCCAAGTCTTCAGCCAGTTCCTTGTCGTTCGAGACTTCCATGGTTTCGATAACTTCCTCCAGAAGTTTTGCTGTCTTCGTCAGGAGCTCCTTTTCCTCGAGCGTGAGCAACGATTCCACGGGAGCCTCAATGTCGCGCTACGTCTAAACTGTTTCGCCCCTAGTATAGCAGAATAGTATGTTAGCTGATCTTGGGGCTGACGACTGCTCGATTTCCGCTCGTTGCCAGCTGAGACTTTGCTCAAGAACTGCTTGGTTGTGAGTGCTAAACGCGAGTCCAAACCTTTCCCGGCCCGCACTATGGAACCTCGAGCCCGGACTGCTTCTTGGGTTGCATCTGTCTGAGACACTGATTCTCAAGTATTCGTTCTCAAGGGCTTCTTCGGACGAGACAGCTATCTGGGAAGAGGAGCCAGATACCTGCTTCTATGGCGCTTTGGCCGATCATGTAGATGGGACTAAGTCCGCCTCACCCGCCGGGGTGCGTGGCCTCCAGAGGGGGCAACCTCCGGGAACCCAGAACGGTGGGGGGCACCCGACTCCCCATGCCATGGAAGTCCTCGCACCGCTTTGGCCCTCGTGGACCCTTACCTCTTCGAAACCTTGTAATCATGAATCGAGCAATGTGGACTACTGATGGAAATGACCCCCAACAGTATTGACCGTGAATATGTTGTGGATCTGCTGAAAGACCTAGTTGCGACCAATAGTGTGAATTCCGCGGTGGGGCGAGGGAGGGGCGAGCTCGCCGTCTCCAATCTCATCCATGACCGGCTTGTGTCCATCGGCGGACTCGAATTACACCGACAGTCCGTGACTGATACGAGGTCAAACGTCGTCGCAATCCTGAGAGGCTCGGGCGGCGGACGGAGTCTGATGCTGAATGGTCACATGGATACTGTGGGAATTGAGCGGATGACCATTGATGCGTTTGCACCGGTCGTGAGGAACGGGAACCTGCACGGTAGAGGTGCATGCGATATGAAGGGAGCGCTGGCTGCCATGATAGGATCAGCAAAGTCTCTCGTCGATACTGGGCCCGTGCTACGGGGTGATCTGGTCCTCGCCTTTGTCGTTGATGAGGAATACATGAGCGTGGGAACAAGGAAGCTGGTCGAGGAGTACAGGGCCGACGCAGCCATCGTGGGCGAGCCTACCGAAATGAGAATAGCGACAACCCACAAGGGTTTTGTCTGGATTGAAGTCGAAATCAAGGGAAAGGCGGCACACGGTTCGGTTCCTGAGAGAGGAGTCGACGCTATTGCACGCGCTGCAAAGGTGGTATCAAATCTTGAGGAACTTCAACAGAAACTCGTGTCTCAAGTACATGCAATCTTGGGAACCCCCAAGATCCGTGCCTCGATAATAGAAGGTGGCACCGATTGGAGCATTGTGGCTGACCGATGTGTCTTGAAACTTGAGAGACGAACACTGCCGGGGGAATCAACGTCATTAGTCATGGCAGAAATCCGCGAAGTCCTAGACAACATCAAGTCTGGGGACCCAGACTTTGACGGTGTGGCTCGAAATGTCTACGATGCGGTCCCTCTCGAGACAGCTTCAAGTGAGCCCATTGTGGATCTGCTACGTCAAGTGGTCTTCGAGGTGACTGGCGAGCAGCAGCCTCTCATTGGGGTCCCATATTGGACCGATGGCGCTCTCCTTTCCAGTTCTGCCGCAATTCCGACGTGCATCTTTGGCCCCGGAGACATCGGCGTCGCTCATTCCCCCGACGAGTACGTCAACCTCGATGACGTACTGAACTCAGCCAGAGTCTATCGTAGGATTTGCGAGCGATTCTGCTCCCAGACTTGAGTAGGTGGCTTTCAGCTGCCATCGATTTCGTAGAGGACAATCGACACGGTCTTCTTGCGATTCGGAGTGAGACAGCGCACATCCTAGTCCTTGAAGGGCAAGACGGTACCGGGGTCTGTCTCATGCACCGGTGTGCTGAGAAGTCTGTCATGGGCAGAGTGTGTGAGGCACTCTTGAACGAGTTCTCAAGACTCGCCCGACGCCAGCTCCCGCGGCTACGGACACGAATTCAGTCCGCAGGAGTAGCTTCTACGAGCTGGATTCGAACTCGAATGGGTCTGCGACCCTCCGAGACTGGATCTCGTGCCTAACCAAGTGATTCCTCGCAATGCGGCGAGGGGGCACAAGGCAGACTAGTCGACAACGCAATTGCAGTTCTGTGAGTGGCTTGGAACCCAAGACAGGTAGGGTTCCGAACCCGAATGGGGCCGGATGCCTCCCGAGTCCTTGGATGGTTCTTATGCGCCTTTAGTTCCGGAGAATAGGATCAAAATACTGTTAACAGATCGCTTCGGCTTTCGCGGTTTGTCGGGTTCTTCATGCGAACGTTTCGACTTGTTGATGCGGAGGCCATGAACAGGCGAGCCTCTAGGAAGAGAAGCAATCGAAGGAGGAGAAGGAATCGAGGAAAGTGAAGGAGACGAAGAAACAGAAGCCGGAAAGGAAGGGCAAAGCAGGTCATGAGAGCAACTGCCGGAAGTTGAATGCACGAAGCCTCGTAACATATTGTCCAGTTCACCCGTTCTTGAGGAAAGGGCGATAGGTGTTGTCAGGTGGGGTATGATTTTTGACTGAAATATTACAACTGTGAAGCTTGAATTGTAATAATAATGGAAAAATATATAGTCAACAACTTGCATCCCTACGGCTAGGAGCAAGCTGAATCTTGACCTTGAGCAGAGACCAAGAGAAGCGGGTACAGGCCTACGTTGCGACGCACTCGGACGATCTCTTTCCGCGTGCGCAGCTGGTCACACAGAACGAAATCCTTCCAGGCGGAAATATCATTGACCTACATCTGCGCACAGGCAATGGAGATGACATCTTCGTTGAGGTCAAGGACATAGCAGTACAAAATGCGTACCTGAGTCAGTTGGTCAGCTACTACACGGCCATTTCCAACTTGGAGCCTCCTCCCAAGTCGTTCAAGATAGTCTTGATCGGCAAGGCTATTGATCCATCGTTGAAGAAGCAGCTCAGAGGTCTGAATGCAGAGTTCTTGTCGCTTGAGGATATTGGTTTTCCGCGACGAAAGGCGCGGTCAAGTCAGCTCAAACTTACGCCAACCGAAGCCCGTGTGATCGTCGCACTAGAGTCGAGAAGAACTAGAATTGTGACTTTGGCAGACATCACCAAACTGCTCGGGTGCAGCAGCTTCTATGCGGCACTTCTGCTTCATCGACTCAAGCAGAAGAAATGGGTCGATCGTGTGTCGAAGGGTAAGTACATTTTCGTTCCAGCAGCTGCTGGCTATGAAAAACGTTTTCCCTCTCTAAACCCGCTGCTCGCCGGCAGTGCATTGATTTCACCCTATTACTACAGCTACTCAACAGCTAATGCCCACTACGGCCTGACAACACAGCTGCCTGCGACCGTGTATGTTGCGACGACAGCCAAGAAGCCGTTGTTTGTGTGGAAAGACACTCGTTTCAGGTTCGTCACTCTCGCGGGACGCAAGTTCTTCGGCTTTGCCACGACCACAGTTCAGTCAGCCGAGGTGAATATGGCTGAAATGGAGAAGGCGATTATTGATTCCATCGACAAACCCAAGCATTCAGGAGGAATCGAGGAGGTCCTTGGAGTCGTTTATCGTGCTCATCGAAGGGTTGACATGTCAAAGCTCATAGACTATGCAATGAGAATGAAGACACGTTCAGTCTGCCAGCGTCTCGGTTTCATTTTGGATTTCCTAGCTGACAAAGGAGTTGTAAATCACTTGGCACAGAACTTGCGCGAGAATCTCCTTGGCGGGGTGGGGAGGGCTCCGATCTACATCGGGCCGAGAGGAAGTGAAGGCCGCTACTCACATGATTGGCGCGTCGTCAACAGCTTATCCGACCAGCAACTACTGAGCGAGATACGGCCTGTCTAGGTTCAGTGAGAAGAATGCTTCTCGAGAAGCATGTAAACCACTACGCCCAGGCATCCAGAGTGGATTCGATCGTAGCCGAGAGGGACGTCGTCCTCACATACGTCCTGAGGGTGATGACGGAACGTGAGAAACCCCTCTCGTCTCATCTAGCCTTCAAGGGTGGCACCTGCATGAAGAAAGTCTACCTTGGAGGGACTGGTCGGTTTTCGATGGATCTCGATTTCACCAGTGTAGAAATTGGCCCTGAGCATTTCAAATCGCAACTCCGCTCTCTGTTCAATCAGCGTGACCATCATGGTATCACCTTTGTCATCGAAGAAGAGTGGTTGCGCGACAATTCGTACGGCGCAGTACTCAGATATTCTCACGCATGGAACTCCGACAGATTCCAGATAGAGGTGAGTTTTAGGGAACGCCCAATCTTGTCTGTTGTGGGACTGACGTTGCTTGACGAACTCTACTTTCGCTACTGTGAGTTTCAGCCATTCAAGGTGCCCTGTCTTCAGAAGGAGGAAGTCCTAGCGGAGAAGATTAGAGCATCCTTCCAGCGAATAAGGTCGCGCGACTTGTACGACCTGTATCTATTCGCAACGACGCCTAGGTCCTATGATGTGAACAAGGTAAGGACACTTGCAGTTCTGAAGTGCTGGTGCAGTCGCGATCCGTTTCAACCTCTCAGGCTATTCGATGGGATTTCTGGAGGACGGTACGACTGGCGCGACCTCCAGCGCTTAGTGAGACAGAGAGTGCTCCCGTCGGAGAAGGTGATTATCCAAACCGTTGTCAAGCACTATGCGTATTTGAATGATCTGGATCGTGATTTGCAGCGAATCGTGGCTGACTCAGAAGCCCACAGACAAGTGCCACTCGCGAAGAAGCTAAGCAGTCAGTTGTGATGTTTGGCCGTCAGTGTGGCGGGATTCGAACCTAGATCGGTCTAGATCCCTCCCGGCCCACATTATGGAATCTCCGGTCTGCGTCGTTTCCTGACTGGTGTCGGTGAGAGAGCCCGGGTTAGGCCTATTCGTCGCCTCAGCAATCTGTCATTTTGCTCGAGCGTTTGGAACCGTCAGCTTCACTCTCTCTCTCTCGCTCGTAGTGGCCCTCCTGAAGAACAATCCGTGTTCGCAGAAGACGTGTCCAACCGAGCCTCGTATCGGAGGTAGAAGGGGTTGCAGGTGCCGAGTTCGTCGTTCGAACGTCTAGTATGCTAGTGCTTGGCGAGGCCGGCTAGGATGTCCTTGTAGCGGCGTACGATTTCTTCTACTAGATCCTGCTGGACCTGCTCCGAAGCCATGACTCTAACTCCTCGCTCGACGCTTCTCCACGAGCTAATCTCAGCATTAAGGCTATCGTCGTATCCGGATCAACCGAGAGTTCGTATCCGGCCTTTCTTAGGAGCAAGGCTCCCAGGGCGAATGCGAGCCTCTTGTTCCCGTTGACCAGTGGATGTCTTGCCGCGATCTCTCGAATCACGTAAGCTGCCTTTGAGAAGACATCTCCACGCATCCAAGTCAGCGCGTCTAGGATGTATCGCAATGTGCCTTCGCTAACAAAACCGTACTCGCCTCCGGTTTCCCGAAGTATGGCTCGGTACAAACGAAGAGCTTCGTCGAATGAGATCTCCGACCTGTAATCGCCTCCCTCCCCTACCATGGCCCTCACTCAAGAGGCAGTTTTGCACTTCATTCGGATAAGATGGACCGTGAGCGTCAGCCACGAACGTTGCAGGTTCACGCCGATTTGGCTGGCGGCTGTTCCTTTAGCTTTCCAGGGAACATTGCCTCTCGACAGAGCAACGGAAGCTCTCTCGAACGAGCCCGTGTGCCATGCGGAACAAGCCATCATTCGGAGGGATTGGGTCAACATACCATTTCGGACGCGTTTCGTTCATAGCCAATGTTCGGCTTCATTGCTGCTCATGACCAGCCGGTTTTCAGCTATTCTTCGGCTCAAGAACTGCTTGGTTGAGGGATCTAAACGCGAGTCTAAACCTATGCCGGCCAACACGCGTGTTGGGTTCGGAGACCGCTGCGCAACATGGTGCGCCATTGGCATTCCTTCCGGTTCCCACAGCCGGCCTCCCATGATCGGCCGCAAACCCCTCACGCATGACCGCAAGGTCTCCTGAGAATAAATCTGACGAAACGGCCAGGAACAGCCCCGTTGCCCACAACGGAGCCTCAAAACGCCGGAATAGGGTGGGCGAACTTCCCATTTTTCACCGACAAACAACCCCATCATCCAAGAGAGCCAAGACGCGAACGGCGCGCTCGCCTCTCTACCCGGAGGTCTCCGGTCTCTCAAATGTGGCCCCGTCAGGCGGTAAATCTGACCACATGTGGCCACGCCTTCGACGCCTCACCGCCCCACGACCGCAACACCAGCTCAGCATGAGGCTCAGAGACGAGCCAGAGGCTACGTTCGATGCAAGATCCAAACACTCGTCCTCTAGGCATATCATCGCAGACGCATCTTCTCGTAATTGTCCACGTGATGCTTCCTGATGACTGCCCGTGCGGATCTTCTCAGTGTTTTCGCGTACTCTCTGTCACAGTAGCTTGTCTGGTAGAGTTCCTCGTATTTCGGAATCAGGTTTGGGTCATAGTCTCTCAGGAACTCCATGAATCGCGCTCTGGCTTCCCCGCGAAAGTTCAGCGCATCTGCGATGACGTAATCTGCCCCCACGCTTGCCACGGTCTTCACGAGTGATTCCACTTGCTCTTGGCTGTCGGAGATGTGGGGGAGAAGCGGGATCGCGGCGACACCGACCGTTATCCCCGCCTCATGAATCGTGCGAATCGCTTGAAGTCGCTCTTCTATGCTCGGCGCCCTCGGCTCAAGCACCCTTCTCAACGTCTCATCCAGAGCGGGCAAAGTGATGACCACGTTCAGGAAGCCTGTTCGTGCGATGTCTGCGAGTATGTCAAGGTCTCTCAGCACCAGCGTGGATTTCGTTGTGAGCATCAGAGGATTGTGGTGCCTCAGAAACACCCCCAGAACTTGCCTCGTAATGTTGAATCTGCTTTCTGCTGGCTGATAGGGGTCGGTTACAGTCGCGAGATTGACACTCCCTCTTCCCCATCTCGGTTTCGAGAACTCCTTGTCCATGGCCTCAGCCGCGTTGTCTTTGACGATGATCTTGTGGGAGAACTCCTCAGCCGGTAGGTCCAGATACTCGTGGGTGTATCTGGCGTTGCAGTACGTGCAGTCGTGTTCGCAGCCTCTGTAGGTGTTGGCTCCCCACCTGAAGGGTAGAGACCGGACATTGAGGTAGTGAAGCATCCTCTTGGCTTCCACATGCTCGTAGATCACTCGCTCCGTTCCTGTCATGGAGTCACCTTCGGGACAAGGGACACGATCTCTGACGGTCACCTCGCCCACAGTCTTATGTTTGAAGGGTCTTCAAGGGTCTCACATGACGCTGCCCGAGGAATATCTGGTCAAAGTACCCGAGGGCGCTCGCAACAACCTCCATGAGGCTCGTCCGCGAGACGTGAGTAGTCTGCCGCTAATTGTAGGATTGCATGCTGCCGCATCGGCTTGAAACCGGCTTTCGAGAAGGCTTTGACCACTTCACGCCACGAGAGAATCGGAAGCCAGGTGGCGACGACCATAACCCCATCCATCCATCTGCACCGGACCTGCTCGATCCCCTGCCGGGCGGGCTCGGCTGTAGATGCTATGAAACAGCGCTGGGCTTGCTCACGTCCTTATTAGACGCCTGAGTCTCGTGAGTTACTCATGCCACCCAAAGTCACCCCTGTAGTCTATCAAGCTGCCAATGTGGTTGCGGTTGCTGGCGCGCTCGTTGTGAACATGCTGGCCAACGTTCTTCCGCTGAACAACGTAGCCACTGTGAAGGTGTCCGACTACTACCCAAACAT